>ERZ791624.394-NODE-394-length-30967-cov-1.855914_pt1 | contig 30967 bp, 26 predicted proteins | sample MGYA00510058_ERZ791624 | MGnify/ENA primary metagenome ERZ791624 (study PRJEB30046, sample SAMN00715158) | human gut metagenome | study: EMG produced TPA metagenomics assembly of the A metagenome-wide association study of gut microbiota in type 2...
CTCGACCTCGACGGCCTGTTCAACTCCATGATCGAGGCTTACAAGGCAACGAACGAGTAATAACGGTACATAAAAGGGGTGCAGTACATAAAAAGTACATAAGTCCTGCAGCCCTCCAGGTACAATAATAAGAGATCAATATGTACAACATTCAGTAAATGCCAGAAGAGCTGAATGCAGTGTGTACGGGAATGTTTCCATTTTTCAATGTTGGAAACATTCCCGTTTTTTGTTTTCAGAAATCTTTGAAAAAGCAGAAACCAAGCAGGAAATGTCAATACCGATTGTTCGTAACTGTCAACCAGTACCTTCACGTCACGATGACGAGAAGCGAAAACGGGAAATAGAACCTCGCGCCACGATGACGAGAAGCGAAACCAGAAATCACAGCCTCACGTCACGATGACGAGAGGTGACCCGGAATTCATCACTTCGCGTCGCGGTGACTAGAAGCGAAACCAGAACCCATCGCCTCACGTCACGATGACGAGAGGTGAAAACGGAAACCACAGCTTCACGTCACAGTGACCAGAAGCAGGAAGAAGGAACTTCACATCACAATGACGCGAAGTTCAGGAAAGGGGAGATGCATATGAGCAGCGCAACAGGCATCCAGAAGTCTCTGACCTATCAGGATGTATTCGGGAAAAGGAAAAGCTCCGACGATGTGCAGAATCTCAGTCTGGAGAGCCTTCATGAATTCCCGGGACATCCATTTCAGGTGAGGGACGATGCGGCGATGGAGGAACTGATGCAGAGCATTCATGACAAGGGTGTTCTGAATCCGATCGTTGTCCGGCCGAAGGGCGATGGAGAGTTTGAAATCCTGTCAGGTCACCGCAGGACGCACGCCTGCCGCAGGCTGGGGCTCTTAACAATCCCAGCGTCGGTACGCGAACTGTCCGATGAGGATGCGGTTGATCTGATGGTCTATTCCAATCTGCACCGGGAGCAGATTCTTCCGAGCGAGAAGGCCCGGGCTTATCAGATGCAGCTCGATATCCTGCGGCATCAGGGCAGAAAGGGTGAGGCCACACCGGAAGCAATCGGAAAGAAATACGGCGAAAGTGCCAGCAAGGTTCTCCGCTATGCGAGGCTGACGCATTTAAGCAACGACCTGCTTCGGATTCAACCGGGATATCTATCTGACTGCGGATGAGACAGCGGAGCTGTATTCCATCAGCAGATCAGAGGCGTACCGGCTTGCAGAAGAGGCAGGCGCGGTGAAACGAACCGGGAGGAGAGTATGGATCAACCGGAATTCATTTGATAGATTCCTGGAGAATTTCAGGCTCTGAGGAAGCAATCGAGGAGATGAGACAATGGAAAGACGATATTACAGCAATGAATTGTAGCCGCTTGACCCCGATGCGCTGGCTGGTTCAAGGACGCGGGGACGAGATGAGCCGCGGTCTGAAGATGTTCATGTGATACCGGACAGGGATGATTCACGTCGCAGTGCAGGAGAGCTGCCAGAACCGGGTGTGCGTCCGGTTCAGGTTGATCTCCGTGAACCCGGAGACGATGACAAGAGAAATGAGGAACCGGATTTGCGGAGACCGTCCAGAGAGCGACGCCTGATGGAGAAGAAGAAGTTCATCCGCTATTCCGAAGGCGCCGCCCTGTATTCCATGAACAGGAGAACATTTGCCAGGATGGCAGTGGAGGCGCATGCTGTCTATAAGATTGACAGGCTCTGCCTGGTGAACACAGAGGTGTTTGAAGAGTATCTGGAAACCTTCAGGGTATAACGCTGGATACGATGAGTGAAAGATCCAGTCGCTGAGTTCAGGAATATAACATGGAATCATGAATCTGACAGGAGGGAGGAAAGCCCGATGACAAAGAGAATCAGGAAAGATCCGCGCGGACGCATGCTCCGAAGCGGGGAGAGTTACCGGAAGGACAAAGAGCTGTATATCTTCCAGTACCGCGATCCGACGGGAAGAAACCATACAGTCTACGCAAAGGACATTGCAGCATTGCGACAGAAGGAAGATGCACTGGCAAAGGACCGGTCAGAGGGAATCCGTGACTACGTCGCCGGCGAGACGTCACTAAACTATGCTTTCGACCGGTATATGGCGCTGAAGTATGATCTGAAACCGTCGACGAAAGCTAACTACGAATATACGTATGATCATTTCATCCGGAAATCATTCGGCAGAAGGATTCTGAAAGATATCTGCTATTCGGATGTCAGGCGGTTTTACAATGAGCTGATCGTGGACCAGGGCGTTAAGCCCATCACGGTTGAGAACATCCACACTCTGCTGAACCCGGTATTCGCCATGGCGGTCCGCGACGGGATCATACGGACAAATCCGGCAGACGGCCTGATGAAAGAACTGAAGCGCAGCAGCCTGTGGGAGAAAGGGGAGCGCCACCCGCTGACCGTAGAGCAGGCTTCGGCATTTCTGAATTATGTGGAGAACAGTCCGGTTTACAACCACTGGCTGACTCTGTTTGTGGTTTTCTTCGGAACAGGGATGTGTGTTTCAGAGGTCTGCGGTCTCCGGTGGGAGGATATCGACCTGAAGAAGCGGGAGATCAGTGTCAACCACACACTGGTCTACCGCAAGTATCCCGGCTCAAATGAATTCGCGCTGCATGTGAGCACGCCCAAGAGCGACAGCGGAAACCGGATCATTCCGATGGTGGACGACGTTGCGGAAGCATTTGCGGCGGAGTATGAACACCAGCAGAGAACAGGATTTCACACAGCAGAGGTAGACGGAATTCGAGGCTTCATTTTCTGCAACCGCTATGGCAGTCCGTACCAGCAGTCCCTGATCAACAAGGCAATCCACAGGATCACCAACGACTATAACGCGGAGGAGAAACTGAATGCCGCCTCGGAGAAGCGGGACCCATTCCTGCTCCCGGAGTTCTCCTGCCATCACATGCGTCATACCTTCGCCACCCGCCTTTGTGAAAATGAAACCAACATGAAGGCGATTCAGGAGATCATGGGACATGCGGACATCAAGACGACCATGGATGTGTATGCGGAAGCGACTTCAGAGGCAAAGCACGAGGCGATGGAGAATCTGCAGGAGGGGTGGAAGATCTTCTGAAGATGAGCTGGAACGAAATCTCAGGTTGAGTGGCGTGACGCAGTAAATTTTGCATCTTACTTTTCGCGGTGTTAAAAAAATTCTTCCATTTTTCGTTCATGAGGTATTATAACAATGTATATGAATAGCAGAGAAAAGTATGGCAATTCTATCAAGTGGCCGGCAGGGTATGCTCAGGTGGAAATTGGAAGTTCATGCAGAACAGTGGTAACGTTTGAAACATGAATTTTTCTGTGGGGAATGACGCTGCCATAGTCTTTGACGGTAAATCAAACAGAATTCGTGGGAAAAGGGCTATATGATGCTGCGCGATATTATCGATTAGATGTTGTTACGTGGAGGTATATGAATGAAATTTGGAATGAGAACACCAAGTTTGAAAAAATCAATTAGTGCACGTACTTCAGGAAGAGCAAAACGCTCATTGAAGCGGGCTTTGATTCCGGGATATGGCAAGAAGGGCATGGGTGTTTTACATCCAAAGAAGGCTTTGTACAACAAGATGTATCATAAGACAACATTTAGCCTGAAAGATTTATTCAAGTAATATTCTCGGATTTAGATTAGCTATTATAATTGATATTCAGGCGCGTCGGCCTATGACTGCCCGTATCTGGGATTAGCCGCCGCGCTCAACAGGTGCTTAGTATCATTTCCGCCATATTCTATTGCGTCATATCAATATAGTGATTAAGAACCTTTTCAGTGTCCTTTTGGTCAAGAATGAAATAGTCCATGTCTCTTTCAAATGCAACAGAAAACGCATTTAGCACATTCTTCTCAAGAAATGACACAGTGTCATAGGAATCGAGATACGGAACAAGGGATACATATTGACCCGGCACAACAGTTACGCACCAGTCTTCTGGAACAGTGATATGGTTGCTGTCGGAGATAAAGAACGTATTGCCCAGCCGGTTTCTAAGTCCGATTAGAACCTCATGAACAATCTCCTTTGTCGCTTGAATTTTGACACCGCTCTCTGAAAGATAGTACTGTGTTGCCATTTTGTGGAGCCCATTCATAGATACTATTTCAACCGGCTTGGCCGACTGCAAGGAAGCGCAGAATTTCCACAGGCGATTTCTCATTTTTTTCGGAGCCAAACGGTTTACGAGTTCCTCTGTCGCCATAAGGGACATACATGGAGTCGGGTCAAGAAGAAATATTTTATCCGTAGACTGCAGCGTCGACATGATTTGCATCTGCATCTCTTCCAGGGATCTATTCCGATGGGTGATTTCATCCGATAATGGGAGCATACGTTCATAGGCGTGTTGATACATACGAATGGTCTGCGGACTTGTCTCCAGGTACGCAGCATCCATCTTTGTGTTCATAAATAATACTCCGATACTACTGATAATATAATATGGATAGAGCAATCCCAGTCCGTCCAGAAGATTGCTTGCACCGTAGAAGAAATGTACTACAGACTGTACCGACAATGCCATCGGAATAAGATCATGGAACTTCGGTGAGTTGTGTTTGTCGATATCATCGGTTGTGTTTGAAAAGTGGAACAGAAAATGTATCTGGTGCTTATTGGAGCAGAAAGTATGGCAGTACTTCGTCATGAGGCGTGTTACCTCCAGAGGAAGGAATGCATAGATCGCTGAAGAATCATCCAACTGAGAAGAAATCTGCATGAACTGTACTAGAGCATGGTCAACAGAAGATCGTCCAGTTATCAAATCTAATCCAATCTCTTTTTTTACATCGTCGATAAGATCAGACTTAGCGGCACAATTGGTGTTATGATCTTCCACTTCGAATCTCATAGAAAACTCAGCTTCTGAAATGGAGTTCGGCATTCTCGTACAATTTCATGGTTGATCCATGCAACAGTACCGTAACGTACCTCTTCATACCCCCCCTGAAGCAATTCCGCATCCGAATCCGACATTCCAAGGTTCTGGATAATCTCCTGAAGCTGTGCAGGCGTGGGAAGACGGGAACCATTCATAAACTTATAGAAGGAGCTTCTGTTGATGCTGGTTTTCTTGATTGCGCTGTTCACTGAGACATCGTACTTTGTAATCATGCCTCGCAACAAGGCACTATATTCGTTCTGAGTCATATCTGCAAACCTGTCCTAAATTTTTTATTTCCAAAGCATACTTTATCCGAAAACAAGTGATCGGGCAAGGCAAAACGTACTAATAGAAACACAGGGACACCCAGAAAGGGGAAGTTACGCATTTCCCTCCAGAATGAAGGAGATGAGGAAAATTGGAAGTGGCAAAGAATTCCACAAAAAATAGACACAAATGCCACTAATGTGAAGAAACCGCACGATGATGTATAATTACTTCGATTTTTTATCGAAGAATTAGCTGATATTGTGCGGGATTTGGATGGAGAAAGAATAATTTCCTTAGCTGACTAGCTATGCTAATTCACTGTACGTGCCGGAGGTGACGATGATGGCATATCAGGAGAACGGGTACAACGTGCTGGAGGATACCCAAGCTTATGATAACATACTTGCCAAGAGCCTACTATACGCGGATGTCTTTGTCAACAAGGGGTACTTGGCGAATCTGAACCGATTTGAGGTTGTACAGGCTGATCCTGCAAGTAAGTCTGATGATTTTGTCCGGTTTTACCGTGTTTCCCGTCTTGTCTATGACACTGACGAAAATACGAACGATAAGCTGATTTCTGTCTATTCGGCTCTGTACAACATAGGTTCTTCTATAGTGCTTCTGTTACAGAGCAATCATGAATGCCTTGATTTCTATATCGGCATTCGCTCAGAGGACAATGCTTCGACAGCGGAAGCAATTCTGAAGAAGAGTCTGGATGGCAATTTTCCCGGCAATTCGACTCAGCTGATTCCCAAGTCAGAGGTTACAGAAATCCTGTCCACAATCAATGAGCGTACTCGGTTTGGCAATTCGCTGAATGTTGCTTCAGTCTCCGTCGTTCCGTCTCCACGTGATGACGATAAACAGAAATACGTCCAGGGTATCGAGAAATTCATCGATACAATGAAGGGAGAAAATTATACCGCTCTTTTCATCGCGGATCCGGTGAGCAAGGAGGGCCTGAATCTCAGAAAACATGGCCTGCTTCAGATTCAGACTGCGCTGACACCATTTGCATCAACGCAGCTGTCGTATGGGATCAATGACAGTGTCTCCATCGCAAAAGGAATGAGCAAATCGGTCTCTGACTCTATCAATCACTCGCTGTCTGACACAACAAGCACTTCAGATACACGCAGCGTCTCCCACAGCAGTTCCAGCGGCTTCGGCTTTTTCGGAATGACAAATAGTTATGGACGTTCCACAAGCTACTCAAGCGGGACTTCTTGGGCGAAGGGAGTATCGGAAGGAACAACTAAGACAGAGGGCATAACCGAATCAGACACAAACACAGAGACGAAGGGAAGTTCAAAACAGGTCACGGTTACGAGCGAAAACCGTGATGTGAAGTATACAATTGATCAGATTGACAAGCATCTTAAACGGATTCGCAATTGTGAATCATTCGGCATGTGGGATGTGGCTTGTTATTTTCTGTCAGAGAGTATTCAGACTTCTGTAGTGGCTGCAAGCAGCTTCAAGGCGCTGATGAGCGGTTTTGATTCCGGTATTGAGGATTCGTACGTTAATGTCTGGAGTTCTCAGGACCAGGAACATACACCAGAAGTCTTGGACACCCTTCGCTGGTGCATGAATCCAGAATTTATCATTGCAGAAAATCAGGACTTTTTCCTGACAGATTCACAAAATGTTTCTGCCTGCAGCATGCTTTCCGGAAATGAACTGCCTTATGTATTTGGTTTGCCGCGCAAATCGGTGAAGGGCATTACCGTCATGAACATTGCACCATTCGGGCGCAATGTAATGTACTCTGAGCAGCCGCCGAAGGGAAAGAAGATCCGGTTCGGCCAGGTGTTCCATATGGGTATGGATGAAGGGACGAAGGTCAATCTGGACCTTCAGAGCTTTCGGTCGCATTGCTTCATTACGGGATCTACCGGAACCGGAAAGTCGAACACTACATACAGGATCCTCGATGAGATGATTCTGAATAAAATCCCGTTTCTTGTGATTGAGCCGGCAAAGGGCGAGTACAAACGGTATTACGGAAGCCTTCCGGGCATTAATATCTTCTGCACAAACCCGAAATATTTTACGATGCTCCATATCAATCCATTTCGTTTTCACCCGGATATCCATGTGCTGGAGCATCTGGACCGGCTCATTGGCATTTTCAGTGCCTGCTGGCCGCTTTATGCGGCGATGCCTGCGATTCTGAAAGAGTCTTTTGAGCAGGCATATGTGCGATGCGGATGGGATCTCAATAAGTCCATCTATACGTCAACCGGGAGAGGGCGGTTCCCGACCTTTCAGGATGTGCTTGAAATCCTGCCTGAGGTTATCAACAGTTCTGCTTATTCAGCAGAGTCAAAGGGAAACTGTATTGGCTCCCTGGTTACACGGGTGAAGTCCCTGACGAATGGCATTATTGGCCAGGTGATGTGTTCTCCTGACGATATCGATGACAGTGTTCTGTTTGATGAGAACACAATAGTGGATCTAAGCCGGGTGTCTTCACTTGAGACAAAGTCGTTGTTCATGGGCATTCTGATCATGAAGCTGAATGAATATCGCATGTGCAGCAGTGAGGAAAACCAGCCCCTGCGCCATGTTACAGTCCTGGAGGAAGCCCACAACATTCTGAAACGCTCGTCCGGCAGTTCAGGAGGAGAAGATTCCGCAGATGTTCAGGGAAAGTCTGTGGAGATGATCAGCGCGTCGATCGCTGAGATGCGCACTTATGGGGAAGGCTTTATCATTGTCGACCAGTCGCCTTCAGCAGTGGATGTATCCGCGATAAAAAATACGAATACAAAAGTCATTATGCGACTTCCAGATTACGATGACTGTCTTGCCTCCGGACGTTCAATCGGACTCAATGATGAACAAATCCATGAGATCTCCCGGTTTCCGAGAGGCGTTGCAGCAGTTTATCAGAATAACTGGGTGGAAGCCGTACTTACAAAGGTTGATAAGAGTGACGAAAAGTACCACCGCGAGGATGCCATCGTTACCTCAGATGAGATGGCACATCTGCGTGCAAGGCTTGCGATACTACTGGTGGTCCAGTACGAGACCGGTGAGATTGAGAACGATGGCGTACAGCTTGATGAACTTCGGGATGCAGTTGACAGAAGCGAAATTAATGACGCGAAAAGAAGGAAGTCTACGCAAAACTAGCGGCACTTGTCATGTATTTTGAGGCAGAACGTCCGACAAGATATAGGTTTTCGAAACGCCTGATGATCCTCATGGAGTGTGAAGGGCTGTTCGATGTCCTTCCTCTGCGGTTTTCCGGCAACTACTCAGGCAGCACTGCAATCACACGGGAGAAGATTGATAAGGATGACCGCTCCGCCATTATCGCGTGGTACAAGGCGCTGTATGAAGCGATTGATTCCTATATCGCATTTAATTATCAGGAAGATGCCATGAAGAAGAAAGTACTCCATTACCTGATATATGAGAAATATATGGAGGGTGTGCAGGAAAAGCGCGAGAACCGTTATCTTCTGATCTACCGGACATTGTATTCGAAGTAAAAAAGACTTCTGAATCAGATCAAGGGCGAACCCGTCCGGACAGTGCTAGAAACAGATGGCGGCAGAGGAGAGAGAATGAATAAGGTTTCTGTCAATTATAATCCATATCTTCCCGAACTGAAGATCAATGTGAATGGTCGGAGGCTTCCAGAATACAGTGCACTCATGAAGTATAAGCACCGTCCATTTTCAGAATGGGCCGGAGTATTTTTTGATGAAATCGCACGTGAAGTCAATGATTCCTACGAACTGTCATATGTTGGCACCGTATGGGAGAAAGACATTCTGGAACGACTCGGTGAGAACGATGCACTGTGCAGTTCATTTTCATATGCATTCCCGGAGATAGCGGATGATATTACAGACCGGCTTATGGCTCTTCAGAGTCTGGGTGACAGAGAGCCGGCTAGTGAAGTCTCAGTCGGAATCTGGGCACCGGACCGGGAGCTATGCTCTTCTTTCTGTGACATGCTTTTGGAATCTGGAGTGTTTGAAGAGGAAGAAGACGGACTGACATCGGATGCATTTCCGCTCACCTCCATTTCAGTGAAGATGGCAGATGCTCTGAGGGAATTCTCCCGTATGGACCTGGGCTTTGCGTTTCTCCCCTCTGAGAGTTATGAAGAAGCAGAGGACACAATAGCAGCATATGGGAAACCACTGACTGTTGTGACCGCTTCTGGCTTCACAGGATTCTCTCGTCTGGAAGGTAATCATTTCTTCTTCGATACAGATGGCAGTGACACGGTTGACCTGTTTATGAACGCGGTCATGGAGATGGTTCTTCCGGCTGTCCTGTCGGATCGAAGCTATCACATCGAGAAAGAAGTGGATGCAGGGCATATTCGGCTGTCAGGAGAAGAGCGGGAGAGGCTCAGCCTTTTGACCAGCACGTGGAAGAAGGTTCAGGTAATGATTCCAGGCCAGCTGTACGTGGGACGGACACTGGAGATCGGCACATCCTCTGAGAAGGAAGCAGAAGGTCTGAACGCAGAATCGGAGAATGGTCTTATCAGGGTTTGCGGCATGTCGTTAACCGGTACTCAAGCCGGAAGGGATCGGATCAGTGTTTTTCAGGAAGGAGATCCGGACCCGGTTGCTTTTAGGGATGTGAAGATTGTCGACGCGGTACTGATTAACGAGATTAGGGTATTTCCAAAAGTGAAATATATTCCTGAAGGTATTGATGAACAGCTCGATCTTCAGGTCCTCCCGGAAAATGCAGTGAACGTCAGCGAATTGAAGACGGAGATGGAGGACCCGACTGTAGCGGTTATCGATCTCCAGAGACATATGGTGAGAGGACTTCGCGTGGGCAAGAGTGTGGTGAGAATCGGAACGCCGGATGTCCAGACAGAGATGACGATTATCGTGCAGCCGCATGTGCGTGACATTATCCTTCCAACCGGGCATGTAAATCTGTCTGCGGGAGAGAGTATCCGATGGAAGCCAAGGATGGAGCCTGAAGACAGTTTCGAGCAGCTTCGCATAATAAGCAGCAGCCCATCCACTGTTGAATATCGGGATGGTTTTCTGACAGCGAAGAAAACAGGAACTGCAACGATCATGGTGAGCACTCAGGATGGAAACCTCCGGAGAGAGTGCAGAGTGGAAGTCGGAAGGAAATTCCATTTCTGAATCGGAGTTCGGGCGCGGTATACGGTTGAATGATGAGAGGGTATCAGGTAGTGCAGATGCAGAGGAGAGACGGCAACTCTCAGGGAGGTGACCAGAGGGTATGGGATATACACAGGAAAAAGACCCGGTATCCTGGTATTATCGAACTCTTTCCAGGGCAGATCAGACGTTTTATAAAGCGCTGGTGGATGGATTCCGAAATTACAGAACAGGTATTCCCGCAGGCAATTTGAAAAATTTTTCTGATATCATGCAGGACATCAGTGCTTCGTACCCGGAATTGTTCTATCTGCCAATCCGACTGAGTGCGCAAGGAGGTTTTCTTGGCGGAAAGACTGTGAGAGTCCAGTATGTGTACCCGAAGGTCGATGCCTCCAGAATACGGCAACAGGTAGACTTGGCGGTGAACCGCTTCATGAAGGAATATGTGGACGTCAGCATGGCAGATTATGATAAGGCGATAGCGGCGCACGATTATCTGAGAAAAATTGCGGTGTACGATGAATCTGCTGTCAGTTTTTCAGCAGGAGGTCCGAATAGGCATTTTATGGAGTCTCATTCGATCGTCGGACCGCTGATCAATCATACCTGTGTTTGTGAGGGCTATGCAAAAGCTTTCACGTATCTGTGCAGGAACATGGGACTTGAGTGCTACAGTGTCTATGGAACCGGAAACAGCGCGTATGAAAGAGGACCGCACATGTGGAACATGGTGAAGATCAGCGGCTTCTACCATCATGTCGATGTTACATGGGACAAGCAGTTTGATTCTGACCCGAACATGCCAAACTACAGCTATTTCGGGCTGGATGATAAGACTGCCGCGCGGGACCACACATGGAACAGGCGGTATTTTCCGAAGAGCGAAGAATGTCCCGGAAACTTTTTCCACATGAATGATGCTTTGATCTCTTCCAGAGCGCAGCTTGAGAATTTTCTGCGAAACAGTATCGAGTCGGAAGAACCGTACATTTTGTTCCGGGTAGATCCTGACAGCAGGTTTGTGATGGAAATCGACGGATGCCTCTGGGACGTAATGCAATCTGCACAGAGCAGGTGCCGCATGTGAGAGTATCCTCCTGCCAGGTGCAGACATTTCCGGAGCAGCATGTATATTGCGTGATCGCGAAGTATGAGTGAAGCAGAGGCAGGAGCTTAAGCATAGAAAAGAGGAGGGAAGGCCTGTGTGTGACGGATTTGACAGTGGATCGGATATGGATTCCGGAGAGTCCACGGAAGTCAGTGAAGTGGATACTTCTTCCAGCGAGGTTAGTACCGATGAGACTGGCGGAGAGGCATCAGCTGATGATGTTTCGAATGCGGAAGCAGACGGCGAAACTGAGGGCGGTCTGGATGAAGGCGATGCGAATCTGGATGATTCTGACGGGGAGGATGATTCCGGCGAAGGGGACAACCAGGAAGTAGACGATGGCATCGGGGAAGACGCATATGATACCGGAAAAGCGACAGGAGACTTCGGTGATGAAGACTGGGGTTCCGAAGATTATGACAATGCGGATGAACCAAACCTCGAGGAAGAGGAAGGCGGAGACGATGTCGATAAAGCGGAGGAAGAGGACACAGAGGATGCTGCCTACATGGAGGCAGACAATGACGATGATCTTTCGGAAGGCTTCGGCGATGAAAAAGATGATTTCGATGAGTCGGACGAGCCTGATCTGAGTGAAGAAGCTGCGGATGATGCAGACGGCGGGGACGGTGTCGATGGCACAGATACTGCAGATGATGTAGATGCTGTGGAAGCTTCTGATGGTGCGGATGGCACGGACGATGTGGAAACTGTGGATGACACAGATGCCGCGAATGAAGCGGACAGTACGGACGATGTCGGTAATGCAGATGGCACGGACGATGTGGATAGTACAGATGCTGCAGAGGATGCAGACAGCGCGGACGATGTAGATGGCACGGATGCTTCAGAGGAGGCCGACGGAACAAGCGATGCGGATGACATACCCGACTACGAGGAGACATCCTATGAGGACAGTGTCGACGATACGGATGCGGAAGAAGACGACCTCGAAGACGATCTGGATGTGGATGATACCGTGACTAATGTACCGGAAGAGTACACAGACGAGGACACCGGCGAAGAGGCAGACGAGGTCAAAGAGACGGACGAAACCGGAGAGGCAGACGAGGTCGAAGAGATGGGTGAAACCGGAAAGGCAGACAGTACCGGTGAAGCAGACAACTCTGAGACAGACGAAACGGGCTCAGAGGACGTCGATACTGATGAAACAGAAGAAGCGAACAGCGATGGCGATACGGACAGCCCCGATGACTACGAGGAAGCTACATACGAGGATGAGTCTGATGACATCGAAGGTGACGCTGAGGACTTTGACGAAGAGGCGGAGGAAGATGACAGCGCGGCAGATGAGCCGGAAGACTATTCTGATAAGGATGATTCTGTAGAGGAAGAGGAAGAACCGGAGGAAGAAGAACCGGAGGAAGAAGAACCGAGGAAGAAGAACCGAAGGAAGAAGAACCGGAAGAACAAGAAGAGCCTGAAGAGGAAGCAGATGAGGTGAAGGTGGCAGGCACGCCTGAGAACATCGAGAATGATTCCGGTGACAGGAATACGGAGAATCTCTCAGAGCGTCTGGATCCGTTGACAAGATATTACAGCGAACACAACTACTCTCAGGCAGATGCCGCTGAATATACGCAGGATCCAGAGTGGCGGTCTTTAATGCAGCAAGCATATCCGGACTATGAGCTTCCTCCTCTGACACCGGAGAATGAAAGAGCACAGCTTACTCAGTACATGTCTGATCACAATTATGGTCCGGAGGATTTCAGAATTTACTCACAGGATCCGGAATGGCGGGCACTCGAGGCACAGGCATATCCGGATTATGATATTCCGCCCAGAAACAATCCCGATAATTTGGGAGGATGGCATGATATCAAGGATAAGACCGCATTGGAAAAAAGCGTGCAGTTCACCAACCCGGGATATGATTATGGAGGGAAAGAATATCAGGTAAACTGCCAGCGATGCGTTGGTGCGTCCGAGATGCGCGCAAGGGGATATGACGTGGAGGCAAACCCGTGCTTTGACTGGGATCATGATAATTTGTCGGTTGGATCCGATGAAGAACTTTTAAAAGGGGGAGGTCCGTTCAGCATCTGGGAGGATCCTGATGTCAGGGAAACCGGTGGAAGCGGGATGGAAGACATTGAGAAACAGATGAAGCAATGGGGAGATGGCACCAGAGCGGAGATTAAAGTTTCCTGGGCCAGTGATCCGAGTGTGGGTCATGTTTTCATTGCGGAACAGAAAAATGGCCGCACTTATTTTTATGACCCACAGAATGGGGACAGAGACTGTTCAAGATATTTCAGAAAGGCAGCACCGGACCGGACCATGTTTGCGAGAATCGATAATCTTCAGCCCAGTGAGAAGATTCTTGAGTGCTGCAGCGAAAGAAGGAGGAGAACATGATGGTTGATTTGAAAAAAGCATACCAGATTGCATATGTATACTATGACGCACACGGTCATCAGGAAATTACCTCTCTGTTTGATGCGGAGAAGGATGGGCTTTGGGTGGCATTCGGCGGAAAGAAGGGAGAGGTCAGGTTTGGCGGAGCTGGTCTTGCAATAAACAGAGAGACCGGAGAGACTGCTCCTTTTTATCTTCCGTCAGATAAAAACTTCGATATTCTGGATCGCGCAGTCAAGGTGAAAGAAGAGGAGTATTCAATAGAACAGGATCAGGAGAAGGCAGAGATGAGTGAGAATGGGGGGTTCAAGGAGCAGGAAGAAGCAGACGGTGCTGACAGCATGGCCAGTACTTCAAAGCAGGCGGGGGCCGAGGAAGACGGATCCAGGGAAAGTGTCCCGGACGCAGAGAACCAGCTAACACTTCAGCAGATTCTGGAAGCGGTTGAAAAACTGGGCCGGGATTTTGACCAGAAGGTGAAGGTGGACAAGGGCAAGGACGAGATAATCAGAACCCTGAAGGATGAGATCGAATCTTATCAGAAGGGCAATATGACAAAGATCATTGACACCATGTCGCTAGACATCATTCAGCTGGCAGACGGGATCCGGAAGACGGCAGCTGTCTATGAGAAACGTGAATACAGCGAAGAGAATTATAAAAAGCTTCTCAGAGTTGTAAAAGGGATGTACCAGGACCTTCAGGATGTGCTCTATCGGGAGGGAATTGAACCTTATTCCATAGAGGGGCACGAGGTGGACGCCAGAAGGCAGACGATCATTGCGTCGGTCCCGACCGATGATGAGACGAGGAACAACCTGATCGCAGCCCGCGCAGGCGAGGGCTATGCAAGAGAGGACGGCAGTGTCCTTCGAAGAGAACGCGTCAAGATCTTCCGATATGAGAAGAAGGAAGATCAATAAGAAGACGAAGCAAAGCAGGTGATAACCAGCCGTGACCGGCAGGCACAGGATTTTCGCATTTCCGGGGCGGAAAGCCACAGGGAGATAAGAAGAGAATAAAAAGGAATCCGGAAAAGCAGCTGCTGCACAATAGAGAAATCGAAGACCAGAGAAACTGGACAGCCAGAAAGAGAGGGAGAAGGCATTATGAGCAAAGTTTACGGTATTGATCTTGGAACCACATATTCCTGCATCGCATATCTGGACGAGGGAATGGACAAGCCTGAGGTAGTGAAGAACGCGGAGGGGGCGCTGACGACGCCGTCAGTTGTCCAGTTTGAGAGCCCGACCGATGTACATGTCGGCGATATGGCGAAGGAGAACGCTAAGATGTATCCGGACCAGGTTGTGTCTTTTATAAAGAGAAGCATCGGTCAGGCGGGATTCAAGCTTACGATCAACGGTGTTGACTATACACCGGAGGATGTCTCCTCCTATATCCTGAAGAAGGTGACCGGGGATGCCAAGGACTCCCTTGATCAGGAGGGCAAGATCGCGGACGGCGAGGAAGTGAAGGATGTCGTTATCACCTGCCCGGCATACTTTGGTGTGGAAGAAAGGGATGCGACGGCAGCAGCTGGAAAGATTGCAGGGCTGAATGTTCTCGGAATCATCAACGAGCCGACGGCCGCGGCAATCTCTTATGGAGTGACTGCGGACAGTTCAGAAAAGACAGTAATGGTCTACGATCTGGGCGGCGGCACGTTCGATATCACAATGATTCATATCAAGGCAGGAGAGATTCGCGTCATCTGTACAGGCGGTGATAAGGATTTGGGCGGCAAGGATTGGGATGACCGTGTGATCCAGTACCTTGCGGAACAGTTCCAGCAGGAGACCGGGACTCCGGACACTATTCTCGAGGACCCCGAGACCTATCAGGATGTTTCGCTCTCCGCAGAGCGCGCCAAGAAACTTTTGTCCGCAAAGCCCAAGGCACCGGTATCCATAAGCTACCAGGGAGAGCGTGCGCGAGTGGAGCTTACCAGAGAGAAGTTCGATGAACTGACAGCAGACCTTCTCACCAGAACAATCGATCTGACGAGAGAGATGCTGAAGGAGGCGGAGAAGAAGGGCTTCAAACAATGGATGTCTCAGAAATCCTTCTTGTCGGCGGCTCTTCGAAGATGCCGCAGGTGCAGAACCGAGTCCGCGCAGAGTTTGGGATTGAGACAAAGATGTTCGACCCGGATGAGGCGGTAGCAAAGGGCGCTGCCATTTATGCACGCAACATGAAGGCATACAACATCCTGATCGAGGATATTGCGAAGAATCAGGGCAAGACAGTTGAGCAGCTGAAGGACGACATTGATACCGGCAAGACGACCATTGAAAAGGAAGCGCAGAATGCCAATATTTCTCTGACTCAGGGATCCGACAGCACAGGAGCTGCTGGTGGTGCAATCTCTCTGAGGCCAATCAAGATTATTAACGTAACGAGCCGCAGCTTCGGTATTATCTCCTTTAATGCAGAGGACAAACTGGTTCTGTACAATCTGCTCCTGAAGAATGCAGAACTTCCGACTGAAAATACACAGACTTTTTATCCGCATGAAGATAATCAGACGTCGGTTTCCTTGGAAGTCATGGAAGACCTCAGTACGGATGAACAGACGGATAAGGAACAGGGCAAGCCGGTCGGTACCGCTTTGCTGAAACTCCCGGCCGGAGCAACGAGAGCCACAGAGCTGTCCATCACATTCCGTCTGGATGAATCTGGACTTCTTCATGTCAGAGGTGAAGTCGTAAAGACTCATGAGCTCGTCGAGGCTGACTTCGAGACAAAGAGTGCAATGTCCCAGGAGGAACTGGATGCGGCAGCAAAGAGAAACCAGAGCTCCTCAGTCGACTGACCGCTGACTGCAGCGGCAGGGAAGGTCTTTCGCCGAATACGGGTTCTGTGGAAGAACAGAAACTGAATGATGCTGACGAGGGAGAATATGAGCGAGAACAGAGACAATTATTATATTTTGCTGGAACTTCCATTCAATCCGCCTGAGCAGAATATGGAAGTTATCCAGAAGGCCATAGAGAAAAAAAGACAGCAGTGGTCCAAGGATCAGCTTGTAGCATTCAAAAAGGCGAAGGCTTCTGCGTACCTGGAACTTCTCCCGGATATTACGGCAGTGATGACAGATCCGGACAAACGTACCCAGGAAGCTAAGGCAGCGAAGCAGATCAGCGAAGGAAAGATCAAAGAGCTGGACATGAAGCTGAAACTGTATTCCTCGAAGGGCGACCAGCTGAGTGCGAACGATCTTAAACGCCTGACGAAGATCTACGCTCCATATGGATTTACAGAAGATTTTATTAGAAAGAGGTTTGCAGGTATTGTCGGAATTCCTGATGATCGCAATACAGAAAAACTTCTGAAAGAAGTGATTTCAAAGCAGCAGGCAGACAATATCCGCAGTTATATCAGGCAGCTGGGAACTCCATATGCGACGGTATACGAGTTTCTGGGGCTTTCTGCCTCTTCCTCCCGTGCGGCAGTTGTAGAGAAGGCGCAGCAGCTGAAGAAGAAGATACTGGAGAGCGGTACTAAGAATGGAATGACTGCAGCGCAGCAGTCGCTGGCAGGGCTGATCATTGAAATCTTCAAGGACGATGCGGGGAAGAGACGTTACGATAATTTTGCGTCGATCACCAGGTATGGGAAGGTCAATGATGCGGTTGATGAGCTGGCAAGGAGCAATAAGAATACGATTGACAGCAAGATGAAGGAAGCCCTGATTGAGACCTGTCAGTCTGAATATAACGGAGTGTCGCTCTCTGATGCATCACTGTACATCGACAATTACTGTACTTTTATGCAGTATCGGTTAACCGGGAATACAGTACGCTGCGCACACTGTAATGTCGAATATCCTGCCGGAACGGAGACCTGCCCGAAGTGCGGCAGGCATATTGTCATCATATGTCCGAAGTGCGGCAGACAGAATGACAATATTACGAAGGTCTGCCAGTGCGGGTTTAATCTGGAGCAGATAGAGCCTGTAACCGTTGCACTGGCGAAAGCGAGGGAGGCTTTTGCATCGAAGAAGTATGAGCAGATTGAACCGCTCTTGGTGACTCCCCGGACATACTGGCCGGACAATCCAGACTTAAAGAAACTTGAGGGCGACATCAGTTTGCTGAAGAAGCAGTTTTCCGACCTTGTCACGAAGATCAGCGAACAGATGCGGGAAACGAACTACTACACAGCAAAGAAACTGATTGATGAAGGACGCAGCAGCGGATTTACAGTCGGAAATCCGCAGACAGGGATGTTCGTCATTGACGAAGCTCTGGAGGGAAAAGTAAAGCAGAAGATTGAAGAGGTTGAAAAACAGCTGGATTTGGTTAGAACCATGGCTCCTGACCAGGCTTTTGAAACACTTATTGCTTTGAGCAGCCAGGTGGGGGACTGTCCGGCGCTTCAGCAGCAGCTTTCAAAATATCCGCCGGAACCCGTCTTATCAATTCAGTCTTCCATCAAGGACGGCAACGTTTCAATCACCTGGAAGCCGTCGCAGAGCAGAGGAAATCTGGAGTATGTTCTTATCCGCAGGGAGAACGTATATCCCAATGGCACGAACACCAGAGATCCTTCCGGCAGAGAAATCTACCGCGGCCAGGATACTACATTCACTGATTCAGGGCTGAAAGATTCCGTCGTTTACTGCTATTGCGTGGTCACAGTCAGAGCGGGTGTGGAATCCGGGCCGGCAAGGCTGGAACCGCCGGTTGTGCTCGTTGACAATGTCAGTGATGTAAAGGCGAGAGGCGGAGACGGAATCATCAGTCTGGCGTGGAAGCGCCCGGCAGCGTTAGCCAGATCCGCTTGTGGACATATTGCGGTGACAGCCAGCCGTCTTCAGAGTCCGATTACGCACCATTTCCTTCAAAGAGGCTTGATGGCGAAACTGTCACGGGACTCCGGAATGGAGAGCGCTGCTGGATCCGTATTGAAGCCGTTCACACGATCAGTGGGAAGTCATATGCTTCCCAGCCTCTTGTCCTCAGTGCCGTCCCGGAGAAGCCTGCTTCCCCGATGACCAACTTCCAGGTTCACTATGCGGACGAACGGTTCCGGGCCTCATGGGACGAATCAGAATGGGACGCAATTCTGTTCCATGCGGCGGAGAAGCCGGACTACGCTGTCGGTGCAGTGTACGACCTTGATGACATTCAGTCGAGATTTAAAAAAATAGAAATTTCCTTGAGAAGCAGAACAGAAGCGGACTTCACAATATCATTTACGGGAAACTGCTATATCATTCCCGGCCTGATCCGAGCATCGAATGTTGTTCTTGGCACCGCTGTCTGCGTATCCAATGTCCCGCAATGAAGAATCCGACTACAGATATCAATGCCGGGGCAACGGAACTCTACGTAAACTTCGATTGGCCGAAGAAGGTTGACCACGCTTTGTTCTGTATCGTCCAGACAGATATCCGGATTCTCCCGAGGACAGTGCGGCCCGCAGGGTTGAGGTGAACAGGCGTCAGTATGATATGGATGCGGGCATTATCATCCGCAACCCTGAGAAGGGAACGTTCTATGCTGCTGTTTACTCCTGGGTCGAATCGGAAGGCGGGAGAGTCTATTCCGACGGTTTGCAGTTCATGATGGAGAACGAACCGCAGCGAACCGTTTACTACTCTGTCCGCTGTGTGACGAGCGGCTTTTTCTCGAAGAAGAAAAAACTCACTGTCACATTAAAATCGGATGGAGAATTTCATTTTCCGCCATTCGTAATCGTGGGAAGAACAGGGCTTGTCCCCGGAAGCCGTGAAAGGGATCAGATTTGATTCTTGAAAACCAAGCTACGGATGTGAACCGGGAGAAGGTGCTTGAATATCCGGTTCTAGATGTGCCAAAGGGAACGAAGATCAGGATGTTCTTTCTGAAAAACAGTGATTATAAGAAGTTCAAGATTCAGAACGACGGGAACTCTGAACTATAAGGAGGCGTGCCATGGCGAAGATACTTTGTCCCTGCTGTTTTGAGCAATTCGATGATTCTGAAGTGGAATATCTCTGTCTGAATATGAGTCGTTCCAGGCCGTGTTCGAAAGCCCAGGGGAAAGAGAAGATTGCAGCATCTGAGATTAATCCGAAGAATCCTGTATGCCCAGAGTGTCATCAGAAACTGTCGACCAAGGTATGCCCATACTGCGGTTTTACGCTTCCATACAGTATCGGGACGATAGACAGCTATCCGATCTCAATCATCGGGGCCAAGGAATCCGGAAAGAGCAACTATGTGGCGGTTCTGATCGATGAACTGAAGAACAAGGTCGGCGGAGCGTTCAACTGTTCGCTTATGGCAAGCGGAGATTCGACAATCGCTCGCTATCGTCAGCAGTTTTACAATCCACTGTTTCGCAACAGGGTCTGTGTCCAGGGTACAGACGCAGGCGAGGTGACTCCGCTGATCTATTCCCTTCTGTTTGAAAGAGAAGTGAAGAGAGGGTTCTTCGGCAGGAAAGAATCGCTGACAAAAGCAATCTCCCTTACTTTTTATGACGCCGCAGGTGAGAATTTTGATACGAAGCAGGATATGGATACGTTTACCAAGTATTTGGCTCATTCCTCCGGCATCATTCTTCTTCTTGATCCGCTTCAGCTGCCGGCCGTTCGGCAGGAACTTGAAGGGAAGATTCGTCTTCCTCAGGAGAATACGGATGTCACTGATTTGCTGGACAGAACAATTGAAGTCATCAGGGAACAGACAGGAAATATGGATATGAAGAGAAAGATTCAGATCCCAATTGCTGTCTCATTCACCAAGATTGATGCGGTCCAAGGCATGATTGATGATTCCAGCTGCCTGAAGAATGATTCTACGCATATACAGAAGAGAACTTTCGACAAAGTGGATTTTGAGCAGGTCAATGAAGAGATGAAGAGTCTCGTCGACGAATGGATGGGTGAGGAACTGATCAACAAGGTTTCCGCAAATTTTGAGAACTACGGTTTCTTCGGTCTGAGTGCACTTGGCAGCAATCCGGATATGGACAATAAGATTCCGAAGTTTCGACCGTTCCGTGTAGCTGATCCGTTTCTGTGGATATTGTCACAGCAGCGTTTGATTCCGGTCGCAAAGTAGGTTGGTGGGTTTGTTGCCCGAAAGAGCCCGCATGACTGCAGTACGGCAACAAATGAGAGTAAGGAAAGAGATATGAGGAGGGACATATGAAGGCTTTGCAGTATCTGTATACCTCCTGGCCTAATGGGAATCTGCCCAACAAGGGGTATATGATTTACTCGACATCGGAAGGGATTACGCCTGAGGAATGCGAGGATATCCGTCGGGTTATGCGATACCAGCCTCCGCTGTCATTGGTGCCGAATCCGACACAAGAACAAATCATCGATGAGTTTCCGTACAATTTTGCGTATTTTCGCCTTTCGAGCAGAAGACTGTGCGCAGCGCTGACAACTTATGTGGGGAAAGACTATAGCCATCGATATGGCAATTATCTGATTCATGCACTTGTCTTCGAGGACAGAGACATGGATGTGTATCCTGTGGAATTGTTCGGTGAGGATTTTTGGAGAACATATCTGACAGAGGAGGAAATCCATGCGGATAGTCCGGTACCGCCGTTGGATATTCTGGACATTGACATGACAGGAGATATGGTCAATGAGTCCACTATTGCCGATTTCACAGCGGAGCATGAAGAGCAGACGGCACTGCTGATTGATGCATATATAGATCGGTCTCACGGAAAGTTCCGTTGTATCTGAACGATACACGGGAGAATCTTGTGATGTGGTGTGCAGTGCTGCAGGAGATGATGCCGCTTCGGATGGCAAAAGAGCTTTATTTTACAACATACGCTTTTAACCCTTCGAATGTGAAAACATGCATGTCTGAGTATGGATGCACGATGTCGGTCATGGGCGTCTGGCAGGACAGACTGCAGTTTGATTATGCCGCACAGCAGCATATGGCAGGATGCGTTGTGGTGGATTTCACTGGAAATCATGTTACCGAAGGTTTGAGGCGGACGGAGGCGGCAAAAGAGATTGCGGCAGATTTTACGATTGGAATGGATGTTATTAGGCAGTTTGATGACTTCCTTGACAGTCATACGTCATGCAGTCGTGTCGAACTCCCGATTGAAACTGCCTATCGGTATTTTCAGCTCATGGAAATCCCCGGAACTCAGACAACCCTGACCGATCTTGCTGAAATAATGAGGTTTTCGGAAAAATATGTTACGGAGGACGACCGCCGGACGCTTGCACTGAAACTGCTTGATCTGCATGGAACTGAATTCCCGGAGGGCAGCCTGGAGGAAGAAACTCTGTTACTGGGTTTTTTGTACCGCTATGCGGATATTATGATGCTGACCGTGAATGAACTTTTTTTCAGTCTTTTGGTGAGAGCGTTGCAGACGGAAGGCGAGAATAGTGGAGCAGAAAGCGAAGGAAGGAAACTGCTGGAAGGGGTGCAGAAAAGTACATCTGAGGGCATAGGGAGTTTCTCGGAATATTTCCTGAGTGAAGAGGGAATTGATAAACAGAAGAAACTGGTTTCTGCCGATGCAGGAGGAAACCTGACCAGACTCTTTTCGGAACTTTTGGTCAGGTTCTGCAGCCAAAGAGAAAATCAGGATGAGATTGCACGAGCCTCTTCGCTGCTTCAGGGAGAGATGCAATATCTGACTTCTGGGAGAGCAGGAGGATCGGTCATCGCAGAGCTTCTCCGAGAAAGCCTGAACGTCCCGGCATTGTTTCACATCGTGATTGAGGCATCCTGTGACTCGGCAAATAGAGATGAGACCGCTCAGCGGGAAGCAGAGAACTTTTTTAGCAGTCTTCCGGGAGATGAGACAGATCGCGCGGAGGAAGTATTGAATTCATCGAAGCTCGGAAAAAAGGACAGAGTGCACCTGAATTCGATTCTCCTGAAACGGAAGATGAATCCGGAGGAGGCTTTCTGGAACATGACATACCGGCTGGCAACAGATTATAACCGGAATGTGGACCTCAGCGAACTGGCTGATTCGCTGACTGATGTGAGTCAGGACCCGCAGACTGCTATTGCGATGATCGAGCGGCTTGATTTTGCTTTTCTTGAGTCAGCCAGGGTAAGGAAGAAAGTGATTATTCAGGCAGCGGGAATCTCTATGAGAGAATTGAATTCCCTGAGTCCGGATACGGCAGTACGTCTTTCTCGTATGGCTGAGAAGGAAGGGATTGGAAAAGAAACAGCGCAGATTACAGCTGTGCTGGCAGGAAGAGAGGCTGCATATTCAAAGGAAAGCCATAAATACAAGAATTTCATCGATCTTTATGGGAAAATGCCTTTTTCCATGGATGGCATAAGGCAAAAAACGTACATAGATATTCTTCAGTGCTATCTGCCGGATTTCCTGTCACTGGTTAGTTCCGCAGATGATATAGGAAAACTGATCTGCTGCTGTTTCAACAGTGACTATTTTATCGGATTTCATAATACGTATCTGGATAATCTGAAGCGACTGGAGAAGAAGAACAAAGAAAGATGGCTGTCACTTGTTGTTGATACTTGTATCTGGCTGATAGCTGAATCTACATCAAACCAGATAGCGGAACGATATCGGAAGGCATTTATCCCATATCTGAAGCGGCTGGATGATGAGATACTGGCAGACATTCAGCAACAGGTAGAGAAATCATGTGGAGGTTCAGCTACTAACCATTTCTTTGATGCTGCTAGGCAGAAAGTATCTATGTCCGAGCGAGTCAGCAAGCTCTTTGGAAAAAAGATTTGATAAAGGAGGAGGAAAGAATATGAAGGAAAACAGGAAAATCAAAAAGGATAATGTGGGTGGATTACGTGATCGACTGGAATTGATGGATATCGGTCTTGACAGTGATGATAGTGGAATGGGTCTGATCATGATCCTAGTTATTATTCTTGTTATTATTGCTATGATCATTGCAGTCATGCTGGGAGTCGGCGCCATTATTGGAGGATTCTATTCTATTCGAAACTATATACTGGCTTTCCGGAATAACGTGCATATCAAAGAAGACTACGTTACGGAAGAAGCATAAGAAGAAAAACATAAGAAGTTCGGGCAATAATGTTAGCATGAGAGCAGAGGGAGGGGATCAAGTATGGCGAATAAAAGAGACAATGCACAGCCAGCCCGCATCAGTTATGTCTTTGATAAAGGCTACCGGGATTTGGGCAATACCATTAAGGAAGCATGGGCAAGGAATGTTGAAGACGGCAAGAATCAGTTCGGAATGGCAGGAGCCGGCGGCGGCCCTTTATTGTTGGCATTCATATCATAGCCGGAATATGTATTTTCGTCTTCGGCTCAATTATCACAGCAATCACTACAGTGCTTCATATATACATCCTTGGTGTGATTTTGTTTGTGATCTATGTTCTGTTTGGAATTACATGGCTGATCGATCGCATCTATATTGCGGCGAATCGAATAAAAAATGCCTGCCCGAATCCGAATTGCCAGAGAGCATTCCTTATTCCGGCATATGAATGCCCGAACTGCGGCCGAATTCATACCAAGCTTGTTCCAGGACGGTATGGTATATGGCACAGAACATGTTTATGCGGGTATAAGCTCCCCACTACTTTTCTGAATGGGAGAAACAAACTTCAGGCATATTGCCCGCACTGTGGTGGCACTCTGGAAGGCGATACGGCAAGCCAGCAATACGCAATTCCGGTCATCGGTGGACCTTCTGTAGGCAAAACCTGCATTTTGAATATGGCTGTGCGCAGTCTGATTAATGATTATGCCCCAGAGCACAGTTGGGACATTAGTTTTTCATCACCTGCCGACGAGGCAAAGTATGCGGCCACGGTATCCTCATTTGATAAGGGAATCAGGCCAATGAAGACCGATCAGGATGCACTGACCGCTTATCAGCTCGGACTTCATATACCAGGCGAAAAGGTTGGAAAGCGCCTCTACGTTTACGATATCTCCGGCGAGATGTTTGCAAACAGTGGTGACATTCAGAGAAATGAAGCTTATAAGTATTGCGATGGCTTTGTATTTGTCATAGATCCGCTTACCTTGGCAAATTATGCCGGTGAGATGGTAGACCGGATCAATATCGATTCTTATGGAGCAAGTGAAGAAGATTTCAATGATATATTGAATATCATGCTGATAAACCTTGAGAAGATGTTCAATCTATCTCCGAAGGATGTTCTTAAGAAGAACCTTGCCGTCGTAATCAATAAGTGTGATATTCCAGGGCTGAATGAGCAGATCGGCGATGGAGCAGCACAAGAGTATCTGAGCAGCCATAGTGAGTGCAAAAATATTCTGAACGCAAAAAATGCTTTGTGTGAACAGTTCCTTGAGCAGTATGGCGCCGGAAACTTCGTCCGCACAGCACAGAGCAAATTTAAGAACGTGCAGTACTTCACATGCAGTGCACTTGGACACAACAGAGAGGGAGTAGCGTTCAACAGTGTGGACGTCCTCGATCCTTTCCTCTGGATTCTGTCTATGGTCAATACGGAATTTGCACATGCGATTGATTGACGCTCACTGTCCGCAGAGGAATATATTGTAAGAATGGATGATGGACAGATGGTTCAGTGAAGGAAACCGATGAAGGGGGCGTCTTATGTACTGTACAAACTGTGGTTATGAAGTAGATGAAGACTCAGCGTTTTGTGACGCTTGCGGAACAAAACTGAAGGAAGATGGAGAGTATCTTGAGGGAAGAGTCAGCGAGTCACCGGTGGAATCGCCGTATGGGGTGCGCGGCGGAAAGGCAATTAATGGAGTAGCCATATTCTTTATAAGTCTGCTTGGTGCCTCAGCGTTTATACTTGCCGGGTGGATGATTGCAAAAAGCGTGGGAAGAGCAGTTGGATCATCAAGCAGCAATTATGACGTAACGTATGACAATACGTACGATAATACGTATGATAACACATACGATAATACCGTAGACAACAGTCCATCATACAGCGACGGAGCATACAGCGATGATTCGTATGCGGATGACGCTGACAGTTCGGACGGATCTGAGGAGACCGCGATACATGTGTCAACTGCCGAAGACCTCAGTGCTATGGCAGATAATCTGTCTGGATATTATGTTCTGGATAACGACATCGATCTATCCGAATACGGAGACTGGGTCCCCATTGGGGACGAAGATCAGCCATTTACCGGATTCTTGAATGGAAATTTCCATACAATTAAAGGCCTGGACGTACAGGCTGATGTTTACAGCGGATATGATGGAGGATTGTTTGGTTGTCTTAATGGGGCAAATGTGTTTGCACTGGTGGTTGAGGATGCGTCCATCGATGTACAAGCACATGGAGAAGAGGATCTATTTGCCGAGGCTGGAATAATTGCAGGTCATGCATTCAATGCCAGTGTCAGTCAATGCTATGTATCCGGATCGGTATCTGTATACGGAGACGGATATCTGTATGCGAGGGCCGGAGGTATCATAGGTGTTGCAGAACAATCGTGTGATATTTCAAGCTGTATTGTTTCAGGAGCGCTCGTAGCATCGGGCGGAAACCTCCGAAATTCGATGGCAGGAGGCATATGCGCCTGGCTGGCAGGAAATGAGGAGGACGGATATGCGAGCGCTTATCAGAACTTCTGCATGGCAGATATATCAGCTGATGCTTCCTCAGACGATGGAGACGGATACTCCTATGCAGGTGGAATTGTAGCTTCAGGCGAGAATTATTATCTTGATGACAATGTGGTGCTGTCGGCAAATATTACATCGACAGCTATTGCGGCTGCGATTTCACCTTATGGAGAGCAGAGTGACAACTGTGTTTCGGAACTGCTTCAGGTGACAGCCTCCGAAGTGACAGATAATGAAGCAACTACTCTTACGGAAGGGGAAATCACTGATCAGGAAACATACAGCGGCAAACTGGGATGGGTGGATGATTACTACAACACAACGCAGAGTGAATTCCTTGGTAAGATGATTGAGATGTACCAGAACCGATGAAGAATGCAGAGACGATTATTCTGAAAATCATCACAGCTATACTATATGCAGCTTTTGCATATGAGACTGTCAGATACTGGCATTGGGGACCTGTAATGAATCTTCTGTTGGCTTTGGTCATACTTTGCCTGATGAGCATAGTTGCTACCGCAGTTCATGAATGTGGCCATCTGATAGGAGGCATTCTGACTCGGCATCGACTGGTCTTGTTCAGAGTATTTCATCTCTGCGTAAAAAAAGATGAAAATAGATGGAATGTCTATTTTCGGTCTGTGAAACAAATGAAGCGGATTCCTGAGGCAGGGTGGGCTGCTGGTCAGTGTCTGATGATCCCGGACAAGAAAAAGCCATCATATACACTTTATCAGATGGGCGGACTATTAATGAATCTGGTAACCGGTGCAGTAGCTCTCTATATGGTCTATGCCCAACTTAAGAGGTGGGAGTTACCATTCCTGTTGTTGTACGCATATTCTGTATGCTGTGTCTGTAAGCTGCTTAAAAATGGTGTCCCGGTTTATGTGAAACGATATCCCATGAATGATATCGCAACTCAGGCGGCACTTGAGATGTCCGCAGATACCAGGACTGATTATTACCAGTACATGTGGTGCATTGAAGATGCTTTGGAAGGAAAGTCAATACAGCCTGTGGAAAAACAAACGAATGGTCGGATCGCTGGTATTGCGACATGTTCTGGAAGAAAACAGAATTGCTAAAGAAGTCTCAGGCCAGAGACCAGCGGGCTGACTGATAGTCAGATGAATAATGGTTTGCGGCAGAACTCAATGGAAAGCCGGGGGTGGTGAATATGGAAGGTGAGGTCAGATACTGTGCATATTGTGGATCAGTACTGGTCGATGACCAGGCATTCTGTGACGCATGCGGATCCAGAGTGAGAGATGACGGCGGCGATATTCCAGGTGCGGTCACGGATTCGCCGGTGACAGAGTCATCCCGCGTCCGGGGACAGACAGCGTCAACGGCATCAAAGGTACTGTCTGTCGTAGGATTTTTTATTATCGGTTTTACAGTTGTTATTGGAGTAAAAAGTCTGATTACTGGACATTTGGTGAAATCAGGGTCTTCCATATCAAGTCCGTATTACTCGATGGACAATGAAGAATCATATAACTCAGGAGCTGTCGGAGATTCGTCGTATTCGTATAGTTCTGCCGATTCTTACTCTGGTGCAGGAGCTTCATACGATTCTGCAGGGGATTCAGATTATTCATCAGGTGCAGAGATTTCAGATGGATACATGTCTGATAATGCTGCTAATGATTCGTATTATGCTGATGCAGCTGTATCGGACTCAGGCGAGGTATCTGATTCAACAGTGTATGATGTATCTGCGGATGGCGGGGCTTCTGTGCAAATGCAGGGTTATCTGGTACCGGATGCGGATTCACGATATATAAAACGAGCAGATACTGATGGCTTTACAGCCCAGCTTTTCAATTACGCAAAGAATGAAATCTATGCCCGGCATGGGAGACTTTTTAATTCTACTGAGCTGCAGAATTATTTCAACTCGCAGGACTGGTATTATGGATTTATTGAGCCGGACGAATTCTCAGACACGGTATTTAATGAGTATGAGAAGATGAATATTCGATATTTGGGGAACATGGAGGAGAAACTTTCACCAGGTGGATATGTCTTGGATCAGGATGGATACAGTTATGATAATGTATATCAGTACTTGAAGTGATGATCAATATTCATTTCTGTGCTTGAACTTTGTAATCTTGCTTGCATGTCGTAAACAATGAATATTAAGTATCTTGACATCCCGGCGGACGAAAAATATACTGTCCTTATGGAGGACTGGATATGGCGAAGATGGGTAGACCGAAATCAGATAATCCGAAGCTGCACAGGTTTTCTGTGCGTGTGACGGATGCGGAATATGAGGATATCCTGAACTATTCCGAACTTCATGGACAATCGGTAACGAAGACATTTCTTGACGGCTATGCTCTTCTGAGGAAGGAACAATCTCAGGAGAATAAAACGGATCAGGCTGATTGATCGGGTTGAAAACATGGCACTGCCGACAGTTCTTCCGGCCTCATGAAAAGAGCGAGGAAGGGAGACATGGCAGAGACGAAGACGCAGTCAAGAAAGGATCCTTCCGGGCATGTGCTCCGGAAGGGCGAGGGATACAGACAGGACAAAAAACTTTATATCTTCCAGTATACGGATCCAATCGGGCGGCCGGTTACGCTGTATGCGAATGACCTGCAGGAGCTGAGGCAGAAAGAGGACGCAGCCACAGCAGACCGGCTGGACAATATTCAGTCTTACATCGCCGGAAAGATGACACTGAACTATGGATTCGACCGGTATATGAGCCTGAAGCACAACCTGAGACCGACGACGAAGGCGAATTACACGTATCTGTATGACCGTTCGTCAGAGAGTCGATGGGGAAGATGCTTCTGAAGGACATCCGCTATTCGGATGTGAAGTACTTCTATTATCAGCTGCTCAATGAGAAGGGACTGAATCCGCTGACGCTCGACAACATTCACACACTGATCCATCCGGTATCTACGATGGGTGTGCGGGATGGCGTAATCCGGATCAATCCGGCAAGCGGCGTGATGTCGGAGATCAAGAAGAGCCGGCTCTGGGAAAAGAGCAATGCGAAGGGTTCAAGACATGCGCTGACGGAAGAGCAGGGACATGCATTTCTCAGATACGTTGGGGAAAGCGGCACTTATCGTCACTGGCTTCCAATGTTCCTGGTGTTCTTTGGAACGGGAATGCGTGTCGGAGAGGTCTGCGGGCTCAGGTGGGAAGATATCAACTTCGAGAAACACGAGATCAGCGTCAATCACATCGTGGTATATGTCCGCAGTGAAGACGGGTGCCAGCTTCACATCAGCACCCCGAAGACAGACAGCGGCATAAGAATTATTCCCATGATGGACGACGTGTATGATGTAATGAAAAATGAATACCAGCGGCAGGCTGCAGAGGGTTTCGAATTTAATAATGTTACGCTTGACGGAATGACTCATTTCGTCTTCTGCAACCGCAGCGGGAACCTGTACTATCAGCGAACGGTCAACAGCGCGATTGCCCGGATCACGGACGATTACAACGATCAGGAGACGCTGCTGGCGGCAAAGGAAGGCAGAGAACCGCTTCTGCTCCCTCATTTTTCGTGCCATCATATCAGGCACACATTCTGCACGCGTATGTGTGAGAACGAGTCCAACATCAAAGCCATCCAGGAAATCATGGGACATGCGGATGTCAGGACGACGATGAACATCTACGCAGAGGCAACGGATACGATAAAGCATGAAGCGATTCAGTCGCTCCAGAAAGGATGGGAAATCTACTGATTCACCTGCTTTGGACGAAGTCCGCCAGGGAACTTTTTACGGGAAATATACCATACATAAAAATCTCTTGAGTACATAAGAAGTACATAAATACACAACCGTTATTGCCCTTCCAGAGAGAGGCAGGAGCCGGGAGAGAGTGTGAAAAAGCCTGCAATTGCAAGCCATGTGCAGTAATGCGATTGACCTACTTGATTTCCCGACCATGAAGTCCCTCAACGCGAAGAAGGACGAGGGAGCGGCAGAGGAAAGCGCAGCGCCGAAGAAAGATGCGCCTGCAGCAGAGAATAAAGCTGACAAAGCTGACAATGCTTCAGCAGAGACGGCTTCGACGGCTCCCGATGCAGATGAAAAGGATGCGTTTTCTTCCGTTCCGAAGACGCCGTCCATCCCGGCAGGAGAGAAGCTTGACGCCGGAATCAGCTATGAGGATGCGCTGGCGCTTCTGAAGAAGTATAATGAGGATGAATTCCACATCATCCACGGCGAGACGGTTGCGAGACTGATGGGATACTTTGCCCGGAAATATGATCCGGAAAACGAAGCGTTCTGGAAGATCTGCGGTCTTCTCCATGATCTGGACTGGGAGAAGTGGCAGGATGCCGTGCAGCACACCGTCAAGACGGCGGAGCTGCTTCAGGAAGCCGGCGTCAGCCCGATGGTTGCGCATGTCATCGAGACCCACAATTCCGACAACAACCCGGCGCTTCCAAAGCCGGAGCATCAGATGGAGTGTGTCCTGTGGGCCTGCGATGAACTGTCAGGACTCCTTGGCGCGATTGTCCGCATGTATCCGTCAAAGTCCGCACAGGATCTGAACCTTAAGTCCGTGAAGAAGAAGTTCAAGGACAAGCGTTTTGCGGCGGGCTGTGACAGAGACAACATCACCCGCGGGGCAGAGCG
>ERZ791624.404-NODE-404-length-30338-cov-4.668593_pt1 | contig 30338 bp, 30 predicted proteins | sample MGYA00510058_ERZ791624 | MGnify/ENA primary metagenome ERZ791624 (study PRJEB30046, sample SAMN00715158) | human gut metagenome | study: EMG produced TPA metagenomics assembly of the A metagenome-wide association study of gut microbiota in type 2...
GGCCTGGCCGTTGCTGCACGCAATGCCAATGACGGTATCTCGCTGGCACAGACGGCCGAAGGCGCACTGGGCAAGGTGGGCGACATGCTGCAGCGCATGCGTGAGCTGGCTGTGCAGGCTTCCAACGCCACCAACAGCAAGACCGACCGTGAAGCGCTGCAGGCAGAAGTCTCTCAGCTGATTTCCGAAATTGACCGTGTGGCCAAGACTTCGGAATTTAACGGCACCAAGCTGCTTAATGGCTCGTTTGCAGGTGCTGTGTTCCAGGTGGGTTCTGCGGCTGGTGACAACATTACTGTGGGTGGCTTGGTGGATGCTAAGACATCGGAAATCGGTAAGGCTGTGTATTCGTCTACAGCAGCGGCGTCCGGAACCATTGGTAGCGGAACGGCTGATTTGGCAGCTATTACGGTTGACGTCATTATGTCGGTCACAGCTACCACGACAGCAAACAACATCGGCAATATCAATTTGGGTAAGTTTGATGCAGCATCCTCAGCAGAGGAGCGTGCAGGTCAAATCGTTGCTGCAATTAACGCGAAGTCTGCAGAGACTGGAGTTGTTGCTTTCATGGAAGATGGCAACAAGAGCTATAAGCTGTATTCGACTGGCAATATGAGTAATCCAGCAGAAATTAATACTGCTGTTACTTTTACTGCAGCTGGCTTGACTGTTACAAACTTTGGTCATGCGACCGGCACAGCAGCGACTTTGGCCGCACCCACGACACCAGAAGCCTTAGACAAACTGTCCGTTACAACACAAGCTGGGGCATGGAAAGCATTGCAGCAAATTGATAGTGCGATTAACAAAATCAACAGCTCGCGTGCCGACCTGGGTGCTTTGCAAACCCGCTTTGAAAAGTCGATTGAGAACATCGACATCATGAATGAAAACATCTCTGCAGCCCGTGGCCGCATTGTGGATGCTGACTTTGCAGCAGAAACCGCCAGCCTGAGCCGCACCCAGATTCTGCAACAGGCAGGCACGGCGATGGTCGCCCAGGCCAACCAGCTGCCACAGGGCGTGCTGAGCCTGCTGCAATAAAAAAGAGAGCAGCTTGCGCTGAATAGATAAGTGTTTCGTAAATAAATAAATCACAAAGCCTTATTTATAAAGCGCTGGCTGCTCTGAAATATGAAGTGCGTGAATCTCGCGTGCTTGCACAGCACCATGGTCTTTGCCATGGTGCGCCACAGAGACAGCGCACCTTCATCTCGGTTTTTTTGAAGGGGAAACAAAATGGCAATGACCATTAACACCAACGTTGTATCGATCAACTCGCAACGTAACTTAAGCCTGTCGGGTAGCTCCCTGGCCACTTCCATGCAGCGCCTGTCTTCGGGCCTGCGTGTAAACAGCGCCAAGGACGACGCGGCAGGTTTGGCTATTTCTGAGCGCATGAAAGCGCAATCCAATGGCCTGGCCGTGGCAGCACGCAATGCCAATGACGGTATTTCGCTGGCGCAGACGGCCGAAGGTGCTATGAGCAAGGTCGGCGATATGCTGCAACGCATGCGCGAGCTGGCAGTGCAGTCTGCGAACGCTACCAATAGCAAAACAGATCGTGAAGCTATGCAGGCGGAAGTCAAACAAATGATCAATGAAATTGATCGTGTAGCAAAAACTTCGGAGTTCAATGGCAGCAAGTTGCTCAATGGTGACTTTGCTGGTGCTGTTTTTCAGGTGGGCGCCAAGGCAGGTGACAACATCACGGTGAGTAGTATTGCTGACATGACAGCAGGTGCTATTGGTAAAGCTAATAGTGCTTCAAGTGCAGCTTCTAAGGAAGTAACAAGTACTGCAGCAGTGAACACTGCTATCACTATGGTAGTAGGTGCAGGAAGTTCGATTACTCTTGGAACATTGGAAGCTGCTAATTCGGTAGAGGAGCGGACAGGTCAGGTTGTTGCTTTAATTAACTCTAAAACTGCAGAGACAGGTGTTACTGCCTATGCTAGCGATGATAAGAAAACATACACACTACACAGCGTTGCTGATAAAGCTGGAGCTGTTGTGGCGAGTGTGACGTTTGGTGGTGGTGCTGCAGAGGCGACTTTGGGATTCGGCACAGATGCTGTTACGTTGAATAGCAATGCGGCTAATGCCTTGAGTGCGGTAGATATTTCTACTCAAGTCGGCGCATGGAAGGCGGTGCAACAAATCGATAAAGCGTTGAATGAAGTGAATACCGCACGCGGTGCACTGGGTGCCCTGCAAACCCGTTTTGAAAAGTCGATTGAGAACATCGACATCATGAACGAAAACATTTCTGCAGCCCGTGGCCGTATTGTGGATGCGGACTTTGCCGCGGAAACCGCGAATCTGAGCCGCTCGCAAATCCTGCAGCAGGCAGGTACCGCCATGGTGGCCCAGGCCAACCAGCTGCCACAGAATGTGCTGAGCCTGCTGCGCTAAGTCATGCAGACAGCGCGGCAGGAAACGCAGTCATCTGAAGTGACTTGCTCGCGCTGTCATTGCTTTCAAGGTTTTGAAGGGGAATAAAAAATGGCAATGACCATTAATACCAATGTTGTATCGATCAACTCTCAGCGCAATCTGAGCCTGTCTGGCAGTTCGCTGGCTACTTCCATGCAGCGCCTGTCTTCGGGCCTGCGCGTGAACAGCGCCAAGGACGATGCGGCTGGCCTGGCGATCTCTGAGCGCATGAAGGCGCAGTCCAGCGGCCTGGCTGTGGCCGCACGCAATGCCAATGATGGCATTTCGCTGGCGCAGACCGCTGAAGGTGCTTTGAGCAAGGTGGGCGATATGCTGCAGCGCATGCGTGAGCTGGCGGTGCAGTCGGCCAACGCCACCAATAGCAAGACCGATCGCGAAGCTATGCAAGCGGAAGTCAAGCAAATGATCAATGAAATTGATCGTGTGGCGAAAACATCAGAATTCAACGGCACCAAACTGTTGAATGGTTCTTTCTCGGGTGCTGTATTCCAGGTGGGAGCCAAAGCTGGCGACAACATCACGGTCGGCTCTATTGCAGACACCACGGCCGCCAAGCTTGGTGGAACTGCCGAGGTGTATAAAAAGGTGGGTGCCAGTGTTGCGCTGGATGTTGCCCAAACCGAAGTGGAGCTGATCAACAAAGACTCCGCCACCACTGGGGCAACAGCGTTCATGGTGAAGGACGACAATGCTGATACTTATAAGGTTACAGTGATGGCCGGTGCTACCGGCACCTTCGGAACTACGGCGGTTGCTGTAGGTGATAAGCAAACCGTGGCGCTCAGTTCTTTAACAGTGGCGACACAGGCGGATGCGTTCTCTGCCTTGAAGGTCATTGACAAAGCACTAGATGAAGTGAATACATCACGTGGTGCCTTGGGCGCCCTGCAAACCCGTTTTGAAAAGTCGATTGAGAATATCGACATCATGAACGAAAACATTTCTGCCGCCCGTGGCCGCATTGTGGATGCGGACTTTGCCGCTGAAACTGCCAACCTGAGCCGCTCGCAAATCCTGCAGCAAGCTGGCACTGCGATGGTGGCGCAGGCCAACCAGCTGCCACAGAACGTACTGAGCCTGCTGCGCTAAGTACTGCTTGCTGCGCTGCGCAAGCGCAGCAAGTTTTTTGAAAGTTTGCTTTGATGACCAGGCTCTCCGGGGCTTGGTCTTTTTTGTTTGTAACAGTACGTTTTTTGTTCTCAAGTTCTGCGCAGGGCCGCCGAAAAAACATGCACAGAGGGCGAGCCGGGCCTTGCAGCAGCAAGGCCATGGAAAGCAAGTGAAACACCGCCCCGCTTAGCAAACGCAAACTTTCGAGCATTACGGTATTAGGAGCATTCGCCATGGCCATGACCATCAACACCAATGTTGTTTCCATCAACGCACAGCGCAACCTGAGCCTGTCTGGCAGCCAGCTGGGTACCGCCATGCAGCGCCTGTCTTCGGGCCTGCGTGTGAACAGCGCCAAGGATGATGCGGCTGGTCTGGCCATTGCTGAACGCATGAATGCCCAGTCCCGCGGCCTGACCGTGGCAGCGCGTAATGCGAACGATGGCATCTCGCTGGCACAGACCGCTGAAGGCGCACTGGGCAAGGTAGGCGACATGCTGCAGCGCATGCGTGAACTGGCTGTGCAGGCTTCCAATGCCACCAACAGCGATTCTGACCGCAAAGCCTTGCAAGCCGAAGTGTCTCAGCTGATCTCTGAAATTGATCGTGTGGCGAAGACCTCAGAATTTAATGGCACCAAGCTGCTCAATGGATCGTTTGCCGGTGCAGTGTTTCAGGTCGGTTCATCTGCCGGTGACAACATCACGGTGGGTGCGCTTGCAAACGCAACTGCAGCGGCCTTGGGTGAAGCTAAGTACGCTACAGCATCCAAGGATGTAACCGCTGCTACTGGTACCTTGGATAGTTTGGCAGCGGGTACAGCCGATATCAAGATAAAGGTTGCTGGTCGTAACGGGGGCGCTGACATTACCTTGGGCAAATTGGATGCGGCAGCGTCTGCTGATGAGCGCATGGGTCAAGTTGCGGCGCTGATCAACGCGAAAACTGCTGATACAGGGGTGACTGCATTTTTAACTAAAGATGGAACCAAGTTCACTCTGAGCATCATGTCTGACAATGCTAAGGCAGATGGTAAGGCTCAAGCGGTTACGTTTACCGGCCTTACAAAGGCTGCGACTGGTGTTGACACGACAGATTTGGATATTGCTGACGATAAGGCTGCTCCAGCGGGTGCTAAAGGTGTGGATTCCTTGTCAGTCAAAACCCAAGCTGATGCATGGGTTGCGTTGAAGAAAATTGATGACGCTATCAATAAAGTCAACTCTTCTCGCGGTGACTTGGGTGCCCTGCAAACCCGTTTTGAAAAGTCGATCGAGAACATCGACATCATGAACGAAAACATTTCTGCAGCGCGTGGCCGGATTGTGGATGCTGACTTTGCAGCAGAAACCGCCAGCCTGAGCCGCACACAGATTCTGCAGCAGGCGGGCACAGCCATGGTGGCGCAGGCCAACCAGCTGCCCCAGCAAGTGCTGAGCCTGCTGCAATAAGCTGGTCAGCGGCTGCTGTCCGCGAAAGCCGGGTGCAGTAAGACAAGAAGATAAAACGGTGTCAGCTCGGCAGGGCTGGCACCGTTTTTGGCTTAAGTTGTGGCACGTTGCGCCGATAAACAGGCTGTGGGCTGGCAGGTGAGTCGCAACTTCTGTGCGGTGCACACCTTTTTATTCAGGCTTTTGCCTGGGCTGCAAACCCCGGACAATACGCGAGTCTCAATCCGTGGATGTGCTTGTCTGCGGCAATCAGGTCTTCAAGGAGTTCAAGATGGCAATCTCTTCAGTGGGTATCGGCAGTGGTCTGGATGTGGAGAGCCTCGTCACGCAGATGGTGGAGCTGGAGCGACGCCCTATCAAGACCTTGGAAGCCAAGGCAGAGTTCATTGATGCCAAGATTTCTGTCCAGGGGCAGATCAAGTCCATGGTGTCTGACTTGCATGCTGCCTTGTTTGACCTGACGCTGGAAGGTACCTGGAAGACGGCGAAAGCATCCACCTCTGGCAGCAGTGTGAGTGCAACCATCAGCGGTTCAGCGGCGGTGGGTTCCTACAACATGAATGTGACGCAGCTGGCGCAAAGCCAGACCATGGTGTCAGCCAAGCTGGGCGCTACGGATAAATTGGGCGCTGGTACATTCAAGTTCACCGTAGGCAATCTGACCCAAACCACACACGAGGTGGAGCTGTCCGGCAGCGAAACATTGACCGAGGTTGCGCAAAAGATCAACAACGGCAACTTTGGTGTGGCCGCATCGGTCATTCAAGGTTCTGATGGCAAGCAGCAGCTGGTGTTGACGGCCAAGAACACAGGTTTGGATGGACAGTTCAAGCTGGACATTACCGCTAACCCCGATGCCGCCACCCCGATTGCCGATGATTGGCTGGGCAGCTATGCCCCTGATGCTGCAGAAGGAGCGCCCGGTGCCACAGGTTTTGCCATGGCACAGCAGGCCAAGAATGCGCGGCTGACGCTCAATGGTGTGGCGTTGGAGTCCAGCACCAATAACTTCAATTCAGCGTTGACGGGTGTGAACATCACGGTGACGGGTACAGGTACTTCGTTGCTGAATGTGACCAATGACACAGCCGCCATCAAAGAGAAGGTGATGAAGTTCGTGGATGCCTACAACTCCCTCAATGAGTTGTTGACGGCATCTACCAAGTACACAGAAGACACGAAGACAGCGGGCGTCTTCCAGGGCGACAGCAGCATTGTGAGCATGCAGAACGCATTTCGCATGCTGACGCAGAACGTAGCGTCTCAGGCGCAAGGTGCATTCAAGCGGCTGGCGGACATTGGTATTTCCATCGCCAACCCCACGACGGCCAAGGTGTCTGGTGAGCTGGTGGTTGATGCTTCCAAGCTCAATACGGCGCTCAATGATCTGGAGTCCATGCAGGGGCTGTTTGCGACCAAGTCCAGCAATGCTTCGAGTGATGGTGTTGGTATTGCCGTTGCTTTCCGCAACTTCACTTCTGGTTTGCTCGATCTGGAGGGTGCCTTGAAGACCAAGGAAGACTCCTTGAGCAAGGAGCTCAAGCGCAATGGTGAAGAGCAAGAGAAGGTGGAAAAGCGCGCTTCGGCTGCAGAGGCGCGTTTGCGTGCGCAATACACCGCCTTGGACGTCAAGATGGCTTCGCTGGGTTCGCTGAGCTCCTATGTGGAGCAGATGGTGGCTTCTTGGAATAAGTCCAAGGATTGATATTTTTTTGCTTGAGTTCTGGCGGAAAGTGCCGAAAGAACTCAGGTACAGCAACAAGTTTCAGGGGTTCACATGTTTTCTTCTTCAGGTTACGGCGCAGCGAATGCATATCGTCAGGTGAGTGCGCATTCCGGTGTGGAAAGCGCGTCGCCACACCAGCTGATTCAGATGCTGTTCGACGGTCTGTTCCAGTCGCTGAACGCAGCACGCGGTGCGCTGCAGCGCGGTGACATTGAGGAAAAGGGCCGCCATATCTCCAAGGCGGTGCGCATTCTGCAAGAAGGCCTGGTGGTGGGCCTGGACTTGGAAAAAGGCGGTGAATTGGCCGCTAATCTGAAGTTGCTGTATGACTATTCTGTGGCCCAATTGACAAAAGCCAATGTTCGCAATGACGAACATTTGGTTGAGGAAGTGATCAAGGTTTTGCAGCCAGTGGCGCAAGGCTGGAAAGAAATTGGACCCACTGCCAACCAGACGATGTAAGGGGGGTGGGCATGCAGGAGAATAGCTTGCTGGACTATTACAAGGCCATAGAGGCCAAGAGCGCGGAAATGTTGTCAGCAGCGATGCAGCAGGACTGGGATGGCGTCATGGAGTGCGAAAAGCTGTGCTCCTTGCTCATCGATGAGTTGCGCGTGCAGTCGCAGGCTGTGCAGCTGACTCCTGAACAGCGCAAGGAAAAGACGCGCATCATGCAGAGCATCCTGCGCAATGACGCACAGATTCGCGTACTGGCTGAGCCCTGGCTGGCGCAGATCGAACATATGGGCAAGATGCCCGCCACTTCCGTGCTGCACTGAAGACGTAAAGAATCGCTATACCCTCCAAGGTTTGGTGTAAGCCCATCTGCTGTCATGGCAGGTGGGTTTTTTTATGGCCGTTGGGTGGTGTGCTTTGGTATTGATAGCTTGTAGCGCCGGTGAAATCTATGTTTCAGTATGGTTTGTGCTTGAAAACCTTGTATATCAAGCGCAAGGTGCTCTGTTTTTTGTTTTTTGTTTTTTGAGGCAAAAAAAGACCGCAACCCGTGAGGGTGCGGCCGTAAAGGTTTTTTTGAAGGGTGAGCGTTCTGGCATGCCGCTGGCCGGTGCCGGGCGGCAGGCACAAGCAGGTGCTCAGACCTGCATGTTCATGACATCGGTATAGGCCTGTACCAGGCGGTTGCGCACATGCAGCGTGGCCTGAAAGCCAATCTGCGCCTTTTGCATGGCAACCATGGTTTCTTCCAGGCTGACCGATGGGTTTTCCAGCTGCACTTCTTTTTGCAGGTGGGAGGAGTGATTCTGTGCAGCACTGACGGAGCGCAGCGCGTTCTCCAGCGCAGTGCTGAAGCCGTGGCCTTCAGCTTCTGCCTTTTGCACAGGCTTGGTCAGGCGTTGCGCCATGTCGCTGGACATGGTGGTCAACGGAGATGTGGCGCTATGAAGGCGAAAGTCCATGATGGTTTCCTGAACTCGTTATTGATCGATGGCCGCAATCGTAGGCAATTGCAAAAGATGCATCTGCGCGAATAAATGGGAAAACGGGTGCCTTATCTGGGGAACGTGGCGGGCGGAAGTTTGAATAATCGTTGCAACGTTGGGCTCCGTGTTGGGCTCAAGCCCTCCATTTGGAAAGAACGATGTCCGCAGTTGCAGAAATTCCTGTTGAACCAAACGCCGCTCCCGCCGCCACTACGGTGTCATGGCGCGAGAAGGTGGCAGCACTCGATAGAAATCAACGCATCATGATTGGTGCGGTGGGCGCCCTGGTTGTCGCCGGCCTGGTGGCCGCGCTGATGTTCAGCCGCCAGCCGGATTACCGTGTGCTGTTCAGCAATCTGAGTGACAAGGACGGTGGTGCCATCGTGGCCCAGCTGGCGTCCATGAACGTGCCTTACAAGTACACCGAAGGTGGCGGCGCCATCATGATTCCGGCTGACCGCATCCATGATGTGCGTCTGAAGCTGGCCACCCAGGGACTGCCCAAGGGCGCGGTCTCGGGCTTTGAAATCATGGAGAACAGCAAGTTCGGCATCACCCAGTTTCAGGAGCGCGTGAACTATCAGCGCGCACTGGAGGGCGAGCTGACGCGCTCCATCATGGGCCTGTCTGCCGTGCAGAACGCGCGCGTGCACCTGGCCCTGCCTAACCAGAATGGTTTTTTCCGTGAGCAGCAAAAGCCTTCGGCTTCGGTGCTGCTGACGCTGTACCCCGGCCGCATGCTGGACCGCACGCAGATTGCGGGCATCGTGCACCTGATTGCTTCCAGCGTGCCAGAGATGCTGCCTTCGGCCGTGAGCGTGCTGGATGACTCCGGCAAGCTGCTGTCGCAGGCGCCCAACCCCGATGAAAGCCCTGTAGACATTCAGCAGCTGATGTACCAGCAGCAGCTGGAAAAGCAGTACACACAGCGCATTCTGGACATTCTGGAGCCCGTGGTGGGCAAGGGCAATGTGAAGGCGCAGGTGACGGCTGAGCTGGACTTCTCGCGCTCGGAATCGACCTCGGAAATCCACGCCCCCAACCAGGGTCAGGCACCCAGTGCGGTGCGCAGCCAGCAGGTGCTGGAAGCCATTGGTGAAAAAGAGCCCGTGCCACCTACAGGCGTGCCCGGTGCCGTCAGCAACCAGCCACCGCAAACGGCTGCAGCGCCTGTCAATGGTGCGGCTCCTGTGCTGCAGGCAGCCAATGCCGAGAACAGCAATATTCTGACCATTCCGGGCAGCAAGCGTGAGTCTGTGACCAATTACGAGGTGGACAAGACCATCAAGGTCACACGCAGCAGCACCGGCACCATCAAGCGCATGACCGCTGCCGTGGTGGTGAACTATCTGCCCGGAGCAACGGCTGAAGGTACTGTGGTGCCACAGGCGCTGACGGAGGCGCAGCAGGCACAGATGCTGGCGCTGGTGCGCGAGACCATTGGCTACAACGCCGAGCGTGGTGACTCGGTCAACCTGATGAATGCACAGTTCCAGCAGGACACGGGCCGTCTGGCGTCCGATCTGCCACTGTGGCAGCAGCCCGAGACCATTGCGCTGGCCAAGTCGGTGATGTGGCCCGTGGGCCTGGTGCTGGCAGCGCTGATTCTGGCGCTGGGTGTGGTGCGCCCCATCCTCAAGGCACGCAAGAAGAAGGAACAGGCACAGCTGGATCTGCTGGCGGCCGATGAGATTGAGCGCCCCGCACTGGCTGCTCCGCTCAAGCCCGGGGAGCCTACGCCTGAAGAACTGCGTCTGCAGCAGGCGCGTGCGCTGGCCAAGCAGAACCCCATTGCGGTGGCCAATATCGTCAAGACCTGGGTCAATGGCGAAGCGAATTAATGGCCTTGGGCTGTGCTTAATAGAACCGACAACACAAAGAGTTGCATATGGATGAACGAGGTCTGAACGACGCCGCGATTTTGCTGATGTCTCTGGGTGAGGAGGAGGCAGCGGAAGTTTTCAAGCACCTCTCGCCCAAAGAGGTGCAGAAGCTGGGTGAGACCATTGCGCGCATGCGTGGTGTGTCCAAAGAAAAAGTGGACTTTGTGATTGCGCGCTTTACCGATGACTGCGCGGCGCAGAGCCTGCTGGTGGAAGACGCGAGCGATTACGTCAAGTCTGTGCTGCGCCGTGCGCTGGGCGATGACAAGGCTGCGCTGCTGCTGGACCGCATTTTGCAGGGCGGTGATGTCTCGGGCATTGAAAGCCTGAAGTGGATGGACCCCGTGTCCGTGGCCGAGCTGCTGCGCAATGAACACCCGCAGATCATTGCTGCCATCATGGTGCACCTGGAGTACGACCAGGCCGCTGCCGTGCTGATGCAGCTGCCCGAGCGTCTGCGCAGCGAAGTAGTGCTGCGCGTGGCAACGCTGGAAGGTATTCAGCCTTCGGCGCTGAAGGACCTCAACGAGGTGCTGTACAGAGTGCTTGCCGGTGGCGACAAGATTCGCAAGACATCGCTGGGTGGTGTGAAGACCGCTGCCGAGATGATCAACCTGCTGGGCAGCAATGCCGATGTGGCCGTGCTGGACACCATCCGCAACTACGACGCGGATCTGGCGCAGAAGATCATGGACAAGATGTTCGTGTTCGACGATCTGGTCAAGCTGGATGACCGCTCCCTGCAGCTGGTGCTGCGCGAGGTGGCCTCCGAAACACTCATCGTCGCGCTCAAGGGGGGCTCCATGGAAGTGCGCGACAAGATTCTGGCCAATATGTCCATGCGTGCTGCAGCTGCACTGCGCGAAGACCTGGAGGCCCGTGGCCCCATGCGTCTGTCCGAAGTGGAGGCACAGCAGAAGGAAATCCTCAAGGTGGTGCGTCGACTGGCCGACGAAAACCAGATCACGCTGGGTGGCGGTCCCGAAGACAGCTTTGTCTGATGCGGACAGTGACAGGAAGACGGTGAAACACATATGACACGCTTCATTCCCAGCGAAGAAATTGACCAGCAAAGCGTGCGCCAGTGGCACTTTGGCAATGTGCGCAGCAGTGCACAGCAGGGCTTTATGGCCATGCCAGAGATGACACTGGACCCTCTCCTGACAGCACCTGTGCAGCCCGAAGTGGCAGAGCCTGCGGAGGCAGAGGCCGTGGTGGAGGCTGAACAGGCAGCGCCGGCGCAGGAAGCAGTGCCCGCACCTGTGGTGCCCATGTTTACCGAGGAAGAACTGCAGCAGCATGTGCAGCAGGCCGCAGAGCAGGCCCGCGCCGAGGCTTACCAGCAAGGGCTGCAGCAGGGCCAGCAGGAAGCAGCGCATGAGTGGCAGCAGCGCATGGCCGACTATCAGAACAATGTGGGCCGTGAGGCAGCGCAGCGCCTGAACGAAGTGCTGCATGCGGCCGCAGAGGCGGTGCAGGGTCTGCAGCAGCAGATGTCGCAGGACTTGCTGCAGCTGGCTGTGGATATTGCGCGCCAGGTGGTGCGTCAGGAGCTGCGCTGCAATCCGCAGGCGCTGCAGCCGGTTGTGGCCGAGGCGCTGGACATGCTGGGTGCCGAGAGCAAGCCTGCCGTGGTACGCCTGCACCCCGAAGATTTTCAGCGCCTGCAAGCGCATCTGCGCGAGAGCCTGCCCAACCCCAAGGTGGAATGGCTGGCCGACCCCAGCGTGCCTGCGGGTGGCTGTCTGGTGCAAAGCCAAGGTGCCCAGGTGGATGGCACGCTGGAGCGCCGCTGGCAGCGTGCCGTAGCAGCACTGGGTCTGGTTTCGACCTGGTATGAGGAGGCACCACATGCCTGATGCGCAGCCCAAGTCTGTCAGCCCCGTGGTGGCGCAGCTCAAGGACATGCTGCAGCTGGGGCGTGAGCGCGTCAACCAGCCACTGCCGCTGCAAAGCCATGGCACCCTGACGCGCCTGACGGGTCTGGTGCTGGAGGCCAGCGGCCTGCGCGTGCCTGTGGGCTCCCAATGCCACCTGCAGATGCCGGGCGCGGAGCCTGTGCTGGCCGAGGTGGTGGGCTTTGCGGGTGAGCGTGCTTTTCTGATGCCTGCGGGAGATATTCAGGGCCTGTCCTGCGGGGCCGTGGTGACGCCTGCTGAGCCCTTTGTGCCGCCGCTGCGCCTTGGTGATACCAAGGTGCCATCGCTGGCTACGGGCGTGCTGCGCCTGCCCATGGGCGATGGCCTGCTGGGCCGGGTGATTGATTCACAGGGCCAGCCTTTGGACCGTGCAGGTGAGCTGCAGGATGTGGTGGCTGAGCCGCTGGATCGCGAGCCCATCAACGCCATGGAACGCGCCCCCGTGCGTGAAAGCCTGGATACCGGCGTGCGTGCCATCAACAGTTTGCTTACTGTGGGCCGTGGCCAGCGTCTGGGTCTGTTTGCAGGCTCGGGTGTGGGTAAGTCTGTGCTGCTGGGCATGATGGCGCGCTACACCAAGGCCGACGTGATTGTGGTCGGTCTGATTGGTGAGCGTGGCCGCGAAGTCAAAGAGTTCGTGGAAGACATTCTGGGCGCGCAGGACCGCTCGCGCGCCGTGGTGGTGGCGGCACCTGCCGATGCTCCGCCGCTGCTGCGCATGCAGGGCGCCAGCTACGCCACAGCGATTGCCGAGCATTTCCGGGACAAGGGCAAGCATGTGCTGCTGCTCATGGATTCGCTGACCCGCTACGCACAGGCACAGCGCGAGATTGCGCTGGCCATTGGTGAGCCACCAGCCACCAAGGGCTATCCGCCCTCGTGCTTTGCCAAGCTGCCTGCGCTGGTGGAGCGCAGCGGCAATGGCCTCAATGGCGTGGGCTCGATCACGGCCTTCTACACCGTGCTGTCCGAAGGCGACGATCAGCAGGATCCGATTGCAGACGCTTCGCGCGCCATTCTGGATGGCCACTACGTGCTCTCGCGCGCGCTGGCTGAGCAGGGGCACTACCCTGCCATTGATATCGAACAGTCGGCATCGCGCGTGATGCACAACGTGGTCTCGCGCGAGCATTTCGAATTAGCTAGACGGTTTAGAGCCGTCTATTCGCGCTATCAAAAAAGCAAGGATTTGATACAAGTAGGAGCTTATGTGAACGGCTCCGATCCTTTGGTGGACGAGGCCATTCGCTTGCAGCCAGCAATGGCCCGTTTCCTGCAGCAGACCATGTTTGAGTCTGCTTCCATGGAACAAAGTTTGGCAGACATGGCAGCCGTCTTAGGCCAGCCAGGATGAGATAACGAGAGGGATTTGGAATGTCTTCGCTCAATGCTTTGATGATCGCAATTGAAATGGCCGTGCGCAAACGTGATGACGCACGCCAGGCGCTGCGTGAGCGTCAGCATGCCTTTGATGCTGCCAAGTCCCAGATGGAGCAGCTGGAGAACTATGCCGCAGAAATGCAGCAGCGCTGGGGTGCGACGGAAGGCGCTTCGCTCAAGCCTGAAGTCATGGTGCACCACCGGCAGTTCATGGAGCGGCTGGAGCATGCCATCAACCTGCAGACACGGGTGATTGCAGACCAGTCCATCCGCCTGGAAGCTGCACAGAAAGCGCTGATGGCTGCAGAGCTGCGCCTGACCAGCCTGAACAAGGTGGTGGAAACACGCCGCCGTGACATGGAGCTGGCGCAGATGCGCCGTGAGCAAAAGCAGACGGACGAACGTGCCGCGCTGCAATTCATTGGCCAAACGTTTGGCATGCAGTTTCAGGAGGCATGAGCATGGATATTCAGCAAGCGATGGTGCCCATACCGCCCAAACCCAAAGCCAAACATGCAGACAAGCCTGCAGCGCAGGACAAGCCGGAATCTGTCGATGAGCGCTCTGGTCAGACCAGTGCGGCCAAGTTTTCCAGCTTGCTCAAGGGCCTGCGCCAGGACGATGTGCAGACACTCGATGGCGCCGCCCTGTCCTTGCAGGATCAGGCATCGCTGATGGCGGCAGAACTCAAGGACTTGCCGCCGGGCGAGGTACTGGCTACCGCGCTCAGCCTGGATGATTTGCTGGGCCAGGCGCAGCGCCTGCTGGGTGCAGATGCTGGGTCAACCGGGCAGGCGGCAGGCCTGTCATCGCAGGCGCAAGGGCGTGGTCTGGGTGCACAGATGCATGTGGCAGCAGGCCAGCAGGTGGCCACCGTCGCCGCTGGCGTGCAGACAGTCGCACAGGCAGAGGGCGCTTCGGAAGCCCCCGCCGTGGTCCAGTCTGCTGCCACCGCGCTGCTGGCGCAGGCTGCAGATGCGGCGGAAGTGGTGGAGCAGCTGGTCACGGGCGATGCACCGCGCAGCGCCGATGCCAGTGGTCGCTTTAGCCTGCAGGGCAACTGGACGCTGGACGATGGCCAGGCCGCAATGCAGCCCACGCTGCAGCGCGTGATGGCGCAGGTGGAGCAATGGGCGGCCAGTGCAGGCGTGCAGGCCAGGCCAGGTGAGCGTGCAGACGGCACCCGCAGCGCATCTGCCAGTGGCGTGGAAGCGCTGGGTGGTGGGCAGGGCAGTGGCACACGGCTGATGGACACTGCAGTGCGCGAAGTCCAGCAGGCACAGGACGCCATGTTTGAGGCGCAGCACGATGCGCCGGTGGAAGACATGCGCTTCTGGCTGCGAGGCAAGCAGCAGCGTGCGGAAGTGGTGATGGAAAAGGATGGCCAGCCTGTGCGCGTGCAGGTGTCCGTGCGCGGCAATGAAGCCCATGTGACCTTCCGCGCAGACCAGATGCAGACCCGTGCACTGCTCGATGACAATGTGGCGCAGCTGCGCGAGCTGCTGCAGCAGCAGGGGCTGGAGCTGGCCGGGGTACAGGTGCAGGCGCAGACCGATGGTGATGCGGCGCCCCACAGCGGCGCGCAGCGCCATGCCTGGCAGGACGGACCGGCACGCCATGGCGTGGTGGAAGTGCCTGTGCAGACCCACCGGGCTGAGGCTGCGCCGCGTGTGCCGCAAGGACGCGGGCTGGACTTGTACGCCTGATCGAGCGCCGGCCGGAGGCCGTGCGCGGAGGTAGACGACTTTTTTGTCGGCTGTTTCAGCCTTTTATTCTGGCTATGATTTCGGGCTTCTTCGAAATAATAAGACCTTAGTGTGCTGCGTCCTGGATGATGGGCGCAGGAACAGCCAGATTTGAGCCAACACACTTTTATCCCTGAAGGAACATAACGTGGCCGCAACCCATACTGCCGCCGCTACGGCGCAAGGCAAGAGCAAAAAAGTAATCGTGTTCGGTGCTATCGCCGCCTTGCTGGTCGTTGTGATTGCAGCAGCTGCGCTGTTTTTTGCCAACCAGTCAAAAAGCGACCCCTATGCTGAAGACACACCTGCCAAGAAGGTAGCGCTGGTCCCCACCTTCCTGCCACTGGAAAACATGGTGGTGAACCTGGCCGACCCCGGCGGTGAGCGCTATGCCCAGATTGGCATTACGCTGGAGCTGCAGGATGAAGCCACGGCAACCACCGTCAAGCAGTACATGCCCAGCATTCGCAATGGCATTTTGATGCTGGTGTCGCAGCGCACAGCCGATGAGCTGCTGCAGCGCGAAGGCAAGGAACAGCTGGCCACAGATATCCTGCGTGAAGTCACACGCCCCATGGGCTGGGACAAGCAGCGCCGCGAGATGGAAGACGATGAGTTTGACACCCCTCGCCGCCGTGCCAATCCGGTGCGTCGTGTGCTGTTTTCCAGCTTCATCATCCAGTAAGCGCAAGGAGTTATCCGCATGAGCGATTCTTTCCTGTCGCAAGAGGAAGTTGATGCACTTCTGGAAGGGGTGACGGGCGAGCGCCAGAAGTCTGACCTGGAAGAAGTCGAAGAAGGTGCGGTACGCAACTATGACATTTCCAGTCAGGAGCGTATCGTCCGCGGGCGCATGCCCACCATGGAAATCGTGAACGAAAGGTTCGCGCGTAATTTCCGTATTGGTCTGTTTAACTTTATCCGCCGCAGCCCCGAAGTGTCCGTGGGCACGGTGAGCGTGCAGCGCTACAGCGCCTTTTTGCGCCGTCTGGCTGTGCCCACGAACTTCAACATCGTGGCCATTCGCCCCCTGCGCGGCAATGGCCTGATTGTGTGTGAGCCCTCGCTGGTGTTCGGCATTATTGACACCTTGTACGGCGGCACGGGTCGCCTGCAGACGCGTATTGAAGGCCGTGACTTCTCGGCCACCGAGCAGCGTGTGATCAATCGCCTGGTCGATGTGATCAGCGAGGAATACAAAAAAGCCTGGCATGGCATCTATCCGCTGGAGCTGGCTTACCAGCGCTCGGAAATGCAGCCACAGTTCGCCAATATTGCAACGCCCAGCGAAATCGTGGTGTCCACCTCGTTCCAGCTGGAAATTGGCGATGTCTCCGGCTCCATCTACATCTGCATGCCTTATGCAACCATGGAGCCCATTCGAGACATTCTGTACTCGTCCACCCAGGGTGACTCCATGGAAGTGGACCGCCGATGGGTCAAGGTGCTGACGCGGGAAATCCAGTCCGCCGAAGTGACGCTGGTGGCTGAGTTGGCCCGCGCCGATGCAACGGTGGAGCAATTGCTGGCCATGAAGCCGGGCGACTTCATCGAGCTGGAGCGCCAGCCACGCATCAAGGCGTCGATTGGTGGCGTACCGATTTTTGAGTGCCAGTACGGCACGCACAACAACAAATATGCGATCCGCATCGAGCAGTGTCTGCGGGGTGTGGATGCGAACTGGACCGGAGAGAAGAATGGCAACTGATCAGAACAACAGCGGCAGCATCCCTGGGGATGATCCCTTCTCGGATTGGGCCGAAGCACTGGAAGAACAGAAGCAGACCGACGCCCCCCGCGATACGCTGGACGCCGAGCAGGGTGGCCCACTGTCGGGCAAGCCTGCCTATGCATCGGGCCCTGTGGGCACCGAAGTGCCGGTGAACGACATCAACATGGTGCTGGACATTCCTGTGCAGCTGTCCGTGGAGCTGGGGCGCACCAAGGTGCCCATCAAGTACATCCTGCAGCTGGCCCAGGGTTCGGTGGTGGAGCTGGACGCTCTGGCTGGTGAACCCATGGACGTGCTGGTGAACGGCTATCTGATTGCCCAGGGCGAGGTGGTGGTGGTGAACGACAAGTTCGGTATCCGCCTGACCGACGTGGTCACACCTTCTGAGCGCTTGCGCCGCGTCAGCCGTGGATAACGTGAGCTGGACCTCTTCGCTGCTGGCGCTGTTCCTCATGATCGGCGCGCTGGCAGCGCTGCCCTGGGTGCTCCGGCGCTGGCAGCAGCGTCAGCAGGGCCTGCATGGGGCAGACAGCGTCAGCACCAAGGTGCTGTCTGCCGTGGCCATTGGCCCCGGGCAGCGTGTGGTGACGGTGGAGGTCGGCCAGGGTACGGAAAAAACGCGCCTGGTGCTGGGCGTGACGGCGCAGCACATCCAGTGCCTGCATGTGCTGGGTCAGCCCGCGACCGCACAGCCTGCGGCTGCCAGCTTTGCAGGTGTCATGGCACAGGTGCAGGACGGCACGGCAAGCACCACGACCACGGCGCAACCTTGATGAGAGCGTTTATGCGATCAGGCTTTCTCACTTCCCATATGCACTGGGCCATGCCAGCCGCCGTCGGGGCGGCTTTTTGCTGGCTGCCAGCTGTCGCAGCAGCGCAGACGGCCGCGGGCCCCAGCCTGCCGGTACTGGTGGGCTCTGGCGGCGCGGGCAGCTCGTTTTCGGTGCCCATTCAGACGCTGCTGTTCTTTACCGCACTGTCCTTTCTGCCAGCCCTTTTGCTGATGATGACGGGCTTTACCCGGATCGTGATTGTGCTGAGCCTGCTGCGCCAGGCGCTGGGCACGCAGTCGGCACCGCCCAATCAGGTCATCATTGGCCTGTCGCTGTTTCTGACCCTGTTTGTGATGGGGCCGACGCTGGACCGCGTCTACCAGGACGCCTACGTGCCCTACACCAGCAACCAGATGGAGTTTGAAGACGCGCTGAAAAAGGCCGAACTACCGGTGCGCGAGTTCATGGCGCGCCAGACGCGGCAGTCCGACTTTGCGCTGTTTTCCCGTCTGGCCAAGCTGGAGCCCGGTACGTCGATTGAAGATGCGCCATTTCGCGTGGTGGTGCCGGCCTTTGTGATCAGCGAACTGAAAACGGCGTTTCAGATCGGCTTCATGATCTTTATTCCGTTTCTGATCATTGACATGGTGGTGTCTTCTATCCTGATGTCGCTGGGCATGATGATGCTGTCTCCCGTGCTGGTGGCGCTGCCCTTTAAGATCATGCTGTTTGTGCTGGCCGATGGCTGGAACCTGCTGGTGGGTTCGCTGGCTGCCAGCTTTGCCATTTAGAGGGAAAGGCGCAGCTCATGACTCCTCAATCCGTACTGACCTTCGGGCGTGAAGCGCTGACGCTGCTGCTCATGGTCTCGCTGCCTGTGCTGCTGACGGTGCTGGTTGTCGGTCTGGTGGTGAGCATTTTTCAGGCCGTCACCCAGATCAACGAAAACACCTTGTCCTTTGTGCCCAAGCTGGTAGCAGCCGTGCTGGTGTTTGCTGTGGCTGGGCCGTGGATGCTGTCCACCGTGGTGGACTTCATCCGGCGCACGATTGAAAACATCCCCAGTGCCTTAGGCTAGGGCAGGGTGTAAGCGGTGATTGGCTTTTCCGAAGAGCAGCTGATGGCGTGGCTCTCACCCATCATCTGGCCATTTCTGCGGACACTGGCCATGTTCACGGCTGCGCCCGTGTTTTCGCAAAAAGCCATTCCCATGCGCGTCAAGGTGGCGCTGGCCTTTCTGGTGGCCGTGTGCGCGCAGGCCGTGCTGGGTGACCAGCCAGTGGTGCATGTCAACTCCCCGCAGGCACTGGTCTGCGTGATTCAGCAGGTGGGCATCGGCCTGGCCATTGGTTTTTCCGCACGGCTGGTGATTGCGGCCATGGAGGTGGCGGGTGAATTCATCGGCCTGCAGATGGGCCTGAGCTTTGCCTCCTTCTTTGACCCTTCCAGCGGTGCGCAGCTGAGCGCTGTCTCACGCTTTCTGGTGCAGATCTTCACCCTGTTCTTCATCGTGGTGAATGGCCATGTGTTTGTGCTGATGGCCGTGATCAAAAGCTTTCAGGCGTTTCCGGTGGATGGCTCGTTCATCCAGGCGGTCTCGCAGATGCGCATTCACGAGCTGGGCTCGGCCGTGTTCTCCAGCGCGTTGTGGATTGCGCTGCCCATGATGGCGCTGCTGCTGTTTGTGAACCTGACTATGGGCGTGATTGCGCGCATTGCGCCGCAGATGAACGTGTTTGCCGTAGGCTTTCCCATCACGCTGACGGTGGGCATGCTGGGCATCACGGCCACGCTGCCCATGATGGAGCAGCCCTTCCTCAGCATGATTGAGCGCACGCTGGCGGTGTTTGGTGGCGGCTTCTTGTAAAAAAGAGAGCTGCTTGCGCTGAAAAATAAAGGACTTCGCATGTAATTCATGCTGAAGTCCTTTTTCATTGGGCGCAAGGCGCTATGTTTTTTTAAACCAGATTGTTGCGTATGGCGTAAACCGTCAACTCTGCGTTATTGCTCAGCTGCAGCTTTTCCAGCACGCGTGCACGGTAGACGCTCACCGTCTTGGGGCTGAGCATCAGCTCTTCCGCAATATCGGTCAGGCGCTTGCCGGTGGCAATTTTCTGCAGCGTCTGCATTTCGCGCTCTGAGAGTGTGGCGTGTGGCGCTTCCGGTGTGGGCTGGGTCAGGCTGTCGGCCAGCATCTGTGCCACTTCCGGGGTCAGGAACTTGCGGCCAGCATGCACCACGCGCACGGCCTCGATCAGCTGCATGGGGTCGCCAGACTTGTTGGCATAGCCATGGGCACCTGCCTTGAGGCAGCGCAGCGCGTACTGGTCTTCCGGGTACATGGAGACCATCAGTACCTTGATGTCGGGATAGCTCTCGCGCACGCTGCCCAGCACTTCCAGGCCATTGCGGCCCGGCATGTTGATATCCAGCAGCAGGACCGCGCAGGGGGTGTTGCGCAGCACTTCGCGCAGCTCGGTATAGCCGCCCGCTTCAGCGCGCACCCGGATGTCTGTGGCTTCTGCCAGCGTGTCACGGATGCCGCGGCGCAGGACCGCGTGGTCATCGCAAATCACAACATCGATCAAGACGTCTCCTTCTGAGAGGCAAGTAGTCGGTACATATTACGTTTTACGGCAGCGGGACGGACACGATGATGCTCGTGCCTTTGCCCACCTGGCTGCTGACATCCAGCCACCCACCCACGGTCTTGGCGCGCTCGGCCAGACCGCGCAGCCCAAAGGCCTTGGGCTTGTTGCGCTGCTCAGGGCTGATGCCGCAGCCGTTGTCCCGCACTTCCAGCGTGAGAAAACCTTCGGCGTTGGACAAGTCCATGTGTACAGCACTCGCCTGGGCATATTTGCCCACATTGGTCAGTGCTTCCTGGGCCGTGCGGTAGGCAACGAGCTGGATATCTGCAGGCACGTCGATGAAGGACGGCGCATGCAGCCGCGTGGGAATACCCGTGCGGCGCTCAAAGTTCTCTGCCAGCCATTGCACCCCGGCCACCAGCCCCTGGTCGAGCACGGGTGGACGCAGGTTCATCATGATGCGCTGGCTGGCCCCCAGCGCGTGCTGCAGCATCTCTAGCGCGGCGTGCGCATGGCTCTGGATGCCAGCATCTGTGGTATTTCGCTCGATCCAGGACAAATCAAACTTGACGGAGGTCAATGAGCCGCCAATATCGTCATGAATTTCGCGGGCAATGGCTGCGCGCTCCTGCTCGATGGAGTTTTGCAGGTGCTCAGTCAGCTCGGCCAGCTGGCGCTCGGAGCGTTCCAGCTCCTGCGTGGCCTTTTCCCTGGCGCACCGCGCCTCATGGACTTCAAGGGCGCGCAGTATGACATGGGGCAGCCGGGCCATGTCGTCCTTGAGCAAATAGTCAGCAATCCCCTGCCGGATGGCCTGCACGGCAGCGGTTTCCCCAATAGCGCCGGACAGCAGCACAAACGGTGGGCAATGCGGCAGCTGCCGCGCAGCTTCCCAGGCATCCAGCGCTGTAAAACCGAGCAGATAGAAGTCGGCTAGAACTAAGTCAAAGCGGCGGGTCTTGAGCAGCTCTAGAAACTCGTCCAGTTTGTCGCAATGAATAATGTCGAATGCGAGTCCTGACTTGCTCAGCGTAATCTGAGCCAGCCGCTGATCGGCTTTTGAATCCTCAAGGTGAAGCACAAGCAGGGGCTTATCTGCAGGATTGCCATTCTCCGGAAGCGCTATCATATGGAAACATATTGGAACAAATTTTCTTCTGGGGATACATTCGTTCGTGCTGTGAGTAAGCCTCAGAAGTCAGACTTCCACCGAAAACGGCCGTGTTATGTCTGGAACTGGTGACTGGTTCCGCCAACTTGGAGAAACAATGCACTCTACGCAAAGACCATCTGACGAGCCTGTGGTACAGGTTCCCGTCATGGTTGCGGCCGAACTGCAGGACTCTCTGCTTGTGGTCATGCGCGACTTGCATCGTTTGGAAGGCCTGCTCAATCATGCCACGACCAATTTGTTGGAGCGTTTTGGTGAGGCCAATGTCTTGTTGGCCGGTAACCGGGATGCAGAGGATCCAGATCTTGAAGCAGCGCGCGCAGCCTTGCGCAGAGCTGTCACAGAGCTGCAGTTTCACGACATGGCAACCCAATTGATTGGGCATACCACCCGGGTGTTACAAAGCTGTGCTTTTCGTCTGGCCTCTGAAACCATGGGGCGCGAAGAGGATGAGCTGGATGTACCTGTAATGCCAGTTCAGCCAGAAAGACCGAATCCTGTCACGCAAAGCGAAATGGATGCTGGTTCAATCGAGCTGTTTTGAAACCAGATTCAGAAATTTTTAGAAGTCCGTTGGAGCTTTACATGCATACGATCCTCGCTGTTGATGACTCACCATCCATGCGAAAAATGGTCTCCTTTACTTTGTCTGGGGCCGGTTACAAGGTGGTTGAAGCTGTTGACGGAATGGATGCCTTGGAAAAAGTCGAGGCAGAGCACATTGATCTGGTGCTGGCAGACCAGAACATGCCCCGTCTGGACGGCATTGGATTGACGCGCCGGTTGCGTGAGCATCCACGTTTCAAGAACACGCCCATTTTGATTTTGACGACCGAGTCCAGTGACCAGATGAAGCAGGCTGGCAGAGCTGCTGGGGCAACAGGCTGGCTGGTGAAGCCGTTTGATCCCAATCGTTTGATTGAAGTGCTGCAGAAGGTAATTCGCTGACCTCAGAAGAAACCAGTCAACCGGATACCAAGAAAAAGATAGTAGGAAACCTCATGGCGGATACACACCAAGGCGGAGCAGAAGCCGATTTTGACCTCACGCAGTTCTATCAAATCTTCTTTGAAGAGGCGGCGGAGAACCTGGACCAGATGGAGCAGATGCTCCTCAATCTGGACCTGAACGCTGCCAATGACGAAGAACTCAACGGCATTTTCCGTTGCGCACACTCCATCAAGGGCGGCTCTGCCACGTTTGGTTTTACCGATGTTGCCGAGCTGACCCACAAGATGGAGTCGCTGCTGGACCGCTTGCGCCGTCACGAGATCACGCCCGTCCCCGAAATGGTGGACGTGCTGCTGGAAGCCAGCGATGCTGCACGCAGCCTGCTGGCACGCCATCAGGCGGGCGGCGAAGGCGAAGCACTGCCTACGGAAGATCTGGTCTCGCGCATTGCTCGCCTGGCCGCTGGTGAGGGCGCTGCACCTGCTGCGGCCCCCGCACCTGCACCACAGCCTGCTCCAGCACCCGAGCCTGTCCCGGCTCCCGCACCAACTCCTGCCCCAGAAGTGGTGGCTGCGCCCGCTGCAGCACCGGCTGCCGGTGGCGTGCGTCATCTGCAGATCAAGATTGGTCCTGTAGAAAATCTGGAGACGGCCGACGCGATCAAGGAGCTGTTTCGCGACATCCCAGGGCTGGGCAGCATCAAGGATCTGCCCTGCGAGGAACCCAAGTCGCGTCTGTTTGAAGTGGAGACGCAGTCTACGGATGATGATCTGCTGGACCTGATGGCTTTCCACGTGACCAAGGAACAGGTGCAGATTTCGCCAGTGGGCGCTGCCGCTCCTGCCGCACAGGCTGCTGCTTCTGAACCTGCTGAGGTGGCACAGGCGCCTGCCGAAGCCAAGGATGAAGCAACAGCCCCTGCGGTGGCGCTGCCTGAAAGCGAAGCCTTTGGCATTTTTGATGGCGCGCCCGGTGCGCCCGTGAACAAGCCAGTGGCAGCAGCGGTCAAGACCGTGACCCGCCCCAATATTGCGCAGATGGAATCCACCAGCATCCGTGTGGATGTGAAGAAGGTAGACCAGCTGATCAACCTGGCTGGCGAGCTGGTCATCATTCAGGCCATGCTGGCACAGAACAGCCGCGCGCTGGACCCTTCGACCAACCAGCAGCTGCTGGCGGGTCTTGCCGACCTGGACCGCAACACCCGCGACCTGCAGGAAGCGGTGATGTCCATCCGCATGATTCCCATGTCCACCGTGTTCAGCCGCTTCCCGCGCATGCTGCGCGATCTGGCGAACAAGATGGGCAAGAAGATCAACCTGGTCACCCAGGGCGAAGCGACCGAGCTGGACAAGGGCCTGGTTGAAAAGATTACTGATCCGCTGACCCACCTGGTACGTAACAGCGTGGACCACGGCATCGAATCGCCTGAGGACCGCCTGGCTGCAGGCAAGCCTGAAGCCGGTACGCTGACGCTGTCGGCATCGCACCAGGGTGGCTCCATCGTCATCGAGGTGCGTGATGACGGCAAGGGCATGAACCGCGAGAAGATCCTGAAGAAAGCGCGTGAGCGTGGCATGGATGTCTCGGACAGCATGCCCGATGGCGAAGTCTGGCAGCTGATCTTTGCGCCCGGCTTCTCCACGGCCGATGTGGTGACGGATGTGTCCGGCCGCGGTGTGGGCATGGACGTGGTGCGCAAGAACATTGCGGCGCTTAACGGTTCGGTGGAAATTGACTCCGTGCAGGGCGTGGGCATGCGTGTGTCCATCCGCCTGCCACTGACGCTGGCCATCATGGATGGCATGTCCGTGGGTGTGGGCAACGAGGTCTACATCCTGCCTCTGTCTTCGGTGGTCGAGTCCTTCCAGGTCAACCCTGCCGATGTCAGCACCGTCACGCAAGGCGCGCAGCTGGTCAAGGTGCGCGACGAGTACATGCCGGTCATCGAGCTGGAAAAGGTCTTTGGCGTGCCTCGCCATGGCGACGGCAAGCGCAGCGACATCATGGTGGTGATCGAGTCCGACGGCATGCGCGTGGCGCTGCTGGTCGATGAGCTGCTGGGGCAGCACCAGGTGGTGGTCAAGAATCTGGAGAGCAACTACCGCAAGGTGCCCAATGTGTCGGGCGCAACGATTCTGGGTGACGGCACGGTGGCCCTGATTCTGGACACCAGCAGCCTGGTGCGCCGCGCACGTTAATCGGTAGAAACAAGCGGGTGCAGCAGCTGCTGCACCCAGAGCATGGAATTTTTTTGGAGCAGGCTGGCGTCCTGAAAACAACGGACGCCCCTGATACCTGAGGAGAAAACAATGAGCGTCATGGGGAAGAGTGCTGAAAACAAGTCCAGCGGTGCCCGCGAATATCTGACCTTCCGTCTGGGCGAGGAGGAATACGGCATCGACATTTTGAAGGTGCAGGAAATCCGTGGCTACGAGCAACCCACACGCATTGCCAATGCGCCTGAATTCATCAAGGGCGTGGTGAACCTGCGTGGCACCATCGTGCCTATCGTGGACATGCGCCTGAAGTTCAACTGCTCCGAAGTGGAGTACAACAGCTTCACCGTGGTCATCATCCTGAACCTGCACAACCGTGTGGTGGGCATTGTGGTGGACTCGGTCAGCGACGTGATGGAGCTGGCGCCTGAAGCCATCCGTCCCGCACCCGATATCGAAAGCGCCATCGACAATGGCTGTATTCTGGGTCTGGGTTCGGTGGGCGAGCGCATGCTGATCCTGCTGGACATTGAAAAGCTGATGTCCAACGTGGACATGGGGCTGGTGGCTCCTACCGAGTAACCTCTTCCACGGCGGCATCTGCCGTCTCGCCCGCAGTGCGCGCCATGCTGCGCGGGCTGCTGCAATCAGCTCTGGTGGTCTTCTTTACGGAAATTTCTTTTCAACATCTTCATGCGTTCCACAGGTCAACTCTCGGCTTCTGTACAGGTTTCTGCTCCCGTAGCGCAAGGCAGAGAGTTCGCCTGGACGTCGGCAGACTTCAGCCGCGTTCAGGCACTGATCTACAAACACGCAGGGATCAGCCTGCACGATGGCAAGCACGCCATGGTCTACAGCCGTCTGTCCCGCCGCCTGCGCGAGACCGGGCATGACAGCTTTGACGCCTATCTGACTTGGCTGGAAAAGGAAGGGAATGCGCGCGAATGGCAGGAGTTTGTCAACGCGCTCACCACCAATCTGACGTCGTTCTTCCGTGAAGAGCACCACTTTCAGATTCTGGCGCAGCACCTCAAGAGCAAACCTGCCAGCACCTCCTGGCGTGTCTGGTGCAATGCGGCCTCCACCGGGGAAGAGCCTTACTCCATCGTCATGACGGCGCAGGAAGCCCTGGGCGCTGGCGCGCATTTCAAGCTGATTGCCAGCGATATTGACTCCAATGTGCTCAACACGGCGTCCAACGGCATCTACCGCATGGAGAACGTCAAGAGTCTGAGTCAGGAGCGCCTGCATCGCTTCTTCATGCGCGGCAAGGCATCCAATGCCGGCATGGTGCGCGTCAAGCCTGAGCTGCGCCGCATGATCGAGTTCATGCAGGTCAACTTGATCCGTGACGACTGGCCGTTCAAGGAACCGTTTGACATTGTGTTCTGCCGCAATGTCATGATTTATTTTGATGCACCCACACAGCGCAAGGTGCTGGAGCGCATTCACCGGGTGATGAAACCGGGCGGCATGCTGTTTGTCGGGCATGCGGAGAATTTCAGCGAATCGCGCGATCTGTTTGTCCTGCGGGGCAAGACGGTCTATGAGCGCATCTAGATGCATGTCGGCATACATGTCCCACCAGGAATGAAGAAGGCACAGCCATGAACACTCGGACATTGCAAGGGGCTGGCAGTGCAGGCACTTCCTGGGATGCTGGCGCAGCAGAAAAAAGAAGGCAGGATGCCTCCTTGCTGGACACGCTGCGCAGGCGGCCTCGCAAGCCTGGCGAGGCATCGTTTTTTTACTTTGATCATCACTTTCAGTTCAATGCCGTCAAAGTCTTGCCCGGCGAGTACTTTGTCACCGGTGAAAATATCGTGATCTGTACGGTATTGGGCTCGTGCATCGCGGCCTGTCTGTGGGACAGAACCATGAACATCGGCGGCATGAACCACTTCATGCTGCCGGAGGGCGACAGCACAGACGTCAGTGGCCGCTATGGCTCCTATGCCATGGAAGTGCTGATCAACGAAATGATCAAGCTGGGCGCTCGCCGCGAGACCATGCAGGCCAAGATTTTTGGGGGTGGGCAGGTCATGGCCAACTTCACCACCATGAATGTGGGCGAGCGCAATACAGAATTCGTGACGCAATATTTGCAAACAGAGCGCATTCCGATTGTGTCGGAAGACGTTCTTGATATCTACCCTCGCAAGGTGGTGTATTTCCCGGTTACGGGCAAGGCCATGGTCAAGCGCCTGGCACATGCACACCCCGAAGTGCTGGTGGAGCAGGAACGTTCACGCGGCAGCGCTGCACAGCTGGCCAAAACCAATGCAGGCGGCAGCGTGGATCTGTTTTGAGAGAGGTTGAAGAAGAATGAACCGCAAGATTCGGGTGATTGTGGTGGACGACTCTGCACTGGTGCGCAGTCTGCTCGCTGAAATCATTAATCGCCAGCCTGACATGGAGTGCATAGGGACGGCCAACGATCCCTTGATCGCGCGCGAGATGATTCGCGAAAAGAATCCGGACGTGATCACCCTGGACGTCGAAATGCCCAAGATGGACGGCATCGACTTTCTGGGCCGCATCATGCGCCTGCGCCCCATGCCCGTGCTCATGATCTCCACGTTGACCGAGCGTGGCGCTGAAGTGACCATGCGTGCGCTGGAGCTGGGTGCCGTGGACTTTGTGGCCAAGCCCCGCGTAGGCGTGGCCAATGGCCTGCAGCAGCTGTCCACGGAAATCGTAGACAAGATCCGCATTGCCGCTTCGGCCCATGTGCATCGCATGGTTCGTCCTGCCCACACTGCGCCTGCCGCTGGCGGTGCGGCTGCAGCAGCACCTGCCAAGCCTGCAGTCAGCAGTGCCAGTCTGCTGGGCAAGCTCTCGACCGAAAAACTCATCGCCATTGGTGCATCGACCGGTGGCACCGAAGCCATCAAGGAAGTGCTGGTGCACATGCCTGCTGACGCGCCCGCCATCGTCATCACCCAGCACATGCCGCCTGGCTTTACGACCAGCTTTGCCGCACGCCTGAACAGTCTGTGCCAGATCACGGTCAAGGAAGCGGTCCATGGTGAACGTATCCTGCCCGGCCATGCCTATATCGCACCTGGTGGCAAGCAGTTCTCTATTTCGCGCAGTGGTGCCAACTATGTGGCCGTGGTGGATGAGCAGGCACCTCCCGTGAACCGCCACAAGCCATCGGTGGAAGTGTTGTTCAAGTCTGTGGCGCAGTTCGTGGGCCGCAATGCCTTTGGCATCATGCTCACCGGCATGGGGGCAGATGGCGCTGTCGCCATGCGCGAGATGAAAGACGCAGGCAGCTACAACTATGTGCAGGACGAGGCCAGCTGCATCGTCTTTGGCATGCCCCGTGAAGCCATCGCCCATGGCGCAGCCGATGAGGTATTGCCGCTGAACCAGATTGCACCTGCGGTACTGGCCCAGTTGCGTGCTTCGCCTGACGTGCGTCACCGCATCTAAAGCAACTCATAAAAAAGGAGCTGCCAGCGCTTGAAATACAAGGAATTCAGATAGAAAACTATTTGAAATCCTTGATTCAAGAGCGCTAGTAGCTCCTTTTTTGTTGCGGCGCTTAGCTGGAGAGCAATTCCCAGCGCTCCAGCGCCTGCATCAGCGCCTCTTCAATTTCGCCATCACGCGCATGCAGCTGCATGGCTCGGGCGTTGTCGCGGGCGTAAATCGCAGGGTTTTCCAGTTCCTTGCGGATAGCAGCCTGCTCTTCTTCCAGTGCCGTAATCAGGTCAGGCAGCTGCTCCAACTCGCGCTGCTCCTTGTAGCTGAGCTTGCGCTTGGCGCCTGGCAGCACGGCCTTGTCCTTGGGTGCTTCTTCCTTGACGGGTGTCACCACCTTGGCCGCGCTGCTCTTGGCTGCCTGCTCCGCCAGTTCCCGGCTGCGCTGGGACTGGGTGAGCCAGTCCTGCACACTGCCTTCGTACTCGCGCCACAGGCCATCGCCCTCGGCAGCAATGATGCTGGTGACCACGTTGTCCAGAAAGGTGCGGTCGTGGCTGACAAGGAACACCGTGCCGTCGTACTGCTGCAAAAGATCTTCCAGCAATTCCAGGGTGTCGATATCCAGATCGTTCGTTGGCTCGTCCAGCACCAGCACATTGGCAGGGCGTGCAAACAGGCGTGCCAGCAGCAGGCGGTTGCGCTCACCGCCGGAAAGCGATCGCACGGGTGAGTGCGCACGCGCAGGCGAGAACAGGAAATCCTGCAAATAACTTTTCACATGTTTCTTGTTGCTGCCAATTTCGATCCATTCGCTGCCGGGGCTGATGAAGTCCTCCAGCGTCGCATCCAGATCGATCTGGTGGCGCATCTGGTCAAAGTAGGCCACCTGCAGGTTGTTGCCACGGCGGATGCTGCCGGTGTCCGCTTCCAGCTCGCCCAGAATCATCTTGAGCAGCGTCGTCTTGCCCGCGCCATTGGGGCCAATCAGGCCGACCTTGTCGCCACGCAGCACGGTGCCTGTGAAGTGCTTGACAATGGTCTTGTCCCCAAAGGATTTGGAGACATTCGTCAGCTCTGCCACGATCTTGCCCTGGTAGCCGCTGTCCTTGCCAGAATCAATGTCCAGCTTCACGCTGCCCAGCGCTTCCCGGCGGGCGGCTCGGTTGGCACGCAGGTCTTTCAGGCGCTCAATGCGGCTCACGCTGCGGGTGCGGCGTGCTTCCACACCCTTGCGAATCCACACTTCTTCCTGTGCCAGCAGCTTGTCGGCCTTGGCGTTGATGACGGCTTCCTGCTGCAGCTGTTCTTCCTTTTGCTGCATGTACTGTGCAAAGTTGCCGGGGTAGCTGCGCAGCTGACCACGGTCCAGCTCCACAATGCGGGTGGCAATGCGGTCCAGGAAGGCACGGTCGTGGGTAATGGTCACCACGCTGCCCTTATAGTCCAGCAGCAGGTCTTCCAGCCAGGCAATCGAATCCAGATCCAGGTGGTTGGTGGGTTCGTCCAGCAGCAGCACATCAGGCTTGGTCACCAGCGCCTGCGCCAGGGCCACGCGCTTGCGGGTGCCGCCAGAGAGTTTGCCCACCGTCGCCTGCGCATCCAGGTGCAGGCGCTGCAGCGTCTCTTCGACGCGCTGCTCCCAGTTCCAGGCATCCTGCGCTTCAATCTGAGACTGCAGCGCATCCAGATCCACGCCTTCCGCGCCAGACAGATACAGCTCTCGCAGCTTGGCAATCTCAGCCAGGCCTTCGGCAGCTGCCTGAAACACGGTGTGCTCAGACTTCAGATCAGGCTCCTGCGGAACATAGGCAATGCGAATGCCGTTTTGCACCTGCAGACTGCCATCGTCAGCGTGGGTCAATCCCCCCAGAATTTTCAGCAGCGAAGACTTGCCAGCGCCATTGCGCCCAATTAGTCCTACGCGCTCGTTGCTCTCCAGCGCAAAGCTGGCGTGGTCCAGCAAGGCCACATGCCCAAACGCAAGCTGGGCGTCCAATAAAGTAATCAATGCCATGGTGACTGCATTATCCAAGGCAGCGCTGTGCGCTGCCTCAGTCGCAGCCATCTTGATGGCTGCGACTGAAAAGCTTTTTTCTGAAACAGTGCCAAAACGGTGCTATAGTTCGCTCCATTGCTAGTACAGAGCAGCTTCTTGCTGCCAATCGCTGAAAAGCTTTTTGCAGAAATTTCTGCGAAGCACCAAAAGTGATGTACAATGCAAGTCTTCGCTGATCGCAAAACGCAGTCAGCGACGCAAAAAGAAAATTTCAAATTCTTTTTGCAAGCATCGAAAAACGATGCTACAATACAAGGCTTCGCTGATCGCAGCGAACGAAACTTGAAGAAATTGATC
>ERZ791624.408-NODE-408-length-30229-cov-2.926128_pt1 | contig 30229 bp, 26 predicted proteins | sample MGYA00510058_ERZ791624 | MGnify/ENA primary metagenome ERZ791624 (study PRJEB30046, sample SAMN00715158) | human gut metagenome | study: EMG produced TPA metagenomics assembly of the A metagenome-wide association study of gut microbiota in type 2...
CAAATTTGATAAAGGACAGACCCCCCTGCCGGCATGCCGGCAGGGGATTTATTCTTATCAACACAAAATAATTAATATGAAACAACTCTTTCTTGTCTGTATGACAACAGTATGTCTGCTATCGTTTCAAACGATACAAGGACAGCAAGTAGTTCCTGCACAGGGAGCACAAATGATCCCTGCCAAAAAAATGCAAATGACTCTTGCACAACCGGATGGCATCGCTTTCCGCGAACTCTCTTTTGCCAATGCATTGAAAATGGCTAAAGAAGAAAACAAACTACTTTTTGTAGATTGTTTTACCACTTGGTGTGGCCCTTGCCGAATGTTGTCCAAGGTAGTTTTTAAAGATTCTCTGGTTGCCGTTTCCTTCAACCGCCATTTTGTCAATCTGAAAATGGATATGGAAAAAGGAGAAGGGATAGATATCAAAAAAAGATATGATGTGCGAGGCTATCCCACCCTTCTTTTCCTAAATTCAAGTGGTGAAGTAGTACATCGCCTTCTTGGTGCCGACGAAGCGTCTGCACTGTTGGAAAAAGTAAAACTGGGAGTAGAGTCCGGCGGAATTTCAGGTCTTAGGAAACGCTATGAAGCGGGTGAGCGTGCTCTGCTTTTGTCTGCGGATATATCAATGTACTTTCTGCCGCCAACCGTGAAGAAGAGGCAGGAAAAGTAGCTGCTGATTTCTTACAGGGAAAAGAACAGAAAATACTGGAATATGAAGGTTATTTCTCCATATTCTACCGCTATATACATGATATCAACTCCTCGGCATTTTTATATGTGGTAAATCATAAGAAGGAGATAGCCGACAGATTTCCACAACAAGCTTCTTCGCTCAACCGTAGAATACTTGAAGACTGGATTAGCGGCTCTTATACATATCTGAAAGTGGATGAGTCGAAACATTGTACATTCGACGAACAAGGACTGAATGCTTATGTCACTCGTATGAAACAGATGAATGTAGCAGAAGCCGACATGATAGGCGAAAATCTACGGCTTAACAGAGACGGCATTATGAACCAGTGGGACTCGTTTGTAAAACGGGGAGACAAACTACTTGCTTCACACACAATTCTAGGCGATGAAGAACAATTATTGCAGTGGGTGAAATGGATGAACAAAGCATGTGCAGATATGTCATTACGCGAAAAAGCTGCTCAATGGTGCGAAAAAGCTTGTGCAGACTTAATAAAGAAAAACGAGGAAATCAAGAAAAACCTGCCTCCCGGTGCAATTCCTGCTATTTCTATGATAGATTATAAAGCACAGTTGCTACAAGTAGCAGAAAAATTGAGGAAACCAATGGAATAGAGGGGAATATACACTTATTCGTGTAGTCGTTGTCTTTTTAGGCTATAAACTAATATGAGCAGAACTAGATGATTATTTTAAGATACTTTTCCAGCGCCCTCTTGAAAGCCGAGGTAGTAGGTGTACCTATCTGTTTTCATAATAGACTTATGTATTCACCTACCACCTCCCCCTACGGGGACTCCTCCTTGCCGAAGGAGAAGAATAAAAGATACTATCGACTATAAACTATCAGAGTATTATTTTACTAATTCACCTTACCACCAAATTTGAAGAAGAACCACTTTTTTTAATTAATACTATAGTTTTTGTACGTGTTGATTTTAAAAAACAATATTCTTGCGAGTTATAAATCACAATTCGAAGACAGTAATTCCCTGGGAGTTGCTTTTTCTTGCCAATCTTCCAAACGCAACAACATTCTTTCGACTATCCGAGGATATACGGTAATTAAGTTCGTCGTTTCTCCGATATCATTTTTAATATTATAAAGTTGTAATTTACCACTACGATATTTAATTAATTTCCAATCACCATCAATAATCGCAGCATTTTGATCTTCATAACTGCGATGTAAAAACAAGTCCCTTTTTTTCAGTTTCTTCCCTTTCAATACCGGAATTAAACTTATCCCATTTATTTGTTTGTCACTACATTTCTTCTTTGAAGCCAACTCTACCATAGTAGGATAAAGATCGATAGTTTGTACTGGGGCATCATACGACTGCCCCATAGCCTCCATGCCCGGTACATAGATAATTAGAGGTACCCGCGAACCTCCCTCCGCCAAGGTATCTCCTCCTCTCTTTCCGCCTCTTAACGGAGCATTACTGAAATCTCCTCCCTGATCTGACAGAAATATAAAAACTGTATTTCCTGCAAGGCCTTTCTTCTGAATGGCATCACGTATACAACCTACGGAAATATCCACAGCTTCCACCATTGCAGCATATTCGGCTCTTTTTCTTGCCATTCCTTTTCTCAGATATTTATTAATCAGATCCTTGCGCCCAATATGAGGATCATGTACCGCATAATACCAAACATTCAATAGGAAAGGTTGCTTATCGGCACAATGTTCTATAAATCCGACTGCTCCTTCTGTTAGCTTATCTGTTAAGTATTCGCTATTTGATGTGTCAGGGAATGGATTTTCTGTCTTGAAAAAAGGTTGATAATAACTATTGGGATGTCCATGTTCACATGTACCATACATAGCATCAAATCCCTGATGAATAGGATAATATGGCTCATGTCCCAGATGCCATTTCCCAACAAAATAATTATAATAGCCAAACTCCTTCAAACGCTCTGCATAAGTAATTTCATCCAAAGGCAACCAACCACGTGATTTCATATGACCGGGATCTTTCGCCATGGTCTGAAACTCCTCTCTGTCAGGATTATCATAGATATGACGGACAAAACCACAACGCAAGGCTTCCTTGCCTGTAAGCAACGAGGCACGGCTTGGACTCGATGTTGCCGTAGAGACATAAGTGCGCGAAAAGTATAATCCGTCATGTTTCAGTTTGTCAATATTCGGAGTTTCAAATTCAGAATTCTGATATCCTAAATCAGACCAGCCCAGATCATCAACAAAAAGCATAACTATATTAGGTTGTTGGGCAGCTGCAATACTACTGCTCAATAGAAATAAGGGTAACAATTTTCTGTTCATACACAAGTTATCATTTTACTTTTATAACTAGAAATATATAGGTTCTATTTAGTGAAGTACATCTTATCAAAGCTCAACGTTTTCTGCGATACTGCATCTGCTTTCAACAGAGAAAAAGGTTTTATGCCTGAATATTGGTTGTTCTCCATCCGAATGTTTTTACAATTGATAAGTTCATAAACAGGATCACGCGGGAAAATCGGTTCTTTTTCAGTATTACGGACTATTCGGTTGTCTTTTACCAATAAACCGTCAACACGGTCTGCCCAGACAACTCTCGGATTAAAGCTATTTATTGTATTATTTATAAATCGTATATTACGATCATAAGTTTGCGTCTGGTCAAACTGCGTACCCAGTCGTGGAGTGACATACAAAACTGCATGCCTGGTACCGCAATCAGCACAATTCTCAAAAATATTATTCTGTATCAATACATCTTCAACGGCTCCGGATTCAAACCAGAAACGAGTCTCTCCACGGAGTAAGATAGCCGACATCATCGAGGAAAAATAATTGTTTTCAATGATTGTCTTCAATGGAGTTTTCAAAATAACACTGCGTGCCCTATGATTTCGTATGGTACATCCTCGCATTGTAAAAGTAGGATTCCACGTCTTATTTTCCAGAATATCACCTCTCTTCAATCCGGCAGGAAGTGGTTTAGCAAAAGACAACTGGATAAAACGTTCATTGAGTGTAAATACACGGCTCACTGTGTTCACTTCCCCACGCTGCGGAGAAGGATGAATAATAAACCAGATATCATCTCCTCTTTCTGCAAATTTAAAGCCTAATTGTTCGAAATGTTTTAAAGATACACGGACTGTATAATCATCTATGACCTCATCTACCTCAACATACGTACCGTGAACGTTAGTACCATCGTCGAGCATATTCTCAAAACGACAGTTCTCAATCAGTATATCTCCCTTACAATTGACAAAATGAGTAGCATCAGCAGTAGTGGAAATCACTCTTTGAGTATGTTTCGGAAGTACAATCTGAGAATTCAGTATCTGCATATTTTCCGATCGTTCAAATAAAAATCCCATTCCTAAAGCATGATGAATCGTTATACTATCCAAACAAATATTCTTACACTCTTTAAAATCAAACGCCGGAGCATAACGATCATGTTCACGATCACCTTTCGAACTTAGCAAAGCCCCCACAGGAGGATAATAATTGAGTTTTTCATAAATTCGAAGATTACCGTTCTCCATTCTTTCTACTCCGGAAGGATTACTATCAATATCTATCGCACCATGTACCACACGTTTTGTTCTTTTCTCAAAAGGAAGTGTACTTCCTAAACAAGTATAATTAAAGCCATCTATATTAGGAAACTTTATCTGACCCTTCTCGACTTTCCAGCAAAATCCGTCCTGAAAAGGTTTAATTTCCCTCCACCCCTCTTTTGAATTAATACTAACAACTTCTCCCAGAAAGGTAAACGGAATATCCCAATTGATCGTTAACCCTTTTATCTTTACCGACTGACAATTCTCAAACAGGAAAGGCATTATTCGCCCGTGAAACAACAAAGTTGCCCCATTCCCAATGATTTCTATTGTTTTATAATTCGCTAAAGAAAACAATATCTTTTTAGTCCCATTTCCATGATTGGATATAACACAATATTTTTCATTAGCGTAATCCGGCAGACAATAATAGACCCCTCTTTCAAATATAATTTTTACCTGATCCGATCGGGACTTCATGAGAGTTTCTCTGATTTCACAAGTAGCATCCTCTCTATCGCCAAGAGAAATGTGTATCGTTTCTTGTGCATTCAGTACCAGAACATTACACAGAATAAATATTAGACACAAAGATATTCTTTCAGTTTTCATGAATCTCGGTATAGCCAATAACGTTTATTCTTCTAGTTTAAAACCTATTCTATATTCATTAAGTCTTATGACAACGGTATATCTAATTGATTATAAATAAATTGGCAGACAATGTACAATAAATATATAATACCCGCAAACGAAATAATAAAAAATTAGCCTATGGCATACAATTATTATTGAACTACTTTCTTTTCAGTTCTTAATGCACGCGGAGAGGTTCCAAAAGACTTTTTACAGAAATTGGAGAAATGAGGCAGGGATTCGAAACCATATTTATAACAAATCTCTGAGATACTGTGATCGGTATTAAGCAAATCGTCCAAAACGTTTTCCTTGCGGCGTGCCAGCATCCATTCATACACAGGTTCATGAAAGACACTATTGAAAATCCTACGGAATGTACTGATAGTGTATCCGCCTAATTGTGCCAGTTCTTCTACCGTCTTTACTTTTTTATAATTCTGAATGACAAAACATTGAAAGCCATTTGTATATTTGGAAAGTGGATGTACCAAGCTCGCAAGATCATAATCGGAGTAGTAGTAACCCAACACAAATGCCAATTCCTTCCGTTTGAGAGACAACAATTCCCGACAGACTTTATCTCCCTTCAAATAGGTTATAGAGCCATTCAAGAAATATTGTAATTCAGGAATTATTTTTAAAGGGGAATAGATAAGCGGAGGAGATACCTCTTTCATGATATGATTAAAACGCAAATCGCAAAACAACTCCGGTTGAACGAAACGATAATAAATACATTCGCATTCAGTCATAGCAAGCATCTCAAATTTTGATCCGATAGCCTGAAGAATAAACTCACCTTCTCTGAGCATCGTACCTGCATATTCCTGACTATTAACCAGCATCTCTCCCTTCATCAAAAAAAGAATGAAATTCTCCTCGCATTTATGCGCAGGCCTATGGAAACCCCGCTGATAAATAATATGAGCAATGGCATTGCTCACAGCTTTTGGACAGTTTTGACAATCCCAATTTCCTTGACAGATAGACGGCATATGTTGGCTTTGCTTGTATTTGTTTTATGTTTTCAACAAAAATATATGAAAGATTTCATATAGCCATAAAAAAAAGGAGAAAAGTAAAAAAGAAGTCATCTCATTTTTCTGAGATGACTTCTTAAAAGTATTTCTAATCTCGAAATAATCCTTCGAAAGCTCAATTTTCAAATCTAGAAAGTTTTTACTGAGCCTCGTTTGCTTCCGGCGTTGTTTGAGTATTCCAGTTAGTTACATCTGGAGTAAATGTAACATTTTCAGCTCCGCCTGGTAATAAAAGAGTATAAAGAATCTTATCACCAGCTCCCCAAACAACATCTTTCAAACTAACTTTTTTCTCTCCATTAAAGACTTCTCCACCACCATATACAGTAGAATATGCTATTGTTATTTCTGCATTTTCTCCCAAAGTTTGCGGCATTAACATTAATGCATTATCACCCGTTGCTAAAGTAAGTTCAGAAGTACCTGTAAAATCGGTATAAGTTGCATTATACTGATACGATGTAGAAGTAGAAGGATTTGACCAAGTACCTACTACACTCTCAGTAGGATCAACATAAGTAAAATTTCCAGCATTATTTATTCCTGACAAAGTAATCTTGGTTACTTTATAAGTAAAACCATCATCCTTCCCTTTTAATTTGAAATTAATCTGGGTCAGGACATGTTTAAAATCTAATTTTACAGGTGTACCGGATACTCCCGGTTTGGTTTCATTTTTTGCATAAGCCACGACTAAATCTTCTTGAGAATCAACGATAGTATAAGAAAAACTTGGATAACCTGCTTTTGAACTAGTCGGCTCAACATAGTTCACATTAGCCACAGGCGAATATGAAAAGAATTGAATCTTATCCTTTAAAGGCCAGTAATAAGGCCCAACAGGGTTCATTGTCCATGCTGAGCTATTCCAAGAAACTACCACACCATCCATAAATGGTGTTTCACCCAAAATGGTTTCAGCAGACATATCATTATCCTTTGTATTATATGCAAAAACCTTAAACCCACCATTAGTTTTCAAACCTTCTGTCTTTAACTCGCTCGCTCTTGTTGCCTTACTTACTATGGTAGTAAAGTTAATCTCAGTTTTCTGTCCTTCATTCTCAAATTCTTCATTCTGTGAGCAACTCGTAATTGCCAAAGCAGCTGTTACTGCCAATAAAATCTTTTTCATAACTGTATCTTTTTAGTTAATAATATTATTCTATTCTGTTTATGCTATTAGGAATCAGTTTACTGGTAATTCAATATTATCTTCTGGTCCCCAACCATCAACGTTTCCATTCATTCCTCCACCCCCGTCAGGATTAGGTGGTGTTTCCGGTTTCTCTACCTCAATCTTATCATCAGGTGGCAACTCAATCTCTGGTGGCGGATCTTGTTTTCCTTCTTCCTCCTTCTCATCTTTTTCAAGCGTACCAATTATTTCAGTAACATCAATCGTCCTTTCCTGTATCGTATTATCAGTTCTTACAAAACTTAGTATCAACTTTACACTACTTGCTTCTCGAGAAACCGGTTCTCCCAACATTGACATTCGCGTCGGTATATCTTTCTCCCCTTTAAAAGCAGTAAAATGCGCTATTACTTTGCCACCCTCCTTCTTTGCTTCAAAATAAATAGGCTGTGAGTTACACATTCCGCAACCTTTACCTATACAATAGCAATCAGACAATCCATTTACACACCCTATAACTGATGTCACATATTCCAGTCCTTTCACCTCTATTGCAAAGGAGTAGTTCTTTATTACCGATTCCAATTCCCAATCCAAGTGAAACACTTCATCACTTTTCTTTATTTTCAATTCATCAATATTCAACACATATAACGGGTCCGGCGACCAAACCATTTTTTCAGTTCCGGCAATGCCCAAACCATTGCAATATCCCGTATATGCCTCAATCGTTTCATAGGATTCCTCACCTCGGATTCGCACTACTTCCGTGTTATAGTTGTAAGCTACCACCGAATATCGTCCGGGAGGGACCTTCATCTCCCCACCTTGTACCGAAAGGTACCTATCCACTTTTCTGCCTTCCCCGTCTTTCGGATAAAATATAATCCGAACTCCTTCCGGCAATTCATCTGTTACTCCGGCCCAATCTAACAAGATTTCTACCCCGCTTACAGGATAATCATCCAATACATCGCGACGACTACACCCGGTCAGCATCAGCAGCGAGGACAGAAGCACAAGAATAATATATCTTGTATCTCGCATAACGTCCTTACCTCCTTGTTGTTATCAGCCATACCAGAGAAATTTTCGCCTTGGTAGGGCCAATAAAGTTATAACGCCCACTATTTGTCCATATAATATCCCCCTCGTAAGGAGTATATTTCTTATATTCCGTTGTCAAATACCCTATGCCGAGACTGAACTCAAGTGAAAAATGAAGTGCCAGTTGTCGTGCATACCCGTAAGTCACTCCTGCAGCTCCATAATACTTACCTTGATAACCGTCTCCCTGTAATTGAAAGTCATATATTCCACCTTCAGCATAAAGCCCGATAAAATGCCCGGTCAACCGATTATGTTTCTGCCTGTTTCCCAACCAGTAACGTCCTTCCATGCCTCCTGAAAGAAGTTGATAGCAAAAATCATGTTCACTATTCAGCCACCACGGGCATTTGTATTCGGTATTCAAAGACCACCGCTTGCCTAATGGAATCTCCACTTCTATATTCGGCGCCAATGCCATATCATATAGCAGGTTATTCTTCACTGCAAGTACTGTTTTACTTTTCCCCGGTCCTTCTGCCTCCGACATAACTGCCTCACAGGTCTGTTCATTTACACTTTCTCCCACAGACTTATCAGGCTGACTATCCGGAAGCGCCTCTTCCTGTCTTGAAACCAACAACTCGGAGACAGAAGATACCGGTTCAAAGGTTTCCTTCGCCACTTCCGGGATTTCCCGGACTATTGTAATTTCAGACCGCCTCAACTTAGGAAATACATTGTTGACCATGTATCTGTAAGCAGCTCCCTGATTTAACTTACGTAACAATTGTTTCCGTTTTGCGATATCATTCTTATGATAATCAATCAATATCAACACTTCCTCACGATCCGGCAGGTTAGGGTCAGCTGCCGCCAACTTACGTAACTCTGACCAATTCTCGCCTGCTGAAAAATAATGAATCTTATTAACATCAATATTCGAATGATATCGTTGTAAGAATTCACTAACCGAGTGATTCCTCTTGGAAATCAAATTTGTATTATAAGACTCGTCATCTTCGGGAGAAACAGAAGTGATTACATTCAAAGCAGTTATATATTTCGTATCCGAGTTCCTCGCCAACAAAGAGTCCAACACTGCAGCCACCTGATTATTACTACCATAACAAGAGTCAACACACGTTTCAGACACCTCGAAATATATTACTGCCCGCCGGACCGTATCACCTGTAGCTGTGAAAAACGGAATCATAGCATATCCACTTTCCGAAAGACCAAGTAATGTCATAAAAAAAGTCAATATATAGATTCCATGTTTCATAGTCGTTCGTTTCTGTGAACAAATATAGAAGTTAAGAAATGAATAAAATCATACTTTCAGAACAAAATATAGGGTGTGAAAGGTTCTGTGAACCGATTGAAACGATTTTGCAAGTTTGAAAAGTTCAATAGTAGAATATTAACAAAAAAAGATGCACAGATCATCGAATATTCATCGATTCTCTGTGCATCCACAACTCTAAAGCCTTCTTTAAAGCAAAACTAAACTTATTATACTGCCGGATCGGGTGTCACTCCTCCTTCTCCCTTGCCATCATCGCCAGAACCCGGCTTTCCGCCGGTATTATCACCGTTGCTACTTCCGTCCGTATAATCTGTTTCAATCTCCGCACGACGCGTAATACTCATGTCCGCCAACGTATCTTTGAAGATTTCCCCGGATAGAATAAAATCTTTCTCTGAACGATTGACTTGGACGAAATTTCCTTTTCTTCATCCGAGCTTTTTGTACGGATAGTAGGGCTAAAGATTCCGAACTCACCCAACTGAACGCTCTTTCCGTCATCAATATCCTCAGCCATTTTATCTACCAGACCACTGACTACCAAATCGACCACTTTCCGATGAACACCACAAAGCTGACTTACTTTGCGACATATCTTTGCAAAATTAACCCTACCGGAACGAACCGATTTTGCTACATACTTTTCGTTTTTGTCTTTGTCAAAACCGAACACTCTTTTTGTTACTACATACTCTAAAGCCATAATCGTTAAAGTTTAAATGGTTAAAAAAATAAAGGTTATCTGTTTGCCATTCGTTTTGTTTGAATGACTCTGCAAAGATATAACAGGGCGTATACTGTCCAGTCCCCTTTTGTCTCCATTACGTCTCCTTTTTGGTACTTACAGGTCATTAGATTCAAGTAATAACACACTAGTTATTAACTAGATATACAAATTAATATTTTTTCATGAATACATCATCAAAGTAATCTTTCATACTAGATCTAAACACCGCCTCATTCTTAAAATATCCTCCTTTATAAAAATGTACCCGTTTATGCAGTAAACAGGCTAAAATAGCCACATGCAATCTATCTGTATGTATAATATCAAATTCATCAATCTTTTTGATAAAAGGAGCAATTGGAGTAATTTCATTTCCCCAAAGACTAATATCCATATTCAAAGCTATATAGTTCTGTTTCCCGAGACTCTCTCTATCCGTTCTAAAGAAATATCCAGTTTGTCCGGTAGATAAGTTCTCCGAAGTAATTTTGTCAAAAAGATAAAAAGCCATATCATGACAGAAAAATGCTTGGGAACAATATTGTTTACTCTCATATAAATCTCGACAGAAAAAGGTAACATCAGCAGAATCTAAGCAAAACATCAACGTAGAAGGTAAAACAACTGTATGCTTAAAAAACTTGTGATAATGACGTCAATCATGCGCATCACATACATGGAGGACATTTTTTTTGTCCCCCATGTATATAGAGGCCAAGACTAACTCATGTTATTCCCAAGAAATTACTCATACGGTCAATACACCGTTTCTTTTGATTGAGATTAGGATGAACGTACAGATTAAGTGTCGTTGCCACATTTGAGTGACCGAGTATGACACTGACAGTTTTATAATCACACTGGCTTTCAATACATCGGGTCGCAAATGTATGCCTAAGTCCATGAAAGACCAAGTGGGGAATATCCAATCGTTTTAGCAACCTGCCAAAATAATCACGATAAGAACGAGGCTCTTTAGATTGTATGGAAGTGCCTACCACGTATGGGGATTGAGATTGTTTCCTTACCATTTTCAACGCTTGGAAAAGCTGTTTGGATATAGGAATCTCACGACAAGAATTCTTGGTTTTGGGGGAAGAGTGAACCCTTTCTGTAGATTTCAACTCACAGTTATATATTCTGCCTACAGTATGCTTCACGATGACTGTCTTTTGTGCAAAATCCACATCTTCCCATTTCAAAGCACAAACCTCACCGATTCTCATTCCGGTACAGAGAGCCAACAGTACACCTATATTTTGTGGAGTGGGCTGTTCCAGCAAGTGACGCATCAATATACGCTGATGATTTAATGACAATGTTGGCGGCAGTTTGTTTTCTGTTTGGGTAGGATATTCAATTTCCCATTCTTCAAAATGGAAAATCCCATGCTTATTCCCATATTTGATAACAGATTTGAGCACTGCCACTATATCCCGGACTGTTTTTCTTGCTAATCCGGAAGTACATTTGTCTATCACAAACTGCTGGACATCCTTCTCTGTTATATTTTCCGCAGCGCCAAATCGTGGCAATAGGTGTGTCTGTAACGTAAGCTGATAAGCACATAGGGTGGAATGCTTCACTATCGGACGTTTTGCATCACACCAAATCTCGGAAACTTCGTGAAATGTTTTTTTATTGTTCATATTTTGAGAGAATTAATTGATTTAACTCTCTCAAAATAATACACTTTTACCGATTTCCCTTTGAACGGTTATGGGTTTTACAAAGCATCTCACAATTTTCCATGCTGGTTGCCCCTCCCTTGCTCCATGCAGTCACATGGTCGGCATCCATTTCTGAAAGTTTGTAAATACGGGTTTTGTTGGCATTATTCCCCAACGCACAGAGCGGACAATTAGAAATTCCTTGTTTCTCAGCCGCTTCGGTCTGACGCTTGTAAGCAGCCCGCTTGGTTGATTCTTCAAAGATTCGGACGTCAAGCAGTTTCTTATCCTCTTCTCCACCCAGTACATATTCGTAAATATTTCTGGGACACCGCACACTTTCATCCGCTTGCAAGGCTTTTACCCGTTCCGCGACATGGACGGTGCTATAAGGGGTGGCATGGTACGTTTCATACAGCCGTCCCCATTCCAAGCCGCACATGTCACGCTCTACCATAGTAAAGGTAGTTGATACCCAGTCAATCACAGAACGGAAATAACCTTCCAATTCTCCCGTGGAAGGCTCGTGACGGTGTATGCTCATATAGGCGTCGATGCTCATCCCCTTACTGTCGCAAATCCACCGGAGGGCTTCCGCCAGATAATCCTGCCGTTTCACATCTCCCTTGATATAATGATTCCATTTCTGTATTTCCGCATTTTGGGAATTACTGAACACCCGCTTGGCTGCATTTACGAACTCGCCCGAATAGATGGCATTGAGCAATTCCTGCTCCTTGAGCGGAATGCCCACAATATTGATGGTCTTAAACCACTCTTTTATTTCCTTTTCTTCACCCTCGCATTCATATACCAGCAGAGAGGATTGCATAATCTTTTGTTGCTGTTCTTCGGGCAATCCCGAGAAATACTGCACGTTATCCGCTTCATTCTTGATGGCGAATTTGCCTGTGATGAACCGGCCGATGGAAGTGATGCGTTGCTGCCCGTCAAGTACTTCAAATCGTCCGTCCACAGTCCGGTTGAAATAGATTAGTCCGATGGGATAGCCTTTTAGCAGGGATTCTATTACCGCTACATCACGTTTCCCATCATTGTAGATGTAATGGCGTTGATACTCGGGTTGGATAGTGAGCCGCCCGTCCAATCCAAACAGACCTTTACCTTCCAATTCGTTGTAGGTAAATCCTTTACAGATGTCTTCGACAGTCCATTCTGTATGCAATGTTGTCTCCATGATATTGATTCACTTTTTAGGATTATTCTTTTGTGTCTTCTTCTTCTTCCGGAGATGAATTGAGCGCAATACCTGTCTTGGCGTTCAGCGGACTGATGACAGCCTTGCCCGTCTTGGCTTCCAACTCCATACGGGCATTGCGGGCAATCTCACCACCGGCTTCCGCCACATCCATGTGTTCCCGAAATGTCTCCGGATTTTTACTTTCAGATATTTCTTTGGTGGAAAGTTCCGCCAACATATTTAGTACCAATTCCTTATTGGTCATATTGTCACGTAAGTTCTCTTTTTTCAGACCTTTGAACTGCTTATATTCCTTGGCGGTCATGTCGCTCCAAGTCTGATAAATAATATCGGTCAGCGTAGCAAACTGCACCCCCTCTTGCAATCCGTGCCGCTTCCATTCATCCGTGAGGTCTTTACGAATCTCTATGGATTTGAGACGCTGATTAATCCAATTATCCGAATACCCCAACCGCTTATAGTCCACCAGTGCTTGATTGATAGAGAGTTCGGGGTCTTGCATTTGGTTAAGACGTTCAGTCGCCACTTGTGCCATCCATTGCTTGAACGGTTCTGCTTTGGGCGATGGAATAGACTGAATCAAACGGAGAAGCTGCTGAGTATCTGCGACATCGGTTAAATACATCTTTCCATCAGCCGATCTCATTTTCAGTTGACTACAATTTGTAGTCAACTCACTCCCTTCTTTTTTTAAACGTGTTTTCAAGACACTCCAATACTTACGAGGATTAGGACTATCGGTTAGGACAGCCACCACATCCACTATGGAAAAGTACCATTTTTTTTTGCTCTTATTGATGATAGTAAATTGGCGTTCTACAATACTGTGAGAGAGGATTCTTCTTGATATTTTGTTAGCTAAAGCCTTGTAAGCACAAAATTGAAGTACGAGTTTGAATTACGAAATTGAAGCACAGAAATGAATAACAAGGCTCAAACGGGACAGATTTTTTTTAATGAAGTACAGGCTAAGTTTAATTTGAGAGAACCCAAATCAAACAAGCCTACTAATATCTATTTGGTATGCAGGATAGATAGGAAGCAAATAAGACTTTCTACGGGTGTTAAGGTATATCCAGAACATTGGAATGTGAAGAAGCAAGAGGCTTATATCAGTTGTAGGTTAAGTGAACTTGATAATCTCAATAATACTATTGTTAACACGAAAATAATTGAGATTAAAAATCGCTTTCTGCAATATAAGCGTTATCTTTGTGACAATCCCAACGAAATCGGAAATAGTGTTAAGATATTAAAGAAGTTTATATACAAAGATACTATGGAGAAAGAAAAGCAAAATATAAATGCAGTACATTGGTTACGTAATACATTAGCTTTAGATAGAACTATAAAAGATAGTACAAGAGCTGATTATGTGAAACAAATAAAGTTCTTTGAAGCTTTTCTGAATGAAGTAGGTAAATATCCTATTAGTTTTAGTGATATAAATTTACCATTGATAAAGGATTATGAATCTTATCTTTTTAATAAGGAAGTTGGTAAAGGTAAAACAACGAAAACTACTACGGTTGGTAATAAGGTAGAGAAGATAATATGTATTCTTAAAAGAGCAGAGCAGCAAGGCATGATTGATATTCACGAATCCAAACTGGACAAGTATAAAAAGCCCCAAAGTAGACAAGGTGATGAAAATGAGATTTATTTAACGGAAGATGAAATAGATAAAATATATGCTTTGCGCTTAACAGGAAGGGAAGAAGAAGTGAGGGATTTGTTTGTATTACAATGTTGGATAGGGCAACGCTTCTCTGATACGCAAGCAATTAATGAGGGGATTATAAAGGAAGCGCCTAATGGTAAAGGGAAAGTAATAGAAATTGTGCAAGAAAAGAAAACGCATAGAGTATCAATTCCTCTTTTACCTGTTGCTATAGATATTCTGAATAAGTATAAAAATGGTTTTCCTATTTATACCAATCAAACAGCTTTGAACTATTTAAAGAACATAGGTGAAAAAGCAGGTATAACAAGATTACATAATGTAACAGAGGATAGGGGAGGAGAAGTTGTTACAACACAAGTGAAAGCATACGAACTAATAGGAACGCATACAGCAAGACGTTCCTTTATCTGTAATATGCTAAAACATGGCTATGATAGTCATATTATAATGAAGATAACAGGACATAATGATGCAAAGTCTTTTAAGAAATATGTAAGATTAACCTCTGAGGATGCCGCTTTACTAATGTTGGAAACAGAATCTACAAAAGTAAGGCAATCTGATAAAGTACCTACTACTATTAGTCAAGAAGGTAACAAAGAAGCCATTAATATTTTAAAACAGTATCAAAATACTATAAATGGTATTACGTTCGATACTCTGTTAGACACTCAATTTTTTGCGTCTAAAATCAATAAGGCTGCTGAACTACAATCACAGGTAGGTCATTTGAAAAATGGGAAACTGTGTAGTTATGACAATGAAATCACGTCTCTTATAAGCGAGATAGAAAAATTCTCCCAATCTTCCACTTCTGATTCTGATGTGGCAAAACAATATGTGAAACAGTTATCTGTTGGAAAGCAATCAGACTTACATGACAGTTTTAGAGAAATGATTATCAAGTGCATTAAGATTGGTATTAGTAAGGATGCAATTATGCAGTTTATCAATAAGGCATTGGAAATAGGCTTGTTGGATAAGGAAAGATTCACCAATATAAAAGAAATCATTACAGCCTTATTGGATAAAAGGAATCAGGGGTGACGAGCTTTTTAGGAAATCAAGGCTTCTGGTAAGCCTGAACACCATATTCTCCCCGAATAGCTACGGCTGTAAGGAGAATTAGGGTATGGTAAAATCTCATTAACTGACGTTAACAGACAATCTATATTCGTACAATAATCCGGACGAAATCAACCATAATGGATTGTAGAATTTGGATATTATCAGTAAAATGGTTTATCTTTGCAGCAGTTAAATGATTAACTCATATTGTTGATGAGTAAGCATTGAACAACCCGCTCTTTGACATCATGTACAATTCGACCCCAGCACCTCGGTGCTTTAAGCTATCGCTTTTTGCTTGGAAGTGATAAGCTGTGGCAATTAGTTCATAATTGTTAATATTATTAATTAGGCAATTCTCGGATTGCCGGGTATATATGAAGGTGTAAGTATGCCCGCTCTTATATACCGCCCGCTTAATAATTTTAACAAAATTGAAGTTTATGAAGCTTTTAAATTTAGGGAGCGCAGAAGCTCCCAAGTGGTACTTTGTTACCACAGTGAATTTTAATGGCGAAGAACAGGAAATCATTCTTGCCTTCACCGATTATTCTATCAAACGTAAAAACTTTGAGAAGAATAAAACCTATGAATCTATAGATAAGAGTAAGCTCTTGCCGACTCTGGTTTGCTTATGTGACGCAAAACCATTCTACACAGAGAATGTTCCTCTATACGATTACGTTGGTAGTAAAATAGAGAATCTTCCCGATAATGCTCCGGCTGTAATGGTCTATCTGGATAAAGCCGACAATGTTAACTTGCTCGGTTTGACGGATGAGCCACTGCAAGCTGAATTAGTGGAATGTGATAGTGTTGCCGACGCTTACCGCAGAGTAGCAACAACTGCATATTTCTCTCAATGTCCTTCAAAGGATGAGTGGATAGGATATGCCGGAATTGTAACGGGAGATGAATTATTACTGAATATCCGCAGCTTCGGTGAGAAGTACTCTATTTCCGGTACTGCCGTACAGGGATATTTTGGTATAAGCACTACTGTTTCTTTATTACAAAGCAAAGCCCTTGCTATGAGTTCTTCTCTTTTTAAAGAAGAATATAGAACTTATGCGCAGGCAGAGCAATTGATGAAGGCAACAGTACAAGCCTTTGGCGTGAAAGCTGCAAAACAAACCAGATATATTAAGGCCATTAATTATTGCATCTCGCAATATGACTTTGATACAGTCTGTAATGTGTTAAACAGCATTGAAGCAACAGAGAAGTTGCGGATTGAAGCAGCTAAGTGCGAAGATAAAATTAGCTGTATTCAGCACTTAATCATCGAGCGAGTTATTGAGATGCGTAACGCTCAACAGCAATAAGAATAACCGGATTGTACATGATACATAAAAATAAGAGGCTGTCTCAAATTGATTTTGAGTTCAGCCTCTTTCTGTTTGTTTACAATATTCCTCGAATCTCAAAGCCATTCTTCCGGCCGTTGGCGGTCGGTATCTTGACAGGATGAATCTCAAAGAATTCATTGAGGTCGGCCGCTTTCGGTGACTTGTCAATGCCTAGCCTGTCATATACATCATGTAAGGTTTGCTGAATATCAGCAGTTAATATCCTGTCTCCGATATGAATAGTGCCGTGTAATTCATGACGAATCTTATTTTTGGTTTTCATGATATGGATTTCATTGAGCAGTTTCTTCTCCTTATAATTCAAAGCTTTAATCCTGTCAGCGCCCAAAGCCTCATAATAATATCTCAATTCTGGATATTTGCTTTCCAGTGTTGACATTGCGAGATTGACAATCAGCCCTTGCTTGGCACGATATTCACAGTATGCCTGCATCCTGTCTACAAATGGCTCCTTTTTGATTAGATGTTTCAACTGTTCTTGGTAAACGGCATAAGTTTGATTCTCACTGACATCGAAACTACTATCTTGGAGCAGTTTCTTTACAATTACCCCATTCTGATAATTGAACTTCTGGACATCAAAGCAGTATTGCTCGTTTACATAGGCTAAACGGTTGAAAACAAATTCTCCTTTCAGTTCATCGTACATTGTATATGAATCCTGATATTTTACATTGTCGGGGATTCTCCTAAAATCCTTGATACGTTTGGCTCTCAATGCTTCACCGGCATTGTTGTTGTCTCTAATCTCGTCAAGTGTCACATTGACCTTCCGGCACAGATGCTCATTGAATGCCTCTTGCTCTACCTCCTCTGCATTGACATTGTAAATGAAGGTGAGGAACTGCCTGAAGGGGTTGCATGCCAAACGCTGTCTACCTGCAATCTGTACCAATTCCGTTGCTATATCAACCGCAGTGTTCGGGCGATTGCAATCACTAATGACAAAAGTTGCGGCATTGGTAGAGTAGAAATCACAGCCCGCATAAGCGGTGGAAGTACAGAAGGTGAATTTCTTGTGCGTCTCCCCCTTCAAGGGAATTCTTCCCCGTTTGAATCCTTCCCCAATCCTTGCAATCTGTCTGTCGTTATCGTCAGAATTACCTACAATGATATTTACTTCTTCCGGATTGAGTTCTGTTTGTTTAATAATGTTCACAATATTATTTACACTATTGAGAAATATAACACATTCTTTGGAGTAAATCCTTTCCCCATTAACATACACAGAAGGATAATTGCCATTCTGATAGTAGCGAACTATTTCCAATGCTGCATTGATAGGATTCTTTGTGCGTTCTCTATATACTCTGACAATATCCTTTTCTTCCCAGTCAAGCTGATAGTAATTCATATCCTTGAAGTAGTCAATCTGTTCCAGATATTTGTCAAGAATTGGGGTTGCCGATAAGAATGTAACATACGGGAATGACCTTGAATTATCCAAAAAGTGCAATTCTATTTCAGACTTGAAACTACTATCTGCCAACAGGCATTGGAATTCATCCACTACTACACGCCAATCTGATTTATATTTAATACAGCCAATCAATTTATACACGGAATCGTAGGAGACCAGAATCTTGGGAAGCTCCGCAGTCTGCAAATATGCCTCAATCTCTTTGGTGTCTACTCCGCCAATTACAAGCAAGGTATCAGGGTATTGTTCATGTTTGTTTTTCAACAGTTCATTGCGAGGGCTGCATATAATAGTTTTATGTTCATCTGTCAGTGCGACTGTAGTTGCTCCACAGCCGGGTATCTCTTTATTCAAAATACCATTAGGAAGTTCAAACGGTTTCCCGAATTCTTCTATGAACTTCTCCCGTTCGGTTAAATACTTGATATTTGCCGGAATTTTAATCATTTCTTTCTTCATAAGTTAAGTTAAAAGTTAATTTGACTGGAATAATCTAATCTAGTGTTGTCCACTTTATAGAGAATTTTTATCTTTAGTATAAGGGAGTCATGGTAGAAATATTGGACAGTCACAAGAATAATAAAACCTGATACGCATCAGGTCGAATTATACCCGTTTAGGGTATCTCTAACATGGAATCGGAATAATTTTGAGGATTATATTTTGGGTGTTTCCCATTGTCCTGATATTGCAAAGGTAATTAATATTCCGACAGTAAAATCATGAATTGTGGACAATCTGCAAACTTTATACTGATACTGTCATAAGTCCGTCATTCTATAGGGGAGTATGTCCTAAAGGGCACTAATGGCATTTGAGAGTGATATATATTACTGGTAAAGTTCCTTTTGATACCCAACTCAAAAAATATAGGTACTTAAAATCATACCCCCGCCCTCTAGATTTAGGTAGTGTTTTTATTTAGACTTTATGCCTTAATAGAGTGAAATATTTAATTTGTCAGTGAGCGCATCAGATGTATATCGTGCGCTAAGCTTTATTGCTACCCAAAACACCCCATACCAAATCATTAGGAAAAAGAAAGGATAACATGAATTGCTATTCAGCCCACAAACCTTTTGAACTTCTGAAATGTGCGGACTTATCAACGATTTGTATATGTCTACATATAAAGATGCACAAAGGAAAGTGAATGAATAGTACTTCATGTTAAGCCCTCATTTTGTCCTTAAATACACTATTTACTAATCTATTATTATGCGTATGGAGAATTTAAAGATTTTATTGACGTTTGGAATAATTCTAATTGTGCCAGTAGTCTTAATGCCACAGTTCTTTATTGGATTATTAATACTGATTGTGGCTTGGTTAGCTTTCAGACAGAGGAATTTCTAATATTAACTTAATAAATTACAGATTATGGAATCAACATTACAGATTATGCCAGTACAAAGAACTAGTAGAAACTTTGGTGAATATGCAGAAGAAGCAGTAATAATTGAAGAGCCTGTTGTTAAATCAAGTGTATCGTTTTTAGATGCTAACACAAATCCCGTTACATTGGAAGAATTGACAACTCAATGCGTTGTACCTACATGGGCAAACCAAGAGTTGACAATCGCACATCAAGATTTTATATCATGTGTGCATGATGCAGCCAGTTCTTTTTATGCAGGGGAGACAGTAAATGCGCCTGATATTCGTTGCAGTCATATTGTACGTGGCAGAATACCCCAAGCTCTTGGAAAGAAAGCCTCTGAACTGTTGGAATGTGAGAAAACACAATTCTATCAAAGACTTGCTTTTGCATTTACAATTCCAACTATTTATGAGACTATAAATGGGCAGAAACTTGAATTGTGCGTGGGTGGAGTAAGGAATTATTCAGACTTAAACCTCTATCGTTCAACAAAAGGTTTGGAGAAATTCTCTGTCTTTATTGGGTGGCGTGTTCGCATTTGCAGTAATCAGGTACTCACAGGAGAAGGAGTTAAGTTCTCTATGGAAGTTTCAAATATTGGTGAACTCTATAGAAATGTGCTTGACTTGTTTAACAATTTCAATCCTGCCAAAGAAATCCATTTGATGCAAACTTTATCCAACACTTCACTTGGTGAATCACAGTTTGCACAAATCATTGGTCGTTGTCGTTGCTATCAAGCATTGCCAATTGGTTATCAGAAATCAATACCTAAACTATTGATAACTGACAGCCAGATAAACAGTGTTTGCCGTGACTTCTATCACAACGAAGCGTTTGGAATGAAAGATAATGCTATTTCTCTTTTCGATTTTCACAATTTGCTTACCCAATCCAACAAAAATAGTTACGTGGACACTTATTTGCAACGGGCAGTTAATGCAACGGAAATCAGTGTTGGAATTAACAACGTTTTACGTGGAATAGATGACAAATATCAATGGTTTCTTAGTTAGTGGTATTTGAGAATATACAGGATTGTCAAATACAGAAAAAGGGCATCTATATAATAAAGTATAGGTGTCCTTTCTTTATTCTATCACTTATTAATAATCAAAGATTTATGTTACAAACATTAGTAGTTGTTACATTTTGGATTATCATGTACTTTATTGCGTGTGCAATTTCACCTATTGTATTCTTCTTGATGATTATCTGGACTATATACAAGATTATTACGGTGAAGTAGTACATTAAAATGTAGAAAAAACAAAGAGCATCCATACAGGTGCTCTTTTTATTTATAAACCTCTTAAATATTAAAGAATATGGTAATAGAAGGCAGTCGCGAATACAAGGCAGCGCAAGAACTTGAAAGAGCCTTGAACGATTATAGTTGGAATCCTAAAAGGTTTGCTGAAAGTACAAAGTGTTACCACCGTACACTACAGCAGGAATTAATGAAAACCATAGTGGAGATTATTCGCATGGTTGGTAGTAAGAACTATGGTACAGACCTTAGGAATCAGGCGTCACACGAACTTTGTAAACGGATAGTTGACAGTGGCGTGTTGGATGAAGCTCACCTACCTTTTATATAGGTTGAATGAAGTAAGGACATTATTTGCTTAGTGTCCTTGCTTTATAAAAATGTTCACTTTCTCTATTAGTGAATGTTTAGCTAGTAATCAGTAAGTTAGATATTCCAACTAAAAAATAATATTCACTTTTATTAGTTTCACTATAAAACAGAACATTATGTCACTTAAATATTCAAGCACAACAGCAGATTATTTGCAATGGAATGAAGCGATGAACTTAGTAAGAAAGTTGGCAAGGGATAGTAATTATAAGATGTCACTTCTTATCGCTTTAGGTTGCTTCACAGGTCTAAGAATTTCTGATATTCTTGCTTTGAGGTGGAATCAGATACTAGATGCAGAAGAATTTACCATTACAGAGATTAAGACAGGAAAGCAAAGGACAATTAGAATTAATATGCAGCTACAGCAACATATCAGAGATTGTTATGAGCATATAAATCCAGTTGGCATAAATGCACCTGTATTGATAAGTCAGAAGGGGACAGTGTACACAGTTCAGAGAATCAATGTCATGCTGAAAGAGATTAAGAAGAAGTACAAGTTACATATCGGTAATTTCAGTTGTCATTCTCTTAGAAAGACTTTTGGCAGACAGGTTTATAATATGAACAGTGATAATTCAGAGCTTGCACTTGTTAAGCTCATGGAGTTATTCAATCATTCCAGTGTATCAATTACTAAAAGATATTTGGGATTGAGACAGGAAGAACTATTAAATACTTATGATTGTCTTAGTTTCTGATAATTGGGTTGGTATGAAAGTTCAGAATTTCTACTTATATGGGGATTTGGCAAGTTTCATACCAACCTTGAATTATTGAGTAGAGACAGCTCTCAACTTTTAATAAACAATAGTTCTTGCAAATTAAACAGCTTTTAGTAACTTTGTAGCAATTTCAGACTTCTATGGAGATAGTTCTGAAAGGACATAGTTAACGAAGAGCGTTTGATATATTATCCTGTTATGAAATCTGGACAATTTCAAAGAATGAGGATAGTAGGCAAGAACGCTCACGTCAGTGTTATATATTCATCTTAAGGGATGAACTATATATTTTTCTGGCGTGGGCTATTGTTTATTACTCATTCTTGGGCAGTCCAGAGCCTCATAACGGTAATATTCAATAGTTTCCACGCTTTTTTGTATTGTATAACAGTCAGCAGGGAACTCTGGCTATAATAAATATTCTATAGACACAAAAAGAAAAACAATTATTACTTATCAGCACTTAAATGCAGTGGAATCAATGATTTAATATAAAGTGACAGTGTTTTGCTGTGAATTCCCCACTTTATCAATAAACCATTATCTTTAAAGGGAATGAGAAGATTACAGATAACTATGATTACATGGAAAAGAAATTCAAACTAATAATTTCCCCAGAACGGTGTGATGCAGAAGCGTTAGCTCATTTTATAGCAGAGCTTGAAAGGCTTAAATTAGGTGTACTTACAAATGGAGAAATTGTTTACGATGACAAGAATGAAAAAGAAGTCTTTAATTTAATGGAGAAATGTATTTTAAATAAAGAATAACAGATTATGAAAGCATTACATTTTTTACCAATAACCTTATTGAGCATTATCTCATGTATGAGTATCATCGCTTGTAGTAACGATGATAGCGATAAGAAAAATGATGAAGTCGTTACTATTATCCCTTTGGGAAATTCTCAAAGATATTTCGATAATGGGCTAACTTTTACTTCACAATCTGGAAGTGAAAATATAGAATTTACTTGTAATGGAGACTGGAACGTTTCTGTAGCTAATACAATTGGAGGAGAGACATGGTGCACTGTTACTCCTGCAAATGGCAAAGCAGGAGAAGGTGGGTTTACTGTGAATGTAGTTGAGAATAAAGGATATGATGATAGAAATGTTACCCTAACTCTCACTGTTGGAAATATAAAGAAAACAATTGTTGTAACTCAAAAGCAAAAGGAGGCTATATTGCTGACTGCAAACAAATTTGAGTTAGACAATAAAGGTGGCAAGATTAATTTGGAGGTAAAAACCAATATCAACTATACTGTTACAATAAATGAAACTGACAAAAAGTGGATAAAACAGATAGGGAGTAATACTAGAGCTTTATCAAGTAGCACGTTAACCTTTGATATATCTCCCAATGAAGAATATGAAAAACGAGAAGGAGTAATTTATATTACAAATGGTGAGCTAACAGAAACTGTGCACGTCTACCAAGCTAGTGGTGGAGTTGTCATGTTGACTAAAAATGAATACTTTATAAGTGATAAGGAGCAAACTATTGCTGTAGACATAAAAAGCAATTTTAATTTTGAGGTTAAAATGCCTAATGTGGATTGGATTTCTATTGCACCTTCAACCAAATCAATGTCCAGTCACACTCTTTATTATATAATCAGTCCAAATGAGGAATATGATAGTCGTGAAAGTGAAATCATTTTTTATGATAAGAGCAATGTCAAACTTGCAGATACATTAAAAATTATACAAGCGCAAAAGGATGCTATTATCATATCTAAAAAAGAATATGAAGTAAACTCAAAAGAAAATACAATTGAATTTGAAGTCAACTCAAATATTGATTTTAATGTTTCTATTCCCAGTGCTGCAAGTAAATGGATAGAAAATATAACCACTACTCAAACTAGAGGTCTTACTTCTCATAAAGTCTATCTAAAAATAAATGAGAACACCTCTACCTATGGACGTTCAGCCAAAGTTGCAATCAAACATACACAGAGTAATGTAGCGGACACCGTATTCATTAGTCAATTAGGTGTACCAAGCTTGTCGCCTAGCAGCAAAACATATCATACTTACCCTAAAGGTGGAGAAATCTCCGTTTCCTTGACCACCAATACTAATTATACAGTGGAAATTCTTGGAGATGCAAAAGAATGGATAACTCAACCACAAACAAGAGGCTTTAGAGAAGATATTTTATCTTTCTTTATATCTGAAAACAATGGTGATAAGCGGACTGGAGAAATAAAGATTATTAGTGAAAATAAAGAAACGGAATCAATTATTACCATTGAACAAGATTCATACATTCATGAAGGAAATATTTCTATTTGGGGAAATCGGCATTTGCAAGAAATTGGGGAAAGAGGATATAGGCAAATAAATGGAAATCTTGATATTATTTGTTATAATGATGATAAAGAAGATATGATAACCTCTTTAGAGGTTTTAAGCTCAATTACACAAATTAATGGACATTTAGAACTTGATAATTGTGATATTGAGAACTTTAATGGACTGAATCAATTAATAAGAATACAAGGGAATTTTGTAATCGAATCGCTGAATAATTTCAATAGAATAGAGTCTTTTAAAGGATTAGAAAATCTTGAAGAGATTGGTGGAGATTTTATAATGAAAGACAGATTACCATCTACCAGAGAGAGTAGTGGTTCTCATAATTATAGCAACTTCTCGCAGCTAAAAAACTTTAAAGGATTAGAAAACCTTAAGAAGATAGGTGGAAATTTCCAACTCAAAGGGTTAGGATATTGTCTATATAACCGAAGTCATTACTACTATACTTCGTTTAACGAATTGGAATCATTTGAAGGATTAGAAAGGCTAACTACTATTGGCGGAAATTTTAGTATTTCTTCTGAAGGAAATGATAAGTATATATCATTTAAGAAACTTTCCTCTTTAAACAATTTAACTAATCTAGCAAGCATAGGTGGCAACTTTGAAATATATGCTCCAGAGTATGAAATTGCTCAATTAAGTACAATTGAATTACCTACCCTAAAGCAGATAAATGGTTATATCTATATGAGAAATGGTTTCTATATGGGAAATAGAAATCGGATGAATCTTGTTCTTGAAAATCTTGAAAAGTTGGGAGGTTTTGAATGTAAATCCTTTACAACCCTCAATGTCCCCAAGCTAAAAAGAATTGATGAAAAATTATATATTGGAGTAACGGCATCAAAAGTTGGGAGTATAAATGCACAAGAAATTCTGAATGGTCTTTCTGCGATTACTTATGTTGGTAAGGATTTAAGAATCGACTGTTCTGGCATAGAATCTTTTGAGCCTCTTGGAAACTTGGAATTTGTGGGAGGAGATTTGATATTTGATATTGGTAGTAGTGAAAGAAATAATTTGCAATCTTTTACAGGATTCGAAAATTTGAATACAATTGGTGGAAGATTAATATGGGGAACAGGGGTGAGTTCTGCTGGTAGTGTTAGCACTTATACCAGTTTTAGTAATATACAATCCTTTCAAGGCTTCAACAATTTATCATCCATTGGTGGTTTTCGAATGAGTATTAACTATGGTGACTTCTCCAAGTTTACATCTTTTGCAGGATTAGAGAATTTGAGACAAATAAAAGGAGATTTCACTATTGAAGTTGAAGATAGTTTTTGGGGATTATCTGATATTAGTGCGTTAACAAATTTAGAAACAGTGGAAGGTGGTGAATTCAAAATAAAAGGATGTTACCTGTTAAAAGACTTCACTCCTTTAAAGCAAGCATTGACTTCATATCAAGGTCGTTTTACAACATATTCTAATGGCTATAATCCTACCAAGGAACAAATCTTAAATGGAGAAGGTAAACAATAACATGTAATCAAAAAGAAGAAAGACAGCATTTGAAGTAACATTCACTTGCTGCCTTTATTTTTACAGAAGGGTGTAAATTAATGCCCCTCATACACGCTTTTTATTTTTTTATCCTATTTATTGAGTATGCTTACAATAGGAACAGTCTTATCAAAACCTGCCTTTGTTGAGTATTTGAATGTCCCAATCTGCTTTGCACATTTTCCTTCAGGAACTTTGATAACTTGGTCGTCATAATACGATTTCCCTTCATCACACAAAAATAAAACCATTAGTCCTGTTGATATTGAGAGTTCGTCAATTTCATTAGCTAAAGCGTCACCTGAATCAAGAACCTGAAAGACCTCAAAATTATTTTCACTAATGCAATCCCCTTCTTTCTCAAAGAATGTCATTCCATTATTTGAAGATTCTCCATTTGACGAATTTCCAATAAGTGCAGCAATAACAAGCATTAAAATAGCACCTGTAACAACGCCTGCAATAAATATTAATACCTTTTTCATAATCTAATTATAAATCTTCACCATTTGCATTATTGTATTCATTATCATAATACATCGTAATACAATATTTGCCCAAACGTTCATTAATCATAAACCAAACAGCTTTTTTTGATATATATTGTGTCACAAAATTAACTATCTCTGCTCGCAGCTCTTCACTTGGATTCGCAAGTTGTTCTTTTGTATATTGCGGGAAGGCAGCCTCAATTTGTTTTGCCATAAAAGTTTCATCAGTTTTTTGATAAAACACTGCTTCATAGCGTTTCTTATGGACGGTTATTTCATAAGAAATATCTTCATCATCTGGTATCATATATTCTTCCAAAGGTAAAGAAGAATACTTAGAATTATTAACAAACTGCTCGCAGAGTCTATTAAACCTTATCTGGATAGCCCTTTCATCAATATTATTAACATCACAAATCATTATTCGATACACCTTATTATTATTTGTTACAACGTGTATATTGACATCTGCACCATTAAATTCACCAACTAAAACATCTTTATCAAGCGGACTACTCGTATAACCTTTAGCTTTTAATTTCTGAATCATTTCAGATTTACTTCCGTCAACTGGAATACCTAAAAATTTAGTAACGTCTTGTTGCGCATAAATAAATAATGAAGATATGAGCAACATTGTAATTGATAGTAGTTTTTTCATATTATCAAATTTTACCGTTCTCCAGTTTCTACAAGAACATCAATACTATACATCGAAGCGTGAAACTGTAATGCTATCTTTGCCCTTTTTAATAATTTCCCACATTTTGCAACAAAGCAGCACAACGCTTCTGTTTTACCAATTCAATTACAAATATAATAATTATTAATTATATAAATAATATCTTTTTATCAAAAAAACTTAGATTTAATAGATGCATTAATATATGAACGAATAAAAAGGGTACAAATTAATTGCACCCTTAAAAACAGATTCAACTAATTATCTATTATACAAGAAGGCGGCATTTGAACTATCTATCAAGTGTTGCTTTTTTAGTTCATTTCCTTCTCTTCTTAATTAATTTATGCTTATCCTTCTTGGATGAATTTGAGAATAACTGTTCTAACATCTCCCTTGTAATAGGTAAATATGTGACCTCTGTCAATCTAGTTTCTCTAATCTCTTGTGGTAAATAAGAAATCACGGTGCTCTTTTTGGGTGTTACTTGCATATTTTTGTAGAAATAAATAGATTGGTAATTGATTTATCTATAGCAAAGGTACTGATAAGAATCTGTCCAATCTAATGTAAAAGATACATTCTGGATTATTGAGGTATGTGTTTGTATTGGAAGAAAATGTCAAAGTGGTAGATAGCGACAAAATGGAATTATTGCTTCTATAAGCAGAATAATGGATAAAGATGTACATAAACTAAAGGAAGTCCCGAAGCTAAGAATTATGCAGAGAACTTTGCCGAGTATTATAAAGATATACAAGGCAAATAAGTGATTAAAAATTAAAAGTCAGTTATCGAGATGATAGTTGGCTTTTTATTTAAATATAAGTTGTTAAATAGAACATATAGATTAAAATATCATAGGGAAATGCGTTTTATTTCAGAATTAAGAGTTATATTTGTAATGTTCTTATGAGGCATACAAAGCACAAGAATGAATCACCATTTTGCTAAATGGCTAATAATTAGATACAGTAATAAAAGCCCCATTTTTCTTCTTTGTCATCCCAAATAGTACGCACTTTCTTGGTTTCAAAAAGCTTGATGGCATTATGCTGAGTCATAATATTATATTTTGTCTTTATTTTTAAGTTGAAATCTTAGGGATAACTAAAACTTGGTATGGAATAGCTTCTAAGATTTATCCCGAGCAAATTCAAATAGACCACCATGGGAAAGAATCCAAAGTGACGAAACTTAATGATGGAGCGGTATTGCTTCATTCTAAAGTTCCTCAAAATGAGACTTATTATATAGTTGACGGAAAGTATTACACCCAAGTATATGCAAGAGTACTTATCAGACATATCAGATTATAATTTACGGATGAGTAATCGGGCATACATAGGAATATATCTTCTGCCATCTTTAATAACGCTTCTCGCATTCAAGTCGTTGTATTTTGGCTGTCAACATTCGTGTATTTCTTGGTTCTTAAGCAAGATGTGTTTTGCCTATCGGTTATCCCTAAGATTTCAAATTGCTCCGGACAATATTTAATCAGAAATGAGATAGGAACTCCCATCACTCCTTCATAATCTGACGGAATGGCGTCCGTAAAAGGTACTTCAATGGCATCATAATTATCGTAGCGGTCATAGGCAGCTTTGCCTCTCAGTTCCTTATGTTTGGAAAAGCGGAGGTTGTCTGCCATGCTCATCAGTGACAATGGCTCGTGACGACGACCATGTTCAATACTGGTAAACCAACATGAATTGCCCAATCTGGTATAATTGCCTACATATCCTAATCTTGCAGCTTTAGCCCTGTCTTTCTCATCCACTTTAGCTCCTTCAGGAACACCAAAAACCATATCATTTCCATTTCCTGTAGCACCTAACCAAACTTTGTTATCTTTTATCAGTGGAAAGACCTCTTTATAAGTGATTGCATTCATATTACCTATTACAGCAAATTTCTTCCCGGCTTCCACAATCCAAGCCAAGAATTCACGAAACAGGGAGAATGGCGGATTGGTGATGATAAAATCCGCTTCATTGCGAAGCTCGGTAACTTCTTTGCTTCGGAAATCTCCGTCACCTTCCATATACTTCCACTCAAGGTCATCAATATTGATACGTCCGTCCCCACTTTTGTCTCGTTCCAAGATGAATATCTTACCTTTCACCTGTGCCTTGGACGGGTCGAACTGAGGTGCTTCTTGCTCAAACAAAGAGGGCTGATAAGGCGTTTTGTATTTTTTGCTATCCGGCGCATAGCTCGTAGAAATCAGTTTTTTCAAGCCCAACTCATCGAATTTGGCAGCAAAGTATCGGGTAAAGTTGCTCCATTCTGGATCATCACAAGGAAGAAGCACAATCTTTCCTCGAAACACATCGGGGTCATATTCAAGATAGGCGTTCATTTCAATCTCTATGTCATGAAATTGCGTATAGAACTCATCATTCTTAGCCGCCTTAGCTTCCTTTAGATTAGTATTTGCCATATGTCTGTTTTTTTATTTCGTTAGGTACAAAAGTGTACGCACATCCACATTCAGTATTTCCGCTATCCTGTATAGTACGGGTATAGGCGGTTACACTCTGTTCGTAGCGTATAGATTGACCATGTTAAAACCTTTACCAAGCCGTTTAGCCAATTCAGTTTGACTAATACCCGCCTCAATCAATGTTTCTTTTATCCGATTCATTGCGACATCTTCTTTAACTTGTCACAAAGGTATATAATTTTATTGGGTAAACCACTGTGCTCTTAAAAGAAAGTATTTCGTTAATGGCTTATCCAAAGCTATTTTGGAAAATTCTATTTGTTTTTTCGCCAGCTGATTTTATAAAACTGCCACCGATAGTTCGTACTTTCGAAAAAAATCCCTATATTTGCAAATGAAAGAGTTATTTGACAGCATAGCAACGCAAAACGCTGAAAT
>ERZ791624.409-NODE-409-length-30117-cov-1.847482_pt1 | contig 30117 bp, 27 predicted proteins | sample MGYA00510058_ERZ791624 | MGnify/ENA primary metagenome ERZ791624 (study PRJEB30046, sample SAMN00715158) | human gut metagenome | study: EMG produced TPA metagenomics assembly of the A metagenome-wide association study of gut microbiota in type 2...
TCCACCGGCCGATGACCTGTCCTAAGACCAGACCAAGTCCCGCGGTATCGCAAAGCAGACCCATGGACAGTTTCCGTACCCGTGAAAACACAAACACGGTAATGATTGCCGCAATCACGCCTCCGTAAATCGCCAGACCTCCCTGCCGCAGATTGAACACACTCAGCAGATCGTCCTTGTATAGATCCCAACGGAATATCACATAATAAACCCGCGCCCCAATGACAGAACAGATAATGGCAACGAGTGCCAGGTCAAAATAAGATCCGTTTTCTGGCCGGTCCGTTTTGCCATCCAGCAGGCGATTCCAAGTCCTGCTAACATTCCAATTGCAATCACAATTCCATAATATGCCACCGAAAAATTTCCGATCATGATATTTTTTCCGACATGGTGCAGATAAATATGTAAATGCGGAAAATTAATACTGTAATCCGTTAGTTGTTCCATTCCTTTTCTCCTTTCACTGGCAGGGCGGCAGTCTGCCGCCCATATGCCCCTGTCAGCAGCTACATACAAAACTGCCGCACTCTGTCTCCCTGCTGCTGTCTGCATGTCCGCCGGAAATACCAATGTGTCCTGCATGACAGGCATGATCCTCGTTGAATTTGCACTCACACGCTTCACAGCTGACGGTTGTATCTTTTTTGACATCTGTTGTATGACAGGACTGACATCCACATCCTTTCGGTGCAAAACTTCCACAACAGGTTTCGGAAGAAGTTTTTGCCTGTGTTCCTTCCACCTGAATATCCGTTCGTCTGCAGCAGTTGTCTGCATTATAAGAACAGTTTACCACATTACAATCCAGTTTTGTCATCTTACATACCTCCTTGTGTTAAATCATCGCTGCCACATCAGTATGTACCAAACCACATGGTCTTATTCTGTTCCTGTTCTTCTTTTTAAAAAAGCCCGGTATCAGTTTTTCTGATACCGGGAATTTGTATTTCAAAATTTGAAAATTATTTATTCTTTCCACAGCAGAATTTGTATTTCTTTCCACTGCCGCATGGACACGGATCATTACGTCCAACCTTTTTGCCGACGATAACCGTACCGGATTTTTTCTGTTCCATATACAGTCTGTGCTTTGTCTCTTTATCAAAAATGTCATCCCACATCGGAAGATTGTAAAGCCAGTCAGCCTTGGCATCTACCATGTTCTTGTACAGCTTTTCCTTATCGAAAACAAGATTTACCCTGGTATTCTCATCCATTGTTTCGATTGGATTGTCGTTTACCAGACTGTCATTGATTCCGTCTAAGAAACCAGCCATCTCCAGAATGGTAAGTCCATACTTATCAGCAAGTTCTTTTACCGTTCCTTCTACTTTTTCATCCGGGTTTGTCAATAATTTCTCATACACGCCCTTCTCTAACAGGAAATATCTCTGCCAGAATTTCTGAAGTTCCCCCTGACTTGCGTTCTCATTGTAGGCAATTTTCTGCCAATCCTGCAATATAGCCATTTTTATACCACCTTTATCACTTACGAATTTACATGCCTTGATGCATGTATGTTTATTATAACAAAATGTCCGCCGTTTTCCAAGCCCTTTCTTGACGAAACCTGCCCTTTCCCTTATCATGAATACATAAGGAGGTTGTTCATATGAAAAAAGGAAAACAGATTCTTGCCATCATTGGCATCATTTTACTGGTTGTACTGTACTTAAGTACACTGGTATGCGCCATCACAGACAATACCGGAACCATGAAAATGTTCAAAGCTTCTATCTTTGCCACCTTCGTGATCCCGGTACTGATCTGGGCTTATACGTTCCTATACAAACTTACGCACAAGAAATAATTATTTTTCTGTTGTTTCTGTAGCTAAGACAGATTCTGTCTCAGTCTCCGTCTCCAAAACACTTTCTGTCACATTTCCCATGGATGCATTTGGTCCGTCATTCTCTGTGGAATCCAGTTTCCCTGCGTTTTTGCTGATAAAAATATAAGCAACAACGCAGATCACCAGAAGAATGACCACCACAAGCATCTGTATTTTCTGCTTTTTCATTCTTTATTTCTTTCTCCTTACCATAAAGATTACAATTCCTCCGGCCAGTAACAGGATTGGAAGAATAATGGTAACCAGCAGTCCCAGAAGTGCCGCATGTAATGCATTTACTGTCAGATTACTGAGCGTGTACTCTTTTTCCGGAATTACGCTGCCGGCCGACTGGGTATCTGTGATCATATTTCCGATCACACCGGAAAACAGTGATGCATTGTTTGTCGTCATCTGACTTGCCTCATCGCTGAATACATACGGGCTTGCGAATACCACAAGCTGCATCGTGTGATCATCATCGACTTTATCTTCTACCGCCAGTCCGACACTAAACGGTCCCTTGTCGTCTCCGTCTTCGTATCCATAATCCTGCATACTGTTTGGATTGTTCTTTGCAACCGCATCATCGGAAGTATCCAGTAAAGAAGTATACGTTGTCTTACTCTCCTCTGTACTCTCCGTGTCATCCGTCGTGCTATTCTGCGGATAATTGATTCCCAGAGAAATCGGAAGATATACATATCCGCCGGAAAGACTTCCGGTATACGAACTGCTGTTTACATTTGGCAGCAGATACAGCGGACCTCCCATATTGTAATAATGCTGTGCATCATTATCCGCGATCGGCCCTGTGGTAAAGCTTACTCCGTAAGTATCCAGAATCGATGCAAAATTCGGCATCTCGGTCTCGGAATACATTCCCACGATAATCGCTTTTCCGCCTTTTTGCAGATAATCAATTACTTTCTGTGCATCATTTTTATTAAAATCTTTCTGCGGTGCATTGATAATAATCGCTGCCGCATCCTTCGGAACACTTTCTTCATTTAACAGTTCCACGGAAGACAATGTCATATTGGATTTGCTGATGACATCCGAAAATGCACTTCCGATTGCAGCCTCATCATGTCCGGTGATCTGGTATACGACAGGGAGCTGGTTCGCATCCATCGTTACATACTGGATGGCACTTGTAATCTGTCCTTCCGCATCGAATCCCTTCAGTTCGTTGTTGTAGGAATATGTGGAATAATCCATGTTTGACTGATAATCATAGATATCATAATAATCTATCACTTTCGAACGCTTGTCACTGACAACGATCAGACTGTTGCTGGTCGGTGCATTGTCCGTATAGTCCTTATAAAAATAAGGTTTACTCTTCGGATTGACGTATTTTACCCTGATATGCCCGGACAGATCTTTGTAACGCTCCAGCATGGAATCAATCTGTGCGTCCTTGCTTTTTTCCGCTGCCAGAACATAGATGGTCACATCACTTTTCAGTTTTTTCATGGTCTTTTTCGTATCCTTTGTAATGGAATACAATTTAGAATACGAACAGTCCACCGAGGTAATTCTCGTCGGCAGCGCATCGACTGCCAGGTTGGCAACCACGGCAAGAGCGAAAACTACGACAATAAAACTGCTTGAAAAAACGCTGAGCGAAAATGTCTTTTTGCTGATGCTCCAACGCCGTTTCTGAATGGCCTGCACGGTAAAGAAATTAAATAATACAATAACCGTTACATAATAGAGGATTGCCGTAATGTCCAGACAGCCCCCCTGGAATTTTTCAAACGGTGCATACAGATCCAGACAGTTTAAAATCTTTGTCAGCCAGTTTCCATCCGATGAAATAAGTCCTGTCAGACTCTGCATCATATAACTGATAAACAGTACCACAAACGTCAGAACTGCCGCAATCACCTGGCTTTCCGTCAATGCGGAAATAAACATACCTACCGCAATGGAAGCTGCTCCATATAACCAGAACGCCAGTATGGCAATATAGCTCTCGCCCATGGGAATTGTTCCAAACGCCCGTAAAATGAGCGGTGTCACACAGAAAACTGCAATATCCACGGTAAACACCGCAAGCATTGCCAGATATTTTCCGAGCACAACCTTTGCCACCGGTACCGGTGCTGTCAGCATCAGCTGATCCGTTTTATTTTTCCGGTCCTCTGCAAAACTGCGCATCGTAAGGATCGGTACCGCAATCATAAAAATAATCGTAATGGCACTTAACGTATAATACAGATACGGATATCCCTGCCGGAGATTATACACATAAAAATACAGTCCGAACAGTGCCATAAGGGCGGCCACAAACAGCCAGCCGATCACATTCTGGAAATACGACCGGAATTCTCTTTTTAACACAGCAAACATTACTGTGCACCTCCTTCCTGGGTAATCTCAAGGAATACATCTTCAAGAGATTTCGTCACGGTCTTCATCTCCAGCACCAAAACGTTATGCTCTGCCATCTGCCGGAAGACTTCTTCCCGTACATCGGCACCTTTCTTTGCATAAATACGGATTTTATCATGATCCGCCTGCTCAACCCTTGCAATGTTTTCTTCTCCCTGTAAGTATCCGGCTGCTTCCCCGGCACCGGTCCGCACCGTCAGTTCAATCTCCTGTGCACCCGACATCAGATTTACCAGATTCTCCGTAGAGTCGCTCGCTACAAGCTTTCCTTTGGAAATAATAAACACATGATCACACACGGCAGAAATTTCCGGCAAAATATGGGAACTTAAGATCACCGTATGTTTTTCTCCCAGATGCCGGATCAGTTCACGGATCTCTATGATCTGTTTCGGGTCCAGTCCGACCGTAGGCTCATCGAGTATAATGATCTCCGGATACCCCAGGATCGCCTGTGCAAACCCGACACGCTGCCGGTATCCCTTGGACAGATTGCGGATCATACGCCCTGCCACTTCTGTCGTACCGGTTGTTTCCATTGCCTCTTCCACATACCGTCTGCGCAGACTTTTTTCCAGCTGTTTTAAATCTGCCACAAACTCCAGATACTCCTTTACTGTCATATCCATGTACAGTGGCGGAAGTTCCGGCAGATAACCGATACATTTCTTTGCTTCCTCCGGCTCCTTTAAAATGTCATGCCCGTTAATTTTAATCTCTCCGCTTGTCGCACCGAGATATCCGGTTATCATATTCATCGTTGTTGATTTGCCGGCCCCGTTCGGCCCCAGAAAACCATAAATTTTCCCCGGTTCCACAACGAGTGACAGATGATCGACAGCCGTATGATCCCCGTATTTTTTTACAAGATTATTGATCTCAATCACAGCGAAATGCTCCTTTTCTTTTTTGGACAACAAAAGCCCTTTACGGAAACAGTGTATCGCTTTTGCGTGTGTAAAAAATGTAAACTCTGTGTTCATTTTGTGAACAGATAAAAAGGGAAAGCAGTCCATGAACCACTTTCCCCTTTATAAAATTCCCTTTTATATTTCTTATTTTCTTATTCTTCGATCACAAAGTTGCTTACATTCCTGCGGAGTTCTTCTGCGGAAGCTTCCGCTGTCTTAACCCCTTTCATGACTTCTGCCGATCCGCCTGCAATCGAAACGGTTTTTTGTGCAATATTTGTTGTACCTGCAGCACTGTCATTGGATGCAGAGGTAATTCCGTCAATCGCCTCTGTAATATTGGAAATAGATGCTACCAGTTCTTCGGAAGTCGCACTGAAATCTGATACCAGATCGTTAATTTTAGAGGCATCCATGTTATAATCGTCTGCCATTTTCTCAAAATCGTCAAAACTCTTCACAATATCCGTATCTACAAAATCCAGCAGATGGTTGGAATCCTTTGCCAGATTTCCTACTGCATTATCCACGTTTTCCGTCACAGCCTGAATATTTGCCACGGCATCTTTGGACTGTTCTGCCAGTACCCGGATTTCCTCTGCAACAACTGCAAATCCCTTTCCTGCCTCGCCCGCGCGTGCTGCCTCAATGGATGCATTCAGAGCAAGCAGATTGGTCTGTCCGGTAATCGCAAGGATAGAATCTGCAAGCACACCGATCTGTTCCACAACCTTTGCCTCTTTAAGTGCCTGTTCCAGCCTTCCCCGGATTTCTTCCAGCATCGTCTGGATTTTCCCCGGTTCTCCACCGTTGTTTCCTTCGTCTGTGCTGCACGCTTATGGATTTCTTCTGCTTCCGTAGCTCCGTCCTGTGCACGTACGGCAATCTCTTTTGCCGCTCCGTCAATCTGCTGGGTCATGCTGTTGATCTGCTCTGCCGATGCCGCCGTCTCCTCGGTACTTGCAGCAAGCTGCTCGGTCGTTGCAGACACATCCTCGATTTCTCCATTCAGATTTGATATATTGGTATCCATCGATTCCACAACGGCATCAATATTTGCCGCCTCTGCCTTTACCTGGGAAAGCAATCCGCATACCGATTCCCGCATCGTCTCGAGTGTTCCTGCCAGCTGTCCGAAATCATCTTTCCGTTTCATCATATTCGTCTGCATCTTGCGGGCAAAATTACCGCCTGCAATCACTTCAATCTCTGCGACAACTTTCTTTAACGACTTTGTAATATCCTGTGCGATCATAAAAACAAGTACTGCAACAACCGCAAGCATCACAATACATACCGCGATCAGGGCGATTGCCTTTTGCATTGCATAGCTGGTAAATACCTTATCCTGCTTTGCAATGGCCGTATCAATATAATCCGTATAATTTCCGGTACCGACCACCCAGTCAAACGGTTCAAAGTACTCACTGTAGGAACGCTTCGGGGAAGGTTTTGTCTCTCCTTCTTTCGGGAATACATAATCTGTGTATCCTCCACCATCTTCCACTGCTACACGTATGATTTCTTTCACCATCTGGTATCCTTTTGCATCCTTGGTATCCATACGGTTCGTCCCCTCGGTATCACTGCCAAGCAGAACCACATTTGTACCATCTGACTGGTCAATCCAGAAGTAACCAGCCTCTCCGTAACGCATCTGACGCACTTCCTCTGCCGCAATCTGTTTTGCTTCATCGAGGGTATACGTTCCTGCCTTATATTCCTCGTTTATCTCTGTCAAAAGGGAGATGACCACCCCCACCTGCTCTTTGATCGAATCATCATAACTCTGGCGGGACGATGCATCCATCGTTTCCAGTGCTTTGTCTTTCACATCTTCCATGTTTTTGACGGAAACAACACTCCCGAGAGCCACAAGTAAAATGACCAGAACCAGAATCAGATTCAGCTTGGTTCTTACCTTCATGTTCTTCATAACTTTATTCTCCTTCCCGTAAAGCCGTTCGATTTTGTGAAAATTATCCAACAATATCAAACTTGTTATTCAATAATTATAACATTTCACCACACTTCCGTCAACCAATCATTCAGCATAAAGAATTCGTTTTCCAGCCTGCTCCTCTATCCTTTACCCTTTCTTAACCCTATCCCCCTTCTTGCCATCCCTTCGAATTTGACGTATAATGGATACATCTTAAGGAAAAGAGGAACAATACCTATGGGCATTTATCTTGTAGACTATGAAAATGTACACAACGATGGTGTAACAGACATCAAAAAACTCTCTGCATCTGACCGTGTTGTCATTTTTTACGGAGACAGCATCAAGTCCATCCCTTTTGAAACACATGTAGAAATGATGGCGTCCAAAGCGGTGATCGAATATATTGAAACACACAAGGTAGCTAAAAATTATCTGGATTTCCAGCTGGCCACCTATCTTGGATTCCTGATCGGGAAAGGGGAAAAAGGTCCGGTTTACATCATCAGCCAGGATACCGGGTTTGACAGTATTGTCGATTTCTGGCGCGGAAGAAACATCGAAGCCTTCCGCCAGCCAAGCATTGCTTCCCCTTCCACCCCAAAGGATGTTTCTTTAAAAAAGGGAACCTCCACAAAGAAAAAGAAGAAAAAATCGGATCACGTTCCCAAAGAATCAAAAAAAGAGACGAAAGAGGTAAAAGAGACAAAAGAAATTGTGGAAAAAAAGAAGCCGGAAAAGAAAAAACTTCCGGAAGCAATCCGCAAAAAAATACGAACGGAATTAAAAGATGAAAAACTCCCGGCCGGCAAATACACATCCATCTATAAAGCGGTGGAGGAATCCGAGAATAAACTTGCATTAAACAATGCACTGGTCAAAACGTTTGATACTACCATTGGAAGTAAAATCTACAATCACATCAAAAAAATTTACGAGGATTACCAGAGGTAATCCTCATTTTTTATTCAAGTTCCGTCATTCCTCCAAGCAGGATTCCCACATTGTCTTTATAAATTTTCGAAAACTGCTCCATCGGCAGCGGATTTTCTCCCAGCCCCGCCTCGATGGTATACCCGGACGGTCATAAAAATTGATAAACCAGTCTTTGTATCCGGCATACCCGGACGCCGCCGGTGTTTCCTCGATCCGGTAACCGCTCACTTTTGCAAAATATTCCGCAATGCGGCGGGCGCCTTCCGGTTCCTCATCCAGATACTTCCAATAAATCACTTCTCCCTGTGTGTGATATGCAAGAATCAGGGAAAAATCATGGTTTCTCGTAAAATCAAACATGGCAATACTCTCCGGGACGCTGAGCGGTGTCTGTCCCACGTAATCCCTCGGTGCCGGACGGTTATACCCCTGTTCAAATTTTATTTTCTTTGCCATATCCCATCCTGCCGGAAACTGCAGATTCAGATCAACTCCCTGGATATTTGCCTTCCATCCGTCCGGAAACGGAATATCCGGGAATCCGGACGCAATGCGGACCGCACGGCGATAATAAAATCCTTCCGTCAAAAGCCCATTTACCAGATCCACACCATCCGGATTGACCAATGGTACAAGATACAGGGAATATTCTTCAAACAGCCGCTCCGGGTACAGTTCTTCATACATATGTTCGTCTGCATATGCCTCTAACAGCCGCTCCACAAACTTTAAAAGTACCGGTGTGGTAATACTCTCATTTGCATGAAAGGAAGCATTGTACCCCACCTCTACCGGACCATTTCCCAACTGCAGCGACCACAGGGGTGTTCCCATAACACTTCTTCCGATCGTTCCCACCTGCAGATAGGGATAACGTGCCTGCAAGCCCTCGATGATCCACCCGGTAAGCAGGGAAGTGTATGGGACTTCTCCGGAAACCAACGGAAAATTAAGTGGTACAACAACCGTACTTCCAATCTGTAATGCTCCGGCATCCGTTCCGGGATTTGCATGCATCACTCGCTCCATCGTTGTATCATACATTTTCGCAATGGAGAAAAAGGTATCTCCTGCTTTTACCTCGTGTGTGATATACCCACGTAAAAAGGGCAGTAGACGGTTCCACTGTGCTTCTTTTACCGCACACTTTCCGCTGCTGCCCATTACTTTTTCCACGGCTGCACAGGTCTTTGGTCCAAAAATTCCATCCAGCATCACCTGCTGTCCTGCACGCTGCAATGCCAGCTGCAGATATTGTACCCAGATTCCCTGATCCCCAGGATATAATTCTTTCATTTTGTTCCTGCCTTATTCTCATTCTTTTTATTTTATGAGAATCAGACAGTTTTGTTTCCATTATGCAAATGCTTCTGCTACATTTTCTTCTGTTACTTCTTCCTTTTCATCGAGCAGATTGTTCATGCTCTTTAAGCTGATCAGAAGTGTGGACGTGTTGTGAAGCAATGCCGATGTGGTTGGTGGAAATGCCCCTGCCACGCCAAGAACGATCAATGAGGTGTTAATGCCTACAATCAGACGGTAATTTCTGTGAATCCGCTCCATCAGCCCATTACTGATCTTCTTTAAAGTAACAAGCTCATGGAGATCATCTGCCCCCACCGTCACATCTGCAATCTCGCGTGCAATCTCTGCGCCATCACTGATGGCAATGCCGACATCCGCTGCAGACAATGCCGGAGAATCATTGATACCGTCACCGACCATGATCACCTTTCTTCCGGCATTCTTTTCTGCCTCAACAAAGCTTGCTTTATCTTCCGGCAATACCTCGGAATGATACTCATCCACACCGACTTTTTTCGCAATCGCAGATGCCACGCGGTCACTGTCCCCGGTCATCATAACAACCTTGGAGATTCCGAGTTTCTTTAACTTTGCAATAACCTCAACCGCTTCCGGACGAAGTGGATCTTCGATGCAGATCACTGCCACAAGCACTCCGTCAATCGCCATATACAGGTGTGAATACTGCTCCGGAAGCTGCTCAAATATCTCTTTCTTTCCCTCCGGAATTGTAGCATTCTCATCCTCAAATACGAAATGATAGCTTCCGATCACAATATGTTTCTCCCCGATCTTGGAAGAAATACCGTGTGCGACAATGTACTCTACCTTTGAGTGAAGTTCCTCATGTACCAGATTCCGGTTTACTGCCTCACGTACCACAGCCTTTGCCATGGAATGTGGAAAATGTTCCTCTAAACAGGCAGCAATACGAAGCAATTCATCCTCGGACTGATCATTGAAGGAAACAATCTTTGCCACTGTCGGCTGTGCCTTGGTCAGTGTACCGGTCTTATCAAAGACGATGGTATCCGCTTCCGCCATAGCTTCCAGATACTTGCCTCCCTTTACGGTAATGTTATAGGTACTTGCTTCCCGGATTGCAGAGAGCACGGACAATGGCATCGCAAGTTTCAATGCACAGGAGAAGTCCACCATTAACACAGAAATTGCTTTTGTCACGTTTCTGGTAAACAGCCATACAAGCCCTGTTCCCAGGAAGGTATATGGCACCAGTTTATCTGCTAAATGTTCGGCTTTTCCTTCCAGTGAGGATTTCAGTTTCTCTGATTCCTCGATCATCGCCATGATCTTTTCATACTTGCTTGATCCGTTTACTTCTCTGACGCGGATCGTAATCTCGCCTTCCTCGACAACAGTTCCGGCATATACCACGCCATCAGGTACTTTGCGGACCGGAACCGATTCTCCGGTTAAAGATGCCTGATTTACCATTGCCTCTCCGTCCGTTACCGTTCCGTCAAACGGGATCACATTTCCCATATGAATGCGCACTTCATCTCCGGACTGCACGTTGTCTGCGGAAACGAGTACTTCCTGTCCATCACACATCATCCATACCTTGCTGATGTTGAGTGACATACTGCGTGCCAGATCTCCCACGGATTTCTTATGTGTCCATTCTTCCAGCGTCTCTCCGATACCAAGCAGATACATCACAGATCCTGCGGTCGCAAAATCACCACGGATAATGGAAACACCAATGGCAGTTGCATCCAGTACCGGAACCTCGATCTTACCCTGAAACAGAGTCTGAAGCCCTTTCCAGATATACTTCACGGATTTCACCGTTGTGATTACTGCACGAACGGAAAACGGCAGAAACAGTTTGTTACCGAAATGCCAGAACGTCTGCTCCACCAGCTGATCCCAGTAACGCTGATTCATTTCTCTTCCGGAATTATTAATATAGGTATCCGGAACATCCGTCTTTTCATACGAAAATGCCTTTAACACTTCAAGGATTGCATCTCTGCTTCCTTCATAACAAATGGTCACATCTTCGGTACGATTTTGAATTTTTGCGGAAATCACAGATTCACACTGTTCCAGATAATACTGTAATGTATCTGCCTGTGCAAATGACATACGACTCTGGATCACATGAATCCTCATTCTTCCCCTTATCTCATGTCTGATTTGAAATTTCATATCTATAACCTGCTTTCGATAAAAGAGATGTTACATATAAGGTAACATCTCTTTCATGCGTTTTTATGCCTCTGCTGTCTCTTCTGTAGTTTCTGTCTCTTCGGCAGTTGTCTCTTTGGTTACTTCCTCACCATCAAATACTTCCTCTTCTTTTGCTGCACGGTCTTCGTTGATCTGCTTTGCTTCTGCATAGATATCCTCTGCATTCTCCTGTACCTTTGTAGCGGTCTTTAAAACAACTTCCTTTGCGCGGAGTACGGCTGCTGTACAATTTGTATAAAGTTTCTTTGCATCCTTGCTGGAAAGAATCTTGATTCCTGCGGTACCAAACAATACACCTGCTGCAAAAAGTCCGGTTTTCTTTGCATCAAAATTTTTGAAACACTTTGCCATCGTTGTTTCCTCCTTAGTAACTGATTTATAATTTTGTTTTCCTGTTTAAAAACGTATTTTATGCCCCATTTTTCCAATTTGCAAGTATTTTTTTAGTCACCACGGCGTGCAAAAAAGAGCATAAAAAAAGGACTCACACCATCTATCATCCGATAAATAGCGGAGTCCCACACTTTATGCAACAACAATCCGGCTGTCCTTATTGAGAAAACTTATCATTACTGTTCCACGCCGGCTTTTCCTGCTGCAATCTTTTCTTTTTCTTTGTTCCAGAGTTTTTCTGCTGTAGGTGTCCAATTCTCGGCATAAGGAGCAGCCTTTTCTTTCAGATGTTCCGGTGTCTCCGGTGACTGATAATCGGTATTTACTGCCTTTGACTCTTTTACCATCTCTCCAAGCTTATCCGGGTTCTCAAGCATTGGACATGGACGAAGCATATTGTCATTAAATGGCTGGTTGTCATGATATGCCTGGAATAACGGGCTCTTTAAAGCGTCCAGCAGGCTGCAGTCATGAATATTTGCATTGGAATAATGAATAAATACACATGGCTCCACATCACCCTTGGCATTGATATGTAAATATCTTCTTCCACCGGCAATACATCCGCCAACGAACTGTGCGTCATTCTGGAAATCCATGCTAAATATTGCCTTTGTCTGACGGAACTTACGGATACGATGGAAAATTTCCTCACGCTGCTCAGGTGTAGGCAGAAGTTCCACTGCTGCATCATTTCCAACCGGCATATAGTGGAAGAACCATACAAATAATGCACCACTCTCAACCAGCATATCAAAGAATTTTTCGCTGGTTACATCATCTAAATTCTTTCTGGTATAACAGGTAGAAATACCAAATGGTAAACCATGGCTCTTTAACAGGCTCATGGCATGCTGTACTTTATCAAATACACCTTCGCCTCTTCGTCCATCGTTGGCTGTCTCGAATCCTTCCAGACTGATCGCCGGAACAAAGTTCTTGACACGAAGCATTTCCTGGCAGAACTCTTCATCAATCAAAGTACCGTTTGTGAAAGAAAGGAATTCACAATCCGGATGCATCTCGCAGATCTTGATCAGGTCTTTTTTACGTACCAGTGGTTCTCCACCTGTATAAATATACATATAGGTACCAAGCTCCTTACCCTGACGTACGATAGAATCAATCGTATCCAGATCCAGATTCAGCTGATGGCCATACTCTGCTGCCCAGCATCCGGTACAGTGTAAATTACATGCAGAGGTAGGGTCTAACAGAATTGCCCACGGAATGTTACAGTTGTTTTCTTCAGCAAGCTGTTCCTGTAATGCACTTCCCTTTAAACTTGCATTGAAAATGAAATTCTGGAAGAATGCTTTACGTACTTCCGGATCCAGCTGGTAAATACGAAGAATTAACTGATACCAGTTTCCTCTTTCTTTGATTACCTTACGGATCATATTTCTCTGTGCCTCATACCATCCGTCCGGTGCAAATTTGTCAACCATATCCATCAGTTTCGGAATGTTCTCCTCTGGATCTTTCTCCATATACTTTAAGGCCTGCTTGATTCCAAAGTTCTGAATACTCTTCTGTAATGACATTTTATTCATAATCTCAACTTCCTTTCATTCTGTCGCCATAACATGACAGAAATGTTTTTGTGTAATCTGAAAAGTATTATATCTTTTCTCTTCTTAAATTCAAGTGGACAAATGCACGAATGTGGGTAAAATTTGTCGAATTTTGCCAGATTACAGAATACTTCTGCCCTTATTTCTGACTCTGCAGCACATACTTTGCAATCATTTCCACACTCGAACGCAACAGTGCACTGAATTCCTGCGGGGACACACATTCCCTGTCCTCAAGCCATCTCACGAGTGCTGCCAGAAATGCATCCGAAAAGAAATGAATATAAAATTCCTCGTGCTCTCCTTTTTCCCCTTCCTCTACCATCGCAAGAAATTTACGATTGACAGGGACTAAAATATCCCGGAAATGTTCTGTAAAAGAGTTCTGCCCCTCAATCTGCAGTACTTTCGAATAGAATGTCCGGTGTTTATAAAAATACTCACAGATTTTTTCCAGTATATCCCATGTAAAGCCGGCATTTTTCCATTCTTCTTCTGAAAAAATCTTTGTAATTTCAGTGTCAAAAATCCAGTTGACCAGATCATATTTATCTTTAAAATGATAATAAAAACTTTTGCGGTTCATTCCGCATTCTTCGCAAATGTGTGATACACTGATCTTCGCAAAAGGTTTCTGTTCCAACAGTTTTCGAAGAGCATCTGCAAATGCCTGTTTGGTGGCGTTTGAGTATGGCATAACCGACTCCTCCTTATTCCTTTTCTCTTATCCATATTTTAACTATTGTACCACACTTTTTTTATTTTGTTACCCTTTTATATCTCTCATATGGAATTTGTTATATAATAGGAAAGAACCGCTACGATATACTCGGTAACGGCAAATCCGTACCACACACCCGATGCCTGTAACAACCGGCTGAGCACAAAAGAAACCGGCAGCATCACAACGATATAGCGCGCAAGAGAAATCAAAAGTGATGGCATGCCCTTTCCCAGTCCCTCCAGGACTCCGGAAAATGTAACGGAAACCGAGGATACCACGAATCCAAAACTGATGATTCTGAGTGCCGCACCTCCGATTTCCATTGTTGTGCGGCTTGTGGTAAACAATCCCATCAGCTGCTGCGGAATTGCACAGGAAATTACCATTCCCATAACCATAACCAGTGCGATCAATCCCATGGAGGTGTGCGTAATCTTTTTCACCCTGTCATATTCTCCCGCTCCATAATTATATCCAACGAGCGGCCGGATTCCCTGCACAATTCCGTTTGCCGTCAGATAAATAAATGTCTGCAGTTTATAATAAACTCCGAGCACCAGAATATAACTTCCCGGAAACGGCGCAAGGATTGCATTTAATGCGGACACCTGAATGGAAGGAAGTGCAAGATTTAAAGTTGCCGGAATTCCGATGGTATAAATATTTTTCATTACGCTTCCGGTTGTTTTCATATTTGCGACGTTGACCTTTACATGCATCGGACGTACAAAATAAACAGCAGATACCCCGCCAGCGTCACACACTGACCGATTCCCGTGGCATAAGCCGCACCCGCAATTCCAAGCTTCGGTACCGGTCCCAGACCAAAGATCATAACCGGATCTAAAATAATATTGGTTACACATCCGAGCATCATACAGATCATCGACACCTTCATCCGCCCGACTGCCTGAAAGATCTTTTCATATGCAAGTCCCAGACCGATCACTGGTGCAAACGCAAATACCCGCGTGGAATACGTGCATGCCAGTGCGATCACCTGTGTATCGCCTGTAAACATCCGAAGAAACGATGGCATAATGGCAGAACAAAGCAGTGCCAGCACCAGACCGTGGATCAAATTTAACAAAAGCCCCACGGATGCCGACTCATCCGCCAGTTTCTCTTCTTTTGCTCCCAGATAAAAGGCTACCCTTGCATTGATTCCGATCGCAAATCCGATAACAATGGCATTGACGAGATTTTGCACCGGAAACACAAGGGCAAGCGCCGTCATCGCATCTTCACTGATCTTTGCCACAAAATAACTGTCCACAATGTTATACAATGCATTCACTGCCATGGATATGACCATGGGAAGTGACATGGAAAGCACCAGCGGCAGGATTTTTCTTGTTTTCATGTACTCCTGATTCATACAAACTCCTCTTTTCTGCCGGATGTTCCGCAAAAAAAGACTATAGACCGACGGTTTGAATCAGAAACCGTAAAATCTATAGTCTTTTTCAGACATCCTGTTTTGTGTATCTTATCTTACTTCAATTGGTCTGTTTTTGCAAGTCTTTTCTAATACTTACTGCTCTGTCTTTTCAATCTTCGTATCCATCTTTAAAATATGATTGATCAGCCATCCGCCGAGGAACTCGATCAGCTCATGCAGATATTCCTGCTGGTTGTCATCAATTTCTTCCAGCTTATCCAGATCGATACTCATCAGCTTGTCCACAAATGCCTGATGCGCCCTCTTTTGCGCTTCAAGCATCGGGCTGTTGATTTTTTGCATATAAGCCTCTTCATCTTCAAAATGGAACTTGGTATACTCCCGGAGTTCATCCAGCAGACGTACAATTTCATCGTATTTGTCATGAAGCAGGTCGTTATGGATCAGTGCATTTACCTCTCCGATAATCTCAAACAGCTTCCGGTGTTCCCTGTCTACCAGTTCAATTCCCGTATAATATTTCGCGGTAAACACAAACGGATCTTCTTTCTGCATTTTCCCGATCATCATGTCACTGCTTAAAATATGCCGGTACAGCCAACGTACCAGATAGGTCAGAATCTCATCGAGCATCGCCGATGCATTCTCCCCGGTGAGTGGCTGCTTTTCCAGAAGTTTTACGTGATCGGCAAATGCCTGATGCTCTTTTTTCTGCAACGGCAGTTCCGGATCGTTCTGTGCTTCCATATAGGCTTCTTCGTGTGCAAAATGGTTTACGGCATAATCACTTAAATGTGTCAGCATATTTTTTACCGTCTGTGGTGTGCGTGCTTCCTTCGGCAGTTCGGCCGCTTCATTGATCAGCGAAAACAGTTTTCGGTGCTCTTCATCGATCTGGGCGATGCCCGTCAGACAATCCTGCGTAAATTCGTACATTATTACGTTCCTCCCTCAGTGTATTTTCTCTGTGAAAACAAAAGTTCTTTTCTGCCACTATATAATCATTTTTTGGAATTGTCAAATACGAATTTCAGTTCCAGAACTGATACAGATTCCAGTAACCGATATTTAAAACCGTTACCAGAAGAAAGAACAGATTTCCATAAAACCACCATTTCTTCCCCGTCCATAAATGGTTTTTTCTTTTAACCATTCCATATACCGCAAGAACTGCCATAAAAAACGCAAGCAGCCCGATCACAGCAAACAGCCACGCATAGATTTCCCATTTCTGATACGTGGAAACGCCATACACCGTTCCGATAAAACAGACCAGTACCAGAAGCTGCATCCCGTTTGCAGCAATTCCCCAGTTGCGAAATGGAGAAAAATTTGTCTTCTTTTTAATTTTCCGTATGCACGCGGCAGCTCCCTGCACCAAAAGTGATCCGGCTGCCCATAGTATCGTCAGTCCCCACAGCAAAACCGAGCCAATCTCAAGCACAAACTCCCAGGTTGAAATACGGATATCATCCCCATATGCATAGGAAATTTTTTCACCCCCGTCTGTGTCAGATGCTGTCCACAACTGACTGTCATCCACTTCCCCCATCTTGTAACTAAGGCTCATCCACTTAAAGGGACCTCTCCGGTCTGTCCGTGCGGTACGGTAAATTCCTTTTGGTATCATTTCCTCTTTTATATAGGCACTGCGGTCATAAGTTCCAAACACAAGTTCTGGCATCTGCACATTGTAAATTTCTTCGTATGCCTGATTTGTCATCACAACAACCCCTACACCATCTTTTACATCCAGCAGCAGATTTGCCGAACAGCCAATGGTATTTCCTCCGTGCCCATATACCGGAATCCCATAGGAAGCCATCCAGAAGCCATGCATATTTTTGGGTATCTGTGTTGTTCCGAAATCATCGGTTGGCGTAAATAAAAGTTCCCATGTCTTTTCCTGTAAAAGCAGCTTATCTTTTGTCAGAATGGCTCTTGCAAACATCCGAAAATCGGTAAGCGTTGAAACCGCACGCCCTGCCGGATAAAGAAGAAGTGGCGTTTTACAGTCTTTGACCTTCTCTCCATTTACTGTATAACATTGCAGTTTTTTCCACTGCTTTTGCACCCACGGGCAGTCCGACAGATCCACAGAAACTGCCGTATGATTCATCCCCAGTGGGGTAAAAATATGTTCTCTTACATAGGAGGAAAACTCCTGCCCACTGACACGCTCAACAATATAGGCTGCAAGTGCCACACCCCAGTTAGAATATGCCGTCACCGTGCCCGGTTTATAGAGCTGTTTTGGCTCATGTTCATAAAGTGCTTCTTTTAAGGACGGATACTCCGTAATTCCGTTTTCATACAACCCGACATACTCTTCCTGAAAACCTGCCGTATGGTTCATAAGTTCTGTCATCGTCACCGGTTCTGCAAACGTCAGGTTTTTTAAAAAATCTTTCGGCAGATATGTACGGATATCCGTATCCAGATCCAGGTTATTTTGTTCCAGCTGCTGCATCACACTCAAAAACACCAAAAGTTTCGTGGTTGATCCCCACTCAAACACAGACGTTTCATCCGTCTTTATCTTCTTTTCCATATCTGTATAGCCAGCATACTGCGTCACATCTTCTTTACTGGTAAAAACTGAGACGGCAAGCCCTGCCGTTGTATCTGCATGCTTTTTTTCAAACGCCTGCATCTTTGACCCGATTTCATCAAACGAAATTCCGGACGGAAGGATTTGTTCTGCCGCGGATACCACAGTCTGCTGCAAAACAAGTACACTAAAAATCAAAATGAAAACACAACATCTAATCCGTTTTTTCACTTTTTCCCCTTCCATGACCGATGCACAGACAAATCACGCCCACGAAAACAGAAACCGCGATCATCATAAAATACATATTTGCATTAAAAACAGCAGGATCATCCAGTGGAAATCCTTTTGCCAGATCCAGATAGCGCAGTCCGTTTTCCGTATCACGCAGCAGGAAGTTTACCACATCTGTCACAAATCCGGTCCACACACCCGTCAGCATGACAAGAATCCCTGCTTTCTTCCAGCGGTTACAATTCCTGCTGCAAAGTACCGCTGTCCATCCCCAGATCAGAAGTATGCTGTAAGTCGAAATGCCAAGTGCCACACGCCAGTAAGTTACATCTCCATGGACAAACCAGCCACACACCACTAAAAGCAGATACAGCCAGAGACTGTCCCACGCAACCACAATCCATGCACGTTTTCTTTTCCATCTGCCGTCTGGCAAAAATCCATGGACGACAACCGGTGCAAAACATACCGACAGCCCGAAAACAACCGCGGCTGCCGCAACGAAAAACCAGTTTCCGTGTGTGTAGAAACAGCAGGTAAACAGCAGAAGCACAAGTGTACCGGTAAATGCAAGCACCGTATACACCGCCTTTTTTTCTACAACAAGCATTGGTACGAGCGTGACCGATGCCACAACAAGCAGTGCTGTCAGCACAATAAAAAACCAGTCAAGCGCATGCCCGATGGCAAGATTACAGATCAGACAGACAATAACCGGGATCAAAAGGACTGCCGCTGTAATGCTCCCCGCCGTAACCATCTTTTTGCTTACTTTTTTCTCATGGGATAACACCACATGGTCACACTCTTTCCCAAGTGTTTTTTCCACGCTGTCATCCTGTAACTCTTTTGCAATTTTTTCACAGGATGCACATTCTTTTAAATGCTCTTCCACCATCTGTGCACTCACATCGCTGCAGATTCCATCCGTGTACAATGGCAGAAGATCCTGTATCACTTTACAGTTATATTTCATTTTTCCGCTCCTTTTCTAAAGTCTCCTGTAGTTTCAGTTTTCCCCGATGATAGGTTACGCGCGCCCAATTTTCCGTCTTCCCGAAAATCTGCCCGATTTCGCGGAAAGAAAGTTCCCCGAACACCCGCAGCGAAAACACCTCTTTATAAGGTTCCGAAAGCTTATGCAGTGCCTGATGAATCTCTAAACTCTGCATCCGGTCTGTCACATCACGCTCCAGAAAAATTCCTGCATCGACCTCTTTTGACACATTTTCGGGTTTCTTTTTCTTCTGTCTCCGGAAATGATCCATACACAGATTCTTTGCAATGGCGCACAGCCATGTACGTTCCCCTGATTTTCCCTGATAGGATGCTTTTGACCGCATTGCCCGGAAAAACGTCTCCTGTGCCAATTCTTCAGCCTCATGTGCATCCTTTACCAGCGTCATCAGATAGGAATACACATCCATATAATAGGCACGGTACAGCTTCTCAATGTAATTTGTATCCGGTGTTTTCACACATTTTCACCTCCTTTGTATTCATCAGTTAGACGGTGCACGGGTATCTTTCGTTACAAACTTTCTCAAAAAAAATCCCCCTATATTTTTTAGCCCCAAGCTAAAAAATATAGGAGGAAAAATCAATCTGTGATTCCTTTATACCGCCTGATTCCGGCGTATTCTGCCCCACAGCCGCGGGGTATACAGTGTCAGAATCTTATTTACCTGATTTACTACCTTTGGATTAATAAGCAGGTAAATCACGCAGATACTCAGACAAATCAGAACAAACAGCGCAAACCATCCCCAATCTCCGAGATAGTCATAGATTCCCGCAAACATCAGGATATCCCGCAGGATCCGGTGCAGCATATATACCGGCATCGTATTCTGTCCAATCACTGACAGACAGGTTTTCCCACGCGGCACAAAAAACATAATCGCCCACGAAATCAGAAACGCGGCAATCATCAGTGCCAGACGAACAAACGGTCCTTCCCACACATCATCCAGTTCATAATAGGAAATGTTTTCATAGACCATGCCAAGCTCATCTTTTAACTTGGAGCCAAACGCCAGAATTCCCGCACAAATTGCCACAGCAGCCGGTACAACAACCCTCCGGTAAACCGGTCGCAATGCTCGTTCAAGCACCGGTTGTTCCATATAATATCCCAGATAAAAGAACGGACCAAATACCAGAATACGGGACATGCACAAAAAATCGCCGATATTTTTGAAATATCCGGCGGTCAGGGCCAGCGCAACCGTCACGATTAATACCGGTATCTCTTTGTACTTCCGGATGACAGGAATGGTAAGATACCACACAATCATGGCAAACAGATACCACGGCGCCCCACTCTGCGAGAAAAAATTAATCTCTGAGAAATCCCGGAATCCACACAGTGCATATACTATCTGAATTGCAATAACAAATATGATGTACGCCTTGATCAGATACAATATTTTTTTAAAATTATACTGCCCGTTTTTATATATTTTCTTTGCAAAATAACCTGACACAAATACAAAAAGCGGCATATGAAATACATAGATCAGACGCTTTACCACCACAAGAACACTTTCTCCGTGGATAGGGAGCAAAAAATGTCCCAGCACGACTAAGAATATCAATACCGCTTTCAAATTATCAAAAAAATAATCTCTCTCTTTATTCATTCGACACATCCTCTATTACCGAGAATGTATTATAGAACTTTTGCCGAAAAAGTCAAGAACTATTGCGCTTTTTGTTGAAACATTCCGTAAAATACCGCATCGGTATGTTTACGGATTTCCCCAAAATCATGGTATGGCACTTTCATGTTCCAGAAACACAGATGAGTGGAATGATTAATTTCCTCCATCACAGACAAAACTCCCGGCTGATCGGATTTCGTGATATAAAAAATCACGGAATCGAGAATCTTTTTTTCACTGTAACTATATTCAATTTTCTTACACGTATAGCGAAATTCCGGTGTACAATCGTATTGTCTGAGTTTCAACTCAATCAATGCCCGGATTCCCTGCATGGTATAAATAGAATACGGAGCTTCAAATCCAAACCAGAAACCTTCTTTCTGGTAGAAACTCAGTTCCGTAACATCCGGCCGCATATATTCTTCCCGCGCAACAACACGGATTCCGTCTGTATAATAAAATGTTTCTTCCGTATACACCATGATTGATGGCATAAAATCACCTCATCTGTACTATGTGCCTGTCATCTGTCCGTATCTTATTTGCGCAGGATAAACTCCGATACCATCTCATCCAGATTTTCAGCAGATGCAGAAAGTTCTTCACTAGTTGCAGATACCTCTTCCGAAGTAGCAGAATTAGACTGCACAACCCCATTTACCTGCTCAACAGCATCAGAAATCCGCTTTACCGATTCTGCCTGCTGATCGGAAATCTGACGGATCTTAGCCACCTCCATGACAACTGCATCCAGCTGTTCGATCATTTCCGACATAAACTGGGAAGTCTCATCTGCAACAGAGCTTCCGACACTCACCTGATTCAAACTGTTCGTCAGCATGACACGGGTTTCTTCTGCCGAAGAAGCACTCTCTTCCGCAAGGTTTTTAATCTGTTCCGCAACAACCGCAAATCCTTTTCCTGCTTCACCGGCACGCGCAGCCTCAATGGATGCATTTAAAGACAACAGGTTTGTCTGGCTGGCAATGCTTTCAATCTTTCCGATGACAACCTGGATATCATTGGTGGTCTCTGAAATATGCTGCATGGCTTCGACCAGTTCTTTCATCTTTGCACTTCCGCTGTCTGCCTTGATTGCAACCTGCTTTGCCTGGTCATGTACATTGTCTGTGGACTTCGTATTTTCTTCGATATGTGTAGCAACCTCGGCAACCGAAGATGTCAGCTGCTGTACTGCCGCTGCCTGATCGGTGGCACCCTCTGCCAATCCCTGTGCACTCTGTGCCAGCTGATCAGCTCCTGCAGATACCTGATCGGAAGATTCCTGTACATTTTTGATCGTCTGGCTCAGATTATTTTCTGTCGCTTCCAGTTTCTTTAAAATTTCACCGAAATTTCCCTGATAGGCTTCAATATCATGGGATCTCGCATCAAAGTTTCCTTTTGCAAACTCTGTAAGGAGCTGATTGATATCGTCCACAACACCCCTTAAATAAAAAGATGTATTGCGGAAACTTTCTGCAAGCTTTCCCAGTTCATCTTCCCCCTGATAAGAAATATCAATTTCGAGATTTCCGTGTGCCATGTCATCTGCGGCCTTTTCTATCTGTTCTAACGGTTCAAGAATATTTTGTGTCAGTTCCTGAACGACCCTTTTGGAAAGCAATGGCATACCAACTACTGCAATGACAGGAATGATAATCCATACCGGATGTCCAAATACAAGCATTAAAATTGCAAACAAAATATTGTTCACCAGTAAAACTGCAAAAATTGCTTTCATAACCATTTTCAGCTTATCCGCAATTTTCACATTTTGAAAGTAATTCTTACGCATACGTTTCCTCCTATGTATAGTATACTATTTATCTACAATTTTACATCGAAATGTACATAATATCAAGCAGAATTATCCAAAAATTATACAAGTTTGTCCAAAACTGCTTGAGATCTGCAGTTCCACACACGGAGCATCCGGATCACTGCTGCCCTGACCTTTACATTCCACATTGCCAAATGCGGTATTCTGTCTGAATTCCACGCGCCAGGTTGACGGAAGATAAATGTTTGTACTGCCAAAAGAATTATCCGTACGGATAATTGCATTCGCACCTTTTAATGCCGTATTATTGAAAAATACGTTACACTCTCCAAAACTGTTCGAAATCTTTGCCTCCCGAAAACAGTCAGAATTTACATATTTACTCAACGCTCCAAAAGAATTTTCCACATGTACATACTCACCATCCTGTCCATTCTCCACATGTCCGCCTGCACTGCTGTGTCCAAAATAAGTATTATCTTTTTGTTTTTTTAAATTTCTGAAAAGCAGATCCAGTGCCAGACCGACCAGACACGCTGCCAGAAGAAGTGTCCACGGAGTAATTGCCTGAATGCCAAGCACTTTATCGTACATACAGCCCAGCAATCCAACCGACAACATTCCTTCAAAGAAATGCAGCCGCACAAATCCATAAACAGCCGTATACACAAAGATCACGGTAAATAAGATTTTAAAGAACGGAATCGCAGGTATCATATGCATTTTGCTCGCCACCAGATATACTGCGATAAAAATAAGAATAACTGCCCAGAAAATATTTCTCTTTTTCATTTTTTTAACCTCTTTTCTTCCAATTTGTCCGTCAGGACTTTAAAATAACTGCGTGATACAAATGCCTTTTTCACAGAATCCATAAATTCTACCTCACTCGCACCTGTAATATTTTTGCGGACAGAACGAATCTTTTCCGTATTCATAATGCAGGATTTTGACACCCGCAAAAAGCTGCCCGGAAGCATTTTTTCCAGTTCATATAACCGCAAATGTGTTTCATAAATCTGCGTGGCCGTGTGACCGCCACAACAGCATCTGCTGTCTCAAAAAATAAAATTTCATTGAGTGGAAGATAATATTCCAGGTCTCCACGGACAACCGCCAGCCGCATGCCTGCATGAACAGCCTCCGCAATCCTCCTCTGCATTGCCACCACATCGTCACTCAGTTCCCGACAACGCACAATGATCTCCTCATCCTGCAGATTTTCGTCAATTTCCATTTTTATTTTCATACCTGACTCCTTTTTACAAAAATTATCATAGCGAAAAAACGAAAAACTGTAAACCGATTTGCACTGACAGGTAAAAAAAAGCCCACAAGAGGTAAAAAAGGAGCCATCTGTTTCAGATGACTCCCAAAAATCATCTGGCTATGCGCCAGCCATAAGTCTCTATTTTACTGTACGGACAGATAAGAATATCCCATCAGACTTGTATCCACGTCATGTGCCACCTCGCGGCCCTCACGAATTGCCCAGACAACCAGTGACTGTCCTCTGTGCATATCTCCCGCAACAAATACGTTCTTTACATTTGTTGCATATGTTCCAGGCTCTGTAGCTACATTTGTTCTCTGGTTCAGCTCTACACCGAATGCCTTTGCAATGTATTCCTCTGTTCCAAGGAATCCTGCAGCGATCAGTACAAGTTCTGCCGGAATCTTCTTCTCGGAACCGGAAACTTCCACCATATTTCTGCGTCCGGTCTTCTCATCCACCTTGCTCTCAAGTCTGACGATTGTCAGACCATTCAACTTGCCGTTCTTATCCTTATGGAATTCCTTTACGGTTGTCTGATAGATTCGTGGATCTGTACCGAAACATGCAATCGCTTCTTCCTGGCCATAGTCGGTCTTTAACACCTTCGGCCACTCCGGCCATGGGTTATTTGCTGCCCGCTCTGCCGGTGGACATGGCATCATCTCCAGCTGGGTTACAGACTTTGCACCCTGACGGATAGCCGTTCCGAAACGGTCACTTCCGGTATCACCGCCACCGATGATCACAACATTTTTTCCCTTTGCGGAAATAAATTTGTTGTCCTTAAAATTGGAATCCAAAAGGCTCTTTGTGTTGCGTGACAGATAATCGACTGCAAAATAGATTCCTTCCGCATCACGACCTGCTGCCTTGATATCACGCGCATGCTTTGCTCCACAGCAGAGGATGACTCTGTCATACTCTTTTAACAGCTCTGCACTCTTGACATCCACACCGACATTACAGCCTGTGATAAACTTCACGCCCTCTTCTTTCATAACATTGATCTTACGGTCAATGATCTGCTTTTCGAGCTTCATATTCGGAATTCCATACATCAGAAGTCCGCCGACACGGTCATCTCTCTCATATACCGTAACATCATGTCCTCTCTGGTTCAGCTGATCTGCTGCTGCCAGTCCGGAAGGACCGGAACCGATGATGGCAACTTTCTTTCCGGTACGAACCTTTGGAATATGTGGTCCGGCATAACCTTCTTTGTATGCCGTCTCAATGATTCCATGCTCATTGTCCCGAACAGATACCGGATCTCCCCAGTGTCCACAGGTACATGCCTTCTCACACAGAGCCGGACATACACGGGAGGTAAACTCCGGGAAATTATTGGTCTTGTGCAGACGGTTATATGCCTGCTGATAGTTTCCGGTATAAAGCAGATCGTTCCACTCCGGTACCAGATTGTGCAGCGGGCAGCCGGAAGTCATTCCGGCAACTGTCATACCCGACTGACAGAACGGGACACCGCAATCCATACAGCGCGCTGCCTGCTCTCTTTGTTTTTCTTTGGAAAGGAAGATGTGGAATTCATCAAAATTTTTGATTCGTTCCTTTGGTTCCACCGAACGCGCCTCACATCTGTCGTATTCCATAAATCCTGTTGGCTTTCCCATTATTTCTTCCCTCCTTATGCTCTCGTGCTGGCATAAAATGCCTCAATCTGTGCCTGCTCTGCATTCAGACCTTTTTCTTCCATCTGAACGATTGCCATCTGCATACGGTTATAATCATATGGGATGACTTTCTTAAACTTCGGCAGATACTCACTGAAGTGATCGAGAATTTCCTTACCTTTTTCCGAATTGGTCAGGGTAACATGTTCTTTGATCATTTCTTTGAGCTCTATACGTCATATTTATTGGTGACTTCCTCACTGAATACCATAGACTTGTTGGTACGCATGTACAGATCGTTGTCCTCATCTAATACATAAGCAATACCACCGCTCATACCTGCGGCAAAGTTCTTTCCGGTTTTACCAAGGATAACGACACGACCGCCCGTCATATACTCACATCCATGATCGCCGACACCCTCAACAACAGCAGTAGCTCCGGAATTTCTGACACAGAAACGTTCTCCTGCCACACCATTGATGAATGCCTTACCGCTTGTCGCACCGTACAGTGCTACGTTACCGATAATGATGTTCTCATCCTTTTTGAAGTTTACTCCTGCCGGTGGATAAACGATCAGCTTTCCGCCTGAAAGTCCCTTTCCGAAATAATCGTTGGAATCTCCCACCAGTTCGAGTGTCAGTCCCTTTGGAATAAAGGCACCAAAACTCTGTCCGCCGGCTCCGCTGCATTTAATAATGAAAGTATCCTCATCGAGTGTATCGTCGTACTTCTTTGTAATCTCTGATCCGAAGATTGTTCCAAGCGAACGGTTTACGTTTGTCACTTCGGTATCAATCATACGCTTCTGCTTCTTATCAAGTGCCGGCTTTAACTGTTTTAAGAACTCCGTGATATCTTTGGTCTTATCCAGTTCGAAATCATATACCTGCTTCGGATCAAAAATAACCTTCTGCTTTGTTCCTGCAAACGGATTATTTAAGATATTGCTCAGGTCAAGCTTTGCTTCACGCTCGGACAGATCTCCGCGAACCTTTAAGAAATCGCTTCGTCCAACGAGTTCATCCACTGTGCGGACACCAAGTTTTGCCATGTACTCCCGAAGTTCTTCTGCGATAAAGCGCATGAAGTTCTCAACATACTCCGGTTTTCCTGCGAAACGCTTACGAAGCTCCGGATTCTGGGTTGCAATACCTGCCGGACAGGTATCCAGATTACATACACGCATCATGACACAGCCCATGGTTACCAGCGGAGCGGTTGCAAAACCAAACTCTTCCGCGCCAAGACATGCAGCAATGGCCACGTCTTTACCACTCATCAGCTTTCCGTCTGTCTCAATTCTTACTTTATTACGCAGTCCGTTCATAATCAATGTCTGATGTGTCTCTGCCAGACCAAGTTCCCACGGAAGACCTGCATTGTGGATGGAACTGCTTGGCGCAGCACCTGTACCACCGTCATATCCGGAGATCAGGACAACCTGTGCACCGGCTTTTGCAACACCGGCTGCTACGGTACCAACGCCTGCCTCGGAAACGAGTTTTACAGAAATTCTTGCATCGCGGTTTGCATTCTTTAAGTCAAAGATCAGCTGTTCAAGATCCTCGATGGAATAAATATCGTGGTGTGGTGGTGGGGAGATCAAAGATACACCCGGTGTGGAAAGTCTTGTCTTGGCAATCCATGGATATACTTTCTTACCCGGAAGATGTCCACCTTCCCCAGGCTTTGCTCCCTGTGCCATTTTGATCTGGATCTCCTGCGCACTGGTCAGATAACGGCTGGTAACACCAAAACGTCCGGATGCAACCTGTTTGATTGCGGAACAACGGTTCTTTCCGTCCGGTCCGACGATCAGACGATCCTTGTCCTCACCACCTTCACCGGTGTTTGACTTACCGTGTAAGTGATTCATGGCAATGGCAAGTGTCTCATGTGCTTCCTTCGAAATAGAACCGTAAGACATCGCTCCGGTCTTAAAACGTGTCACAATAGAATCTACGCTTTCCACTTCCTCAAGCTTCACACCCTTCTTCGGGTACTCAAAATCCATCAGTCCACGCAGGTTCGTATGCTTTTCTTCTTCATCTACCAGACTCGTATACTGTTTGAACATCTCATAGTCCCCACGTTTGGTAGACTGCTGCAGCAGATGGATGGTAGCCGGATTGTACAGATGCGCATCGGCTCCGCTTCTCATCTTGTGGCGGCCTTTGCTGTCAAGGGTTACATCGGTTTCAAGTCCCAGCGGATCATAGGCTGCGGAATGAAGCGTATTGACATCGTTTTCGATATCCTTGATGGAAATTCCACCGATGCGGCTGACCGTATTGGTGAAATACTTGTCAATGACATCTTTATCAATACCAAGTGCCTCAAAAATCTTGGAACCCTGATACGACTGGATCGTAGAAATACCCATCTTGGCTGCAATCTTTACAATACCGGTGATAATTGCATGGTTATAATCATCAACTGCGGCATAATAATCTTTGTCTAACATGTGCTCGTCGATCAGCTGTTTTACGGTATCCAGTGCCAGGTATGGGTTAATTGCACTCGCACCAAAACCAAGCAGTGTTGCAAAATGATGTACCTCACGCGGCTCTCCGGATTCGAGAATCAGGGAAAGGGAAGTACGTTTCTTTGTCTTTACCAGATACTGCTGCAATGCAGATACGGCAAGCAGGGAAGGAATTGCCACATGGTTATCATCCACGCCTCTGTCGGAAAGGATCAGGATATTGGCTCCGTCTCTGTATGCACGGTCCGCCTCAATAAAGAGACGGTCTACGGCTTTCTCAAGACTGGTATTCTTATAATAAATAATCGGAATGGTTTCTACCTTAAATCCGTCTACTTTCATATTGCGGATTTTCATCAGGTCTGTGTTGGTCAGAATCGGATTGTTGATCCGAAGTACTTTACAGTTCTCCGGCTTTTCCTCTAAGAGGTTTCCGGCAGATCCGATATACACCGTCGTAGAAGTAACAACCTCCTCACGAATGGAATCGATTGGCGGGTTGGTTACCTGTGCAAACAGCTGCTTGAAATAGTTAAACAGCGGCTCACGGTTTCCGGACAGTGCCGCAAGCGGTGTATCTGTACCCATCGCAGCGGTACCCTCAATGCCATTCTTTGCCATCGGCAGGATGGAATCCTTTAAGGACTCATACGTGTAACCGAATGCCCTTTGCATTCTCTGGCGTTCTTCCTGTGTGTATTCCGGCACACGCTCATTCGGGATTTTTAAATCCTTTAACATCACGATGTTGCTGTCAAGCCATTCACCATACGGACGCTTTCCTGCATATTTTTCTTTTAATTCATCATCATCGATCACGCGGCCCTGCACCGTATCTACCAGAAGCATTTTACCAGGACGCAGACGGTCTTTTGTCACGATGTGGGTCGGATCAATATCAAGAACTCCAACTTCAGAAGAAAGAATCAGGTAATCATCGTCCGTAATATAATAACGGGATGGACGCAGACCATTACGGTCAAGAACCGCTCCCATCATATCTCCATCCGAAAACAGGATGGATGCCGGTCCGTCCCATGGCTCCATCATGGTTGCATAATACTGATAGAAATCTTTCTTTTTCTGTGTCATCACAGCATTGTTTGCCCATGGCTCCGGAATCATGATCATGACTGCCAGTGGCAGATCCATGCCACTCATCACCAGAAACTCCAGCGTATTGTCCAGCATTGCGGAATCAGATCCTTCGGTGTTGACGACCGGAAGTACCTTCTGGAATTCCCCGCGCAGCTTGCCGGATGCCATCGTCTCTTCCCGGGCAAGCATCTTGTCTGCATTACCGCGGATGGTGTTGATCTCACCGTTATGTACAATAAAACGGTTTGGATGTGCTCTCTCCCAGCTTGGATTTGTGTTGGTAGAGAAACGGGAATGTACGGTTGCAATTGCAGACTCATAATCCTTATCCTGCAGATCGGAGAAGAACTGACGCAGCTGCTCTACAAGGAACATTCCTTTATATACGATCGTTCTGCTCGAAAGAGAAGCAACGTAGCTGTCATCGTTGGACTGCTCGAATACACGGCGTGCCACATACAGCTTGCGGTCAAAATCAAGTCCCTTCTCCACATCTTCCGGTCTTTTGATGAACGCCTGCATGATGCATGGCATGCATCCTCTGGCCTTGTCGGAAAGCTTGTCCGGATGAATCGGTACCTGTCTCCATCCGAGGAATTCCATTCCTTCCTTCTCAACAATTACCTCAAACATCTTCTTTGCCTGATTGGTCTTTAACTCATCCTGTGGGAAGAAAAACATTCCGACGCCGTAATCTCTCTCTTCTCCCAGCTTAATTCCAAGCGGCTCTACCGCTTTCTTAAAGAACTTAC
>ERZ791624.411-NODE-411-length-30049-cov-2.588784_pt1 | contig 30049 bp, 31 predicted proteins | sample MGYA00510058_ERZ791624 | MGnify/ENA primary metagenome ERZ791624 (study PRJEB30046, sample SAMN00715158) | human gut metagenome | study: EMG produced TPA metagenomics assembly of the A metagenome-wide association study of gut microbiota in type 2...
AATATTAATGAAAATACAGAAATACCTACAGATGCATTAGATCCAGGGGTATGGAATATTCCTGAAGGTTATTATGCTATTGAGATTAGAGATTTGGATTAATTTCCAAATCTCTTTATTTATTTTTATATTTTCCGAGTAATCTTACAGTATTATCAGTTATCATTTTATTAGCTGTATTAGATTCATAAGTTCTAAAGGAATAATCCAGACTTTTATTTCCTGCTTTTTGTATTTCTCTGGGAAGATTATATTTTTTCGCTAATGCAGCGGCATGATATGATGCATTAGCTTCATTCATTAATGTAGATAAATTTCCTACATTGTTTATAATAGAATTATGTAAATTATGTGAAGTATTTACTTTTTTATCCAAACTTCTATAATTACCATAATATTTACCTCCTCTTAATTGTTCTCTATTATCACTTACACGATGTCCAACCTCATGAAGAATTGTATATGGATTTTTTCTATGTATATTATTTATATTAATAGTATCATTTTTATAATTATATTCTGTAGTTAAATTAGAACCTACTGCAGTTTTTATATTATCTTTTTTAAGATCTTTTAAAATTTTTTGAGCAGATTCAGGATCATATCCTAAAGTAGTATTTAATTTCTTAGCTTGATTGTATTTAGTTTCAAGTTCTGAGAATTCATTATCATAATTAGATTCAATATTTTTTCTTTTGAATCTATAATTTTTTCCAGCTCTTTCTTTTTTGATTTTATCTAACTTTTCTAAATCTATTCTATTTTGTTTCGAATTATCTTCTATAATTTCACGTATATCATAAGTTCCCTTTGCTTTTCGTTCTTTATAGAATTTTTTATTATCAAGTGAAAGATTAGTAAAAGGATCAACAACATACTGACCAGATTCTTTTACCTTCTGTCTTGCAACGCGTAACCTATTATTAGAACTAGCAGCTTGAATTCTCTTAAATCGTTCATGAAATTCTGGATTAGTATACTTTTCCATCATTCTTTTGTAGGCCTTAGCTGTTTCAGGAAGACCTATATCATTAATTGCTTGAGAATTTTTAGCATAATCTACTACCTGACCTTTCCCAGTTAAAGCATCTATTGTTTCATTACTAACATGTCTAGCTTTAACGAATTTCTTAGCTGATAAACCTCTACCAATATTTCCTTTCTTTAAGGCCTGATACATTTCTTTCATGGCCTTAGTTTCTTGTCTAGTGAATGATTTACGTTTTATGATCATATAGCTCTTATTTTAATTTTAGTTCCTGGGTAGTTATATCCCAAACTTTCCCAGGATTTATAGTTTTACATTCTATATTCCTTAAGAGCCTTATATATGTAATAAATAAAATATATAAGATTATGAAAGAATTAGAATTATTTATTAGTTTTCGTAACTTTTTTAAATACTTTCGTCATTTTGGAAAGATATTTTAGTTACGATTTATAAGAAAGATGATGATGTTAATTATTTATCATCTTTCTTTTTATTTTTCTCCTCCTTTTCTAATTTTTTCTTTCTCTTTCTGTATGCAACTCCTCTAGCTAATTCTGATGTTCCTGCATTAGCTACAGCAAGTCCAGCATAAGTTCCGAAGGCTGTGGCTAAATTCTTCTTAGAACCTTTTAAGTATTTTTTAGATGCTCCTGCTTTCTTTAATATATTATATCCATATTTACTAGCTACACCTTCTGATACTAATCCTGGAGATTGAACAGCTAAACTAGTCGCCCATCCACTATGTCTGGAAAGTTTTGATTCTTTTTCTCCGGCGGCTTCTTTTTCTGCTGCTTTTTTACCTGATCTAATACCTACTATTATTCCTGCTGTAGGAGCTAGGGATGTATGGTTTAGCGCTCCACCTGTTTTTAGATAAACTTTATGAGCAGCTTTTCCAATTTTTTCTCCTAATCCTTTTGCCTTACCTTTATCAAAATGAGCATGGCCAAATTCATGAGATATTAAGTCACCATGTCTTCCTGTTCCTGTTTTCTTAATTTCTCCAGGAAGATTGCCGCCAAAGATGTTGTAGCCAGTAGTATCTATTTTTGTGCCATCTGTATAAATTGTATTATTACTATAAGCAGGTCCCATACCAGTTTTTGTAAATTCATCTACTTTAACACCTTTGCTTTTTGCTAGTTTTTTAACCTTATCAAAAAGTAATTCACCCTCTTCGGTATTATTACTTTCCATATGTTTTTTTATTTTATCTCCAAGGATTTTATTACCTACCATCCCTATTCCTGTTACTCCAGCTCCTATTGCTCTTGAACTGGTATCATTAGAGTTTTTATTCTCCTCTTTTTTTTTACTAAACAGTTTTCTTTTGATTATCATAATTTTAATTAATAAGTTAAAAGTTAATTCTCTAATTCTTTTTTAGTTCTCTTTCTATACGGATCTATATATTGCCGTTTCTTTCTCCCATCATTAGTGATTAGTGTTACATATCGTCTACCAGTTTCAGTAATGCCAGGTTCAAAATAGGGTACGAGAACTTTTGAATCTTTAGAAAATAGTTTACGTTTTATAATCATTTTATATTTGTATCGAAGAGGAATTGTTTATACTTTTACCCCCCCCCGATACTAATTTTTTGGAAGGAGTAAAAGCCTTATATATGATATTAAAAATATAAAAATATGAAAACATTATTAAAAATTGGATTAGCTACTGTATCAGTTATAGCAGCTTTTAAATTAGGAAAAGGTATAGGGTGTAATTTAGGTGTAGAGATGATGTATAAATATAAGAAAAATCCAGATTCTCTTTCTGAAAAAGATAGACATTGGTGTAAAGTTGTATCTAATATATTAGATAATACAGATACATTAAACAGTGCAGAAGGTGTTTCTGAATTGATCTATCAATGTGGTAAAGAGATAAAAGAACATAGAGAATCACTTAAATAGTTCCTATACAAAGAAGATTGACGAAAAGTTGATCTTCTTTTTTTCATCCTAATGTTTCTTACTTATAACTCTTTTCAATTATAAATATATCTTGTAGAGTTATTTCTTCTAGGCTATTACTTTCTCCAATATATTTTTCATCAAGATATAATTTTGAATATCTTGATATTTTATTTGTTGGAATATTAAAGTTTTTGTAATCTATATATTCAGGTCTTTCAATTAATTTCTTTTCAATATTCTTTTCTTGAAGATATTGCTTTATATACTCTTTTTGAAAATCTTGAAGTTTCTGATAAAATGACTCTAGTATATATTCATTTTCTTCCAAAAATTTAATATTATTCTTAGTAACTTCTTTGGGATACTTTTTTACAATCCTAACTATTTCCACTGTATTAAGAAATTCTTCAAGAAATAATCTATTATATTTTCCATTTAATTCAGGAATTATATTAATTTCTCCTTGGATATATTTTTCCAAGATATCTAATAAATATTTTCTAGATTCAAAATCAATACTAATGTTTTCTTTAAGTTTATCCAAATTAATTTTTAATATATCTAATAAATTATTACATTCAGGAAATAACACTAAATCTTTTTTAGGAATTGAAATTATTGATTCTTTTAAGTTTTTCAGAGATTTTATAGATTTAATTAAGACATTATCACTAAGTTTCCCGATTTTACATAGTATAGCTCCGGGGAATTCAAGATCATATTTTAGAAGATTGTATAATTCATCTTCTAGTTTAGATCTTATTTCTTTTTTCTCTAGATAATTTTTAATAAACTTAAACATATTATTTGCCCTTTTACAATGAAATAGTATATAATTATTTAGATTTCTTTTTATTTATTATCTTTCTTCTTAGATTATATTTCTGTCTTTCAGTTCTTCCTTCATCTCCAAAAAGTTCCATTAGGTCTTTTTCTTCCTTATGAGATCCAGGAGATACTTTATAACTATCTATTTCTTTTGGATGTAATTTATTTAGTAGTTTTTCATTTAAGTTGTTTCTTAAACTATTCCCTTTTCTGTATGTATCTACAGCAGCATTTCCTAAACTTTTAGCATGTTTAATTTCTTCTTTTGTTGCACCAGCTTTTTCCAGGTCTTTTATTCCATTTTTCCAGGCATTACTTTCTTCTTTAATTCCAATAGTTCTTTTTCCAATATTAGCTAATATCCCTTTACTGTTATTAGATTTATCAGCTAATTTTTGAACTGTGGAGTTAATAGGTTTTTTACTATTTTTAACATGACCTAGTTCATGAGCAGCAAATGGGGTATCTTTTCCTACAGTATTAGAATCAAGATTTATAATTGCATCCTTGGTTGAACTTGATTTAGCTAATTCTTTACTAACTTTATCTAAACTTTCATCATTAGATATTTCCTTAAGTAGATTTCTTTTTTCATCATCAAGAATATAAGATTTATCTCCTTTAGGTTGATGTATTAATTTAGAAAATTTATTATTCGGTATGATATCAGTATTCACTTTATCAGCTTCTTTCTTCAGATTATCAGCTATCAAATCATTTTCTATTGTTTCTTTTCGAAGGTTATTTAGTTTTCTTTCCGCCTTCTTCGTTTTTGCAAGAAAATCTCGCTTATTTTGAATCAATTTGTTTACTGCATTTCTTTTTTGTTTTCTGATATAATTTTTGGTTCCTTTCTTTAAACCTAACTGAGATATTTCTGAAAGTATACTAAATTCTTTCTGTTCTTCCTCTGGGTATTTTCTTAGTATAATCATATTAAATCTTTTATAAATTTTTTTGTATCTTCGTTTAACTCTTTTATAATATAGTAGTTTTCTATATTATCACATTCAGAGTTTGTACTTTTTATTTTATACTTAGTACTATCTTCTATTTTTAATGTTTTTGGAATATTAATAGTTTTTCTTATTAATACTACATATACTATTTTATTAATTTCAGATAGATTTCTTATAATAGGATTAAATATTGAACCAGTATTTTCAGAACTGTTAGGTGAGAATATTCCGCGAGCTTTTATTACATTAGGGCTTTTATATTTATTCCTTAACCGTTTTTTAAGATCTTCTAGGTATTCTTTTCTACCCTTAAGATCATATATTCTTCCTCTATTTCGTTCATATAATGGATCGTAATAAACTTCAGTATTAGTTCTTCCGTATAATCCTAAAGCAATTTCTAGATTTTTTATCTCTGGCTCTAGATTTTTTAATTCTTCTTTTTCCTGTTTTCTTTTAGGGAATAATATATCCAATAAATTCATAATAATTTGTTTTAGTGTTTAGTAGAAAAGTAGCCGATCAAAGCCACTCTTCTTTAGTGTTTTTATGTTGGTTGTATTATTTTTGGCTGAGTTATTATATCAGGAGATTCACCTTCTATGAGAATTCTTTTTAAGACTTCAGATATTTTCTCATAGGTATTGTAAGTATATGGGATTTCTATAAGAATTATATTATTTTCCTTACAATACTTTCTAACGTTTTCATCCCTTTTTAGTTGTTTTTGAAAATTACTTTCTGTTTTATGAAAGAAATTTATATATTTGTAATGTTGTTGACCATTAACTTCTATCCAGTACTCTGTACTATTTATTACTTTAAAATCAATTATTATCTTTTCCGAATTTCTTCCTGTTATTTTATTTAAAATACTGTATCCTGAATTATATGATAACATTTTATCATTTTTTACTAAATATTCAAGATAACTCTCAACCATAAATTCATATCCTGATTTTTCTTTTATTGCACAGAAAGGACATCCATGAATATTTCTAATATGATGATGTGGAGATTGTTTAAACCATTTTTTACAACTATTGCAATAAATCCATACATCTAATTTATTATTTATGTAATTAACTTTAGAGTAATCAAATTTATCTCCAAACTTATCTTTACATTTCCTTAACCAAATTTCTTTCTGTTTAATAGACCTTCTTTCTCTAGAATCTATTACTGCACATTTAGGACAAGATATTTTCTTTCTATCTCTTAAATGTTCTGCTGGTGATTGATAAAATATATTCCCACATTTCTTACATATTAGTTTTACAGGAGTTAATTTATCAATATAGTTTACTTCAGAATAATCTAAAGCATTTTCACCATATTTATCTTTACTTTTTTGAATAAAACTTTCTGTATCTTTTGCTCTAAGTTTCATATTGATTGCAATTTTTTAAGGAAATATCTAATATACTTCTTATGAAGAAGGGCAGATTGATCAGATCCACCCTTCCTTGCAATCATAAGAAATAATAAATTAGATACTTCTAGTTTATTAAGTTATTTTTTTTTAAATATTATCAAAAGTTCTTTCATACGTTAATCAATGAGTTTTACCTCATGACAGACTATATCACCTAAAGAAATTCCTTAGTCTACATACATAGTCGTTGAACCTAGATTTATATTACCATCTAGGATGCTGATTACTTGTATACAAAGATACAAATTTTCCAGCAATTCTTGTAGAAAACACCATGAAATTTTTCAAAATGTTCAAATTGCTTTAAAATCATTAATTATTTTTATCAATGAATAGACTATATCATCTAGGTTATATTTCAAACTTAGTTCTATATTTAGTCGTTGAGAAATTAGATCTTTTCTAATTTTTGCTGATTATCTATTTTTGATATTCCAGCATTTTAATAGAATTTTTTCATAAAGTAATATAAACTTTATGCTTCTTCATTTGAAAAAGCTGACTTGGATATCTGCTCGCATTTATTAATATACATTAATATATTATAGACTATATCATCTAAGTTATATTTCAAACTTAGTTATACATTTAGTCGTTGAGAAACTATTTTTAATAGTTTTTGCTGATTTATACTTGGTTATATCAAGATTTTTCCAGCATTTTAGTATAATTTTCTTAAATTTTATTATTTAAGCGACTAAGCAATTAATCGGTTCCGTCTTCTGTTTGCAATAGGTTACTATAATATTTTATTATATGTTCAGAATATAAATTCAACTTATAAAAAGTTGGTAAGTCTTTATTCGTTACACTAAAAATTTTTATTATCTTTAGTTCGGTATTGGATTACTTAGAAGTTTCTTTCTAAGATCTTTCACCGAATTTACTTACTACGTTCTAGAATATTACTATTTCTAGTGGGCCTTAAAATTTTTTAAACCATTTTCGTCGATCGGAGCATCCTGAAGAATACAGTTATAGAAATTAAGAGTACGAACTTTGATACGGCTTGAGTTAGTTAAGATTAATCTAAGGTCGCATACTAAGTCATCCTTTCTGAAAGAATATTTAGTATCACGATCTGCAATTTTCTGGCGATAGTCATCAAACCAGTAAGTAATTGCCTGATCTTCCTTATCTACAAAAGCCAATGACAGGGTTCCAGCTGTGTTTTGACCTGTCTTCTGAATGATAGTATAATTACCACGCATTCTCTTTTCAAAACCTGATACACTATAATCAATACCTACCTGAACAGCATTTAATCTAGCATTGAAAATATCAGTACCAGGGAAATAAACTATCTTGGGTACATTAATGAATTGAAGTTCCCACATGTCACCACGAAGGAATTCTTTATTATTATCTTTATATGTACTTTGATAGTCAATAAATTTCATGTATCCGTCACTTCCACGGACTAAACTTGCTACGCTTGCCATAGTTTTTATTATTTTTTATCGTAATTTAAAGTTATATCGATCGTCATATCATTATCTACTAAGTCGCTCATTCTAGATTCCACTTCAAGTCCTAGTCTGTTATTTGGTAAGTCTAGGTAAAATCCAGTAATAACTAATGAATCTATATATGAGTACCCAGCTGATATTCTATTTAAGATCTGTTCTATTCTAGCTCTTATATCTCCGGCTGATTTAGTACTAAGAATTTTCCATTTATTCTTTTCCAATTCTCTAGCCACTTTTCCTATACAGAATCTCATCCACCCTGAAGTATTGAAGTCTTGTCCATTTTGATATTTTTTATAATAATATATCTGGTTATTAAATACTAGATAATTACTTTTGTATTCTTCAAGTTTTTCTTCTGGTGATTCAAAGGTGTAAGGATCTGTTGTAGGTGTTTGATATAAGATCTGATCGCTAGTTATTGAGTAAATATCTTGTAAGAGCCCTCTAATATGTAAATAATATCCAGGTCTATCTTGTCCGAAAATTGTTTGCCCTCGATAAAAATATAAGAGTCGGTTATCAGTGTCAGAGGTATAATTAAAGACGTAGTTATTTCCGGCCGTATTAGTTTCCTCAGGATCAGTCGTTTCTATTAAGTTTCCGTTTTCCACTTTATAGAATTTTACTCCTCCAGTGGGTTGTGATACTATATAAATTGTTCCTGAGGTTATATCTTCGGCCGATGGGAGTTCTTGAGTTTCTACGTAGGTCCATCCATTATCAGAATTTTGGAATAATACTTGAAAACCTAAACTCCTTGCATACCCTAAAAATCTCTCGTATTCTGGATAATAACTAGTCTCTGAGCCTGTCTTCATTCCGGCCGAGTATTTATAGATATCAGGGACTAAGAAATAATCAATAATTCCAGCGTTGTCAGATCCAAAAATAGCCTCTGCCGCTTTCCAATATTCCCCATTTATATCTTCGGCCGTTTCTTTCCAGGCTCGTTTAAGATACCATGTTCCAGAAGGTAATTCAGATTCTTTAGTACCTTTTTTATATTCTACCTCTTTACCTGTTTCTCGATTTATGTAAGATGTTGAGAGAATACATCTAACTAATTTAGACTCTGAAGTAATTATAGTATCAAGTCTTTCCTGTCCAATAGTAAATAAACTACCTTCATAAATTTCTTGATATTTATACCTCTCGATTGTTACTCTATACTTATCATCTCCTTTCAGTTTCTCAATATTTACACTAATATCACTATCTAAGTATTCGGGATCTCCACCTTCAGTACCAGTTGTTTTAGATATAAATCTCACTCTAGTACTTCCGCTCGAGATTTTTGATAGTATATTGTGTGTAGTGTTAAAATCTGGTTCGAATAATAGACCAGTAATATTAGTAAAATAAGTAACCTGAACAGAATATGATGTGTATATTTTGTAACCCTCCGAGATATTTCCTTCGACTGTATAACCTAATTGACTCGGAATTATAATTTCTACTAACCTCTTGAAAATTTCCTTATTACTTTCTTTGGCTTTGATTTCGACCTCGACTGCTTCATCATAATACTGACTTGGAATATTAGGGATACTATTAATTTCCTCTTTAAACCAAATCATTATATTTTCATAAGAGTCATTTTTAAGTTTTTTCAGGATTATATATTTAGAAGTTAATCCCTCGTCTACTGGGTGAAAATCTATCCCAGGGTTATATACTAAAGAATAAGCTAAAGTTTCATACCCTTTTGATACTCTTAGCAAGTCAGGAAGATGAGATAATAATATTTCTTCATTAATTTTTTCAGTATAATCAACATCTCCTTCCTCTATATATTTCGGATAACAATATTCAGGTCCAATAAAACCTGGATAATTTATGTTTAATACATCTCTATTTTCTAGAGAACTCGTATTATTAGTGTCAAGATTTTGTGGTAGTTCTAGGATTTTCATATATTCTCCTAGATAATATATATAAAGAGTATACCACAAATTTCCCTCTTTATATTCGCCTTCTCCTGTTACTACCTTATACAAAACTTTATCTTCTCCGATTTCTGGAAGTTCTGTTAAGTTATAGTATAATTTTTGATCTATAGAATACTCTTTTAGGTCAACATAGTCAGGAGCATTAGTATTTTGTTCAACCTTAATTGGTCTATATAAGAATAAAGTAACTCCAGATTCTAAAAGTTCATCATAATAATCTTTCCCTGGAAAATCTGATCCAAACCAAATATCAAGCTCATCAGGAGTTCTCACAAGTACTGGTTTTTCATATGACATCTTAGAATCTACAACTTCAGAAAATACTGTAAAATCATCTTGTTCAGTGGAGTACTTTATATTAGTTGTTCCTAATCTTAAATACATAATCTTATTTTATTAATTTTCCAACTGCATTTATACCACCACTTAGAATACTAGTATAATCTGAAGATGTTTCTTTTTTATCGTAAGAAGCAACATTTTTTGCAAGGAATTTTCTAGTAAATCCTTCTACGCCTGCAGGATTTTCACCTACTATACTAAATGATACTGTAAGATCTCCAGCTCCTCCATCAACATCCCCAGTATATTCTTCAGAAAAATCTTTCATGACTAAAAGAAGATCAAATTTTTGGATATTACTATATTGAGGGGTTGATATATAAATTAAACACCTAAAACATATATTTTTATACATAGCAATACATACATTATTAGTATCTATTGCAGTTAGTGTATAATCACTTCTATTTTTTGCTGGATATAGATAATACATTGAATCATGACCCTCACTATTATATACAGCAGCTTTAGCGCATTCTTCAAAATATCGTTTCCAAGACTTATATTGATCATCAGCTATTGTTAATCTAAGTTCATTGGTAAATTCCATTGAAATAGGGTAACTGATTTCACCATCATATAAACTTAATGTTTTATTTGTTAGTTTAGATTTTTGAAGATCGAATCCAGTAAAAGGTATCCACTTATTATAAGCTGTATTTACACCATGAGTTACTATATTCCGAATATTTATTTCATGAATTCCAGGAAGATAGTTAAGATCTCCATTTTCAGGTCCTGCATAGGGTTCTAGAACTACTTCCCAAAAAGCATTACTATCTAGAGTCTGAACTCTATATCCAGAATATTCTGCAGAAGTGAATTTATCAGGTGTTGTAAGATATGGACTTTGTTTTAATATAGTGTATAGATCATTTAGGGTAGAAACTTCACTAACTGATTTACCACATAATTCCTCTAAAGTAGTTTCAATACCTTTTCCAGATAAATAATTAGCTTTTAATTTATAATTACTATCTTTTCCAAGTAAAGTATCAGATACAATATCCTTAGCTACATTTCCTACTTTTTTCCAAAAACTTCCTCCTTTATCTTCAGAAGATTCTCCAGTAATATTACTATGAAGTTCTTTTTCGGCTTCAGAAAACTTACTAGTAGCATAAATATTAGCAGAATCAGGCATTGAAGAGGTTATACGATTATTAGCTGCTGTCCAACCATCTTTATCGTTTCTTCCAAATACTCCTTCAATAGCATCCATTCCTTTATCTAGTAAACTGTCAGGTCTATTTAAAGGATCAGAGATATCTATTTCCATAAAATTATCTCCGAAGATCGCATTACCTATATTTTCTTTGGCAGAATCAACAACATTATCTACAATTCCATCAACCATGCCTCCGATACCACCAGATACTAAATCTCCAACTGCCCCAGAATTATTTCCTGGAAGTCTAGATCTCCAAGTACCTTTTATAATTTCTAAAGCATCTCTTTCAGCTGTTAGATTTTTTAAACAAGTATTTAATTCCTTTTGACGTTCTTTTCCATGTTTACCTTTCGGATTTCCTTTTTTATCTCCTATTATATCTCCAACAATACCTCCGATAGTAAGATTTCCATTATCACCTTCTTCTGCTTTAGCTCGAATAGTTTTTCCAGTGATTTCATGATTCTTATAAGCAAGTCCATCAACAAATATTATTGATAACTCAGGATTTTCTGAATATTCATAAATTTCTTGTCCATCAGGAGCTTGTGCATCTGGAAGTTCTTTTTGTTGATTATAAAAATAAGTAGGATTTTCTATAATTTTTTCTACTTCTTCTGGAGAAAGATAATTATAATCTCCTAACTCTCTTGGAGCTTTTTGCGAAGTTTCTGGTAAATCTAGTGAAGTATCATCTAATTCTTCAATGGTGTGATCTTTTTCAGTATCTTCTGGAACTTCTAGAATAGAATCATAAAAATTTCCAAGATCTCCACCAAGACTATCTAACTCTTCTGGGCCAAGAGGAGTATAATCTCCAGATTGTCTAGGAGCATCAGCTATTTCTGGAACTTCAAGGAGAGAATCATAGAAATTATTGATATTACCACCAAGAGAATCTAATTCCTTTGGACCTAGTGGAGTATAACCTTCATACCCATCTCCAGAAGTTTCGGGGAGTTCGAGTTTTTCATCTTCTAATTCAAAATCTCTAGTATCTTCAAGTTTATCTATAAAATCTTCAAGACTTTCAGGTTCGGATTCTTCTGTACCTTTTAAATCTATCCTTTCATCTTCTAAAGAACTTGATTCATATTCTTTAGTACCCTCTAAGTTTATTCTCTCGTCTTCTAGAGATTTAGGTTCGAATTCTTTAGTTCCGGTTAAGTCTATTCTAGTATCTTCAAGAGAATTATTATCTTCTATACTTAAGTTTTCTCTATAATCCTCTAAAGTAGATATCTCAGACTCTTCAGTACCTTCCAAATCTATTTTAGTGTTTCCAAGTTCTTCTAATACCTTTACAGTACCTCCAAGAGTTATTTTATCTTCAGGTAAACTCTTTAACTCTTCCCCACTTCTAAGAGACTCTTTATGATTCTTTAATTCATCTAACTCCTCTGGCGTTTTCTTAAGATTTTCCCTATAAGTTTCTAACTCTTTATCTTCTATGGTTCTCTCTAAGGATACTTTGGTTTTAGAAAGTTCAGTATCATCTACTGGATTTCTGAGTTTAACTTTAGTATCTTCAAGTTCTTTTAGATTATCTTTTCCACTATTTAATTTTTCTCTGTGATCTTCTAACTTATCTAATTCCTCCAGCGTTTCTTTAAGATCTTCTCTATAACTAGATAATTCAGAAGTTTCAATTGTTTTTTCTAAAGATATTCGAGTAGTATCTAATTCATTTTTAGAATCTACTTCGAGCTGTTCTTTGTGTGATAAATCTTTAAATCCTTCAAGGTCTATTCTTGTTAGATCTAATTCTAGGTTGTGATTATCAATAAGAGATTCTCTTTCTTTTCCTAACTCTAGATCTCTTTCTGGAACCTTAAGATTTTCTTTTGTATTTATATAAAGATTTCTTACATCCCTAACTCCTTCTAGATTTAACTTTTCTGTACCTAGAGATTTTAATTCTTTTGGTTCCTCAGTTAATTCTTCTCGGCGGTCTTCTAGGGTTGGTTCAAGGATATTTTTTTTATTTACTATATCTTCACGATGTTTCTCTAGTTCTGTTTTCCTAGGATCATACAGATTTTCACGTGTCTTTTCTGTATACAACCCATGATTTTCCGCCGAGTCAGAGTTTCTATTATCAGAAAGTGGTTCTCGTGATGATTCTTTATATAGACTTTTAATACCACGAACCCCATCTAATCCCTCTATATGATCTTCGAGAGAATTAATTTCTGGAATCCTCCCTGTTGTTCTTCCAGGGAGTTCTAGATTATCTTTCTCTAGGGAAGTATGATTTTCTTGAGTTGTTCTAATACTTTTAAGATATTTACTAAGAGCTTTTACTTCCTCAGGTCTAGTAAGTTGATCACATCCAGGAATTTTATTTTGCTTCAGAATCTCATTTTCTATATTTCTTTCTCTCATAATTACATATCTAAAGTTTCAATAATACTATTCAATGTATAAACATAGAATATTTCAGCTACTTCAGAGTAACCCATTTTAAGAGATATTTTAAATCTGAATGTATATTTTCCACGAGTATATTGTAATTCATCCCCTACTTCAAGAGATCCATCATCTGTATATACTTCTAGATTATCTCTGTTTCGATTCCATACATCTCTTAGTTCATTCTGATTTAATATCAATATTGTAGTAAATTGATCATAATCGTTCTCTAATGTACTACTTGATGAATATGTACCTCCAAAAACATTTTTCCATTTTGAATTACTCTTTGGTCTGAGTACTACAAATTCAGTCCCAAGAAGTTTTAATTGTAATTTTATATTTTTCATTCCAATAGAATAAAGCCTATTTGCCTTATCTAAGTTTTTTGAAATCATATCCGCCATAATAGTATATATTTAGTTTAAAGATTAATCACAGTCAATAATAGTACAAAATTCTTCTGTATCAATTATCTCACGTATTAATTTATATATCTGTTCAAAAGTAAGAGATCCTGATAGTTTCATTACATATATATCTCTCTCTAGGATCGTAGTTGTTCTAATATGAGCTGCCATAGATCTAATGAAATCATCAATTTCGTACTGACTATATTCAAGATCTTTTGGAATATATATTTTAATTGAAGATGGATCAGGATATATACTAATTACATCTTTGGGAATTTTACTAGAAACTTCATAATCCCCGATACGATCTTTATCCAATTTCTCTGTTAATTTCGTTATCATCTTTCTAGCTTGTAAATCTGAAAAATATCGAATTCTAGGTACTATCATTTTTCAAATATATTAGGTTTTACATCAGTTGACATGAATTTTTTTAAGATAAAATCAAATTCATTTCTTGTTTTAATTGTGTAGTTATATACAACTACTTTTCCAGTATCTACCCTATTTACTATCGTTTTTAAGTGATTCCAGAAAATAGAATCAATCTTCTTAAGTTCGTCGGTATCCTCTTTATTTACTGTTATTACGAATATTCCAGAGATCATTGACATATTAATACCTATATCTCCACCAAATTCCCCAACAGTATAATCTAAACCTTCAACATAACGAAGTCTTTTAAGGCTATTTTCTAAGTACTTATTTCCAAAATCTCCTCGATATGTAGGAATTATATCAGGATCATTAGAAAAAGTTACTGCAGCACTATAAATTAAACCGATAAGATCTTCAGATTTACCGGAAAATAGAAATTTTCCTGTCTTTCCAATGAATTTCTTTAAATCATATTTATTTAAAGACTTAACTGAAAAATCCTTCTGTTCAACTTCCTTAATTCTATTTTCAACTAAAGCTTTGTTATCAAGAAGATTTATTTTTACTCCAAGAGTATTACTGAGCTCCATTATAAAGTTGGCTATAACTTGATAATTTGTAAATACAATAGCCACTGAATAAGAATTATTTCTAGAATTGATTGCATAACTACTATATTCCATCCCTGTATACTTCTTACAGTAATAGTCTAAACTATCTGAAGTCTTTTCCAATTCCTTAGAGGTCATTCCAAAAGTATACATGGTAATGGAATTATCTTGTATTGAAAAATTTAATTTATAAGCTGTTACATTTCGATCATTAAAACTAAACTTCTCATCTATTTTTGCTCTTTTATCTAATGAATCTCCTATAGTTACTCCAGAAGCTCTATAAATACCAAACTCACGACGAATTAATTTATCTACTTCTTGAAATTTAACAGATGACATTGGATTGTGTAAATAGTTTAAGAAGAATTTTAATACTACACCTGCTATAGTTCCATATTTACCTCCAGTTATAGCACCACTGGTAATACTAGCATCTTTTAGGAGACTACCTGTAACTCCTCCAATACCAGCACCAGCTAAGGCAGATTTTCCGATTACTTCTATAGCTCCTGGAACCTTATCCATATCCTTAGGACCTGTATAGTGACCCTCCGGAATTGTATATTGTTTTTGTCTAAATTTTGTCATACCATAAGATTTTTAAAATAATTAGTCGAGCTATTTACTATATCTTCTACAACTCTACCTCCTTTACTATCTACATACTTAGATGCAGCCTTAGACATTTTATCACCAACTCCAATCTTTTTCCACATAGTTTTCTCTGGTTTTCCTACTACACTAACTAAAGCAGATGTTCCAGGAATAGGTACTGTCTTCATAGCTACAGAAGTTATAGGTGCTTCTATAGATGGTTGAATTACTTTAGTATTTACAACTCTTCCTGGATTAATGGCTGCTTGATTTGCCGCCATTTTTACTCCTTCTATCTTATTTAAACCTCTTGCTGTAGCTTCTAAGACTTTATTTTGTGTTTTTATGGCGGATCTTTTTGCAGCCATTGGAGTCTTTCTAAGAACTTTTTTATTAAATCCAGCCAATACTCTAGTTCCTGCAAGAGAATACAACTTTCTTTTTATTATCATAATTTTATATATTAAACAAGTAAATCTCCATACCATCCAGATTGGAGTATATAATTATCACACCTAGATCTAAGCTCTTGATATGCAGGGTCGATATTAGATAAAACGTCAATAGAAACACCAGGGAGCAATAAAGAAGCTTTGAGATTTCTGATGTAATTCAATAAATGACATAATGTAAGGTCCATGAAAATGTACCCCTTGATCCTTCTTCTATATTCAGCCAATAAATAGCTGCTTTAGATGATCCTGGATTAAACGTTTTATCAGGAAGAAAGTCAGGAATTATTGGTCGACTACATATTCCCCTAACATAAAATTGATCATAGCTAGGCATATCCATCATAAAAACATATGGACGTCTATAATCCGTAAAATAAGTATAGTTTCCTGGAGCTGGATAAGATATAGAACCTATTCTGTACATAGGAATAGAATTTGGAACTAATATAATCTGATCTTCCGATATTTTACAATCAAGAAATAATGTAAAATTACTCTTAATCTCACAATATCCTTCAAGTCCCATGTTCTCACAACTACACATCTGAGAACGGTTCATTTTCATCTCCAGAACTAATGGTAGAGTATTTTCAAATTCTCTTAATGACTCCTTAATTATTTCCAGTAGTATTTCATCTGCACTAAGGTAGTCATTTAAATCTAAAATTTCGTCAAGAGAAGTTAAATTGACTAATGCTGCTCGTATAAATAACTTCTTCTTAAGATCTATTAATAATGTTTTATCCATGATATAATACTGGTAATAATTTAGGTTCTACTTTTGTTGTTATATCTTTTCCTTCTTCGAAAAATATCTTTATGATTTCAGGGATTCTATTATTGTCTCTGTAGGAAATTCGAAGAAGTTTTATATTATTTTCTTTGCAATATTGTTCTAAATATCTATCTCGGTTGACTTGATTTATGAAGTCTTGATATGTGGGTTGAAAATATTTTATCCAATGAGTATGTTGTTCTCCGTCATATTCTATAATAGCATTTAATTCAGGAATATAAAAATCCGCAAAAATTTCTTTATTTTCTATTTTTATATATTTTTGACGTACTATATTTGAATTATATTCTTTTAATAGATTATAACAAGAATACTCCATATTAGAACTTCTCCATTTCCGCTCTTCAGATAAACAATTTTTACATCCTATGTATGTTTTTTTCATAAAATTATTAAAAGTTGTCTTCCATATATTTTTATGTTTATTACATTGCAAAATTATTTTTGTAAAAGAACCATTCCATTTATTATCTTCAAACCCTAAAAACTTAAAGGATATATTAAATAAATTTTCTTTTTCTTTTAATTTAGTATTTAATACAGATACAGCTTTTTCCTCTGTGTATGATATTTTTTCTAAGTCACAAAGAGGACATGTACCTTTTCCTCTTGATGATACCAGTGTTCTAAATGATATTTCATATTCTCCATGTATTGGACATATTAATGTAACCGGTTCACCGTAATCTTTAAAAGTTTCTTTTACTTTTGAGAATCTGATATCATATCCGTATATATTGTATACCATTTCTTGTGCTTTTTCTGCAGTTATTTTTCTTTTACTACTAATTTTTTCTTTTACACATTCAGGACATAACCAACCCAATCTATCTTTTCTCTTAAATTCTGAATATTTAGGATATCCTATTAAATTATGTATGTTACATTTAATAATTAGTTTCGTATTTCCATTTATAAATTTATTATTTTCAAAACCCAAGAATGAAATATTACCTTTTCCAGAATTATTAAAATAATCCACTATTCTATTAACTTCATCAAGTGCGCTTTTTTCACTAATAGATTTGCTTTTACTTATTTTCTCTGATTTGCATTGTTTACAACTCCAGCCACTTCTAATAAAATTTCTGTAGTTTACTTCTCCAATTAAATTATGAAGCTTACATTTTACTACTAATATTATTGTTCTTGTATTTTTCCAATCTGGATTTTTTATTTTTATAAACTCTATATTATTGAATATCAATAATTTTTTATTAATATTATCTAATATTTCTTTTTCTGTTAGTTTTGTCATAATAAATTATATCTATAAAGGATAGTATGCCAGACTTCTCCAGCATACTATCATTAATTTATTTTTAATTGCTTCCTGTTATTCAAGAGCTGCTCCTCTAGTATCTTCGTACTCTGAGACTGCAAGATCCATACCAACATCGAAAATGTCGTGATATCAATACGTTTACTAAGTATTATCTACTTATGTTCAGACTATATCTTTTAAAATCTTTAAAATGATTTTAATTATACATTTAGTCGTTGAGAAATAGAATCATATCTATTTTTGCTGATTCTTTGAATTTATTAAGTTCCAGCAATTGGTATAATAATCGCATATACTTTACGATGACATATTTCGCTTATTCTATTATTATTTGTAATAGGCAGACTATATTATCTAGAGTTATCTTCTAGTATCTACTATAGTCGTTGAGAAACTATTTTTTTTTAATAGTTTTTGCTGATTTATGTTTTACATTTTCCAGCAGTTTAAGATATTTTCTAATGTTAAAATTCACATTAGCCTCTCTTATATAAATTTTCGAAAGGGCACGTTGATATCTAACCAAAACATTAACCACCATTTTATTCTGCATTACTGTTAAACTTAAATATTAATCTTATATTTAAGATCAGACTATATCATTTTAATAAGTACATAGTCGTTGAGAGAAAATTTTTGTAAACTTTCTTTGCTGATTTATTTTATTATCTTCCAGCAATTCTCTTATTTTTCTTGGTAATGTAAAATCCAAGGCGCAATTATTTACGCTGAATTTGAACAGGGTTATTTGTCTCATCAATGATAATACGGTAATCATCAATATTATAAGACATTGGGAGAATAGTTGATTTGAACCAGTAATCGATAGTTCCAATCGCACTTTCCCATAGTTTAGGTGCAATTCTCCAGCCTATGTACTGTTTAAGTAGTACAGGCATAGCTTTTGAGATACGAATAGCTAAACGAGAGTTACCTTCATCTGAAACAATATTATCTACACTTTGCTTAGTATAATTATCATTCATGTTCCAAGCATTAGTTTGATAATTCCAGAGTACAGTATTTACTCGTTTTGATAGCAGAAGTTGACGAGTTTTCTTATTAAACTCTGTCATAGGTCTCTGATACTGAACAATACCGTTAGTTTGTCCAAGCACGGGAGCAAATTCTGCATTATTTCTACGGTTTCTAGCTACAGCTTCCCAATAAACAACAGCAGGTGAGCAATAATATTTCCATCCAAATGTACCAGAGTCGATATCCCAAGGTGCAGACAGATAGAGTTTATATGAATCTTGTGCTATTTTAGTTGCATTATTAGCGATAGTCATATAATTTGTGCTCTGAACTGTTGATATTGGATAGAAATAGTTAGAGTTGATAGCCATATTAGCCAAGTAATTCTGGAAACTTAGTGATGTATTTCCAAGGTCACATAATCCTTCAACCACATAAATTTCCTGAATATTGATTTCGTCAAGTGCTTTCTTAAGATCCGATTCAGATACGTCAAGAATATCTGTTTCAGTTGGATCTACGCCTAATTTTGCATAAACTTGATCTCCACCATTTTCTTGATATTCATAGTACTTATATGAACTTCCAGATCCAACTCGGTAAACATCTCCAACTGACATACCTATTGAGTTGTAAAGATCAGTCATTGAAGAAACTGTTTGTTTATAAGAACCTGCATTTGGGTCATTAGGATCAAGTTCTACCCATACTTTATCATCAGCTCCGTATCCATAGTAGTTCAATCCAAGCTCTCTCATGTCGTCAGGGAGTTGAAGTTGAATCATACTTAGAAGTTCATTGAGTTCTGATACTTCCATATCTCCACGGCCGGTTACTTTACCTATATTAAAGAACTGCACTTCGTCAGAAATATTAGGATCAAGAACAGCGACTTCATAAAAATCTCGCTGTAGGATACTTTCTGACGGTTCTACTGTTCCTTTCTTGGTATAGGTATCTAGAACGGCCGATAGTACCATATAAGGAGAATCAGAGTTTTCATTCAAAGCAGGGTTAGTTAATTCTTTGGTAACTACTGCATCATGATTAAAACGTCTAATTCTAACTCTCAGATCAGTATTAGAGTTATATTGATTAACTGCATAATATTTTTGTTCTTCGAAACCAGACCAAGCAGAAGCATTAATATCTATAAGTTTTTGATTAGGATTATCACTAGTCCAATCAGGTTCACAAATTACGATATACTGCTTTCCTAGTGGACATCTAGAATCTGAAGTATCTAGCATATCCTGTCCTAGGTAAAGTTCATAGAATACAACTGCCTTTGCTTTATCAGGATCAGTTGTTTCATTTTCAGGAACGATATTATTAGGATCTGTAAAGAATTTATAAGATGGAGAGAAGAATTTATTAGTTTCATTCATCTGATTTACTAAGTCAGGGAGAGTTCTTACATAGTAGTCATACTGAGGACCATCATCAGTTGTACGATTACCAAGAATACCTACTCCATTCAAATTAATTGACCATCCATCTTGATCATGTTCTGCATCATCTCCATCAATATCAAGAACAAATTTAACGACACCTTTATCAGCATCTCTAAATCCCTTCATTAAAGCACCATCTCTGAGGATATATGTACTATAATCAGTTTTAGTCATGGGTTTAGCGTAGTAGATATCGTTAGCTTTAGATGCTCTACAAACCAGCATAACATTAGAGCCTGCTAATCTATAAGCATTCATCCACATTGTTGCAGCCACATTTTTATCTCCTGTATTATTAGCATCATGATAAAGATTATTTAAGGATGCCATATAATCTTCTGTTAAGTCTCCTGAAGCATAAGTTTTTAAGAATTCAGATTGACTAGAAATCAATGTAGGAACTGCTGGGCCTGCATCAGAAATTAAAGTCACTCCGATAATTAAACTTTCACCTGCAGTAGGATTAAGAGCTGCGGTATGTACTCTCTCTATAACTTTTACATACGGTTCGAGAGTTTCAGTCCATTGTGCCATAATTTAAATATAATAATTAATTGTTTTGTTTTAACCAACTTCTACGAGATATACTGGATATTTATTTCTTATAAATTTTTCACATATTCCAGCTATTAAACCAACATCAGCGGTTCCATCAGATATAGTAGTTATAGAAATTTCATTATATCTACTTTTACTTTCCTCTGTCACTGCACTTGAGTTTGGTAAGTTTCGTATTATGTTTTTTGTTATATCTTTTAGTTTATTATCTGCTATTGTATTTACTAGAAGTCTAAGTTCACCAGAATTTCTTGTTATAGCTACACTTATTGCTGACTTGAGAGAATCCGCCGTTTTAGGATCTCTTGTAAAATCGGAGCCTTCTTTAAAGCCTGTTTTTTTAAGATCCTCTACTACTCTATCCATTAATCTATTGTCAACTGTTAATTTTCTGGAAATAGCTTCATCACCTTTTTTTATAGTACCAACTAAGGCTCCAAGAGCTGCTCCGACTAATGTTCCGGCGGCTACTACTCCAAGTCGTTTAGCAAATGGACTTAGAGCATTTAATTTTCGGAAAGTAGGATTACTCCCTTCATATTTAATATTTTTAGCATCTTTTCCGGATAATGGTAAACTTAGAGTAGCTACGTTTCCACCAATTATAGCTCCTTTAACAGTATCAGATAATATACTAAAGTCTTTTCTTCTAAATGTAATCATATTATTATCATTTCTCTCGGAAAAGATTTTTTTAAATTTATAAGAGGTTGTCTTTTTTGGTTCTTTTACTTCTACCTCTTTTAAAGTTTTATTAACTCCTCCAAGTGCTTTAGTTAATTTATCCATTGCTTCTAGTTGTTCTTCTTGATATTTTTTATCAGAATTTTTTCTAGTAGCATTAATAGCAAGATTAGTTCCAGAAAATCCAGCAGTGGCAGTAGTAATTTTTGCCGTAGGATTATTTTTATAAAACTCCTTTACATCTCTGATTATTTTCTTTGGTTTAAATTTTGCCATAATTTTTATTAGTTTTAATAGGAATAACCATCTCTTTGAGTCATATTCGTCTTCCAATCTTGTTTTTCTCTTCGTCTAGCCTGTCTTTGAGCATAATTAAGTCTTTTATTATACCATTCATTATTTTCAGCCTGTTTATTTCTATTTCGAAGAGCCATTCCACCTGCTAGAAGACCACCAACAACTAATCCAGTTTTTCCACCTTTACCCATTCTTCCGAGTAAACTACGACCTGCCTTATTCTTTCCGAAAGCTCCAGCAACAGCACCAACTGTTCCACCAAGAGCAGCACCACCAAGAGCAGCACCAGCTACAGAACCATATCCAGGAGCTTGTTTTGGTTTTTCAGCAAGAATATCTGAATCTTTCATTCTCTTAAGATTATCAGTATCGTCGTATTTAGTGAATAATTTTCTTTTTATAATCATTGTATTTCTTGATTTTTAGAATCTTGATATTTGAAAGCATCTTTATCTAGAGCCCGAGCTGTTTTATTTACTATCTTCTCTCCAGTTCCCCATGTTGCTCCTAAAACTGCAGCACCGACTGGAATACTACCTGCTAAGGCTGTTTTGGGATTATCCATGATGAACTTACCTGCTTTTTGAGACCATACTGAACCTGAATGTTTTCCATATCTATTTAACTGATGACCGAATTTGTATACACCTTTTCGACCACCTCCGCCAGATAAATTAGAAAGTCCACCTAAAATTGTTTGTCCAGGAGTTTTAAATATCTGTAAATTTTTTACAGACTTAGAAGCACCAGTAAGTAATCTTTTAACTGCCATTGTTCCAGGAACTGCATAGTTTCTCTGAGTTGATGCCATTTGATCTTTATATTGAGCTTTTTCAGCAGAGTATCCGAGAGCCATGGGAGCAGAACCTAGAGCAGCCATTGTTATCAAAGTTCCTTTATTCTTTTTTGCAGCTTCTCCTAAAACCTTTCCAGTACCTTTTACTGCTTTCATTATAGATCCAGCAGAGTAGGTTTTTTCAAGAGGCATTCCATTTTTCTTCATATCTTTTTGAATTGCTTTATCAGTAAGATATGAAGCTCCTGCCATTGTAGCTCCCATCATAGTTCCACCAATCAGCTTATTTTTTTCTTTCCATGCAATTTTACCAACATCTTTAGCGAGACCTTTAGCATTTCCTAAAGTTTTATTATTTTTAAGAGTTGCCGTAAGTTTTGCAAAATTTATCTGAGCAAATTGTTTTTGTCCCATTACATCTGCTGCTTGTTGTGCTGCTTGTGGATTATTTTTTGCATTCTCAGCAATTTTATTTAAAGCTTTGGTCATTTTTCTATTCTGCTCTTCTGCCTGTGCTGCTTGTTCCTCAGCTTGTTTCATTTGATCTGAACCCTGTTTTAGAGAAAGACCTGTACCAATAGCTCCTGCAGCATTTAAAGCCATTCCCCAAAAAAATTCTTTTTGTCTAAACTTAATCATAATCTAAATCCTCCTATAATTAAGTTTGCATATCTTGACCAGCAGTTTTAAGACCTTTTCCAAGACCTCTAGTAGCTGCAGAACCTAAGAGATAACCAGCTCCCATACCTAAAATACTTCCAAATGGTCCCCCTATCATTGTTCCAATAGTTCCTCCTAACTTAGTAGCTCCTAAAACACCACCAGCGATTCCGGCTACTTTATTATCAAGAGCTTTACCAACTCCTTCTGTAACTCCTCCTAGTGTATTTCCGGCAGCTTCAGTTAGTGCATTGTAACACTTTCTTTTTAATCTGTATCTTGCCATTTACCTCTTCCTCCACGATTTAATTCTTGATTTAATTTTCTCATTTCTTTTCCTAAATTACCGATTCCAGCTAATTCACGTTGAGAAGTATTCATTCTACCCAGTCTATCCATATCTGTATCATATTTTCTCCCTTTAGTGAAACCAAGAGCTGGGTTATTAGTATTTAATATCTTGGTTTGAGAAAATCTCTTTACAATCATCATGCATTAAGTAAATATATCTTATAACCTAATCCGAAGGGTAATATATTCAGTGCATTAATAGCATCTTCGATAGATTTGAATTCCAAAACTAATGATCTTGATTTTTTATCATACTTAACGGCTTCTCCAAGTAATTCAGAGACCTCATAGGATAAATCAAAAGAAGGAGAGAATGAACCAGATAAGTAGGGATATTGTTTGTCACCACCCTTACTTTTAAACTCTCTTTGCTCTAGAATTGATCCAGGAAATTCTGAATATTTCTTTTCTTTTTTCTCACCTCTTCTTCCTCTAGGATTATCATTCCCAGGTCCAGAAGTGTCTCCTAAAGAAGTATTATTTCCTCCATTATTATTGTTATTATTCCAATTTGGATCACTATCTTTTGGCGCAAATATAGAATGACTTACATTTAATTGCATATTTCCAAGACGTTTATCATATGTTTTACCTGGAAGTCTAACTTCATCTGGTAACTTTGCTTTAGCGCCAATTTTTAGATACATTCTATATTTATCTTTTCCAAACATAGAAGTACTAATCACAAATCTTTCAATTACTACATTATTCCCCCTAAGAACAGGAATTAATGCACTAGTATCTATCACTCCGAATTTATTTCTATCAGAATATCGCATGAGTTTTACATAAAGACTTCTCATTGCATCATATTCTGTAAATTCTTTCTGTCTAAATTTAATCATGCTACAACTGATAAATTATATTTTGTAGCGAGAATTTCTATAATATCAAAAGCTATTCCTAAGTGATCAGTTTCTGCTGTGATTACTCTAGTTTCTTTATTGATATCAGTTATTCTCATTCTAAAAATATCTTTGATTAATTTTTGAGTATAATTGTATAATTCCTTATCCTGTACTTGAATTTGATAATATCCAGACTCATTTTTTATAAATGAAACTAAAACCATAGCCTTAGAATTAACTCTACTAACGCTATCTGCTTGTTCTGGAGTTATAATGTTAGGTCGCAATCCTTGTTTTTTTAAATATTCAATAGCGTCCGGCATTAAATTTTGGATAAGGTATTTCTTCTTTCTAAAATTTATCATAACCCTTTGTTTATAATTGTTGTTTCAGTATCAACCGGAACTTCATAATGATAATCTGGATTATTTCGTTCAAACTCTATATTCTGAACTATCTCTTCTAGGAATTTATATCTATCATCAATTACTTCATAGAAAAATAGTTCACATCTGAATTGACATTGATAAGAGAAATTTGAATTATCATCTTGTTGATATGTCTGGTTAAAGTCTTCAGTTATTCCTCCCCATTTTATTGCAGCTGTCCATCTTTGTCCATATCTATCTGGTGTCTTGAATTCACAAAAATTAGTAAGTAATGTGACATTCATATATCTATTCTTAAAGTCAAAGAATAATGGCATATCAGTACTTCTTAAGTAAAATTCAACTGGTATTTTATGCTGCATTACTTTATCATCAGAATATTTAGGATGATTATCTTTTACTGGAGTCTGAAGAAATTGATAAACAACATGTGATGTTTTAGTTAACGTAGTTTCTTTATTAATTCTAACTAACTCTAAACCATAGTCATCTAAAATTTTACGTAATTCTAGAATAAATTGATCTTGATAATCCACAGCTCTTATAACATAATCATTATATTTCCTTCTTAATGTAAATATTGTTTCAGATTCAGATTCAAGTGTAACATCATCTGAACTAATTATAATCTTAGGAAAATTTCTTATCTCATAACAACTTGGTCTAGGTCCAATAGGTTGAAGATATATAAGATTTCCAGAATAAAATAAGAAATTTATAAACTCAGGATTTTTATAATCTCCTTCTGAAACTACTATTGTTGTATAATTATAGTTTTGGATAACTCTGGATTCTGAGTCATTTACAATAACTATATTAATAGTATGTGGATCATAAGTTAATTTTCTTAACTTAAGTCCATTTAATGTAACATAAGTATTTTTAAATAATTTAGGAAGTCCTGTAGGGAGCATGTCAATTCTTTTCTCAGTACATGGTATTCCTAAAAGATCTGATAAACTTCCAGAAGTACTTCCTGGAGAATAAGTTAGAGTGAGAGTAGATCTTGAAGTATCCTCTACTATAGAGCTTATTTGTCCTTCTTTTACTTGAAAATACCTACATTTATTAGAAGAGAGTTTAAGACCTCTGTAAATTACATCACTCATAAAACTTATTTTAATATTTTAAAATTAATTTTCAGGGATTAACTTCTTCTTCTTTAACTATTAGCTTTATTTTCTGCTGCTAAGAATGTACCAGCACCTAATGCAGCAGTACCAGCGGCAGCAACACCTAATCCTTTACCTATTCCAATAGCACCTCTACCAAGACCTTTTGCTGCCTGTCCAATACCTTGCATAGTATTACCAGATTTAAAAGCTTGTCCGGCAGATTTGAAAGCTTGACCTGCTAGATTAAATGCAAAACTTTTTCTTTTAAGTCTATAAGTTGCCATAATTATTTCATAATTTTTCCAAGTGCCTGCATACCTTTCTGATCAGCTTTTGCATTAAAAGCTTGTTTTGTCATCTGAGATCCTGTTTTCTTTAAAAGTGCATTATCAATTTGTTTAGCTCGTGCAACTCCAAAATCCTTAGCTCCAGATATCATCATTCTATCTCCAACTTTTCCTCCAACAGCTTTACCAGCTTTCATTAGTCCAGTATTAGTTTTAGCCATAATGTTAGCACCAAATGCACCTTTTTTAGCCCCAAGAATGGCTGCACCTGCTGCGAGGCCACCTAAAGCTAATTTTTTCCCAGTACTCATTCCGCCTTTATCATCGGAATATAATTTTCTCTTTAATCTAAATGTACTTGCCATAATTGTAAAAAATTAAAAAGAGAAGGAACCTTAAGTCTATAAGACCTAGGGAATCCCTCTCTTTGTTTAAAATCATTTTATTCTTTAGGGATCTGAGAGTTTAACGATCCAAATGATTTTTTATGGTTTAATTAGATACCGAATTTGAAAGTAACCTTCTGTACCAATTCAGGAGCCATATACTTAGTACCTTCCTGATAGTAGATACCAGAAGCCATCTGAGTTGGGTTATTGTAGTTACCAATAGTCGGAGTATCAGTCAAAGGCATATAGATACCACGTGCAAGCGGAGCCATCTGACCATCTTTTGTTTTGTGAATTGCATAGAAAGTACCTTCACCCGGAGCTTCAGCAATATCAGTAGAACGAAGTACAGGAATACCGTTATACCAACCCAACAGATCATTGATATAAGTCATCTTAGTATTACGTTCCCATTTACCAATCATTCCACCCTTCTGGAATTGATTAGATGCCATATTACCAGCTACATAGGCAGTAACATCAACACCCTTAACAGCTTTAGTTGCCAATGCACTTTCAACATTAATCAAGTAAGCATCGAACAAATCAACTCTAGAACGATAATCCATGAACTGACCAGTCATAGCACCCTGAGTCAAATCCAAGTCAGCCATAACGTTACCATTATAACCTTCTTCCAAAGTAGAAACCAATTTATAGTTAATTACCTTAGTATACAATTCACGAAGCTTAGTGAACAAGAAAGTAGCCATATCAGAACCAGTTGCTTTCTTCATAGCACCTAAAGCAGCAATGTTATATTCAGCTACCAACATATCAGGTACAGTAGCCAAACCAAGCTGTTGCATCTTAGCGATAAATCTCTTATCATTAGCATGTGCATTAGAAGCACCAATAGTATTACAAGGAGTACCAGTAACATCTTCCTTACCTACAATAGTGATAGTTTCTGTAGCAGCATCACCAGCCAAAGCAGTAGCCAAAGTAAATTCTACACGACCATTCAAATAGTTGATAGTACCGTTAGAAATCTTACCAGCAACAGCCATGAAAGCACCCTGACCATTATCGATCAATTCGAATTTTTCAGTTGCAGTAGCAATCTTAACACGTACTGTACCAGGGATAATCTTACGACCAATCAAAGAAGAGTAGTCAGCATTAGTAGTCGGAGTAATATTCAAAGTAAAGTTACCCATAGCTTGAATATCCTGATAGTTATCCGGACCTAAGTTAGGAATAACAGAACGCATATCAGTTACGCCCAAAACGTCGAACCAATAGAACAAACCATTAGGCTGATCAAAGTCACGTTCGATAGACATATAACCTGCGAATGAGCTTACATAAGAAGCTACAGAAGCATTGAAATACTGAGTAGACAGCAACGGAGTTTCTGCATAACCAGAGAAAGTCTTCTGCAGCAAGTTACCTGCATTACCTAGACCAAACAAATCTTTCATTTCATCGTTACGAGAGAACATCTTAGCATATTCACGAGAACGAAGGTTAGCATCTTCTGCTGATACTGAGCTATTAATAAGAGCCTCCATCATTGAAGGAGTCTGCATCATTTGCAAATACTGTGTATTCATAATGTATATAATGTTTTTATTATTTTTTGTTTATGTAAAATGGTTTTTGAGGATAACCATAAACCTATCTATTTATATTTAATTACTTACGAAAACTATTTCCAGTCAACCATGATACTAGAGTATCATTTGTATCACTGAATTTCTTTTCTGAGAACTGAGCTTCCTGAAGATCTTGTTCTTGAGCCTGTGCAGGAGCTTGTTTTGCTTCCATAATTTGCTGAGCTGCTTCTTCTGCTACTGCTTGGATACTTTGAACTGCCTGAAGTGCTTTATCTTCAATAGCTTCAACACTAGTAGCACCACCTTGTGCAGGAGCAACACCTGCCGGAACTGCTACTTCCTGAGGAGCTACAGCATTAGGATCAGCTAAAGGAATTACAGGAGTATTAGGATCTACTTCTCCAGCAGGAACAGGAACTGCACCTACAACATCTGAGAAGAATTTATTAAGAATAGGATCTTCATAATCTCCTGAGAATTTCTTTTCTTCTTTATCAATAGAATGTTCTTCAAGTTTGTCAGCTTCTTCTTCTGATAATGGATGACATTCAATATCATCTTCACTCATAGTAGCCTTAGTAAATTCACCATTTTCCTTATCTTCTATAATTGCTTCTGTAGCTGAAATTGGAGTAATGATTTCTTTATCTGTTTCTACTTTCTTACCAGTTTCAATAGCTTTTTCTACTGGACAATGACCATCTTCTTCAGAGAATAGACGAACCATATATTCAGTAAATTCCTCACCTTCAGAGAAGAATTTAGTTTCTGCCTCATTACAGTAGATATCTTCAGAAAATTCTTTTTCTTCATGATTTTCAACTTTATCTTCTACTGCAATACTGTTTGTTAGATTATCGGCTTCTGCTTCTGAGATAGGATTAACATCAAGAACTTCTTCATCCATCTCAGCTTTAGTAAATTCGCCATTTTCTTTATCCTGTATAACTGCAGTCTTAGAATCGATAGGCGTAATAATTTCTTTATCTGTTTCTACTTGTTCGCCAGTTTGGATTGCGCTTTCAATTTCAGCAGAATCAGCTTCTTCAGAGAACAAACGAATCATATACTGAGTAAGTTCTTCATTTTCTGAGAAAAATTTAGTTTCTGCTTCGTCACACCAAACATCAGAGAATTCTTTTTCTTCTTCCTCATCTTCGTCTTCCTCTTCGTCTTCCTCTCGGCAAACGGATCGGGCCGTTGGGGACCGTATTCCATAAAGCCTATGGCGCATAGCGTGCCTGCTATGGCTCCGCTAAGGTGTCCTTCCCAGGAAGTGGTGGCTTTGGCAAATTGTGGGAACATATTCCATACCAGGCCGCCATATAGGAACGTTATCAACAGTGAAATGGCGATAAGCGGTACATGTTTGCGCAGAATGCCGCTGAAGAACAGAAAAAAAGCCAGTCCGTATATGATGCCGCTGGCTCCGATATGCCATCCCGGTTTCCCTATAAGAAAGGTAAGCGCACCGCATCCTATCCAAATGGCAAAGAAGATGTAGGGGGCTATATGCCGGTAGAAATAGAACAGACACCACATCAGGAAAAAGAGTGGAATCGTATTGGCGAACAGATGCTTGAAACTGCTGTGTACCAGTGGATGTGCGAAAATTCCGAACACGCCCCGCTGTTCCATCGGATATACTCCCAGTCGTGTGAAGTTCCA
>ERZ791624.412-NODE-412-length-29983-cov-3.279705_pt1 | contig 29983 bp, 22 predicted proteins | sample MGYA00510058_ERZ791624 | MGnify/ENA primary metagenome ERZ791624 (study PRJEB30046, sample SAMN00715158) | human gut metagenome | study: EMG produced TPA metagenomics assembly of the A metagenome-wide association study of gut microbiota in type 2...
TGGTGGACGTGGTGGCCACCCGGTCCGTGTGACCCCGCAAATCACCGGTTGACAGGGAAGCGGGGGGCAGTATATAATAAGTTGAATCATCATTCCCTGTTAATTCGATGCTTTTCTCTATGAAATCTAATATTTCATATCAGCAAGGAGGTCTTACATGGACATTTTCGAGAAATGCTATGCCCCGTCCCTGGCCAAGGAGCTGAAGGAGGCGGGGGTGTATCCCTATTTTCACGCGCTGCAGTCCCGGCAGGACGTGGAGGTGCAGATGGAGGGCAAGCGCCGGATCATGCTGGGCTCCAACAACTATCTGGGCCTGACCATCGCCCCGGACGTGGTGGAGGCGGGCATTCACGCCCTGGAGCGCTACGGCACCGGGTGCAGCGGCTCCCGGTTCCTCAACGGCACCCTGGAGATGCACCTGGAGCTGGAGGCGGAGCTGGGAAAGTTCCTGCGCAAGCCCGGCATCGTCACCTTTGGCACGGGGTATCAGTCCAACGTGGGCATCATCAGCGCCCTGGTGGACCGGCATGACTACGTCATCTGCGACCGGGAGAATCACGCCTCCATCTATGCCGGGTGCCAGATGAGCTACGGCAAGATGCTGCGCTATCGCCACAGCGACATGGAGGAGCTGGAGAAGTGCCTGCAGCGGGTGCCGGAAAAGAACGGCGCCCTGATCGTCACCGACGGTGTGTTCTCCATGGGCGGCGACATCGCCAGACTGCCGGAGATCTGCGCCCTGGCCAAAAAGTACGGGGCACGGGTCATGGTGGACGACGCCCACGGGCTGGGCGTTCTGGGCCAGGGCGGCCGGGGTACGGCCAGCTACTTCGGCCTGGAGGACCAGGTTGACATCTATATGGGCACGTTTTCCAAGTCCCTGGCGTCCCTGGGCGGGTACATGGCGGCCTCGGAGGAGGTGGCGGACTTTGTGCGCCACGCGTCCCGGCCCTTCATCTTCTCGGCGTCCATTCCCCCGGCCAACTGCGCCACGGCCCTGGCGGCCCTGCGGCCCCGGGAGCAGCACCCCGAGCTGCCGGAGCGGCTGCGGGAGCTGAGCCTCTATGCCCGCAAGGGCATGACGGACCGGGGACTGAAGATCCGGGAGTCCGCCCTGACGGCCCCCACGCCCATCATCCCCATCTATACCTACGAGACCTACCACACCCTGGAGGTGGCCCGGGACATTTATGACCGGGGCGTGTATGTGAACCCCACCCTGCCCCCGGCCACGCCGGAGGGGGAGGCCCTGCTGCGGACCAGCTATATGGCCACCCATACCGAGGCCCTGCTGGATGAGGCCATGGACATCATGGCGGACGTGCTGGTGAAGGATCATGCGTGAGATCGCCGTCATCACCGGAGGAACCTCCGGCATCGGCAGGGCCACGGCCCTGTATCTGCGGGATGCGGGCTATACCGTGTATGAGCTGAGCCGCCGGGAGCAGGGGGTGGAGGGCCTGCACCACATCCGCTGCGATATCACCGACGAGGGGCAAGTCCGCTCCGCCGTGGCGGAGATCATGGACCGGGCCGGGCGCATCGACGTGCTGGTGAATAACGCGGGCTTCGGTATCTCCGGGGCGGTGGAGTTCACCGACACGGCGGAGGCCCAGCGGCTGCTGGACGTGAACTTCTTCGGCATGGTGCGGATGAACAAGGCCGTCATCCCCCATATGCGCCAGGCGGGCCGGGGCCGCATCGTGAACCTCAGCTCCGTGGCGGCGCCCTGCCCCATTCCCTTCCAGGCGTACTACTCCGCCGGAAAGGCGGCGGTGAACGCCTATACCATGGCCCTGGCCAACGAGCTGCGGCCCTTCGGCATCACGGTGTGCGCCGTGCAGCCTGGGGACATCCACACGGGCTTCACCGCCGCCCGGGTGAAAACCATGGAGGGCGACGACGCGTACGGCGGCCGCATTGGCCGGTCCGTCCAGCGGATGGAGCACGACGAGCAGACGGGCATGGACCCCGCCAAGGCCGGAGCGTTTATCGCCCGGGTGGCCATGAAGCGGCGGCCCAAGCCCATCTATACCATCCGGCTGGACTATCAGTTCTTCGTGTTCCTGACCCGGATTCTGCCGGGACGGACGCTGAACTGGCTCATCGGGCTGCTGTATGCAAAATAAGACCCGGGGCGGACTGTGAAAATTGCCGATTAAGTCCGGGGATATTTCCCCTGATTTTTGCACACAACCACCATTTGCAGGTTTTCCCAAAATCTGATATACTGACTCCACAGCGTGTGGCGTTTCTGCGTAAATCCGGTTGCAGAAGCGCCGCGCGCTTTTTTGCGGCAAAAATGCCCGGAGCCGGGGATTTTGCAGGAAGGAAAGTGATATTTTATGGAACGCTCCAACGAATTTCTGGGAACGGAGCACGTGGGGCGGCTCATGGGCCGCTACGCCGTTCCCTGCGTGATCTCCCTGCTGGTGGGGGCCTTGTACAACATCGTGGACCAGATCTTCATTGCCAACGCCGACTATCTGGGGTCCTACGGCAACGCCGCCAACACGGTGGTGTTCCCCCTGACGGTGGTGGCCCTGGCCATCGCGGTGATGGTGGGGGACGGCTGCTGCGCCTTTGTCAGCATGGCCCTGGGCCCGGTGTTCGGCCAGGAGCAGTATGCCCAGATCCCCATGGCGGCGGTGGGCAAGGCCCTGGCCTCCACCATGCTGTCCATGTTCCGGGAGGTGGTGTTCGGCGTGGGCTTTGCCCTGCTGCTGCCGGTATTCCTGGGGCTGAACGGGGTGCTGTGGTCCATGCCCGTGTCGGACGTGCTGACCTTCGTCATCTCCGCCGTCATCATCGTGAAAACCTATCGGGACCTGGACGCCCCAGCGCTCCGGGCACGATAAAAAGCAGGCAGGGCCTTCCGCTACTCCTGATAGGGGTACCTTGAAGCGTGTCCTCGGATTAGGCAGGCAGTGCAATTGTACTGTCTGCCTTTTCTGTTGTCTCTCCGCATAGAAGCATATCGTCTGTCTCGTTGAGGTTGAAGTCCCGAAAACAGATGTGGATCTTCTGCGGTGCGTGCTTGGAGTATTTGACCTCTTTCTCATACACGATGATTTTCGCCACAAAGGTGCGGAGCAGTTCCGGGGTCAGTTCCGTCATGTCGGTGAACTTTCTGGCCTTGGCGATGAAGTTCTTGGCGTTGGCCATGCTACTGCGTAGTTTCTCCAGGCGCTCCTCCGTGGCAGGGATGGCTTCGGCCAGCTGCGCTTTCTCCTTGGAGTATGCCTCAGACAGCAAACGGAACTGCTCATTGCTCACCCGTCCCAAGGCGCTGTCCTCATACATCCGCTTGAACACTACATCCAGTTCGCCATCCCGTTTCCGCATCGTGGACAATTCCCGTTCCAACCCCCGGATCTCCTTTGCCACCTCAGTAGATTGCTTTTGCTGAATATATGCGGCGAACCGCTCCGGGTCGCTCCTGGCAAACTCTGTAGCTCTGCGGATTGTTTCCAGCACGATTTCCTTCAGTGCCACTTCCCGGATATAGTGAGCGCTACACACTTCTGCCCCGTCCTTCTTGTAGGTGCGGCAGGTGAAATGATTCTGTTCCGGCTTCATGGTGTGCGCCCGGTGCAATACCATGGGCTTACCGCAGTCCGCACAATACACCAATCCAGAGAACATATTCTGCTCATCCATATTCGTGCGGCGGCGCTTATGAGATCGCACCTCCTGTACGATATCCCAGGTTTCCTGATCCACCAGCTCTTCATGAGTATTCTCAAAGATAAGCCACTCTGATTTGGAGCGTTCACATCGTTTTTTGTCCTTGTAGGACTTGGTGCTGTAGCGAAGGTTGACCGTGTGCCCAAGGTAGACCATGTTCTGAAGCATATCCGCCACCATGTCGCCAGTCCAGTTGTAGGGCCGCTCTGCATTCAGCCCGGAATGGGATGTGCCGAATTTCGTATAGGCGTACATGGATGGACTGTAGATGCATTCTTTCTTGAGCTGCTTTGCAATCTGGGCTGGTCCCATTCCGCCGGCGCACATGGCGAAGATGCGTTTGACGACAGCCGCCGCCTCCTCATCCACCAACAGAGGAGAGTCCTTGGTTGCACCCTTGCGGTAGCCGTAAGGAGCTCGTGTCCCCACCCGGATTCCCCGCTGTGCCTTAGCGTTCACTACATTCCGCACCTTGCGGCTGCAGTCCCGCACGTGCCACTCATTGAACAAATTCTTGAAAGGCATCAGCTCGTTGCTGTTTTCATACTTGGTGTCAACATTGTCGTTGACAGCGATGTAGCGCACATCATTGGAAGGGAATATCTCCTCGATATAAAGACCGGTGTGCAGTTGGTTTCTTCCAAGGCGGGAAAGATCCTTTGTGATGATGACGGCGATGTCGCCGTTGCTCATGTCATCCATCATCTGTTCAAAGGCTGGGCGATTGAAATTCGCGCCGGAATAGCCATCGTCCACATAAAATCTGGTGTTCTGGAACCCATTCTCATCGGCGTACTTTTGCAGGATAAGTTTTTGGTTCTGGATACTGTTGGAGTCGCCCTCCAGATTATCATCTCGGGACAGACGGCAATAGAGCGCCGTGATCTTTTGGTTTGGCTGTAACATATTGACCTCCTTCATAAAACGCCAAACCGATTGAGAGATTGCAACCATACAATACCCTCAATCGGTTTGTTTGTCTATGCGAACCTGTTTTTCAGGCGGAAATATTTTTTGCGTCCTGCTCCAGGTCGATGACCTGTTTCATAAGATCGACCGTAGATTGCGTTCCTCCGAAACTGAATTCCGCGAACACAATGTACTCTCTGCCGCATACATGCTGTCGGCGGCTTTTTATAATCTTGTCGTCCCTTTCTTCCACTGCGGTATCCCGCACTGCCTTGGCAGAGGGAATATCCTCATCTCCATGCTTTTCTTCACTGTAGGAGCGGGGACGCTCATTGTATTTAAATTTATACGCCATATCGTTCCTTTCCCCTGACGCTACAGTCAGGCAACAAAAATAGCAGACCGTTACATGGTCTGCTGCTGTGTTTGTTCTGCCTGCTGATCTTCGGTCCACTGCTGTTCTGTAGATGATTGCTCATCCTGTGTGAGCACCATGGCTACGCCGGCCACCAGTCCGATGACAGCGCCGATATTTTTGGCTTCCTGTTCTGCCTGGATACGGCGGTAACGTTCCTCGACATCTTCGTTACCATCATCCAGTAACGCTCCAGTTACCGCCAGACCATACAGTCCAGCGTGGAGCGGCTTCATAGAAACAGGTTGCGGATGTTGCTGACCACTGTCGCTGTGCCATACCCCATCCCCAGCAGTGCCGCCACGATGAGCAGTACCAGTACGATCCATTTGGCCACTACGATCAGGTCGAAGTCCGGAAGCCAGTCCAGCCATTTGCAGGAATGCTTTTCTTTCTTCTTCCCAGCCTGTTCCAGCAGAGTGGTCATCTCCGTCAACGATTTCTGGATCTCCGCCATGCTGTTCTGCACCGCTGTCAGGTCTGTGTGTGATCTCAGGTTCGGAAGATACTCCCGCATTCCACGCACTTCCCACCCGATGGATTCTGTCTTCTGTGTCAGCATCGTCAGAGCCTCCGGCAGCGGACACTGGATGACAATGGGCGTGATCGGTGAACTCGACTCCCGCGCTGTCGGCTGCGGTGAAGGCTCGGGCCGGTTCAGGGCCATGAGCTCGTCCATAGATAATTTCTTCTCTGATCCTGAATTCATATTCCATGTTCTCCTTTAGATATTTGTCACCGAACAGCAAACGGTCCCGACACTGCCAGCCACTCGGCGTGGTATAGGTGATATTCTTTCGGGACTTTTCCCAGCGAACCTTGTAGCCCTCGCTCTCCATCAGCGCAATGAACTCCTCGCGGTTGGAAGCGTGGCGCATACAGTCATTGATGATATTCATGAGCTGCAGCTTCTTGCTCTGACCACGGGCCGCCGTGTGATACTCTCCGATGGTCATAGTCTTTGTTTTCTGCTTTTGTTCCCTGGGTTGAAATACAGGAAGTGAAAACTCCTTGTAGACCATGTCGTTGCGTTGCCGCAGTTCCTGGAGCTGCTCCTTTGCGATATGCAGTTTCCGTCCGGTATCGAAATTGACCGAGTTAATGAGGAAGTGGGAATGGATGTGCTCACGGTCTGTGTGGGTGCAGACCAGAACTTCGTATCCCTCATAGTACTTGGCCAGCTTCAGCGCGGCCGCGTGAGCGGTGACCGGGTCGACTGCTTCGCCTTTCGGGAAGCTCTGTACCATGTGATAGAACAGTACACCGTCCGTCTTGTGGTAGAGCCGCTTGGTGGTCATGAAATCCGCGTAGACAGATTCCGGCTGACAGTTGATACCTGTGACCAACTGCTGCCCCTCGAACTCGGTCTTTTTATCCTGCATGGTATACCGCATCACGGCGCTCATGCATCCGGTGGTCTGGCCCCGCTTGTAGTTTGTGAAGCTGATGATAGCCATAGCTTACCAGCGCTTTCGTTCAAGGATCATCCGAACGGCACCACAGAGTTCAGAGAACGCCCGACATACGCTTTCCAGATCGATCACGGTCACTCGTCCCATGTGCGCCAGGGTGACGAGCTGGTTCAGATTTCTGCCGATGGACTTCAGCTCCTTCAGCACTTCTTTCAGGCCGTCGATGACCACCACCTGCTTTCCCAGGCAGCAGGCAGTGACGTAGTCGCTCATGGACATCCCGGACTGCTTCGCCAACTCCTTGATGGCCTCCCGGTCTGTGGACGCCATGCGGGTGCTGAATTTAACATCTTTTTTCATGTCGTTTCCTCCAAATCGTAGATAAAGTGGGCCCGGGCTTCTGCCCGGAATTCATGCGGAAGTCGGGCAGCGGCGTTGCCGCAGACCAGACAAACGCGATGCTGGCCACCTCCAAGGAGGTGATTTCCCTGCACCGAACACCCGCGCTCCGCTTTCGGCCACAAATGGCCACAAACGGCGTTTCTTTTTCCCTGCGGGTGTTTACTCGCCATGCCCGGCAATCTCCCGCAAATCGCCGCACAGCGCCCCAACAGGGTCAACAGGGGCGACCACAGGTACACCCTGGGCATCGTCACTTTCGGCACGGCGCAGCTCGATGAGCCGCTTCCCGTTGCTGCGGCGCACCATACCGAAAATTCCGATTTTGCTTAGCGCGTCAAGGCTTTGCAGGATCAGGCGGGACACTTTCTTAGGCGAGATACGCTCCATACCGACAGGGTCGATTTTTTCAGACAGCTCTGTGGGAGTGCCGATAAATTTCGTACGGTCGCGCATCAGTTCAGAGACCAGATAGGTGATCCGGTCGCCCAGTAGCTCCGGCTGCGTTCTGCTGTCTGCTACCATCTCCCACACGTTTTCAACGTTGCGTTCCAGAGACAGCTCCCGGTATTCAATGTCACGACCGATGCAGGAGAGCTTCGCCTTACCGCTGCCGCGCCGATCTTCCACCAGAGTAAAACTGGAATCCACCGCCCCACTGATGGCTGTCGTACCGGAGATACGGTTGAACACATCATCGGCAGTTTCCTTTCGCAGATGATGGATCAGCAGGATGGCGATGCCGTGCTTGTCCGCCAGCCGCTTCAGCACGGACAGGTCCCGGTAGTCATTGGCGTAGGTGGCATCGTGGACGGGGCGGACCATCTGCAGCGTATCGACGAGAACCAGAACAGTATCCGGGTGAGCTACGAGGAAGCCCTCCACCTGCTCCTCCAGCCCCTGGCCGATGGGAGCGCACTCCGTACAGAAATGGACGCTGTCCGGCGCGTCCTCTGTGATCTCGAAGAGGCGGTTCTGGATGCGAAGGACGGAGTCCTCCAGGCAGAGATAGAGGGTGGTGCCCTGCTTCACGCTCATTCCCCAGACCGGTTCTCCCTTGGCCACCGTCACCGCCAGCCACAGGGCCAGCCAGGACTTGCCCACCTTGGGTGAACCCGCCAGGATATGCAGACCCTGAGAGATCAGCGTGTCCACCACAAAATTGGGCGGCTCCAGCGGACGGTCCATCAGCGTCCTACCGTCCACCGTGACCAGAGGACGGTCCATTTTGTTGCTCATAGTCAGTACCTCCAATTCAAAATATCTGAATACAAAAATCTCCCACCTCGAAAGAAGTGGGAGTAGTATTCTTTTAGAGGAGCAGTGCCCACAGGACTTTTGAGCATCCCCTTGCCCCTCTGCTTGTATTGTGGTGGAAAAGATGGTATCCTGATAAAAAGCATGGACAGATTAAAAATCAAGTAGGACAAATTATTGCAGAGGAGGGGGCCAGCGGAAATGGAGGGGAGCATCATATTCTATACCTACGGCAGCACCTTGGAGCTGAACGGGCAGCAGTTTGAGGCAGGCAGGCTAACCGAAGATCTGCTGAATCTATCACCGGATGACTACCACCCTCTGCACGAACGGATGGTGCGCATCCGTACCCTTATGGACATCTACGAGTATGTCCGCAAGAGTGAACTTTGGTGGAAACTGAATGATGAGATGGAGCAGCTCTGTCAGGAACTTCGCCGATATACTGTGTTCCGCTTGCTACCGGACGATTGCTATGACGCTTTCTTTTCGGTGATACGGGAGATCACAGGACAGTTCAGCTTGTTTCCTCCCGAGGAGCACAGCCTTTCAGAGGATGATCAGACAAAACTTCTCAGCGCCTCAGCGGAAGAATTCTTCCAGAGCGATGATGGGGACAGCGATCCTGAAATCTCCTTGGGACTGCTGGATCTGTTTCGTCGCAGAGAGGGCAGCGAGGAAAAGGGCGAGTTGTTTTATTACGAGATGTTTCGCCTCCTGGGAGCGTGCGAAGATACCTGGAGTGCCTACAAGAAATACATCGACCGCTACATGATGTATCTTCACGACATCCGTGCCTTTGTTCCTACCATCCGGAATTTCATCAAGTTTATCCTCTCCACACTCACGACCAATGGGCCGGAAAGTTATGCGGCAGCGCTCTATGGTTTCTATAACGATGATCGCACCGCAGAGAAGCTGATCGTCAACCCCATCACTTACCACGGGGACTGCTACAGGAGACACGATGAATATATGCTCTCCTATGTCCCGCGGGAGCTGCCGGACGGCTCCATGGCCATCTGTCAGGAGCATGTGACGGACAGCTTACAGGCGCTGATGAAGGCAGACTATATGCTGGCCCTGAATAGCGGACACAACATCCGCCGCTGCATCATCTGCGGGAAATACTTCATGCTGAAGAGCGGCGTCCACGCTTTGTACTGCGAAGGGGCCTGTCCCCACGCTCCTGGCTACACCTGTCGGCAATTTGGCACGGTGGAAGTTCAAAAGGAACTGGCAAAGAACAACCCCAAGGTGAAGGCCAAGCTGACTGCCTTTTCCAGGATCACGAAGGATATGCAGCGGGGAGCTATCTCTCAGGAAGATGCCAGAAGAGCCAAGGATCATGTGCGAGACCGGCTCTACGATGCGCTGCGCAGCCCGGATATCTCTGTTGAGGAGTTTTCTGAACAAATATCTACTGCGCAAGTGTATGAATATTGCCGCATCACCAGAGTGAGCAAGCCCCGAGGGCGTCCACCGAAAGCAAAGGCGGGTGGGACCCATGACCAATGAGGAACTGGTCCGCCGATATTACGGCGGTGATGAGCGCGCGCTGGAGGAGTTGTACCGCAGGAATCTCGGGCTGATCCGGCGCATCGCCCGGGAGACTGCCAGAGAGTTCAACTGTCTGCATATGGACAGGGAAAGACCGGGAGAGTTGTCCGGCTATACGAAAACGATTCTGGAGGATCTTTGCGGCGAGGGTGCGTTGGAATTTCTGACACGGGTCCAGAGCAGAGAATACGATGAGAGCCGTGCTGTGCTTGCCACCTACCTGTACCCACATCTGAAAGGCCGGATGACCCGTTGGCTGGAGCAACATATCGGAAATCTTTCTCTGAGCAAGCACGAGATGGATGCTGTCCGGCAGGCACAAAGGCTATATCATTCAGGTCAGTTCAGCATCGAAGAGATCGCGGAGAAAATGGATGTCCTTCTGGAACAGGCTGTCAAGCACATCCGTTACAACACCCATTTTGTTGGTGTCAATGATCTTATCCCTGGGAGCTATGACGATGATCCCTTTGAGCGGCTGATGCCTGGGAATCTCTCTGTTTCTGCGGAGCAGGTCGTGTATCGAAAAGTCTGCATTGAGCTGCTGCAGGAACTATTTGATGCTCTCCCGAAGAAGGACAGGGACATCCTCGGAAAATTCTACGGCGTATTCGGATTTGAAAAAACTTCGCTGAAGGAAATCGGCATGTACCACATGATGAAGGAGTCCGCCGTTGAAAAGGCAAAGGAGCGTGCTGTCACAAAGCTGAAAAAAGCCTATCCGGGTAGCAGGCTGCAGATCTGGAGGAATGTTCATCGTATGATACGCAGACCGATCCTGCCAGCGAAGGATGACAGAGCACTGCGGCGCAGCTTCACGACTTCGACCCTACGAAATCAGGAGTCTGGAAGATCGTAGTTTCGATACAGTCTGGTGAGAATTTTGCGCAGACAGGAGACCGCAACAGTCCCCTTTAGGACATGTTTAGGAAAAATCAAGAGTCATACTCGCTTTTTTATACGTTCCGTGCTATAATGCAGAAAAACACGAAAGGCCGGCAACTATGGCTACACATATTTTAGTCGTCGATGACGAGACTGCGATCGCAGATCTGGTGGAGGTCTATCTGAAAAACGAAGGCTTCACCATCCACAAATTCTATAATGCCTCCGACGCCCTGGCTTGTGTGCGGACGACACGCTTGAATCTGGCGGTGCTGGATGTGATGCTGCCGGACATGGACGGCTTTACCCTCTGCCAGCGCATCCGGGAGGACCACCTGTTCCCCATCATCATGCTCACCGCAAAGGTGGAGGATATGGACAAGATCATGGGGCTGACCTTGGGAGCGGACGACTACATCACCAAGCCCTTCAATCCTCTGGAACTGGTGGCCCGGGTCAAGACTCAGCTGCGCCGCTACACCCGGTACAACCCCAGGGAGGGGACAGTCCAGGAGGTCACCGAATACGACTTTCGAGGCCTTCAGATCTCCAAGGCCACTCACAAGTGCGTCCTGTTCGGCGAGGAACTGGCCCTGACGCCCTTGGAATTCTCCATTCTCTGGTATCTATGTGAGCACCGGGGGAATGTGGTGTCCAGCGAGGAACTGTTTGAACATGTTTGGGGCGAGGCGTTTATGGACAGCAACAACACCGTCATGAGTCACATCGCCCGGCTACGGGAAAAGATGCACGAGCCCAGCCGAAAGCCCAAATTCATCAAGACCGTTTGGGGGGTGGGGTACACCATTGAGTAAGAAAGGAAATACCCGCAGCCGCCGGAGATCTTTGCGCATCTGGGGCGGCTACCTGCTGGTCCTCATGGCTTGGGTGGTCGCAGTGATGGCCTTGGCATTCCTGGGCTTCATCATCTGCGCCAGCATCACCTGGCAGCCCTCGCCGCTCTACGACTTCCTGAATTGGGTTCGAGACTACATCGTTCTGGTCTGCATCGTCACAGTGCTGGCGGGCTGGGTGGTCATCAGCTTCTATTTTATCTCCAAGCCCATCAAGCAGCTGGACGTGGTGGCCAATGCGGCAGAGCAATTATCCCGCCCCAGTGAGGAGCCCATCCAGCTGCCGGATTCCCTGGAGGACATCTCCATCCAGCTGAATCTGGCCCGGGAGCAGGCTCTCCGGGACGCCCGGGCAGCCCGGGAGGCAGAACAGCGGAAAAACGACCTAATCGTCTATCTGGCCCACGACCTGAAAACGCCCCTGACCAGCGTCATCGGCTACCTGACCCTCCTGCGGGATGAGCCTCAGATCTCCCCGGAGATCCGGGCCAGGTACACCGGCATCGCCCTGGAGAAGGCGGAGCGGCTGGAGGACCTCATCAACGAGTTCTTCGACATCACCCGCTTCAACCTCTCTCGCCTGGAGCTGGAGCGGCAGAGCGTGGACCTGACGCGGATGCTGGAGCAGGTCGCCAGCGAATTCCGCCCCATTTTCGCAGAATCGGGGCTGTCATGCAGCCTGGATCTGCCGCCCAAGCTGCACTATTCCTGTGACCCGGATAAGCTGGCAAGGGTCTTTGATAATCTCCTGCGCAACGCGTCTTATTATAGCCTGCCGGACAGCACGGTGGAAATTGCCGGACGGATAGAGGCCGGGAAAATCGTACTCACCTTCTCCAATGCGGGAAAGAACATCCCCCAGGAGAAATTGGACCGGATCTTTGAACAGTTCTTCCGTCTGGACAGCTCCCGCGCCACCCGGACAGGTGGTGCGGGCCTTGGCTTAGCCATCGCCAAGGAGATCGTGGAGCTCCACGGCGGGACCATTCGGGCGGACAGCACCGAGGATCGGATCACCTTCACCATCTGTCTTCCGTCAGACCATTCAGAAGCGCCGTAAGAAAATCACAAGAATTTCGCAGAAAACTTGCAAGGCATCCGTTGGTAGATAGACAAGTATGAAACGCCTGGTTCTGGTACCATTTCAGTATCAGAACCAGGCGCTTTATTTTGATTAGGAGGTCTTATCCCATGAAAACCATTCTCGTTCTCTTCGGCGGATGCTCCACGGAGTACGAAGTTTCTCTCCATTCCGCCTATGCGGTGCTGTCCCACATGGACCCCGCCCGCTATACTCCTTTGGCTGTGGGCATCACACGGGAGGGGCAGTGGCTCTGCTATACCGGCGACCTCTCCCGGCTGGAGGACGGTACTTGGCAGCAGGCGGCAGACTGTATCCCCTGCACCCCGCTGGTGGAACGGGAGGCCCACGCTTTACTACTGCTGGACGGCTCCGGCCGCCGTCTCCTCTTTGACGCGGTATTCCCAGTCCTCCACGGCAAGAACGGCGAGGACGGTACGGTACAGGGACTCTTTGAACTGGCCGGGGTCCCGGTCATCGGCTGCGGGACATTGTCCAGCGCCTTGTGCATGGACAAGGACCGGGCCCACCAGCTGGCGGCCCTGGCCGGCATCCGGGTCCCCCGGAGCCACGTCTTTCATTCCAGCGATGATTTCAGCCGGATCGCCCAGGCAGCGGAGGAACTGGGATACCCGGTGTTTGTCAAGCCGGTCCGGGCCGGTTCCTCCTTCGGTATCACCAAAGTCTCCGGGCCGGAAGAGCTGCCCGCCGCCATGGAGGAGGCATTCCGCCACGACAGCGCCGTGATCCTGGAGGAGACGATCCCTGGCTTTGAGGTGGGCTGCGCGGTCATGGGCAACGAGGAACTGACCGTGGGTCTGGTGGACGAGATTGCGCTGTCGGAGGGCTTTTTCAACTATGAGGAGAAGTACACCTTAAAGACCTCCGCCATCCACTGTCCCGCCCGCATCCCGCCGGAGAAGGCGGCAGAGATCCAGGCAGCGGCAAAAACCATTTACCGTGCCCTGGACTGCCGGGTATTCGCCCGGGTGGATCTGTTCCTCACCCCGGATGGGGAGATCGTCTTCAATGAGGTCAACACCATCCCCGGCTTCACCGCCCACAGCCGCTACCCCAGCATGATGCAGGGCATCGGCATTTCCTTTGGGGAGCTGGTGACCCGCCTGATCGAGTTGGGGGTGGTGGGATGAGAACCGTGTCGATTCCCCGGGAGCAGATTTTTCAGGGGCCGCTGGTCCTGGTCAACCGGGCGCATCCCCTGCATGAAAAAAAGCGATCTGCGCTGACCTCGGTGGACCCGCACCACCCCGACATTCTTCTTGAAAGCCGGGCACGGCAGCTACTGTCTGCCTGTATCCAAAAGGCGGGGGGACAGCGGGAGATCGTGCCGGTGTCCGGCTGGCGGAGCCAGCAGGAACAGCAGCGGATCTGGGACGACTCCATGGCGGAGCATGGGGAGACATTTACCCGCCAGTATGTGGCCCTTCCAGGATGCAGTGAGCATCAGACCGGCCTCGCCATCGACCTGGGAAAGGCTGCCGGATACATCGACTTCATCCGGCCTGCCTTTCCCTATGACGGCGTCTGCGGAAGATTTAGGCGTCTGGCGGCCCGGTACGGCTTTATCGAACGCTACCAGCGGGGCAAGGAGGAAGTCACCGGGATCTCGGCTGAGCCGTGGCACTTCCGCTATGTGGGGGCGCCCCACGCTCAGCTGATGGAAACCAACGGGCTGTGTCTGGAGGAGTACCGGGACTTTTTGCGGCAGGGTCCCCGGAGCGTCGCTCTGGAAAACGGCCGCATGGCCCAGGTGTTCTATGTGCCCGCCGCCGGAGCCGTCACAGAGGTGCAAGTGCCGGAGGGCTGCTGCCAGATATCCGGCGACAATGTGGAGGGATTTATCCTGACATGGTGGGGGGATACCCATGAGAACGGCTAAGAAAACCGTCCCGACTTTGGACCTCTTTCGTCTGGCGGCAGTCCTGCTGGTGGTGATGAACCACACCTCGCCCCTGGCGGATGTGTCTGCCATGGCTGATTTCTGGCTTACCCGGGTACTGGCCCGGGTGGCAGTCCCATTCTTTCTGATGACCACTGGGTACTTTCTGAGCCGGAATCACTGGGCTGGTGTGGGGCGGCAGCTGAAAAAGCTCTGCCTGCTCTACGGCGTCTGCATCCTTTTGTATCTGCCAGTGAATCTCTATGCCGGCAGCTTCACCGGTCCGGCGGATGTTTTGCGGAAACTGCTGGTGGACGGCACCTTCTACCACCTGTGGTATTTCCCGGCGACCATTCTGGGCATCGTCATCGCCCGGTGGCTCAGCCGGCTGGGCCTGCGGGTGGCTCTGCCTGTGGCGGCGCTACTCTATCTCATCGGTCTGGGCGGGGACAGTTACTATGGACTGGTTTCCCAGATCCCGCTGCTTCGGACCCTTTACGACGGCATTTTTACACTGTGCGGCTATACCCGCAATGGCCTGTTCTTCGCGCCACTGTTCCTTCTGCTTGGGGCCGCCGGAAGGCGGTGGAACCAAAAGCTGTCTCTGGCGGGCTTCTTCCTCTCTCTGGCAGCCATGAGCGCCGAGGGGCTGTGGCTCCATCGCATGGATGTCCAGCGCCACGACAGCATGTACCTCGCCCTCCCCCTGTGCATAGTATGCCTTTTTTCTCTGCTGCTGGGCGGAAACAAGGGCGAGTCCAGGAAAGTCCGGGAATTTTCCACAGCCATGTATGTGATCCATCCCCTCTGCATCGTACTGGTCCGGGGAGCGGCAAAGCTACTGGGACTGGGAGAAATGCTCATCGAAAACAGTGTTCTCCATTTTATTGTGGTGCTGGCGCTCAGTGCGCTGCTCTCCGCCCCTTGCCTGCTGAGGCTTCAAAAGAAGCCCAGCCCCACCGCTCGGGCCTGGCGGGAGGTGGATCTGGCGGCCCTTGGGCACAACGCCCAGGTGCTGCGGAACACATTGGCCCCGGGGACAGAGCTGATGGCGGTGGTAAAGGCGGAGGCCTACGGTCACGGCGGGGCAGTGACCGCCCGCACCTTACAGCGAGCGGGCGTCCGGGCCTTTGCCGTGGCCTGCCTGGCCGAGGGGATTGCTCTGCGAAAGGCGGGCATCCGGGGGACGATCTTGATCTTAGGTTATACCTCCCCGGAGGAAGCTCCGCTCTTGACACGATGGCATCTGACCCAGACGGTGGCGGATATTGACCACGGGCGGGCCTTGGCAGCCAGAGGGCGGCGTGTCCATGTCCATCTGGCCCTGGACACGGGGATGCACCGGCTGGGCATCCTGGCGGAAAACCGGAAGGAGATCCTGGAGGCATTCCGGCTTCCAAACCTGGTAGTGGACGGTGTCTTTTCTCATCTATACGTCTCGGACAGCCTGGAAGCCGAAGATGTTGCCTACACCCAGGAGCAGCTGACCTTGTTCTATGATACGGTGGCCTGGCTCCGAACTGCCGGATATGATCCCGGCAAAGTTCATATCCAGTCCAGCTATGGACTTTGGAACCTCCCAGCTCAGCCCTGTGACTATGTCCGGGCTGGAATCGCACTCTATGGAGTTCGAAGCGATGATGCGCCTGTTCAGCGAAGCCTTGACCTGCGGCCGGTTCTGTCTCTCCGGGCCAGAGTGGCCAGTATCCGCACTGTGCAAGCCGGAGAGAGCGCCGGGTACGGGCGGGTCTTTCAGGCAGAGCAAGAAACCAAACTGGCGGTGGTCACCATCGGCTACGCGGACGGTCTGCCCCGGGATCTGCCTCAGCGGGGCGGCCAGGTGCTGATTCAGGGCCGGCGTTGTCCTATGGTGGGGCGGATGTGCATGGACCAGTTGCTGGTGGACGTCAGCGATCTTTCGGAGGTCGCTCCTGGCGATACAGTGACTATTATCGGCCGGGATGGCGGTCAGGTGATTCGGGCAGAGGAACTGGCTGCATGCTGTGGGACGATTACCAACGAACTGCTCTCCCGGTTAGGCATGCGGTTACCCATTGTTTCTGGTTAAAGAGCGGTAGGGAATTTTACAAAGATTCCGGTTCGGATTTCAACATGAATATACCTTTAAACAGGAATAGCCACCAACCACGATGAAATGGTTGATGGCTATTCCCGTTTGGTCGACACCAAGAGATTCTCTCAATCGGTTTAATCTGGTGTTTTCAAGATGTCCTTATGAGGAGTCGCCCTTGGCCCTGCCTGCTTTTTTTATCACTTATTTACCGGCACTTCTGGGCGGCCTCCCGACCGGCCCGGAAGGCCCGGATGTTCAGCTCCTTCACCTTTTCGGGGACGGTATCGGCCACCACCTGCTCCCAGTCGATCTGGGGACAGCCCAGGCTGTCGCACATGGCGCCGAAAAGCACCACGTTCATGCACTTGGCGTTGCCCAGGTCCAGGGCGATCTCGCTGGCGGGGACGGCGATGGTGCGGAACACCTTCTCCATGGCCTCAATGCAGCCCTGGGGATAGGTCTCGGCCCCGGAGGCGATGGTGGTGGACTTGATGGCATAGTCGTTGATCACGGCCACGCCGTCGGGCTTGAGAAACTCGGCATAGCGGACGGCCTCCATTTTTTCCAGGGCCACCATAATGTCCGCCTCGCCCTTGCCGAACACGGGGCCATATACCTTGTCTCCCCAGCGGACCTGGGTGGACACGGAGCCGCCACGCTGGGCCATGCCGTGTACCTCGCTCTGCTTGACGTCGTATCCGGCCTGCATGAAGCCGTTGGACATGATCTTGGAGATCAGGATGGCGCCCTGACCGCCCACGCCCACCAACAGGGCGCTTTTCACGTTGGACATATCAGTTTTCCTCCTTTTCGATGGCGTCGAAGGGGCAGACCTGGGCGCAGACGGTGCAGCCCACGCACTGGGTGCGGTCGATGACGGCCTTGCCGTTTTCCAGGGAGATAGCCGGGCAGCCCACCTTCAGGCAGCTGCGGCAGCTGCGGCACTTGTCGGCATTGACGCAGCACATGCCCTTCCGGAACTTATCCCGCTTGATCAGCAGGCAGGGACGGCGGGTGACGATGGCGGGCTGCTGTCCGGCGTCCAGGGCGGCCACGGCCTGGTCCACGGCGGCCTTCATGGCCTTCAGGTCCTGGGGATCCACCGTCAGCACCGGGGCAAAGCCCAGGGCCGTGAGGATTTTTTCCACGCTGAGAAGTGCGGTGGGGTCCCCCTGGAGGGTATAGCCGGTGCCGGGGTTGTCCTGGTGGCCGGTCATGCCGGTGATGCGGTTATCCAGCACGCAGGGGATCATGCGCCCCTTGTTGTACACGATCTCCGCCGCGCCGGTCATGCCGCTGTGGAAGAAGGTGGAGTCGCCCACCACGCCGAACACCACCTTGCCGGTGACGCTCTCTTTTTCAAAGCTCTTGGCGATGCCCATACCGGCGGAGAAGCCCGCGCCCATGCACACCACGGAGTCCATGCAGTTCAGGGGCTCGGCGCAGCCCAGGGTATAGCAGCCGATGTCGCCGGTGACCACATAGTTCTTGTTCCGGGACAGGGTATAGAAGAAGCCGCGGTGGGGGCAGCCGGGACACAGGGCCGGGGGCCGCTTGGCCGGGGTCACGTCCACGGTGCGGGAGTCCGCCTTCTGGCCCAGCACCCGCTCCCGCAGAAGCTGGGTGTTCAGCTCGTACAGGGGACCGGTAAGCTCCTTGCCCACGCAGGGGATGCCGGCGGCCTTGATCTGGTCCTCCATAAAGGGCTCCAGCTCCTCGATGACGTAGAGCTTCTCCACCTTGGAGGCAAAGTCCCGGATCAGGTCCATGGGCAGGGGGAAGGTCAGGCCCAGCTTCAGGAAGGAGGTCCCCTCCGGGAACACTTCCTTTGCGTATTCATAGGCGATGGAGGAGGTGACCACGCCCACCTTGCCGTCGCCCATTTCCAGCTTGTTCAGGCCGTTTTCCAGGGCACGGGTACAGCCGTATTCCTCCAGCTTCTTCAGGCGCTCCTCCACCAGGGGATGGTTGGCATAGGCGTGGGCCGGGGTGCACACGAACTTGCGGACGTTGCGGGCATAGGGGGCGTGGGTGTGCTCCTCCCGCTCCCCGAACTCCACCAGGCCCTTGGAGTGGCAGACCCGGGTGGTGGTGCGGTACAGCACCGGCGTGTCGAACAGCTCGGACACCTCGCAGGCCAGGGCCACGAAGTCCTTGCACTCCTGGGCGTCGCTGGGCTCCACCATGGCGATCTTGGCGGCCCGGGCATAGTGGCGGTTGTCCTGCTCATTCTGGGAGGAATGACAGCTGGGGTCGTCGGCGGTGACCACGATGAACGCCCCGCCCACGCCCATGTAACCGGCGGTGAACAGGGGGTCGGCGGCCACGTTCAGGCCCACCATCTTCATGGTGCAGAAGGACCGGGACCCGGCGATGGACGCGCCGTAGGCCACCTCGGTGGCCACCTTCTCGTTGGGGGCCCACTCGCAGTATACGTCGTCCTTATACTGGGGCAGATTTTCCAGAATTTCCGTGCTGGGGGTGCCGGGATAGGCGGAACAGATTTTGATCCCGGCCTCATAGACGCCCCGTGCGGTGGCCTCGTTGCCGGACATCAGATGCTTCATGGTGATCTCCTTCCTTTCTATACGCTGTTTTTGCTCTTGTATCAATATTCCCGGGGCTGGGCCTGGCCGTGGAGCACCCGCAGGGCGCCCTCCGCCAGGGAGCGCATCTCCTCCTCGCCGGGGAAGCGCAGCACCGGGGCCAGACCCCCCACATAGGCGGTGATATCGTCGCAGAAGGACTGCTCATAGGCCATGCCGCCGGTATAGGCGATGGCGTCCACATGGAAATGCAGTACCGCCGCCATGGCGCCCACGTCCTTGGCCAGCTGGTATACCAGGGCCTGATAGGCCTCCGTGAATTTGGGGTCCCCCTCCTTCACCCTGGCGCAGATGACCCGGAAGTCCGTGGTGCCCAGATAGGAGAACATTCCGGCCTGGCGGCCCAGGATTTTCTTCACCTCGTCCTGGCTCCTGCCGGAGAAGCAGAAGCTGATGAGCTGGTTCACCGGCAGGCCCCCGGCCCGGTCCATGCCCATGGAGCCCTCGTCCTTGACGTTGAACAGATCCACGATGCGGCCGTTGTGGTGGGCCGCCACGGACACGCCGCCGCCCAGGTGGCAGACGATCAGGTCCGCCTCCTCATAGGGCTTGCCCAGGGCCGCCGCAGCCTTCCGACCGATGGACTTCTGGTTCAGGGCGTGGAACTGGCTCAGGCGGCGGAAGGGGGCAAAGCCCGTGTAGTGGGCCACCTCCGTCAGCTCATCCACGCACACCGGATCCACGAAAAAGGCGGGGATGCCCACCATGTCGCCGATGCGCCGGGCCAGATACGCCCCCAGGTTGGAGGGATGCTCGCCATAGGGGGCGGTCTCCACGTCGTGCATGACCCGGTCGTTGACGGCGTAGGTGCCGGAGGGGATGGGCCGGTACAGGCCGCCCCGGCCGCACACCGCGTCGAAGTCCGACAGGCGGAAGCCGCTCTGCGCCACGGCGTCCAGAATGGCCTTCTGGCGGAAGTCCGCCTGGTCAATGACCCGGTCGAACCGGTCCAGCTCCTGGGCAGAGTGGTCGATGCTCTTTTTGAACAGCTGCTCCTCCTCGTCGAAAACGGCGATCTTGGTGCTGGTAGCGCCGGGGTTGATGATCAATACCTTCATAGGCGGGCTCCTCTCCGGAACGGGTTTTCACCGAATAACTTAATGAACAGTTTTATTATGGCAGTCCCGTTCCCGTTTGTCAACGGTGATTTCCGGGGATGGGAAAACCTTGTGGGACCCCACAAAAAAACCGCCCCCGGACCTGTCGTTTTGACAGGCCCGGGGGCGGGCGGGAACAGGGTTATTGCAGATTCAGGCGCTTTTTCAGCGTCAGAAGTGTGAGAATGTAGTACGCCGCGCATTCCAGGACGCTCCACGCCGCGGTACCCCAGATCACATAGGACAGGAGCACAGCCGCAGGCGGGTCCGCCCAGAAGTCGGGATCCACATCAATGCGTATGCCTGCGGCGGTGACCACGGACAGAATGGTCTGCACGGCGATGCCGAAACCGATGTAGAATACCACCGACAGCAGGAGCTTGTGGTTGGAGAAGCTGTGGCCCAGAGAGATGGCGGCGTAGAACTTCAGGAACGACACCAGGCAGGACACCAGGCACAGCACCACCAGGGCCGCGGCGCAGCCGGTGAGGTTGCCGGAAAGATGCTGCCGCAGGCTCCGCAGCCCCTGGGCGATCAGGGAGAACACGTTCTCCCGGCCCACCACGGAAATTTCCGCCATCCACGCCAGCGCCGCCAGCACCGTGGACAGGACGCTCCACACCAGGGACACCAGCAGCTTGGACCAGATCAGCTGGCTGCGGCTTACCGGCAGTGTGAACATCAGATACCCCTCGTCGGTCATCAGGTTCTTATAGAACCGGTACACCATCAGCACCAGGGTCAGCAACAGCATACCGAAGGTGGTCACGCCGAACAGGGTGGCAAACACCGTCTGGACGACGGACAGCACCGTGCTCTCGGGATACCGGCCCAGCAGGCGGCCGAACAGGGTGCAGCCCCCGCAGGACACCAGCAGCAGGGCGTATACCGGCAGCATGATGCGCCCGGTGGCCCGGAACTCGTATTTCAGCAGCTTACTCAGCATAGCGGAACACCTCCCGGAACAGCTCGTCCACGCTGCAACCCTTTTCCTGGCGGATCTGGTCCACCGACTGCTGCAGAAGGACGCGGCCCTTGTTGATGAAGATCACGTCGTCCAGCACGTTCTCCACGTCGGCGATCAGGTGGGTGGAGATCACAAGGGACGCGTTCTCATTGTAGTTGGTGAGGATGGTGTGGATGATATAGTCCCGGGTAGCGGGGTCCACACCGCCGATGGGCTCATCCAGCAGATACAGCCGGGCCCTCCGGCTCATGACCAGGATCAGCTGCACCTTTTCCCGGGTGCCCTTGCTCATCTGCTTGATGCGCAGCCTGGGGCTGATCTCCAGGGCCGTCAGCATATGCTCGGCGGCGTCCCGGTCGAAATCCGGATAGAAATCGCAGAAAAAGTCCAGCAGCTGCACCACGTTCATCCACCCGGACAGATACGTCCGCTCCGGCAGATAGGACACCAGCTCCTTGGTCTCCGGCCCCGGGGCATGGCCGTCGATGGTGACAACGCCGCTGCTGGGGACCAGCAGGCCGTTGGCCAGCTTGATCAGGGTGGACTTGCCGCTGCCGTTGGGGCCTAAAAGCCCCACGATGCGCCCGGGCTCCACCGTCAGACTGACGTGGTCCAGGGCCAGGGAGCTGTCGAAATATTTGGTCAGCTCCCTGCATTCCAGAATCGCCATGTTACTCCTCCTTCCATTCCTCCAGCAGCGCCTTCACCTGCTGCCGGTCATAGCCCAGCTGCGCCATGGACTCCAGATATTCCCGGGTCCGGCTGCGGGCCAGCTCCTCCTTGGCGCTCTGGATCACGGCGGTATCCTCCGTGACAAAGCGCCCTGCCGTGCGCTGGGTGTGCAGCAGGCCGGTGCCCTCCAGCTCCGCCAGGGCCCGCTGCACGGTGTTGGGGTTCACCCCCGCGTCCGCCGCCAGCTCCCGCACGGTGGGAAGCCTCCCCCCGCTGGGAATGGAGCCCGACAGATGGCCAGGGTGATCTGCTGGGTCAGCTGGGTATAGATGGGTTGGTCGTTGCGAAAATGCCACTCCATGGCCCCGCCTCCTTGTGTTAATGTCTTATGCAAGTAATACAATAATACAAATGCGGCCCGTTGTCAAGCCCCAAATGTAAATTTTTTCCCCATCGGTTGACGGGGCGGGCCGGGAAAGCTATACTGGAAGATGAAAAGAGGTATCCACCCCCTTCCGCAAGAAAGGAGAGTTTTTCATGAATCACAGCTGGAACCACGACCCCTTCCAGGGGGGCGGGCCGGTGCCCCACCGGCCGAAAAAACAGCGCCGGCCCATCGGCACCCCTGTGGGGCGGACGCTGCTGAACCTGGCGGTGACGCTGGTGTTCGGAGCCATCTATTTCTATGTGACGCTGCCGCCGCTGAACCTGCACTCCGGCGACTTCTATGTGTTCGCACTGCTGCTGTGCGCGGTGTACTGCGGCTGCGCGGTGCTGACCTCCGGGTTTCAGGGCAGCGGGGCCAAGGGCTACTTCGGCTTTGTGAAAAAGCAGTGCACCGTCCCCTTTGTGCTGGGCCTGGTGCTGGTGGTCACGGCGCTGATCGGCGCGGCCATCGGCTGGGAGGTGTTCCGGGCCGGGTCCTACCGGGACCTGCTGACGGTGGAGACCGGCGACTTCGCCGCCGACATCAAGGAGATCAGCTATGACCAGATCCCCATGCTGGACCGGGACTCCGCTGAGAAGCTGGGCAACCGCAAGCTGGGTGAGCTGGCGGACATGGTGTCCCAGTTCGAGGTGGCCGGGGACTATACCCAGATCAACTACAAGGGCCGCCCGGTGCGGGTGACGCCCCTGCGCTACGGCGACTGGATCAAGTGGCTGAATAACCGCTCCGACGGCCTGCCCGCCTATCTCATCATCGACATGGTCACCCAGAACGTGGACGTGGTGCGCCTGGACCAGGGCATCCGCTATACCACCGCCGAGCACTTCAGCCGGAACCTGGGCCGCTATCTGCGCTTCCACTATCCCACCTATCTGTTTGACACCCCGGCCTTCGAGATCGACGAGGAGGGCAATCCCTTCTGGGTCTGCCCCCGGATCAAAAAGACCATCGGCCTGTTCGGCGGCACGGACATCGCCGGCGCGGTGCTGGTGAACGCCGTCACCGGCGAGTGCACCTATTACGACGCGGCGGACGTGCCCGCCTGGGTGGACCATGTGTACCCGGCGGAGCTCATCGAGCAGCAGTACAACTACCACGGCGCCTATATCAACGGCTTCATCAACTCCCTGTTCGGCCAGCGGGACGTCACCGTCACCACCGACGGGTATAACTACCTGGCCATCGGCGACGACGTGTATATGTACACCGGCATCACCTCCGTGGTGTCCGACGAGTCCAACATCGGCTTTATCCTGTCCAACCAGCGCACCAAGGAGACCCGGTTCTATACCGTGGCCGGGGCGGAGGAGTTCTCCGCCATGGATTCCGCCCGGGGCCAGGTGCAGCAGATGAACTACACCGCCACCTTCCCGCTGCTGCTGAACATCGCCGACCAGCCCACCTATTTTATGGCCCTGAAGGACGCGGCGGGCCTGGTGAAGATGTACGCCATGGTCAACGTCAGCCAGTATCAGATCGTGGCCACCGGCAGCGACGTGGCCGAGTGCGAGGGCAACTATCGCCAGATGCTGGCCCGCAACAACCTCATCGACAACTCCGACGCCAGCATCCCCGCTGATACCCAGGAGGCCACCGGCGTGCTGACGGATATCCGCACCGCCGTCATCGACGGCAACAGCCGGTACTATCTGCGGCTCCAGGGCGGGAGCGTGTACTATGTGCTCTCTGCCGCCGACGCGCCCCAGGTGGTGACCCTGAACACCGGCGACCGGGTGACCATCACCTACCGGCCCCAGGAGGGCGCCTCCATTCTGGAGGCCACCGCCGTCACTTTGGTGTCCGGCAGCAGCGGCACCGTTGACAACCCCACGGACCCCATCAAAATCAACCCCGCCCCGGGCATCGGCGACGTCATCACCGACCCCGGCGACGGCGGACGGGTAGAGCTCCCGGTGGAGCCGCCCCCCGAGGAGGTCCGGCAGTAAGGAATAGGAACTGTCCCAAAAAGGTCCCCGGCGCACTGCGCCGGGGACCTTTTGGGAAAAGGGCCCCCGGCCCCCCGGCCCGGGGGACCTTTTGACGATATTTTTTCACTTTCCGCTGACGCTCAACAGAGCGGTGGGCAGGCTGCCGTCCAGCAGCAGGATGCACCGGCGCAGATCGTCGCCGATGTTCTCCGGCATGCCGGACTCGATCCAGTCGAACACGCCGCTCAGCAGGCCCCGGGCATAGAACCGGGACACGAACTCCAGGTCCTCCTGCCCCACGTCCAGGCCCACCGCCGCCTGCTCCACGATCCGGCGGATCACCGGGCCGTAGCCCTGCATCAGATAGCGTTCCAGGTCCCGGCGGTTCACGGAGCGATAGGCGTTCATCACCAGGTGCCGCTTGCTGCGCAGAACATCGGTGATGGTGTGCAGCTCCTGCCGCCAGTCGCCGCCGGCATCCCGGACGGTCTGGGCCAGGTTGGCGGCCTCCCGGTCAAAGATCCAGCGCATCAGGTCGTATACGTCGTGGAAGTGATAGTAAAACGTCTGGCGGTTCACGCCGCACCGGGCCACAATGTCCTTGACGGTGATCTTTTCCAACGTTTTGGTTTCCAGCAGCTGGCACAGGGCCTCTGCCAGGTCGTGCTTTGCGTTCATCGGCAGCAGTCCTCCTTTTTACATGATGCCGGATTTTTCCTTGCTGCGGGCGATCAAGCGGTTCAGGGGCCTGGCCGGGTAGTACAGCAGCATACCCAGCGCCGCAAACAGTACGCACATGCCCGCCATCACAGCCAGATTCTTCCAATATACGTTTTCATACCGCCCGGCGATGGTCTCCCGGAGCATATCCATGCCATAGTGGAAGGGCATGAACTTATACAGCGTCTGGAAGATCCCGGGCAGCACGTCGATGGGATAGACGCCGCCGGAGCCCGCCACCTGGATGACCATGATGATGACGGAGGCCGCCATGCCGATGTTGTCCAGGGCGTACACCAGGGCGTAGTTCATCATGGTGAAGTTCAGGCTGCACACGCAGCAGGCCAGCAGGAACAGCCCCGGATGCAGGCACTGCATCCCGATGTAATACACGCAGCCAAGCCCCGTTACCAGCGCCTGGACCATGCCCACCAGGAAGAACAGCTGATACCGGCCGAAGAACCGCTGCCAGGGGCGCAGCCGGGAGAGCTCCGGCATGGGAGCGTTCACGTGGATCATGGTAGCCGCCAGCAGGGAGCCCACAAACAGGGCCAGCATGATGTAATACGGGGCCATGGCGCTGCCGTAGGTGGTGATTTCATACACGGGCACCGTCTCCATGGCGATGGGGTCGGACAGATACCCGGCCAGCTCCTCGGGGTTGTTTTCCAGCACGTCCAGAAAGCGGCGGAAGCCGTCGCTGGTGACAATGCGCTCCACATCGTCCGACAGCTTCCCCAGGTCCCCCCGCAGGGTGGCCGACAGCTGGATGGCCCCGCCCAGGGTGGTGCCCGTGGACTGGATGGCGTCCTGATACCGGCCCAGCTTATCCCCCAGGGCCGTCAGTCCGCCGGACACGTTGTCGAACACGTTCTGCACGGCCTGGAGCTTCTCCTGCACGTCCCGGTTCAGCTCCTCCACCCGCTGGTTGACGCTTTCGCTGATGCGCAGAGCCGCCTCCCGCAGGTCCTGGCGGACCTGGTCAACCTTGGCCTGAACCTCCTGGTTCCAGGACTCCAGCTGGCTGGGGTCCTCCAACTTTTTCAGCAGGTCCCGAAGCTCGCCGATGTGGTAAATGGCGTTGCCCAGCCGCTCCTGGATGGCGGGATAGTTGTCGGCATAGTCCCGCAGCTTCTCCAGCCGCTGCTGCAGCGCCTCCAGGCGCTGGTCCATCAGCTGGGCGGGGCCCGCCAGAAAGCCCGCCACGTCCTCCGCCGTTCCCATGGCGGCGGCCAGGTCGGCGGCGATGACGTCCAGCTGGTTGTCGATGTCCTCCAGCTGCCGGGCGATTTCGGCCTCTGTCTCGTTCAGGCGGCCCACGCCCCGGTTCAGGGCGTCCTGCACGCCGGACAGGTCGCCGGTTTTGACGATGCTGTTCAGGTCATCGGACACCACCCCGGCACAGGCCAGGATGCTGTCCGTCTGGTCCGCCAGGGTCTGCATGGCCGACAGGGTGTTCTCCAGAGCCAGCAGGCTCTCCTGGGCGCTGCCCAGCTTCTCGATGATGCCCTGAGACACATCGTCAGCGTCCATCCCCAGGGCCTTGCACACGGAGCTGACGGTGGTAACGGCGTCGGTCACGGTTTCCACCACCGTGGCGTTGATCTCGTCCTGGACGGCGGTTTTGGCCTTGTTGGTGATTTTGGGGGCAATAGCGTTTTTCTTCTGATTTTCATAATACTGGATCTGGGGATGCCGCAGGTCCGTGTCCAGAATGCTGACAAAGTCCCCGGTGAAGTTCGAGGGCACGATCAGGGCGGCGTAGTATTTGCCGGAGCGGACGCCCTCCAGGGCCTCCTCCCGGGAATCCACAAAGTCCCAGCCCATCTGGTGGTTGCTTTTCAGACCGTCCAGCACCATGGAGCCGATGTTCAGCTTCAGACCCAGCAGCTCATAGCCCTCGTCCTCGCTGGTAACGGCTACCCGGATGTTGGACGTGGAGTCCGGGCCATAGGGGTCCCAGTTGGAGAAAATGTTGAACCAGGCATACAGGCACGGGATCAGGCACAGACCCATGATGACCACCACGGCCACCACGCTGGCGCTGATGCGCTGCCAGTCGGACCGGAAGATTTTCCAGATATTTTTCATTTCCGCTCCTCCTTGGTCCGGTTCTTCTGATCCTCCATATACCGGGAGATGCGGCCCAGCTCCCGGGACAGCTGATCCAGCCCCTGGGCCAGCTGCTGGGCATCCGCCTGAAGCCCGGCAAGAGTCTGGGACAGGACCGGAACGTCCGCCTGGGGCGGGTTTTGTCCCGGGTCAGATGCAGACACCGGCGGGACGGGGCGGGATTCTCCGGGACAAAAACAGGCTCGGGAACGGGGGCGGGCTCCGCCGCGGATTCCGTCACGGTTTCCGGCTCCGCCGCAGGCGTCTCCGCCTCGGGGGACCCGTAATACCGGTCCCAGGCCTGGTCGTCGAACAGGCGGGCGAAGGCGCCGCCGTCCTCCGGCTCCTGGCCCCGGCCCCGCAGCCGGGGCAGCAGCTGGGGCATGGCGCTGGGCAGCGGCGTCAGCTGGTCCAGCTCCACCTCTTTTTTGGTGATTTGCTTGACCTTGTTCTGCATTTCATAGTCGATGTATTCCACGGCGATGAGATACGCCGCGATGCCGAACATGGACACGATCCACAGCAGCAGGAAAATCACCCGGGAGCCTTCCGACAAAAACAGCAGCACCAGGAACACCAGCGGCACCAGCAGCAGGCTCAGCATCCCCTTGCGGATGCGGCGCTGGTTGCCGTTGTGGAACTGAAGGACCTCCTGCAAAAGGGCCTGATACAATTGGCTGTATTTCTTTTCGTCCATGGGAAGTCCTCCTTTCTTACAGCATTTCGGTTTCTTCCAGCTTCTCCTCCATGAAGTGGTTCAGGCCCATGAAGGGCTTGCGCACCCACAGGCCGATGAGCAGGGCGGCCACGCCGAAAATCAGCAGACAGCCGATGTTCTTCAGCCAGGTCAGGCCATACAGGCCGCAGATGCACTCCCGCATGGCGTCGATGGCATAGGGGAAGGGGAAGATGTGATAGATCTTCTGATACACGTCCGGCAGCAGCTCGATGGGGAAGGTGCCGCTGGACCCGGCGATCTGGAGCACCATGACCACCACCACGATGGCCTTGCCAACATCGCCGAAGGAAATCGTCAGGGAATAGATCAGCAGGCTGAACACCAGGGAGGTGATGGCCCCGGTGGCAAACAGCAGGGCAGGTTCCACGCACTGGATCTTCAGCAGCAGCAGGTCACCGGCCACGATGACGGCGGCCTGGATCTGGCTCAGGACAAAGAACAGGAAATAACGGCCGAAAAACAGCTGATAGGGCTTGGGAGCCACCAGGCCCTCCCGCCGGGCGTGGGGCTTGAGAATGGCCACCAGCATGACGCCGCCCACCCAGATGGCCAGAACGGAATAGAAGGGGGCCATGGCGCTGCCGTAGTTTGCAATGGGATACACCGGCTCCACGGAGGTCTGCACCATCTGGGAGAAGTAGGCGCCGTAATCCTCCGGATTGCCCCCCAGAATGTCCAGCAGGGTATCCAGATAATCGGGACTGTCGCTGTCCTCCAGGCCGCCTAACAGGCTCCCCAGCTTGTCGATGGCCTGGCCCATGGCGGTGCGCCCCTGGGACATAAGACCGTCCAGGGTGCCGGCCGCCGCGCCGGCGGCTGTCAGCAGGTCCCGGGTATCGGCCGCGGTGCCGTGGAGGCCCTGGAGCAGGCCCTCCGTCTGGTCCAGAACGTTTTTCACATCATCCGTCACATCGCCGAACACCGGGGTCAGCAGGGTATCCGTCAGCTTTTCCAGCTGGGCCACCAGGGCGATGGTGTCCTGTAGCAGGGCGGAGTTTTCCTTCAGCCCGTCGGCCAGGGTGTTCAGCCGGTCCCGCAGCTGATAGCAGCTGTCCGCCAGGCGCTGGGCGGCAGCCGCCGCCTCGGCCCCCACGGGCCCGGCCTCCACCGCCACGGACTTGGCCCAGGCCATGAGCCTGTCGCCCATGTCGTCCATGGTCTGGGCGGCATCCCGGAGGTTCTCCTGAATCTCCGGCAGTTGGGCGTCCACGTCGATGCCGTTGAGGAACTTCTCCGCCGCGTCAAAGGCCTTGTCCAGGGCGGTCTGAGCCTTGTCCAGGGCGGCGTGGACCTTCCGGTTCAGCTGGGCCACGGTGTCCAGAATCTCCTGGCCGTTGGGCCGGTTCTGGTTGATGTTGGAAACCAGGTCCGACAGGTCCTGGCGATAGCTGCTGTTGTCCTGGCCTGCGGCCTGGAAGGCGTCGATGGTTTTGGCACAGGAGCGCAGCAGGCTGCGGGTCTGGCCCAACAGGCCCTGGACGGAGCCCACGGGGTCGTCGCCCTTCAGCTGATCCGACAGGTCGTTGGCTCCCCGGAAGATGGCGTCCACCACCACGTCCAGATAGCTTTTGCTGATGGTGGTTTTCAGGGACGACACCGCCGTGTCGGTGATCTTGGTGGCCACGGCGTTTTTCTTGTAGTTTTCATAATAGGTGATGGTGGGCTTGCCGGTCCACTCCGTCAGCATGTGGTACATGTTATAGGAGAAGTCCTGGCCGATGACCACGGCGGCGTAGTAATCCCCGGCATAGACCCCCTGCTGGGCCTCCTCCTTGGTGTCCACAATGACCCAGTTGATGCTGGTGCTGCTGCGCAGGTCCTCCACCACCTCCCGGCCCTTGTTGACCTGGGTGCCGTCCTCCTCGGTCCAGCCCTTATCCAGGGACGCCACGGCGATGCTGATGTTGCCGGTGCTGCCGTAGGGGTCCCAGTTGGAATAGATGTTCAGCCAGGCGTACAGGCTGGGCAGCACCGCGATGGCCAGGGCCACGGCCAGAGCAAAGAAATGCGTAAACAGCGAACGGGCGTCCGCCTTGATGATGCGCCAGATGTTCCGCATACGTTCCTCCCGCTTCCAAAAACAGATTCCGCGCCGGGGCGCGGCGTTTTGACAGTGTATAGGCTATTATACTATACACTGTCAAAATTTCCACCCTTTTTTTGCATTTTTCAAGATTTGTTCATATCTTCCGGCAGGAGCCGGACCATATCCTCCGGCAGCGGGGCTGTTACCGTCAGGCGGCGGCGGGTGACGGGGT
>ERZ791624.416-NODE-416-length-29841-cov-1.968609_pt1 | contig 29841 bp, 50 predicted proteins | sample MGYA00510058_ERZ791624 | MGnify/ENA primary metagenome ERZ791624 (study PRJEB30046, sample SAMN00715158) | human gut metagenome | study: EMG produced TPA metagenomics assembly of the A metagenome-wide association study of gut microbiota in type 2...
GTATCGACTTGAATATAGCAAGCCTAATCGACTTGAATATAGCAAGCCTAACTATAACAACACAAACACAAACACACCCACCCATGAAGCACAGCTCACAAATACACATCCTCTAATTAAGACAAGTGTTCGTAAAGCGATTGCAACTTGTCTCACATTCAGTTTAGTGGTAAGTGTAGTAGGATATGCTCAAGCCTTAAATAAAACAGGTGAAGATAACTTTTCTAAAGATAATCCTTCAACCCTGAGTGAAACTGAAATCTCATCTCCTCATTATATTGCCATTAAAAACTTTCAAACACAAAAAGAAAATTATTGGAACACAAACAACATTGGAAATATTAGTCCTGATAGAATTTTTTATGTGGACATGAGTAAAATGGTTGAGAATAATGCTAAAAATAACGATGAGTCTGTTTATATTTTTTCAGACATGAGCGTACAGTATTCCGAAGGTCAAACTTCTGGAAGTCAAAATTCCAAATCTGAACAGACAGAACCTAAAACCTCAACTTATCGCTACGCATATTTAATTCATCTGACTGATTCTGAACGTCATGTAGTAGAAAGTATTGTAGCTGGCGAGAGTGGAAATCAGCCTTTTGTAGGAAAGAAACTCGTAGCACAGGCTGTTTATAATGGCATGTTGAGAGACAATATGTCCCCCTCACAAGTAAGAAAACAATACTCCTATGATGGATATAAGGACATTGATGAATTTGAAAAAGAATGTCTTAAAGCCTATGGCAACACAAATGCTGCTGATGAATGTAGACAAGCAGTAAAAGAGATATTTAATAATTATAGTATGCCTACAGATGATTTTGTATTATTCTTCTACGCTCCTGCACATAGTAAAGGTACATGGCATGAAAATGCTAAAACTTTAAAGCCCATTACTTATGTAAATGAAGATGGAAGCACTACTAATTATATTGGTGGTCATAAATTCTTTGCTTTGAAAGATGAACCTGTAATCAATTATACCAGAGAAGGTTAATAGGTTTTTAATAAAGTTAAGGATTTATAATAATATAATTTATTTGTAAGCAAGCTTAGGACTTGAGTACGGTCTGAATATATTTTGGATATATTTTAATTCTAAAATATGGCGAATTTAATTTAGACTGAAAAATAATTATAATTATAATTAAATTAAAAGAAAAACAAAAAGAAATAGAAAAAAATAAAAACAAAAAGAAAATAAATAATTTAATTATAATACATTACAAATACAAAAGTACAAAGCTACTAAAAATTAGTAGTATACTTTTACCTAAATGATGATGCAACAAAAAACAGAACGAAATTTATAAGTAATTAATATATAATTAATCCATAATTTTGTTTAGTTGTATATCTATTGCTCAAATCTTTTTTTAAAGATTTGTATTTGCTCAAGTATGCTTTATACAACCGAAAAATGTCTGTAGTAAGTCGAGAAAAGTTATTAAACCCTTGACAAACTACAGGCATTTTGTTATAATAATTAATGTAAAGAATGTAAAGAGAGGTGCATGTGATGCCAAGAGGTAGACCGAGGAAAAATCCTCTGCCTGTCATTAAAGATTCTAAAACTGAACAAGTTGAAACTAAAACAACTAATCCTATGACAGAAATAAATACTTCTCCCTTACCAACACAAGAAATTTTCTCCTCTTCAAAAAAGAAAAAAGAGGATGACACCCCTCGATGTGTATGTTGCAAAGAACCTGTTTATTCAGGGCGTAGATTAAATCTATCTTTGCTTACAACACTTGCATCTTATCATTTTGCTATAGATGAAATGCAGCCTTATATTTGTAGTAGGTGCGCTTCTGATTTAGGTGAGGTTATTAATAAATGGCTCATTAATCATGGAGCAGAAGTTAAGCCATACTATAAGCCAGAGTATATGGCTAAAAAATATTATGAGAATTTAAATAATCCAAACAAAAATTCAAAGGAGAATAATTTAAATGGCTGAGACCAGTATTGATTTCATTCATGGAGAAGATGTTGCAGTATGGAGTTCTGATTATTTTACTGTAATTAGAACTATGGAAGAATATCTCAAGAATTATCCTGACGAAGTAAGCATTGTATCTGACTACAGTGACAGTGATGGACAGAACAGATGTTTGACTATTAAGGTTCCTGCTAAGTGGATGAGAAATCCCAAGCCTCCCAAGAGTCGCAATTTGACTGAGGAACAGAGAGCAGCCATGAAGGAACGTGGCAAGAGAATTGCTGCTTCAAGATGGGGAAATAAGGAATAAAGATTTAAAAGAGAATAAAAATTTGAAAGACCTGACTTTTATAAGTTGGGTCTTTTTTATTTTGAGGGTAGTTTGGCGAAATATTTGGAGTACTTATAAATAAATTATCTATATTTAAGCTTCAATTTTGTAAAGTAGGTGTGAAGTAGTATAATTTGATGGGTAGGAAAGGAAATTGATTTAAGATGAAATTTATAAAGAATTGATTATAATGAAATGGTGAGAATGAAATGGCGGGATATTTGCTGAATATTTCTTGGGGAGAGTTATGGGTAGCGAAGCGGGAAAAAGAATCGCCCCCTTGTGGATTAAAAAGACCCCCCGTTGCACTTTAAAAAGGGTGGGTGGGTTGGGAGATAACGTAAGAAAGAAACATAGGGGGACCTTCGCATCCGACGAACCTGAAAAAGTTTTGCCCTTTGATGAGGGTTTATTGAAAGGAAGGCGTTTCTCCTTTCGATTACTGATTTTTAATTTTCTGGGGTGGTGGTGGGGAAAACTAAAAAATCTCCCCCTTGGAAATTAGAAAAATTCTCCCCTTGAATAAGGAAAAAATTCCCCATTAAAAGGGAAACAGATTCTCACTGAGTAAGAATCTTAACTTATAGCCACTGAGTAACTATAAGTGCTAAGAAGTCTAACCCACCCTCCCTACCAAGACTTCACTTAACAGACACGGATTGAACCAATGTCTTCATAACGAACGATTTTATATTCTTCTCGATTATTATCACGAAGATGAATTTCCTGAAGTCGTTCATTCCAAGTTACATAATCGCAACACATATCGGTGCCATCTTTAAGATAAATCTGAGTCACAGGATGTTCCCTCCTTATTTTCTTCCAAAAATATTTTTGTTGTTCACAGAAATGTTTATATTCATATTTTTCATCCATTCGACGGTATTCTTCATAATACTTTTTAGCCATAGCTAAAGAATCAATAGATTTACCATCTTTGAATTTTCTGGAATACAACATTGAGTCTGTATCCATTTTAGCAATTCCAATGAATGTGAGAATTGTAATAGGAATTACAATAAACCAAAACAAAGGAACTCCTGCAAACAATCGAATCAAGATGGCAATGGGAAGACCAATTGCAAAATAAGGCAAAGTATCACAACCTTTCTTTAATTTTGATTACACTTAGGCTTCAGCAGTAATTTTTCCCCCTCTCTTTTCTTTAACTACCTGAGCATAATCCATTTCATAACACCAAATAGAGCCATTATCATACAAAGGCTTGACAATGACACTATCAGGATTCTGCAACCTATCTCTGACATAATTTACTTCTTTCATAGAGAAGAAGTAACGACTGGTTTCATCCTTACGCTTACGCATACAAAGTTTATTAAAATGACAGATGCACTCTGTAAAGTAAGAGTCAAGCATTTCAGACATAACTTCAGCAAAAATAACAGCAGAAGAGATAGGAGCAAGGTTATTGTTAAGATTCTTTTTCATGATAATAAATCCTTTCTAAAATAAATAGTTTAATTGTTAAGGTTAATTTGTAAGAAAGGGGAGATTTCTCTCCCCAATCTTATTTAGCTCTACCAATGAGCCACAAGATTGCGATTGCAATTTCGAAGCAAAGCAAGCAACCTTCGATGGTTATACGCCTCACCTCCTTTCATTAGATTTCAAGGAATCTACATATACATCACCTCCTTTCAGTCATCATCCTCATAATCTAATGCCTCTAGTTCTTCATCAGACAACTTCCAATTATCAGGAAAATTATCCCAAAAGGTATAATTCCTATATTTGTCAAGAAGCCCGATTTTCTGAAGCTCTTTAGCTTCTACATCCGTATTACGTTCATAATACGTATACATGAGATATTTAGTTTGAGATTGGGTTTTACAGTACTCAGCATAATACTTTTCTTTAAGTTCTTTGTTATACCTCCAACTCCACATTTTCTGGTCATGTTCTCTTTTAGTTTCGTTAATAATGTTTTCTGTTAAGACATCACTATAACGATACTTATGAAGAGAATCCCAAAGAATCCTTTGCTGAGGAGTTAAATCATCTTCAAGATGACCACGTTTAACTCTTTGTTTTCTCTCAAACTCTGCTTGACATTTTTGTTCTTCTTCTTTGCTTTCGTGGATTGCTCCACCAATTGCAAGGATAACAGGGATTGCCAGCAGAAAAACGACAGTAGTAGACAAAGCATTGGCAAACAAACCTTGGTTAAAGATTGCTGTTCCGAGTAAGCCCACGAAAAATGCGAATAAAGCATACAGCATTACACCACCTCCTTTCTTATTATAACATTAATGCTGCTGAAACACAACAGTTTTTACTTTCTTATTCCAACATTTTTGGCAAACCGTGCATGTGACAGTTTTATCATGCTGGTTAGGACAAGTCGTATAATTCTTGGGAAAATCAGGGTTCTTAGACTTGTCCTTAAAATCAACATAAGCCACAGGAAGATTATACGGATTAGGAACAATCCAATCCTTATCCCATGCAGAGAAGATAATGTTTAAGTTTTTAGGAAGCTTTTCATTTTCAGAAAGCCACTCATTCACAATGAAATACTTCTTCGTAAATGCCATGAACTTAATTTTAGGATTCTTCAAAGCGATGTTAACCATTCCATCGAAGAAATCATAATCAGGAATATCACCAGCGTCGAAAAATCTACAAAGACCAAGACCAGAATGTTTGAGCTTAAAGTCAACCTGATTCCAGAAATCCTCGTGGTCATTATTGTAAATACGAAGGTTACGCAGATACGAAGCCTGAACGACTGTTAAAGTCTGGGTTCCTTTCATGCAATAGCAACCATCTTTTTTACAAGGGGCATCTTCACGACAACAACAAGTCGGTACTGCCAAATCAATGACTCCCATACCAGTTTTGGAATTTTTGCTGGTCATATGAATCTCATTCGTTCTCATAGAAAGATGCTGAATGTATTCCTCACGAGACAGGGTGAATTCCTTCTTGTTGTTAACAGACTTAGCCATAATTAAAACTTCCTTTCAAAAATAAATTTGTTAGTTAATGGGTGTTTAGGGACTATATATTAACAGTACTCATGGGCAGTTTTGTTTTCATCCATAGCACTGATTGCCTTAGTGGAAAGGCAGTAAAGGTCTTCACTTGTAAAAGAATGAAGCTGGTTTTGGGCTTTGTGTTTGGCATCATCAAAGCTTTTTGCTTCAACGACAACTTCGAGAGTGCCTTTAACTTCAAGATTAACTTCATACTTTTGAAGTTTAGAAGATAATTTAAGCTCTGTTGCATAATACTCTTTAAGAGTACTTATAGCTAAAATGAAACTAGACCTAAAAGCAAGACCAGACCAAAGAGTAATGTTGCTCTTAAGGTCAACAATCCAATAAACAGGAGGACGTTCAAGTTCTTCTTTCATTTCCGACTGTTCCTTAAGATACTTCATAAAATCTCGAAGGTATTCATACATATAGGCTTCTTTAATATATTTGCTATCATAATGAGAAGTAGGCAAAGAAATATTATCATAATATTCAGGGTCTCCAAAAGCAATCATGACAACAGGCTTATTGATATGGTCTCCGCAGAAATAAGTTAACATTACGCACACTTCTTTTCAATTTCTTTGATATGAGACAGCATGGAATTTACGATAGGAACAAAACTATGCGTATAAGAAAGCGCATAATGGTTTTTCCAATCACGACTATCCCAAATCCATTTGATAGAAAGCTTTTTAGTTTCAGGATTATAGATAGTCATAATTCCAAGACATCTCTCGGGACTTTCATCAAGAACGTCAACTTTGGAAGGGTAGAATTCGATATAATATCTATGTTCTACATTTGCCCAAGGGGTAAAGATTTTAAATTTGCCATACTCATTTTCGAGGTTGGTACGAACAGAACGAAGATTTAAGGTTGACATAATTATACTCCTTTCAATTTTAAACGGTATCATTTAAATGATATAAGATTTATACTTTTCATTTGTAAGCACTTTCTTTTTAATTACATCCTTATAATTCATGATATAAGATTCAATTGGTTTATTCCACTGCCAACAATCCTTACGAGTTTCCTGACCGATGCAAGATTTTGTTCCCTCGTAAACAGTGATAAAGAAGGGTCTATACTGATTACGAAGCATTTGAGAGATTCGTTTCACTTCTGTCCAATCACAGATTACATTAAGGACATTAGAACAGATAAACACATCTGCACTAGGAAAACCATAACCCTCATCGGGATAATTCCTATACCCATCAGGATACCAATACGGGTCATAGCCAATGTATTTGATGTTCTTACACTTAAGGAAGTCTCCAATAACTTCGGGATAACGACCGCACCCCCAATCATAAATAATTAAAGGAGCAAAGTTTGATTCTGAATGACTAAAAGCGTTTTTACACCAAATTTTGTCATATTTCAACTGACTCCAATCAATATGATTGTAGATACGGGGAAGCTTAGAACTATTAACGGATGTGAACTTAGAAGTGATAGGCTGGTTTTTCATAGTTTGTACTCCTTTCAAATTTAAAAAGTTTTTTACTGTTTAAAGGTAAGCAGAAGAACTTCGTAGCAATCTACTTGACTGGCTTCATAAAGTTCATCAATATAAATTCCTGCATCCATGATAGCTTTGCAAGCCTTTAATTCTCCCTTCGATAAACAATCCTTATTAAAAAGAGTGTTTTCAGTGGGCATAGAAGCAATATAACACAGAGCCAGTTTTGGAAAGAATTCATATTTATGAACCTTAAAGCCAACCTTACCTTCTTTTACTAAAGAATTAAAGGTGTCAGCGTCCATACAAACTGCTGCTCTCATATTTTCACAACTATTATCTTCAATACAAATATCCTCCCATGAATTAATAGAATCTCCATTCTCATCGTAGTAGAAGGTTACTTCTAAAACGCAAGTAATGTCAAAGGGTTGAGGAAGACAAGCATTTTGAATTTGCGCTTGTCCATTGCAGCGTTCAATACAATATTCAATAGCACTATCATTGTCTTCTTCATCAATTCCTTCATCTTCTTTAATTAATTCTTTATCGTAGAAAAAGATTTCTTTCCCTTTTGCACAAAGCCAAGGATGAACAATAGGGGTAGATTTCTCTACCCCATATTCTCCATTGATAATAGGCTCAATAGCAGATTTGACGCAACCATGGTATAAAGTGTAAGACATAATTCATAACTCCTTTCAAATATGTGAGGGATTAATTAACAATCAATGGTTACAGTTTCTTCAACGACAAGGAAATCGCCAATGAGTTCGCAAGCATAAGCAGTGAACTCACTACCAGCGACACATTCGATAGGAATTTTATCGCTGTAGTAGCCAAGACGCTCAAGGATTTCATCTCCTTTACCCTCGTCAATCATAGCGCTGAGTTCAAGATATTCTTCTTCACTTTCAACCGCATAGATATGAAGTTGAGTTTTGGAGCCAGAATCACCACTGAGCCAATTGTAGAGAGTAGAAGAATTGTATTTCATAGTTAAACTCCTTTCAAATTAAAACGAATTGTTTTGTTATCAGTTGTAGTTATCGGAATGAAGGGTATCGGCTACATAGTTCTTTGCAGCCTTGAGCGAAGAAAAAGATTTAATGAAGGTATAAACAACTACACCTTCAATAACACTTCTCTTACTCAGTTCCCAACCTTTACGGGAGAAAACAGGACGAGAAATATAATATTTCTCATCTCTAGACATATAAAAGTTTTCTCCTTTTGTACCAGTTACAGGCTTCCAACGAACGATGTTGTGAGAATCAGTAAGAATGATATTAGACATATAAGCACTTCCTTTCTTTTTTAATTAATTTAACTCAAAAGCTTAAGAGTTCCTGTTTTACCACAGCCACCACATCTCCAAACAGAAGGGTTAGACCTGATACCTTGAACTGTGTTACAATTACGCTGATAAGTTTTCACCACCTTTTTACAACAATCACAGTAAATTTTGTAATTGCTGTTATATTCAAGTCGCTGTTTAAGATACATATTATAGTTTTCATCAAAACTACATCTCTGAATATGTGTACCATAAACAGCATTGTATTTGGTAATGGCTTTATACCAACCGCCTGAATGTTCATGGTTTAGCCCATTGTTAACGCAATGAGCGACTTCATGAATCATAGTTCCTTGTACGTTCTTATCATCTCCAATCTCAAAATATCTCTTGTTGAAATTCAAAACGAAATAGCGTTTACCATCAATCGAACGTTTAGAGCAGCACTGACCTAACCGATTCTTAGCTCTTGTATTCCATTCTACGACGATTTTTGTTTCAGATAATTCTGTGAATCCAAGCTTAATCAGATTTATTCTTGCCAGTTCAACGTAATTTTTGACAGCTTCAATGTTGGTATACTTAGACATAATTCTTAAATCCTTTCTTTTCGACAAATATTATTGTTAGTGTTCCAAAGTTTCTTGGTCTTTGATGTCCTGCATGGTAGTTTCGACTGTATTACCACATTCCCAAGGATAGAGAAGTTGACCACACACAGGACAAATGTAGTCAAATTCATCATCAAAGGTGAGATTCACCTCAATTCCACAATCGGGGCAACACTTACCAGTGCCATTAATAATTCGTAACATATTGTTTACCTCCTTTCAATTAATCCATGTGACCACAGTACCATCCAATGTCAGTGCAACCAACGATGGATAAATAATTCTTGATTTTATCAACCCACTGTTCCCAACTCCATTCACCTTGCTTATTAGAACGAGGAATCATCTTGTATTTCTGACCTTCGTATTTGAAAATCATACCGTATCCAATTGCACAACATCCCTTATCCTCAGACATTTTGCAAAGGTCTTCCCAAATCTGAGCAATTGCTTTAATAGCAGGGATTTTATTGTCATCATAATCTTCAGGGGCGAAGAGAATAATGGGATAATTCTTATGCTCTTCAGTATCATCAGTTTCATAATCACTCCAAACATTGCAAGGAGCGAAATAGAAAAACCAGCTTGTTGCACATTCAATATACATGCCATACTTAAGAGCAAATTCCTCAAGCCATTCAGGAGCACCTGAATACATATAATCACACAAAGTTCCCTCAGAAGAGAAACTGATGATATTGGTAGAAGGAGCATACTCGCAATACTTAGTAGGATGAACACCTTCAACATCATCAATCCAAGTATTCAGGGGGACATATTTCTTTTCTTCCTTATCCCACAAATTACGAATATAACGAGTACGTTTGTTGTTGTAATAAATACAAACATCATCAACGCATTCATGCTCGGCAAGTAATGCCTTAAATTCTTCAACGATGTTGGCAATATCGGACTTGCTGTAATCATACTTCTTAGACATAATCGTAATTCCTTTCTAAATAAAAAGTTTTAAAAGTTATTGACAAGAATGAATTTGTATGTTACAATACACATAGAGTTAAGAGACCAGTAACCTCTTAACCCTATGTGTTATGTTTTAATTTAATGTTTAGACTTCCATGAAGCCAGTCAAGACAATCACAGAATAATAAACATTAAATCTGTAGTTTATCTGTTTGATTTTCTACATGGTCTTTCATCTCCTTTCTTCCTTAAGACAAGGGTTTCATTTATATGAACAGCTTACGGGGCTGGAGTTTTAGACAGGAACAGGATTATTCCTGTTCCTTTTCTTTTTCTTTGTAAGGCTTAAGGGGAATACGATTACGAGTAGAATATTCGCCAGTATCGTTGTCCATGAGGAATTCGTTTTCACATTCGTCACAGAAGAATTTGGTTTCAGTTTTAAAATCATCAACTCCTGTTACTCCCCAATTTCCACAATAAGGACAACGAGGTTCACGATACTGACCAAAGTGAATATCTTTCTGATACTCTTCAGACCGAGGTTCACTCCAAACCTTGACAGAGAAGGTATTGCCAGACTTGTCATCAGGGTCAATCTCTGCCATACAGATATCCTGTTCAACATCCTGACCATCACGGACAAAGACGATGTTTACACCATGATATCCTTCCTCTTGCTCGCAATAAATTCTAAATTGACCATTAGGAGTATCAACGAAAGCATGAGTGAAGCCATTAATCGTGCTCAAACCAATCTTGTTGTACTGTTTCATAATATAAATCTCCTTCAATTAAAAATAATTTTTTAAAAAACTCTTGACAATATGAGCAAGTAAGATTGTAGACCTACCTACTTTTTTACCAGCCGTAAACATTGCAAACTTGTTTACCAATAGCTCGGGTATACTTGGTAATATCTTTGGGAGTTGCTTTACCATGATACAATTTCCAACAGAAATTATCAAGCTGGTCAGAAGAGATTTCAGGTTTCACTTCCCTATATAAAGTGTAGTTTGTTCCGTCATGATGAGTTTGCATAGAGCGAAGATTGTTGTGAGAATCAACCCACCACTTACCATACTCACTACCGCTTTTGAAGTTAAGACAGGCTTTAATATTATGCTCATCGAGAAGAGTATATCCCATTCTACGCCCATTCCAAAGACCAACATCAGCAATCTCGATGATACGACCTTCTGTGGAAATATCGAGGTTACATATTTCATCCTTAAAGTACATATCATTAAGGTCTAACATCTCTTCATGGAACTTATATTCTTCCCACTCAGAGTAATCAACTCCACATTCATCAAGTCTTTCCTTGATGTCATCAATCCAATCATCGAGGTTCAGGTCGTAGTTGCTCCAAACGATACGAGAATTGCTTTTATTATTCTTGGTAGCCATAATCATAATTCCTTTCTTTTTTATCATAATTAGAATGTTTTGATATAGAAAAAGCTGGAGATTATACCCCAGCAAATCCTTTATAAGTTTCAACAATCTTGTTTTTTTCTTCAATGATGTCCTTAGTTGCTTTTTTTATACTGTAAATAAGATTGTCTCTCAATGTAGGATAGATTTGATATTCATCCCATTTAGCAAGCCAACCATCTTTATCTTCAAGCAAAGGTTCGGGACAGCATTCAGGAGAAGCATTAAGTGCAATAGAGTCAGTATAACTACCACTTCTCCAAGTGATATAATAACAACCACCCTGTTTGCTAATTGCGACACTTTCATCATTACCATAATCTCTGTAATAATGAGCATAAAGATTTGTTCTTGAAAAAAGATTGGCTTCTTCAGCGATTTTTACCAAAGAGAGAATCTGATTAACAACTACAGTCCACTTAGCTCTACCGATTGCTTCTGTACGAGGAATGTAATATTCCTTAGTATTTTCATGAACAGTCTTGGCATCCTGATAACGCTGAAGAAGTTCCATCATTTCGGTATCTTCGGTTTCTTCGCAAGAAATGGTGACGGTCATGCCCTTGTAAGTATTAGTGTTAGTCATAGTTATGTTTCCTTTCTTTTTAAGTTGAAGTGTGAATAGGTGCTTAGTATATAAGAAAACTGGGGATTATTCCCCAGTAATCTCAGAATAATTTTCTTGGATGGAACGAATTCTATCCTCGTCAACTTTAATTCTGCGCTCAATTTCTTTCATAAGAGCAGAACGGAAAAGATTATAAATGTTATAATCATCCCATTTAACGAGCCAACCATCTTTGTCCTCACCCCATTCAGAAGAATAATACTCTTCATCAGGATTTAAGAAACAGGTACTTGCGATACCCCCGTTTATTGAGCACTTAAGGAAGTAGCCTTTGTCTTTACCAACGGAGCTATAAGAAAGCCACATGCGGCAACGTTCACCAGTATCGTCCCTACAAAAAGAAATTCTCAAGAAATTATCAATCGTACCCCTCATATTGAAACTGTAGCTGTCTCACACAACCCGAGAAGCTGATTGCAAATTTCAGTCCATTTAGCAGAACCAATAGCTTTAATACGAGGAAGGTAAAATTCCTCAGTGCGCGAGAGTGTAGCCTTAGTGTCATTCATCTTTTTAATGAGTTCCATCATTTCGGTGTCTTCATTCTCCTTGCAAGTAACAGTAACGGTCATGTTCTCATAAGTCTTAGTGTTAGTCATAATACAACCCTTTCTCCCCGTATAGCCGTTAGGTCAGCTTAAATATTAGTTGCTTGTTGTTGCTTAAGGTTAATTAGTCACGAGGAGTAACACGAACTTTGAGCTTGTTTTTCTTGGCATACTCACAAATAGCTTTGTACTCGTCCTCAGTGATACTACGGTTGGAAGCTCCTCTTGCCTGAACAATAGCTTCGTTTTCAATTTCAATAGTAACAAGAGACTTGTCAGTATCTTTAGTCTTACGAAGGAAAACAATCAGACAATTTCTCTTGATTATTCTGCTCAGGTAACTATACACACAATGATTCAACTCAGAACCTTCGCGTTTAACATCATCTGCATTCTTAGGACGAACAATACTGTATGTCTTATCCTCTGTAACAAAAGGCTTGAAATCTTTATAAGCCTTTTCAAACATCTCAGCCTGTTCCTCGGTAAGCTTGATTTCATAGTTGCGAGAAGTGATATCATGAGTCTGCTTAAGGTAAGAGCTGTAAAGAGTAGGCTTGATATCCATGGAAACGCACATATCAAGATAATCACGAAGTTCGCCCATAAACGAGTTTAAACTCTTAAAACCTTGGTTGACAGCCTCTTCACAAACATAATCCATAAACTTACCAAAAGTATAGAACTGATAGAATTTGGAATTTCTATAAGAAGTATAATTCCTAAGATAAGCAGATAGAGTGCTAGTGAAAACATTTCCACCATACCCACCAATCTGGACATGGTTGAATTGAAATTCTTCGTCCCAATACTTAGCTTTTTCAATGATATTAAACCATTCCTGATTCGTGTAATGGCAGAAATCCTCTAAAGTTTGTCCACCGTTGTAACCATAATACTGAGTATCCTCGTCTTTCTTAAAAGCGGAACCAACAATAGACTGCAAATTCATCCAATCATCAAGAATGTTTCTGTCATTGGCTTCTTTACACTCTGCCTTGGTAAGATGAACAAGTTTGTAAACAGGTTCAGCAGTTTCAATCTTAAGACTAAGAAGAGCGTTTTGAATAGATTTGGGAGCAGTACGGAAGATGATTTCAGCAGATTTATTTCTACTTAATGCGAATCTCAATTCTCTGAAAGTATAGTTAACGCCAATATTTTCAACGGGAATATCCCAAACTTGAGAGATAAAAGAAACTGCACTGTCACCCATTCCAGCTTCATAAACAGGAGCATTACCATCACTAACAGGTTTTGCATTAGGTTCAAGAATAGGAATTAACTGTTCACCATCCATGATAAAGTTGCAAGAGGAATTGTTGGTGGCAATTCTATATCTGTAATGACGAGATACAATAGCACCAAGAGGGAAGCAATAGCCAACATTGACCCAGAAATCACCGCCTTTCAAATTAATTTCTTTAATGATAAAAGTGTCGGGTAAAAGACAGTCACGATTGACAGGAGCACCAGTGAATAAATCAAAATACCACTGAAAATCAGAACGGTTCGAACTGTAATGAACAATGACTTTCTTTCCAAGAGGAGTAAAATCACTATTATAGCGATTGTTCTGAACCTTGGTCATTTCAACTCTTGCTTCTTCAAGCTCATCAGAGAGCTTTTTAATACGAGCGTTAATTTCTTTCTCTTTGGCAGAGATTTCATAGTTGTTGAAAAAGCTCTCATAATCATGAATGGAGGACTTGTAGAAGTTAGCAATAGCAGTGTTAGACATAATCAATTTTCCTTTCTTAATTAGACAAAATGTTTGTAGTGACTATATATTAAAGGTAGGAGGGATTAACCCTCCTTTACCTTTTTACAGAAAGCTTTGTATTTCTGACTATTGAGGACCCCAAGAATCTTATCTTTAGCTTCGGGCTGACTCTTATAGTAGTCGGAGTTATAGCCAAAGTGTCTCTGATAAATCATATCAGGATTTTTCTCCAGTAATGCTTCAAGAGGACAATACAGGCTTACAGTAACTTTTTCGCCGTTGTACTTGTAAGGCATTTTGATATAGATATCACATGAACCATAGCCGCACGTAGGAACATAAGCACTGAATTCGTATTTCTTCAGATAAGGATAAGCCATGAAAATTGCCTCTCTGAAACTCTTAATAAGATGGGCATTTTGATATTCAAGAGGGACAACATACTGGTAAGCATCTTCGTAATGGTCTCTTTTCCAACCATTACGTTCTTCTGTGAATCTAAAATTTCTCTTGATTTCAGGGAGACGTGTGTAATGGGTTTCATAGTAGCTAACATTATTCGAAGATATAGGGATATACTTAATACCACAGACATCTTTCATTTTGATTTTCTCAGTCACAAGCCAGAGAAGGACATGGGTAGGGAAGCACTTTTCCCACACATCCCATTCTTGGATGAATTTCTTAGCTCTTTCGTATCCAACAAATTCATCATTGCGATAAGTACCCTGATATTCAGCATAAATAGCCATAGTCATAATTCCTTTCTTTTCAATAGATGTGTTGTTGTTTATGTTTGTTATTTATATTTGAGTTTTGTTCTCTTTTTTAATAAGTGGGATTAGCTTTAGAAAGTTCCCAAGATTCTTTTTTCAGCAATGCATGAGCTTCTTCATAAGCAGTAAAAAATTCTTGGTCAGTTTTGTAATCACCCATGCTATGAACCATTTCTCTGATATAGTCATCCATGAAGGGAATAGATGCTTCAAAATCGACCAAAGCGCCACTGAGATTTTCTACTAAAGTAATCATTGTTATATCTCCTTTCTTTTTAAGTGTCAATAGCCAAATTCTTTACACAATATCCATACTTTTCTTCAAGGTTTTCACAAATAGAGTCTTCTATATCTCTTAAAAAACTGGTACAAAGGTCATCGTACTCAAGGTCAACTTCAGATGGAAGGCTTTCACTGGGGATATCGTTTTCATCAGTGTCCCATTCAATATTGGTAACGTGAATAATCATATTCAATCTCCTTTCTTAAATGAGAGGGAGAGATATTTCGCTCTCCCTCATGTTGATTGTTTGAACAGTTGAAATTAAACAGAGGGTCTACCAAGCCATTCAATGTTGTCTGCCTTGATAGTCATACAACCAGTCTCATTGGAAGACGTGAAATAACTATCAGGAACAAAACCAGTCTTACGAAGGTCTTCCTTAGAAATAGGCTTCCCATTGAGATAGTGCTGGACCTTGGGCTTATTGGGCGTATCGTACACACGGAGATACTCATTATACTCACCCTTCTTATTGGTGTGGCAGATGATACGATTGCTGTTATCCTTCCACTGACCCCAAGGAAGCTTAGAAGCAGTATCAATAGGGATATTCTTCTCAGCAGCCTTTGCGATTGCCTTCTTGGTATGCTTGTAGTTGACACCGATACGGTAAGTACCGATAACACGCTTAAGAACAGAGACACCAGCTTTACGACCGAGAGCAGAGAGAGTCACATCGGAAACGTAAGCCATCTTGAAGAACTGACCAGCGGGGATAGAGTTGACCTTGAGGTTGAAATAAGTGTTATTCATGATATTTCCTTTCTGCCCGTAAACCCGATAGCACAGGATAATAAATTGGTTTATTGTGGATTGTTATGTGAGAAAACGATTAGATGTCAATTTCGATGATTTTACCATCCCAGTTATCGTGATTGTAAGTCTCAGCCCATGCAGATGTATCATTGAAGTTGTTTTCATCATCAAGAATATCATCATCTACAAGAGACTCAATAGCTTCTTCCAGCTCGTCCATCGTAGAGATGTTGCAAAAGTTATAATTATCTACATCAATATGCCGACAAGCTTCGATAAACAGCTCAAATAAATGAATCTGAGCTTTCTCCATGTGTCGAAGAACTCAGGTTCACCAATTTCACGCTCCAGCAATCAATAACCATAAACTTCTTCATAATTTTTATTTCCTTTCTTCAATCAAATGTTGTTTGTTGTTACTCGCCTTTAATCACATTTACAAGCAGATGATAAATCATTTCATCCGCAGCTTCGGCATCTTGCATCATAACGGTTACTTCATCGAAAGCAACATCGTTAATCACTCTGAATGTAGCTCTATCCTTATTCTGGATAATTGTAATCATTTATTTGCGCCTCCTTCAAAATAATATTCAGAACAATGAAAAGCTTTTTCAAGCGCGTTCTGATACTCATGAGCTTGTAGCCACATTTTCTTTGCTGTTCTGCCAGCCTTCGTAATACATAGATTCTGCCTGTGTGTTAGAACCTAATGCCCAGATATGTTTATTACGAGCATCAGCAAAGTGCTCCCCAATTGCACCATCAAGCGCATGATAGAGAGCTAGAACTTCATCAAGAGTATCAAACTCAAGGATAGCTTTCCAACTACCGGGACATGCTTTCTTAATCATGTGTTCGTCAATGATTTTGTTAGTGGGCTTGTAAGCGATAGTGTTCATAGTTAAATTCCTTTCTTAATTAAGTGTGTTGTTTGTAGGTATTATGTGAGTGTGGATTACGGAGTCGCAATCCACACAACAGCAATGTAGTCATCAGATGTTTCTTTAGTCCCATTATTATCCATGGTGAGAATATAAGGAGCATCTTCGTATACAGCCATATTAGTTTCAAGAGTATAAATACCATCGAAACCTTCATCCTGAGTTACATTGAGAACTCTGAAACGATATTCTCCATGTTCTACATCAGAATCTACAAGTTCTGCATAAACAGGATAAGTGTTTTCTTCAAACTTTGCTTCGGGAATGTTGCTGGGAGGAATAGGAGCGTTAGTCTTAGCTAACTGTCCTGTAATTCTTCCACTTGCGTAAGGTAATCCTTCACAAAATCACCCAAAGCTGCAACTCTTTCTCTGCTGTTGAGGTACATAAAGGTCATGAGAATTGCAATGATGAGGACAAACAGATTAATCTTTTTCATTTTTATTCTCCTTTCGATTAAGCAGCAATACGATTCCAAACAGAGTTCAGAATAGGCATGGTGTTAACTGCAACAGCCGTGAATGCTCCTGTGGTAGTAGACTTAGAAGACTTACGCATCTGAGTGGGATGACTCTCAAAGTCAGAAATTGCATTCAAAGCTTTCCAAGCTGTGTTATTGAAGTTCTGAAGGTCATCCTGATTGTAAGCCGTCATAAGCTTTTCAATCATAGCCAAATTACGAATCTGGATAATCTCAGAATCCTCAGTTTTAACAGGGAAGAGCTCACGAGCAAGAGATTCGAATGCTTCCTTGGAGTAAGGAGTAACCGCAAGCTTTTCAGCCTCAACCTTAAGACGCTCAAGATAGTTGGTATTCTGAAGCAGAATAGTCTTAGCCTGTTCCAACTTTGCCTGCATGGAATTGCTATGACGAATACTTACACGGTTCTCTGCTCCCTTGGTTGCACGAGCGATGCAGTTGGAACAGAAGATACGGATGCTGATGAACATCGCCTGAATTGCCTTAGAACCATCATGGCTATTAAGAAACATCATGGTAGGCAAAAACTCATCATCCAGAATCTTCATGGGTTCGGTAGACATGGTGATGAAACTCTTGGCTCCATTAGGTCCATAGCTACCAGCAGTTTCAAATTTAGCACCTCCCAGCGCAAGAGAATCAAGAAAGTCAAAGGCTTCACGATTCTGAAGGATATTATAGTTCTTACCAACGATACCCAAAGGAGCATTGGTGTCAGTACGAATGGTTGCGAACTGGTCAGGGATGATAAAAGGAGTATCAACCAGAATCTTCTGGTCATTCCATTCCTGTTCAACCTTGTTCACGAACTGGATAGGACGCTTTTCGACGGAGTAATCCAAACCACTGAGCTTTAAAGCAGACTCAAGAGAAGTTACATTCTCAAGAGTAATACCCATATCTTCGTAGTACTTCTTACGAGGAGTATTCTCAACGGCTTCCAGAACAGCATTGACCTTATCGACGTTATAATTAGCGAGACCCATAGTAAATTCCTTTCCGAGCTTTAAGCTCTAAACAAAAAAGTTTTTAATGTGTTGTGTTGTTTGATTTAAGATGAGATTATTATAAATCTCAAATCCGCAAATGTCAAGTATTTAAACCAAATAAAGTAAATTATTTAGTAAGAATACTTCCAAAGTAAGTCAAAGAGTTCCTTAATAAGCTTTTCAGCTTTTTCGTGGTCTGCTGTAGACATACAGTCATCAGAATCTAAATCCCTTTTTAACTGCGTGAGGATGTTAAGATAGCTGAGTTCAGTACTCTCCTCGATAAAACCATCACTTGTTCCGACACAAACATTAAGTTGCAGTTTTTTCATTTTTCTTTTCCTTTCTGCTTGACAAGATTGATGTTATATGTTAATATATGTATAGATGATAAGAAGAATCCTATACTTCTTACTTACCATCTATACATCTTCGTAATTAATGGACTGGATTAATTACGGTTATAGATAATCATTATCTACATGAGATTGTAGAAATAATTAACGTAGAAGATTCTCTACATGGCTTTTAACTCCTTTCCTCCTTAGACAAGGGACAATTATATAACAGTTTATAGGAACTGATTATATTAGAATAAGAGAATCGCCTATACAATTCTCTTATTGAATTATTTTAGTTTAAACCATTAAAGTTCGTATGCTCCGCCAAGAACAATAGAACAATAATAAACTTAAACTAATAGTTTATTTGTTTGACTGTCTACATAGACATTCTCCTTTCCATTTAGCACTAATATATAAACAGTTTATAGGAACTGATTATATCAAGAAAGAGCAGGATTTTATTCCTGCTCTTTTTCTATTGTGTACAAATACTGCTTTCGCTTTTCTTTGTACTGCTTATTGATTTTGTACCGATAATTGCCATGAGTCTTACGCTGGATTCCTTCACAGCGGTCATAGTACATACCATCGTACTAGGGATACTCTGTGATAGCATTGTTAGGTGTACGTTTAGACATAACTTTTGCCCTCCAAACCATATTCTTTAGCATCAAGTTTACTGCTACTTGCACTATAACCTTGACCTTTGTTGAGTACAATGTTTACAGGACATTTAATTCCCTTCTCATGAATCCAGTTAATTACAAACTTAACTGCATCAGGTTCGTTTCCAAGCCAACGATTGTAAAGTCCATGAATTTGAATGACTTCATTGTGGGTGTTGACTTCAATCGTAAAGAAAGGAATATCAATATTTTCATTCTTTCTTAAAAATAGAATGTTTGTTCTACCTTCTGCAACACGACTAATATAACCACCAACACAATGATGAAGATATACACCTTCTTTCGTAATTTTGTTCATCTCTTCAGGAACAACGATAGAGAAATTATCATCAGCATACTCAAACTTTTCTTTGCGTTGGTCATAAAGTTTAGCTGCTAACTTATTTAATCTCTCCTGTTCTTCTTTGTTTCTTGCTTCTTTGTCTGTAATGTTGATTTCAATCAGCATATTATGATAACGATGAAGCTCATTCACATCTTTACAGGCGTACAAATCAATATCGGGACGATTGGTGTTTGAAATTCGTTTAAACAGGTTGAAAGCATCAGAAAAGATTCTGAACACATCTTCGTTAAGACCTTTCTTGTCAGTTTTTTCTTGAAGACGCATAAGCTTGAGAAGATTCTTTCTATTCTTTTCATCCTGTTCGGGAGTTAATGATTGGATGTCTTTTTCTTTGTTTATATACAAACTTTCTTTCCAATAATTTTTTCTGTTAAAATAAAAAGTGTACACACTGTTATTTACTCCAACAAAATGCAAAAACTCACGATAATCAGAAAGAACATTGCCCATTCTTTTTGCCATGTTAAAGTAAAAGTCGGAATCTTTGTCAGTAATAGAAGAAAGATTTTTAACACCAGCAACAAATCGAACGGTTTCAATTACACATCGAGGAGTATAGGTCAGACCGTTGTAAATATAAGTTGGACCATTAGGATTCTTTCTCTTTTCCTCAAACATCTTATCTACCAATTCAAGCTGGTGCTTGTTCATGCCACTAAGCTCATAAATGTTTGCAGATTTAGAATATTTTTTGTACCCAAAAAGATGCTCAATATCAGATTTTGCAGATGCACTTACGAGATAATTGGCAATGTATTTATACCTAGCTTTATAAAATTGTTCGATAGTAGGGCATCTAAGAGTGTAAATAATTCTGTTGATTAAGGAATTTGTTTTAGTCATAATGTCACTATCATTGATGATAGAAGAGATATAAAACAATCTCTTAAACTTAAACATGTCCTCAAAACCTTTGAAGAAACAGACATTATCAGCAGGAATTCCAACATTAGAAGAACTGGACACTCTAAATACAATATTTTTACTAAGAGTTGAAGCGGGATTGAAGATTGTTACTTTTCCCTTGTTGTCAATGAGAATTCGTGTCTGTTCTTCGAACTTGAAATAACCACCAAACTGACGAATGACACAGTAATTTTCATTTAAAATATTAAATGTCCAAATTGTATCTTTGTATTCAGTGTGGTACTCATTATTCCAAGAGTTTTTAACATCAATGGCCTTCTTAGGATATAACTGACGAAGTTCGTCTAAATTAACAGTTGGTAAACTATTAACAATTTCAGAAATATCCGCTGATGATTTGGAGACGGTACGAGGATACGCCATTTTATAATAATCAGCGAATGTATAAGGAGTCCATTGTGTCCATCTGATTCTCGGATTGCTTTCCTTTTTGGTAAATTCCTCAATTGCTTGAGAAAAATGGAAATGGTAAACAGCCTTATACAAATCATGTTGAAGGAAATAAACAAATCCTAAACTATAGAATTTACCTCCTTTAGATTTAAATGCGATGTCTCCATTAACATCAAATGGAGCAGGGCAATTCTTGAAAAGGAAATAACGCTCCATAAAAAGTAGTTTCTTTTCTCTTCAGGAATCTTTCTAATGTTGATTGTCATTATGCCAATACAAGCATTTCAAATTCAGGGTAATATTTGGCATAAGCAACTTTTGCATTTTTACCAGAACCAACCACAATTGTGTGGGATTGAATATTACTCACATTGAAATGACCAGTTACTCCTTTACGATACTGTCCAATAGTATCATTATGCTGAATAATTTCATACTCTCCTCTCAGCAAGTGAAAAGCTTTACCATTTGCTTTCTGTTGCCAATATACAGTGATATCAGGGCAACTATTAAGATTGGGATTAGCTCCTTCTTTAGTTGAGAGGAACTTTTTTACAGTGGCTTTGTTCTTTTCAATGATTTCGTTGGGAATGTTGTCAATGTAAGTGGTGTTCATTTTCTGAATTTCCTTTCATTTTTAAATTAGTTGATTATGTTGGCTGAGTTATTCTTCATCTTTCCATTTGTCATATTCGGGCATAGGTTCAACTCCTTCCATTTCTTTTGTTTTTGGATTCCAATAAATTCTTTTGCCACACACACTAGGAGAATAAAAATTATTGCGCCACTCCTTAGTTGCTTTGTGTTCTGCTCCCATTTTTACAATTAAAACAGATAAAACAATGAAAATTAATGTGAATAAGTCCACAACGGTAATAGCAATTACTGGGGTAAAAACAATGATTACTGGAATATTATAACCGCCAATGTATTTGATTATACACATAACAACTGTAGCTACAACAAGGATGTAATTAAATGTAGCTCTGATATTATTGTTATTATTGTTATTCATTTCTAAATTTCCTTTCTTTAAAGTGGAGAGGGTATATTTCAACCCTCTCCTATTTTGTTGTTAATCTGATGAGAATTTATAGATAAGTAATTAAGAATTACTCATAATCTTCCTCACAATCCTCATCTTCATCCTTGAAATCATCATACTTACCTGCTAAGTCCTTACGAAGAGCATTGACTGCACGAGCTTCAAGGAGAGCCTTAAGAGCCCGTTCATCGAGTTCACAATCAATATCACGAGTGTTGCAGATTTCCTCACCAGCTTCGTCAAACAAAGCTTTCTTTTCGTAGCTGAGGACACAAGGATAAGTGATACCATCAACCTTAACTTCGAGGACTTCATCAGGGTTGATTTCCTTCTCATTCATAGAGGACTCAAACTGGACCTGAGCCATAACCTCCATGACGAGAGCCATGCCAGTCTTGTCACTGTTATCAACAATACGCTGAATAACAGCAAGACCAGCTTCACGGTCCCGCTTGTTGACTGAGCCCATGCAACCCGCCTTAATTCCGTCGATGTACAGATACTCGAAGTTGCTGCCGTTTTCCTTCATGAGCTGGACGCGATTGAGGGACTTCTTGGTGTTGATGTTGATGTTAGCCATAATAGACCTTTCTCTCGTGGGTTTTAATGTCTTTTTCCTTGACAAATTTATTGAGCTTAAAGGCTCATTGAAGTGCAGGATATATTTCAATCCTGCACTCTATCAACCTTTACGGCTTTTCAATCAGGTCTTTTATTTGAGCTCTTAAACAAATTAAAGTGCCGATTCTTGTGCAACAATAACTAATATCTGCATTATTACATTGGGATTTAGCTTCTTTTGCATTTTCAATTTCAATGTCCATCGCTTGTAACAACTCATACCTTGCTTGCTTGAGGAAATAGTCTGCTCTACCCTGATGAGTCTTGTTATTCATATTAATTGTTCTCCTTTAGAGTTCTTTGATGATATCATTTGCATAATTTTTCAGTGCTACAAGAACACCGATTTCCGTACAAATTGGCTCGATATTACTCTCAGGATTAAAAGCGATACGGTCTTTCAATCTCTGAGTTTCCTCTTCGATTGCTTTCTGAAGAAGATATTCAGTACGGTTGGTTAGATAAGTTTTATCCATAATTTTAATTCCTTTCTTAATTGAAATGCAAAATATATTTTAACCTTTAGAAGTTAAGAGCAGGGACAGTAAGCAGATACATATTCCAGTAATCCCAATTTTTGTTAAGTTCTTTTAAAAGATGAGAAGGGCTGATTCTCCAATCAGGAGATGTAGGGACACCATTATCTTCCAATTGGTCAACAAGTCTAATCTTGTTAAGAAGAAGAAATTCTTCCAGTTTCTCCTTATTGATTTTATTGAAGCCATCTTTCTGAATACATACAGCCCACATAATATTCTCCACAACTGTTCTATGGTTGGAAGAATAAACAGGGTAGAAATTGACTCCATCATGGGCAACGAGGACGTAGTTATAAGTCTGATTAGTCATAGTTAAAAATCCTCCTCTTCCTGAGCGTCAGTAGCTTCAAAATCATCAGACCAAGTAATATCTTCTTTACCATAGCCCTCGACCTTGGCAAAAGCATCATTTTCAGATTCGGCTTCAACCTGAACAAAGCCATAACGAGCAAACGTGACATTGTAAATCTTTTTCATAGTATTATTTCCTTTCTTAATTCAGATGTTTAAAATTAGATTTCGATTTCAAAGATTTTGCCATCCCAGTTATCATGGTTAGTAGTTTCAGTCCATGCACAAGTACCCTCGAAGTTGTTCTCGTCATCGAAAATGTCATTATCAATGAGAGAATTAATAGCTTTTTCAAGCTCTTCTTTTGTAGTGACAACATACTTATTATAATCATCTGCATCAAGATGCCGACAAGCCTCAAGAAACAAATTGAACAAGTGAATCTGAGCTTTCTCCATGGTATCAAAGAAATAAGGATGACCAATCTCACGTCCGCAAGTATCAGTAACCATAAACTTCTTCATAATTTTCTTTCCTTTCTTAAATCACAAATGTTGTTTAGTTCTCATCAGTGCAGAAGCAACTTGCATCAGAATCAACCTGAATGTCGAAGAATGTACCGCCATTGGCAATACAATCATCAATCATTAAACCCAGTTCTTTCATGAACTCTTCCTTGGAAGTATATTCCATACCAGAGCCATTATCATTGAGGGTTTCAATGGTGAAATTAATTTTATTAGTGTTCATATTATACTTTCCTTTCTTAATGGTGTCAAGTATTTAAAAAGAAATTTTACAAAGTACTTGATGAGTGTAGGTTTTACAATACCTGTAACTGTGGATTAGTTACGATGGTACACGATACGAACGACCGAGATTTGTCTATCCATATCAACATGTAAAATTTTCTACATATTAATTTCTCCTTTCGTGAGTAATTATGTAAACAGGCTTTACAGGAGTCTGGTGTCTTAAGTAAGACTGGTAGTTAGTAGCTACCAGTCTTTTCTCTTTTACTTCTTATAAACCATAAAGGTGAGAAGATAATCACGAATCTTCTCAGCGGGATGTCCTTCATGCTCTTCAATCTTGTCCTGAGCAACACGAACAAACTCATCACAGCTCTTATACTGCTTAAGGTTCAGCAGAAAATAGTTGAATGCTTTGGTATCTTCACAGTGCTTGTAGCAAGCAGAAATTCCTGCCAACATGCGCTGAGTATAAACCATATCATCCTTCCAACCAGTCCCCTGAAGAACAGCGAACACAAAACGAAGAGCGTTTTCACCATCGCGTTTAACAATACGATACAGCTCTTCAATTGCATTGATATTGTTATAGCGGTTAATGGTGCTATTGCGATTGGTCTTAACAGTCAGACCAAATTCCTTTGTGACCTGATTGATAATTACTGCTGTAGGCTTCTTGGCACAAAGTTCAGCTTTATATCTTTCATAGCCACGAAGATTGGTCTTACCTTCGTTCTGAGTAGCAAACAAATCTGCTTCTTCTTCCAGAGTAAGATTGATAAATACTTTGCAAGTGATAGCATAGATGGGGAAGCCTTTACTCTGCATATAAAGCAGAGCACTCAAGGTATGAGCCCCATCCATAAGAAACAGATGCCAAGTATTACCAACTTTACGAATAGAAGCCGCTTTAATTTCAACCTTGTTGATATTAAAGTTGTTGGTAATTTTAGCTACTTCATAGTTTTTGGGTTCGCGCTGATAGTGCAAGTCAATTTCAGGCATAAAAAGAGGAATGTCTCTAATAGCCCAGTTACGACCATCTTCTCTCTTTCAATCTCCCTTTCCACAGAGAGCTTAAAGGCATAAACGGTCTTGGACTGTTCATTGGTGATTGCTTTGGGCTTAAGTGCATCGAACAGGACTTCACTGACGGACTTTTCGTTCTTGATGTTGGTGAGATTAATCTTCTTCATGATTCTAAATTCCTTTCAAGTTAAAAAAGTTTGTAGTTATCACTTGACAGATATTATCAAGTGTGCTAAGATAAACACAAGTAGAAAGCCTACACTCTCTACTTGTGATGCAATTAATACGGATTAATTACGATTGTAAATGATGAAGACTATTATTATAGACCAATAATAGTCAACTGCTAAGATTTTCTACATAGCAAAACTCCTTTCTAATTTAATAATACATTAATTCATTGTAGGCTAAATTAATGTGCGAGTGAATAAGTTGGGCTTAAACACTCTATTGAGGGATGGAAGTTATTTTCCATCCCTCTAACAATGTTTAAACTCTTTCAACCTTATAAGGCTTGCAAGCAACAACATCGAAATTGTTTACAAGCCAGTCAGGTTTGGTTTCTTTAGTATTAAGGAATTTACAAACAATGTTTGCAAGCACTTCACTGTTAAATACAGTTTTTTCCTTCATACTCATTGTAACTGTTACGGATTTTCCGTATTTGTTTGTAATCTTAAACATGCCACACCTCCGTCTTGATGCCCTTACCGTTATAATAACGACGAGCACCATAATTGGCTCTGTCACTGAAGCACTCAGCACAAGGAATTAATTCCTTACGCTTTCCCTCCTTGATTTCCTTGAGTGAAAGATTGAAGCACTGTTCAACCTCACACTTATCACACATCTTACAGGATTTACCCTTGCAAATGTTTTCGCAGAAGTTGTTCTTAACTTTGCAGAGATGCTTAATACCCCAAGAGGAATTCATCTCAGCTAAGGTCTGGTCGAGAGTGTAGTTATGACCTATAACACTAATCTTTTTCATTTTACTTTGACTCCTTTCAAGTCTGTATTAAATTTAATTTTAAATTTGTCTTAAGCTATATGGTTAGAAACAAATACGTTTCTTTTTGATTTTGGTAAGCATCCAACACCAAGGATTTCCAAAATCATCTTCAAGAGGAGTAACCTTAATGGTTACAAGCACCTCAGTACTAAGATGCTCAAGGATATAATCCAAATTCTTAAGAGAGAAAACATATCTTTCTTTTGTATCATCTTTAGTGCTTTTTGCGCACCATTTAATGATTTCTTTCAAGCCCGAATCAATCAGGCAGTTCAGGTTCCCATAAGTGTCAAGCGTTTTATTAAGAGAAGGTGCTTCTAAATGGGTAGGATTGTTGGTGAGAGAGCGAACGGTGTTTTTTAATTTCTTGGACATTTTCTTTATTTCCTTTCTTTTGTTGATTATTGATATTTACACTTGCTTAAGATACTTAAGGTTTAATTCTAATTTGGAATCCATTGTTAAGCCATTTTCGCGCTTGATTCTGCCACACAAGTTATTCAAAGCTTGTTTCTCAGAAGAAGCCGTGGTATAACCAGAAAAATGGCAATAATAGTTATGCCATCTGGTTACGGGACCATCGTAGTAATATTTGAGTTTCATATATACACCTCCTTTCAACTCAAATAAAATTGAAAACTTTACACTCTTCATGGACATAGCCTCCAAGAACTTCAGGACAGGACTGGAAATAACCAGATGCATCCTGAATGTGGATGAGAATGGTATCGTCCATATTTAATGAACCTTTGCGCACTTTTGCTCTAAGCGAGCGACGAATTCGTTCCCAAATGTTGCACTTTTCTTCGAATACATCATAGATGACTTTGCCATCCTTTTTGACATATCCACTATACCATCTTGTCATAACTACTTGACACCCTCCTTTTGTTGTGTTATAATACCTAATAAGAAAAGTGGTTGACCAATCCACTCTTCTTATTAAATTGATTAGTCTAAGTCTAACTTAGATATATCTATTTGGAAGAATTCAATCAGCTATTCAACACTTAGGTGTTGCATGTACCAATTAAATTCAAACTCAGAAGTGATATACTACTTCAGAATAGAACCAATCTTTGCTTTATTACTAAGACTATCCTACATGAATTCCTCCTTTCTTTTAACTCGTTAGTGTTGTGACTAACTTGTTATTCGTTATCTTATTGGTCAGATAAGATAGAGTCTTAGCTGCTACTAAGCACTCTATGAAGGGTAGGAGCATATGTTCCTACCCTTTAACAATGCTTAGATGTTATCCCACTGATTAGTGATGAAATTAAAGCATCGAACAGTTCCGCCAATCTTTTTCTCCCAGCGGGGGTTGTTTTTGTTCAATGTATAAGTGGCAAGGCGACTTTCAGCAGCCGTGACAATAATATCATACTGACCGAGTTCCTGAAGAGACTTGATATAGTTCATGAGTTTGACATCATTTTCAAATTCGATGCCAATTGTTCTGGAAGCACTGACAATATCAGTGCAATGGTCATCCACACCTTCAGGTTTCCACCCCTGTTCAAAGTGGTTGATAATAGAATCAATATCATAGATGCAGATGCGTTTAACAAACTTAACAGTGTAATTCATTTCTTTTTTCCTTTCTGCTTATAAAAATCTTGACAAGCACAACTTCGTGTGTTATACTTATTATTAGAATAAGAGAAGTGCCTACACACCTCTCTTATTAACGAGTTTTTATCCTTCTTAGAAGTTATAGTTCTTTAGAATTACAACTACAACGACGTTTAAAGAATAATTGACCGAAATAATCTTCTTCATTGTTTTACCTCCTTAAGAAGATAAAAGCAAACAAGAATGTAGGTTCTTATTCACTACAGAGGAGAGATGGTGGTTATCTCTCCTTCTGTTATATTTGAGTAGTTTAACGACTTGCTCAGGTCGAGAGGTTAGTTCTGATAATCGTCACTTACCAGAACCCACTCCTCACCGTTATTATCAATAAGATGAATGGTGGAATTGTCTTCACTGATAGTTACATTCTGAAGATTAGAGAACCAATCCTCAGTTGTTGCATATGCTTCCTCAACGCCTTTGTCGTAATCAGCGTTATATGCACCAGTTACGTCTTCATTAGTGAAGATTTCAGCGGGGGCGCTCTTGCTGTAATCAATGTTACAGATAAGAACGATGGTGCTAATGGCAAGGATAGCCATAATGATAAACATGGCTCTAGGATTCATTGCCTTTTTATGCACGATTGCTTCAATGTTAATGATAACACCGTATGCAATCATAACAATGCTGAGAGCGATAACAACCATAACGACAGAATTCATAGTAACGAACATTTCTTTGATTCCTTTCTGGTTTTAATGTCTTTTTCCTTGACAAAGAGTTGTTGGTGTGTTATAATAGTGATAATAAGAGAAGCGCCTATACACTCCTCTTATTATGGTGTGCTATTACACTTTATCAGAAGTTGTAATTCTTAAGAACGATTACTACAACTACATTAAAAGTGTAATCTATAAATGTTATCTTCTACATTCATTTAATCTCCTTTAGAAGATAAAAGTATTTAATTGTATAGGCAACTAAATACTGAGTGTTAGATGCGACTAAGCACTCTATAAAGCCCACCATAAATTACGATGATGGGCTTTAACAATGCTCAGACAGGATATAATTCCTTTATGGAACGTACTTCCATAATGAAGGATTCAAATTCCTCTTTCGAAGTAATTGTTTTTCTTACTTCCTTTATTGGATTGCCCATATTGTCAAGTTTGGACAAAGTGTATTGACAATACAACTTTGTATAGTAAGTTGTATTGTTTTCGTACAGTATCCTTTCAGGAGAAACATACACATGTAACCAGTACTCTAAGTTTTTACCCCAATGCCCCCAAGCAAAAATTCTATGGTCATTTTTACAGGGTTTTGCTATACCGACTAACATATAGCCGATATCATTGATGGTCAATTTCATTTTCTTTGCTTCCTTTCATTAAACACTTGACAAGTACAACTTTATATGTTATACTGTCATTGTAGTAAGAAAGATGCCTATACACCTTTCTTACTGGTGTTATATTGATTAACCTTATTAGAAGTTATAATTCTTTAGGACGAGAATCGTAACAACATTTAAAGTATAATCTATTGTAATTATCTTCTACATTTATTACCTCCTGAAGATTGATAGAAGTACTTATCAATATAGGTTAATAAGCACTACAAAACATTGGGACACTTGTTCGGAAGTGTCCCTTTTGCTTTGTTTGGAGAAAGGCTATTTGTTTATACTCGTTAACCTTCCAGAACGAGTTGTATGAGTTAAATGTGGCGAATGTACCACATGAAACCCTTCTTACCTCCTGTGCATCTGTAGATGATGTACATGGAAGTAAGGCTGATAACACCAGCGATAGCAATGATACTACCAATGATGCTAACAATGAAGATAGCTTCCATCATGCTCTTTCTACCTCCTTTCATGATGGACTGCTGACTTTGGTTTCCCATCATCAGTGCCGTAGTAACCAACTACGACAGACAAGAGAGATTATTAGTCTCTCTTGTTTCGGGGTTGTGGAGAGGTTATTCCTTAACAGGAATAAGACCTCCTTCGATGGTGTAATAGGCGTACTCCTTGTCACCATCCTTATCAATATTGACAAGGTAGCGGACACGGGTAACAACATCGTTGTCAGCCCACACACGGAATTCTTCCACGGAAGAGCAAT
>ERZ791624.420-NODE-420-length-29734-cov-2.053876_pt1 | contig 29734 bp, 33 predicted proteins | sample MGYA00510058_ERZ791624 | MGnify/ENA primary metagenome ERZ791624 (study PRJEB30046, sample SAMN00715158) | human gut metagenome | study: EMG produced TPA metagenomics assembly of the A metagenome-wide association study of gut microbiota in type 2...
AATGAGAGTAATGGAAAGATTGCGAATAGATCCGCTGGTAGCAGATATCAAAATATAGAAATAACGAAATTTATTGATAGTCAGGGAGACGAGTATGGAAAAACAACATGTTACATCAGAATATGAAAAAGCAATTCAATATATTTACAGCCTGATGCAGGACGGAACCTTGCAGAACGGAAGCAAGCTTCCAACCGAACGTACGATACGGAGACGTTAGGAATCGGAAGAAATTCGACCAGGGAGGCACTCAGTATCCTGCATGGCATGGGAATGATCGAACGCGTACAGGGATCGGGAAATTATATATCAAAAAATGCCGGAGAGTCGATCCGTCGGATGCTTATGATGATGCTGGCACTTGGCAGTATCACGAAATCCGAGGTCTGTGAGTTCCGTTGTACAATGGAAAAGTCTGTATGCAGTATGCTGATCGAGAAAGGAATACCATTTGAGTGTCAGGTGCTTCTGGAGGATAATCTGGCAAGGATGGAGCAGGCGGATGGTTCCGAACTGGTTAGCGTGGATAAGGAATTTCATGAATTGCTGATCCGGGCAACAGAGAATGAACTATTTTCGATGATCATGGAGGCGGTTATGATCGTTTATCGGGAATGGATCGATCTGGTGCTGCGCCGTGTGAATACAAAAGAAAAGGCAAACTTGCTTAATTATCACAAGCAGATCTATAATAGTGTATTAGAACGTGATGAAGCAGCCATGAAAGCGGCGGTAGACGGGCATTATCATCTGATCAGCCAGATGCTTGCATTGTAGGTGAGTAGAGGTAATATATAAGAAGGAGGTAAGAGAGTATGATCGTAACACTTGGAAGACAATGTGGATGTGCCGGAGATGAAGTTGGGAAAAAATTATCGGAGCTGTTAGGGATTCCCTTTTATACGAAGCCAGAGCTGATCGCGCTTGCAAAAGAAAAGAAAATTTATGAAAAGTATCCAATGTATTTTGGTGAGCAGCCGGTAAATGCGATGATCAGTTCGGTTGCGGATGATTTCTGTCCGAAGAATCAGTATGATACACCGAAACGGGCATTGTCAGCAATGTTTGGCGGACAGAGTTTTATCATTATAGGACGTGCTTCGAATTATGCCTACCGGGATGATAAGGATGCTGTCCGGGTGTTTCTGTGCGGAGATAAGAAGCAGCGGGCGTGTCATATCGCGGGAAAGCATAAGATCTCGGAGCGAAAGGCTATAGCGCTTGTTGAAAAGACAGATGAGAAACGGCGTGGTTATCACAGATATTATACCGGAGAAGAATGGGGCTATGCAGAGAATTATGATCTGTGTATAGACGCGGTACGACTGGGTGTTGATAAGACGGCGGAATTGATCGCAGACTATGTAAAGCATGTTGGAGGAAGATAAATGACAACGAGAGAAGAAGCGCTGGCATATGGACTGTCTTTTCCTGATACATATCAGCAGGCGCCGTTTCATGATCCGAACTGGCAACTGGTGCGTGTGAAAGGAAGCAAGAAGGTATTCCTGTGGACATATGAGAGAGACGGATATATTAATCTGAATGTAAAGGTCGATCCTGAATGGCGGGATTTCTGGCGGAGCGCATTTGACGCGGTGATACCGGGCTGGCATCAGAATAAGGAGCACTGGAATACGATCATTCTGGATGGAAGTATTCCGGATCAGGATGTGAAACGGATGATCGCAGAGAGTTATGATCTGGTGACAACCAGTCCATCAAAGAGAATCTATGAGGCGGTGAAAAAGATTCCTGCCGGAAAGGTTGCAACCTATGGTCAGATCGCGGAGCTTGCCGGGGATAAGAAGATGGCGCGTGCAGTGGGAAACGCGCTTCATAAGAATCCGGATCCGGAGCACATTCCCTGCTTTCGTGTGGTAAATGCAAAGGGTGAATTATCCGGAGCATTTGCATTCGGCGGAAAGAATGTACAGGCAGATCGATTGACGGCAGATGGAGTTACAGTTGTCGATGGACGGGTGGATATGGAGAGATTTGGAATAAAGATCTTAGATGGAGAAATCATATAAAGTGAAAAATGATTTATATGCAGGAAATGACCGTTCAAATACAAAGGTTATTTGAAACAGAAAACAAGTCATTTTTGCAAGACTACTGTACAGGCAAGGGGGAGGCAGTATATAATATATCCGTAATTCCAACATGGGGATTTAAATGAGGTTTGGGATACATATATAACCAGAGACTTGTCGGGGGCGATAGTCTCTGGTTTTTTTGTTTGGGATGCATATTTTACGGAGTGGAAGTTAATTATTTTGTAATTCCGTTTGAATGTGTAAGATTTGTAGGCAATTCTTTATTTGAAAGGAAATAAAAATGTCAGAATATCAGTATGTAGAGCATGAATTTGCTCCGGTATATAATGAAGAATCACAGGTGCTGGTTCTTGGCAGTCTGCCATCGGTGAAATCCAGAGAGCAGGGCTTCTACTACGGACATCCGAGAAACCGTTTTTGGAAGGTTGTGGCAGCTGTACTTGGTGTACCGGAACCCTTGACGATAGAAGAGAAAAAACGGATGCTGCTTGCCGGTCATGTGGCGGTCTATGATGTGATCCGGGCTTGTGAGATCATCGGTTCCAGTGACAGCAGTATCCGAAATGTTGTTCCTGCAGATATTAAAAGCATTGTAGCACATACGCCGATCCGGGCAGTTTTTACAAATGGTAAGACTGCCGGCAGATTATACAAAAAATATCAGGCAGAACATATCGCTCTTCCGATGATCGAGCTGCCTTCGACAAGTCCGGCAAATGCAGCGTTCTCGCTGGAACAACTGGAAGAAATATGGAAATCGGAGATTGGTAAATATTTGTAAAAGTATTTTACAATAGTGACGTTGACGTATAAAAAGAACAGTATTTTACATTAATTATACACAACTTTACAGATTCATCAGATGATTTTACCTGTGTATGATAGCGGGCGTTTTTTCTAATTGATAAACTTATATTATAAAAAGTAATGATGAACGAAAGAGAGAAAGAAAATGAATGAAAATGTGATCGAACAGCCGGTTGCAGCTATGTATATGGTATCCAAAGAATTGAATCGTCTGGCAGGTTTTACGACAGAAATGTTGTTTGGTCTTAAATCAACAATTATGAGTAATCGATCCGAAGAAAGTCAACAGAAGTTTACAGAGAAGCTTCAATATGAAACAGTTCCTTCTGCAGGGCTTTTCTCACATCCTGAATTATGTAGATTGTTTTTTCTCATGCCATTAGTTTATTTTTAATTTTACAAAATTCTGGTGGGTGTGGTATAGTAAGGATAACTTTTTTTCTGATGAACAATAGACGTGGAGGTTACAAGGAAATGTCTCAGATAACGAAACGTGCGTTGGAAGCATCACTGAAGAAGCTTCTTACAAAGAAACCGCTTGATAAGATAACGATAACGGATATCACGGAAGACTGCGGCATCAACCGAATGACATTTTACTATCATTTTAAAGATATCTATGATTTGGTAGAGTGGGTGTGTGTGGAGGATGCAACGAGGATACTGGGTGAGAATAAAACCTATGATACCTGGCAGGAAGGCTTCCTTCGTATCTTTGAAGCGGTGAGCGAGAATAAGACATTTATGATGAATGCATATCATTCGATCAGCAGAGATCAGGTAGAAAAATATCTGTACAGTCTGACGTATGATCTGATGATCAAGGTCATCGAAGATAAGGCGAAGAATATGCAGGTGCGGGATGAAGATAAGAAGTTCATTGCTGATTTTTACAAATGCTCTTTTGTCGGTGTGTTGCTTGAATGGATTGAGAATGGCATGAAGCAGGATCCACATGTGATCGTGGATAAGATGGGACTGGTGATGCATGATAATATTACCAGAGCACTGGAAGCATTTCGGACGGATGCCTTTCACAAAAAAACAGAGAGCTGACAGATACATTGAAAAAACAATGTGTCTTATTTTTCAGACCGGTTATCCCATCAAAACAGGGGAAATGATAAAATTTTAGACAGAACAAGTACCGTGAATATATTTTTATCACGGTACTTTTTTTGTTTATTGAGGGCAAAAACGGGGAATCTTATAATAAAGACAGTTTTTGAGATAACCGGTCTGTTTGCGGGCAGGCTGTATAGATTGGAGGTAATTCGTATGTATTACGCAAGTGGAAATTATGAAGCATTTGCCAGACCAAAGAAGCCGGCGGGTGTGGATCAGAAATCGGCATATATTATAGGTTCGGGACTTGGTGCATTGGCGGCAGCCTGTTTTCTGGTAAGAGATGGACAGATGAAAGGCTCACATGTACACATTCTGGAGAAAGACCCGATTCCGGGCGGTGCATGTGATGGTTATCAGTACAGTGATATCGGCTATGTTATGCGTGGCGGACGTGAGATGGATAACCATTTTGAGTGTATGTGGGATCTGTTCCGTTCGATTCCGTCCATCGAGACAGAGGGTGTCAGTGTACTGGATGAGTATTACTGGCTGAATAAGGCAGATCCAAACTATTCTTTGTGTCGGGCAACTGAGAATCGGGGGCAGGATGCACATACCGATAAGAAGTTTGGATTGTCCGATAAGGGTGCAATGGAGATCATGAAGCTGTTCTTTACCCCGGATGAAGAATTATATAATAAACGGATCGATGAGTATTTTGATGAAGAAGTGCTTAATTCTAATTTCTGGATGTACTGGCGGACGATGTTTGCATTTGAGAACTGGCATTCTGCACTTGAGATGAAGCTCTATATTAAGCGTTTTATCCATCATGTCGGAGGACTGCCGGATTTCACGGCACTTCGTTTTACCAAATATAACCAGTATGAGTCCATGATTCTTCCGATGGTAAAATATCTGGAATCATTCGGTGTGGTGTTCCATTATAATACCAAGGTTATAAATGTGGAATTCGAGATCGAAGCAGGAAGAAAGCTGGCAAAGAAGATTGATATTATCCGTGACGGTGAAGCAGATGCGATAGATTTGACCGAGAATGATCTGGTATTTATCACAAATGGCGGCTGTGTGGAGAATTCTTCATACGGAAGTCAGAACAAACCGGCTGAATTCAAGACCGAGATCCGTGAGGGTGGCGGATGGGATATGTGGAGGAAGATCGCTGCACAGGATCCATCCTTCGGACATCCGGACAAATTCTGCTACGATCCGGAGCAGTCAAACTGGATGAGTGCAACGGTGACGACTTTGGATGAGAAGATCCTTCCGTATATTAAGAAGATCTGCAAGAGGGATCCACTCTCAGGCAAGGTAGTTACAGGTGGTATCGTGACTGCAAGAGATTCCGAATGGCTGCTCTCATGGACGATCAATCGTCAGCCGCAGTTCCGTAAGCAGCCAAAGGGACAGGTGCTTGTATGGGTATATGGATTATTTTCGGATAAACCGGGTGATTATGTAAAGAAGACCATGCGGGAATGCACCGGTAAGGAGATTTGCGAAGAGTGGCTCTACCATATCGGAGTACCGGAGGAGAAAATACCGGAGCTTGCTGAGCACAGCGCAAACACAGTGCCGGTTATGATGCCGTATATTACAGCATTTTTCATGCCGCGTGAGAAAGGTGACCGCCCGGATGTTGTACCGGAGGGAGCAGTAAATTTTGCATTCCTCGGACAGTTTGCAGAGACAGCAAGAGATACGATATTTACGACCGAGTACTCGATCCGTACCGGTATGGAGGCAGTATATACCCTGTTGAATATCGACCGTGGTGTGCCGGAGGTCTGGGGCAGTGTCTATGATGTACGGGATCTGTTAAATGCGACCGTAGCAATACGCGATGGCAGAAAGATCACGGATATGAAGCTTGGACTGAAAGAGAAGATCGCAATGAAGGAGCTTTTAAAGGCGGTAGAAGGAACCGATGTCGAGAAACTTCTCCGGGAGCATGGAGCGATATAGAGAAAAATAGAATAATAAATATAACAAATGCTCTGGCAGAGGTGTGGTTTGCCAGAGCATTTTTGGGATTGTACGATAATGTACAAGCGGAAGGGCTGCCACATGGCAGATTCCTGTGTTTTGGTTGTGTTTAGAGATGTGTATTATTATTTATTAAACAAGTGCTTCGCCAAGTGCGGTACAATCAGCAAGACCTGCTTCATCCGGTGTTTCATGGCAGATCAGTGGAGCTGCTGCAAATACAGCACCGTCAGCCTGACACTGAGCTTCCCATGTATCCATCCATTCGCCGCTTCCCCAGCCATATGAACCGAAGATGGCGATCTTCTTACCGTTTAAGGCCGGTTCACATTCAGCGAACATTGGCTCAAATTCGCTTTCTTCTAAGACTTCGGCACCCATAGCAGGGCATCCGAATGCAATCGCATCGTAGTTATCTACCATATCTACAGTGAATTCTGCGGATGTTAAAAGATCACATTCTGCTCCTTTTGCCTTTGCACCTTCTGCAACAGCCTGTGCCATTAATGCTGTGTTACCTGTGCCACTCCAATATACAACTGCAACCTTACTCATAGTAGGTTCCTCCTTATAATCATGTATTTTATATTTAGAGATCTCCGTATGGAAATGCCTGCGGGAATCTCCTATATTCATTTTTGTTATGTGAACGTCGTTTGCATAAATACTTATTTTGTTATGCGGATGCAATTTTCTAAATACTTATGCGGCAACCGTCAACTGCCAGATCGTTCGTCCCTGATGCCAGAGATTTGCATAGATCTCACGGCATTTTTTAAATTTGGCAAATGTTTTCTGGGCCTCACCCAGATCTCCGTATACCTTCCAGTCGCCCATGCCTTTGCAGTTACTTCCGTGGTTTTTGATAAATCCGAGAACATCATTTAACGGATAACCAAGGAAGACACCGATCTCATGCGGAAATTCTTTCGAACCATGAAGACGACTACGAAGCTGTCAAGCATTTGATCGATCGTTCCTGCCTGATATCCTGTGCTTACAAGAAAAGAGATGATCTCCGGTCTTGATAATTCACGAACCATAGTATCCGGTCTGTAGACATAGATCAAAGCAGTTTCGGTATCTTCCCGCAGGATCGTGATCCGGATCCCTTTTTTCTGAAATTGTGCATCCCAGACAGCCACACTTTCGTATAATTCTTCTCCAGAAGAAAAACGATAAAGAAACAGGCTGGCAGGTTTTAAGGACGCCAATGTAGGCGAACAATGTGTGATCAAATATTCTTCAAACATAATCTGAAACTCCTGTAACATTAAATTATCAAATGCGACAGTATTAGTATGTGTCGTTTCAGAACCGTTCATACAGCGGTTAGGCACATCTAACTTATGGCTGCATTATACGGTGTGTTTTTGTAAAAATCAAGCGAAAAATGTGATAGAAATTCTCAATAAATTCGGCCATTTTTTGTTGACGGAAAAGGCTTCTGCATGGTATTTTTATAAAAAGTTAGTAGGAACTAACTAAAAATCTTGTGAATAAATCGTGTGACTCCATTCTGTATGCATCCCTGACTGCTGAAAACAGGGTATGCACCCGGATGCAATGACGGATCCGGGACAGAAGCTGTCACCAGAAAGAAGGATCAAAGCATGATGAATTATTTAGAAATCGAAAAAGTAATTGGACGAGAGATTATTGACTCAAGAGGAAATCCTACAGTAGAAGCAGAAGTTATTCTTGCAGATGGTACTGTCGGACGTGGAGCTGCTCCAAGTGGTGCATCAACAGGTGAGTTTGAAGCATTAGAGCTTCGTGATGGCGATAAGGATCGTTTTGGCGGTAAGGGCGTTCAGAAAGCTGTTGAAAATATCAACACAAAAATTAATGACGTATTAGTTGGAATGGATGCATCTGATACATATGCTGTAGATCAGGCAATGATCAAGGCAGACGGAACAAAGGACAAGTCAAATCTGGGTGCAAATGCAATCCTTGCTGTATCAATCGCAGCAGCAAGAGCAGCAGCTATTTCACTGGATGTACCTTTATATCGTTTCTTAGGCGGTGTAAGCGGAAACAGACTTCCGGTTCCTATGATGAACATTATCAATGGTGGATGTCATGCATTATCATCCGGTCTGGATGTTCAGGAGTTCATGATCATGCCGGTTGGTGCTCCTTCATTCAAAGAGTGTCTCAGATGGTGTGCAGAGGTATTCCATGCACTTCAGGCTATCTTAAAGGAAAGAGGACTTGCTACATCAGTTGGTGATGAAGGTGGATTTGCACCTGCACTTGCATCTGATGAAGAAGCAATCGAGACAATTCTCGAGGCAGTAAAGAAAGCCGGATATGAACCGGGTAAGGACTTCAAGATTGCTATGGATGCAGCTTCATCCGAGTGGAAGACAGGCAAGGTTGGCGAGTACAAGCTGCCAAAGGCCGGTACAGTATACACATCAGAAGAGCTGATCGCTCACTGGAAGAGACTGGTTGAGAAGTACCCGATCATCTCCATCGAAGATGGTCTGGATGAAGAAGACTGGGAAGGCTGGAAGAAGCTTACAGCAGAACTTGGCGACAAAGTACAGTTAGTTGGTGACGACCTTTTCGTTACAAATACAGAGAGACTTGCAAAGGGTATCGAGCTTGGCTGTGGTAACAGTATCCTGATCAAATTAAATCAGATCGGTTCTGTATCAGAGACATTGGAAGCGATCAAGATGGCTCACAAGGCCGGATACACAGCTATCTCATCTCACAGATCAGGTGAGACAGCAGATACAACGATCGCAGATCTTGCAGTTGCTTTAAATACCTGCCAGATCAAGACCGGTGCACCGTCCAGATCTGAGCGTGTAGCTAAGTACAACCAGCTCTTAAGAATCGAAGAAGAGCTTGGTGCTTCAGCCGTATATCCGGGTATGAAAGCCTTCAATGTAAAATAATTATTGTCATATATTTTCCTCAAAAAAAATATGAATAAATGGTATGGGAGACGTAAGTTTTGCGTCTCCTATATTTTTTATCGCGCTTTGCGGAGAAGTAGTTAATTGCTTCGCGATTCCGCGCAGGTGCGAAAGAGTCACTTGTGACTCTTTATTAGGCGAAATGTTGAAAATAGCAGATAAATTCCGGTAAAAATAAATCTCGATTTAGAAGAAAAAAGGAATTAGCGTATAGCGTGTTTGCTGTTTGAATGGTATAATTTTTATCAGTGTAAAAACATATATTACCGAGAATTTACAGACTGGAATAGTGGAAGAAAACTGCCGGTTGGAAAGGCTGTATTATAGATGAAAAAAATTGAATTTTTACTGTTCTTCGGGGCACTTTTTGGTACATTGCTTACCGGCTGCTCATCTGAGAAGAAGTCAGCAGGAGCTATGAACAATGGAACGACAGAAGCGGCGCATGTCACGGAAGATGTGACCACAGAAGAACAGGAAGTAACGACAGAGAAGACGGAATTTGGAAAACAGAGATTAGAAGCAGTACCGGACAGACCTGCTTCCGATAAAACACAGACCGAGACTGTATCTGAAGAAGAATCAGATGAGGCAGAGCTGGATGGAGAAGGAGAAACTTCGGTATCAAAGAAAAGTGATGACTGGAAGACTGCATATGTTGATTATCTGGAACATGTGTCAGATACAGAGGGACAGCAGGGGTATACGCTGATTTACCTGGACAATGATGATATACCGGAGCTGGTAGAAGTAGGAAAGTCGGAGGCATCCGGTGTCCGTATTGTAAACTATTCAAATGGCTCCGTTCATGTAAACGGATTGAACCGTTTGTACTTTACTTACATAGAAGGAAAGAATCTCCTTTGTAATTCGGATGGGCTGATGGATTCCTATTATGACTATATTTACAGTATTGTTGATGGAGAGTTGACCTTGGTTGCACAGGGGCATTATGGAGCGAAAGATGGAACCGGGCTGAGATTTGATAAGAATGGGATGCCGATTTACACATATGACTGGAACGGAGAAGATGTCAGCGAAGATGAGTATAATGCTGACTTTGCACAAGTCTATGACAGTTCGGCAGCAACAGAAGGCTATGATACGGATAAGCTGGAGTCGATCAAAGAGGTTATAGATGATATAGAGACAAAGTAAGATAAATGGGGAGAATAAGATGAATAATATACGAGTGCTTTTTATCGTAGCGGCACTTCCGGCATTATTGTTGCTTGGATTTATATATTACAGGGATCGCAAGAGAAACCGCCGGTTAAGTTGATGATTCTGCTTTTGGCGACCGGTGCAGCAACTACTGTTCCGGCAGCTATCGTAGAGTTTATAGGTCAGGCATTTGTCATGGGTGATTCAGATGATTTGGGACTTCGCCTGCTTATTTTCTGTTTCTTTGTTATAGCTATAGCCGAGGAATTAGGTAAATATCTGGTTACGATATGTATCACATGGAAAAGTAAGGAGATGCAGCATAGCTATGATGGCGTGATTTATGCCGTATGCTCTTCATTGGGATTTGCAATTCTGGAAAATGTGTTATATGTGTATCAGGGTGGACTACTGACCGGAATTATGAGGGCGTTTACAGCGATTCCCCTTCATTGTACGGTCGGTGTTGTGATGGGAGCATTATATGCAAAGGCGAGAGAAGAAGCATATGCCGGTGACAGAGGCGGAATGATCGGTTACATGGCATGGGCGTATCTTGTGCCGGTATGTATTCATGGGGCATATGATTACGCGATCATGGCGGCTTCTTATGGTTTAATTGCAGAAGGATGGATTTATGTCATTCTGATAGGGGCATATATTATATCTGTTGTGTTGATTCTGGTATGTTCCAATCATGATCACAGAATTGACGGCAGACCTGAGACAGCTGATTATGGATTCTATCGAACCGAATACCGCAGGCCAGGCAGAAGCTATTATTATCAGACTCAACAGGCAAATCCGATGGGCTATCCGCAGAATCAGGGTTATCCGGGAAATACCGCATACCCGCAGAATCAGGGTTATACCGGAAATAATGCATATGTGTCGAATCAGTATTATACGGGTAATACAGTGAACCCAAAGAATACCGGATATATCGGAAACACATCATATCCGCAAAATGCCGGAGTAAATCCATATCGTAGATCAGACACAGCAGCAGATCAGACACCAAATTCAACAACACCATACAGTGTGAATTCATATAATGGACAGATGTATTCATCATATAATGAACAGGAAGATAACTATAATATGAGATAGACCGAATATGTCGAACGTTTTAACGGAAATCGCATAAGCTATAATGAGCACAAAAATTATTTGCTCGTAAGAAGTTAAATCGCTTGCTTATCAGGGGGTGAAAGCATGAGATTTCACAATATACCCGTTCGCGATATCATGCAGGAGGCAGTTCGTTATGGGGGGTGATCGTGGATGTTCGAACAGAAGAAGAATTCCTGAGAGGGCATATACCGATGGCTGTTAATGTGCCATTATCCGAGATTCAGTGTGGCAATTATAATCTTCCAAAACATAAAGTATTCTCACATATTGTCAGTACGGAGGCAGCAGCGCACTGGCGGCAAGAATACTGACACAGGCAGGTTACAGAGTGATCAATACAGTTGGTGGAATTGTACAGTATAAGGGTGCATTGACCAAAAACCGCTGACAGAGGTGAGGCAAACCATTATGGCAAACAGGAAAACGTGGTTTGAATATGAGAATAACAGAATAAATAGATCCCGGACATGACGGAGTATATTAAGAAAAGTACATGTCCGGGATTTTTTATTTAATTTACTTGTGGTGGCAGGGGGAAGTATGTATAATATGGTCAGGGAAATTTGGTGGATAGCATAAGATATCCCTGGGTATTTATTTCAGAAAAGAAAGGATATAGGGTAAATGAGAAAAAAATTTTTAGCAACAATCGTTGCGGTAGGGCTTGTCGCAGTAGCAGCATTTGCAGGGGCAAATGGGCTGACAGAGACACAGGCGGCATGTGAACATTCACAGGTGAAGGATGGAGCCTGTGTGGATTGTAATGATCCGGTAGAATGCATTGAGGTAGAGGATGCAAGCGGAACAGCAAAGGGAACCTATTCTAAACTGGAAGATGCAGCGGCGGCTGCCAGAAACGGTGATATACTGAAGCTTCTATATAATTGTGAGAGTACATCAGCATATATTGATGCGGGAAATAAGAATCTTACGATTGATCTGAATAAAAAGAAATTAAAGGCTGTTCATTTTGAGATTATGGGTTCTCTTGTGATAGAAAATGGAGAATATAGTGGCTATATCAAGAATGCAGCGACAGGGAATGAACATACATTAACATTTGAAAATGTGAGAGCAGATCTTACGCAGCTTGGATGGTATGCAAAGGGTGGCCTTAAACTGGTAAACAGTAATATAGAACAGCAACATGATGGTGCAACATTTACAGAATGGTGGCTTGAAAAGCTGCAGATGGATCAGACATCTGTTTATAAGATTACAAATTCGCCAAGCGGACTAAGCAATTATGGGTTGCTTTCATTAGATGAAGCTGTGGGCGGTATTGAGGAATTTCTTCCGGCCGGATACACATTGGATGGACAGCCGAATTCCTATAATACGATATTAGATGAAACAGGCACAAAGGCGAGAAGTGTAGAGCTTCGTTACCGCAGACTGACAGATGCGAAAGTATCCGTATCCATCGATCCGACTTCGTATGTATATGATGGAACAGCAAAGGAACCAACAGTGACTGTGACATATGACGGCAAGAAGCTGATAGCAGGAACGGATTATACCTGTATATTTTCAGATAATATCAATGTCGGAACAGCAAGTGTTAAGATAACAGCAAAGAGCAAGACCTATCACGGAGAGATCGTAAAGAATTATACGATCGAGAAAGCACCACAGGCAGCACCGACAGGGCTGACAGCAGTTAATGAAAGTGCAACAGGAAAGAAAGACGGATCTGTTGCGAATGCCGCAGCGACAATGGAATATTCTACAGACCAGACTACATGGACGGCTGTAACAGGAACAGTTATAAATGGTCTTGCAGCAGGCGATTATTTTGTAAGATATAAAGAGTCCGCAAACTATTATGCATCACCGTCCGCAAAGGTAACAGTCGGTCTGGCAGCTTCTAATACAACAGAAGCATCTACAACAGAGAGTGCTACTACAGAAAGTGTTACAACGGAGAATACTACAACAGAAACAGCTTCCAGTGAAGATACCACGACAGAAGATGCGACGGATGAGGAAGAAACGGAAGATGTGGATACCGAGGATGAGACAACAGAGGTTCTTCATGAGGATGAGACAGAAGCAACCGGTGATAAAGGCAAAAATGATCAGAAGAAAACAGGTGTAAAAACCGGTGATGCATTTGCAATGAAGGCAGCAGTTGCAGGTATGCTCATTTCGCTTGGAATGGCATGCGTGGTTATTATAAGAAAGCGCAGAAAATAAGAAAGAAAATTAACAGACAGAAAATAATAGTGCTGGATTTGGACAGAAATGTCTGAATCTGGCACTTGTGATTGAAAGGAAGCATATGAGCAGAATCGAATTGATCGCTCCATGTCATTTTGGATTGGAGTCAGTATTGAAAAAAGAAATCCTGGATCTTGGATATGAGATCGTTCAGGTAGAAGACGGAAGAATAACATTTGCAGGAGAAGAAGATGCGGTTGCAAGAGCAAATATGTTTATTCGTACAGCTGAACGTATCATGATCAAGTGCGGAAGCTTTAAGGCTGTAACATTTGATGAATTATTTGAAGGAACCAAGAGTATTCCATGGGAGCGGTATCTGACCCGTGATGCAAAATTCTGGGTATCCAAGGCTACATCAAATAAGAGCGCACTGTTCAGCCCATCTGATATCCAGTCCATCGTGAAGAAAGCTATGGTAGAACGTTTGAAACAGACCTACCATGTATCATGGTTCACGGAAGATGGAGCAGAATATCCGGTTCGTGTATTTATATTTAAGGATATTGTTACGATAGGACTTGATACATCAGGAATATCCCTTCATAAGCGTGGCTATAGGAAACTGGTTGGCAAAGCACCGATATCGGAAACTCTGGCGTCGGCACTGATCATGCTTACACCATGGAATAAGGATCGTGTACTGGTTGACCCATTCTGTGGAAGCGGAACATTTCCGATCGAGGCAGCTATGATCGGAGCAAGGATCGCACCGGGAATTGACAGAGACTTTCTGGCTTCTGAGTGGGCGAAGGTCGGCGACAAGAAGATGTGGTACAATGCGATCGATGAAGCAAATGATATGATCGACAATGATGTGAAGATGAATATTCAGGGATATGATCTGGATAATGAGATGGTAAAGTGTGCGATGGAGAATGCGAGGGCAGCGGGAGTGGATGAACATATCCATTTTCAGCAGAGAGATGTAAAGGATCTCAGGCATCCGAAAAAATATGGCTTTATCATCACGAATCCGCCATATGGTGAACGTCTCGAGGATCGGGAGGATCTTCCTGAATTATATAAGACGATCGGGGAAAGCTTCAGACGACTGGATGACTGGTCGATGTTCCTGATCACGTCATACAGTGAGGCGGAGAAATATATAGGAAGAAAGGCGGATAAGAATCGTAAGATCTACAATGGTATGATCAAATCATATTTCTATCAATTCATGGGACCGAAGCCGCCAAAGAGAAAGTGAGACAGAGTTGAAAAAGTATTTGATCGTGGCAGCGGTTGTTATTCTGGGGGTATTTCTGTATCTGGGTTTTCTGAGACATCCGGATGTAAGCATTGAGAAGACGGAAGAAGCGGGTGCTGCCGCAGAAACTATGTTGAAAGAGATTGTAACGAATGCAAATGGAAAGGGCATTATATTATATATAAATGACAGCAGGATCACAGAAGCGGAGTATCAGCCGTATTTCAGTAACCATTTGCAGCTGATGCTCCCTATCGCGACATTTACCGATAAACTGGATTGCCTTGTGAATGCATATGAAAATGGGACGATCACATTTTCCAAAGGAGACAGTCTGGTAAAGGTCTATGGTGATTCGGATGTGGTAAATATCAATGGAAATGCAATACAGGCAATCGACAAGCCAGAGAAAAAGGATGATATCATCTATGTGCCGGTGAATGAGATCTGCGAGGCATTAAACTACAGTTGTAATATCAATCTGGAGACAAATGCCGTGGTGTTAAAAAAGATTGCCGAGGAAGAAAAGCTTCCGGCAGCATATGATATGAGAGAGCATGATCGTGTATCTCCTGTAAGAGATCAGGGTATCTATGGAACCTGTTGGGCATTTGCATCACTTGCAGCACTGGAAAGTACGATCCGTCCGGCGGAAAATCCGGTATTTTCTGTTGACCATATGGCACTGAATAACAGCTTTAATGTCAGCCCGTTTGACGGTGGCGAATATTATATGAGTATAGCCTATCTTGCGGCATGGCAGGGACCGGTACTTGAGGAGGATGATCCGTACGGAGATAACCAGACGGTAAATGGGCTGTCAGCGGTAAAGCATCTGGAAGAAGCCATCATCCTGAAGGACAAGAATTACGAGGCGATCAAATCATCCGTATACAAATATGGTGGCGTGGAAACGGTTATTTACTGTGATATGAAGAATGCGACGAGTAGTTCTTATTATTATAACAGAAACCGCAGTTCCTATTATTATAATGGAGATCAGACACCGAATCATGACGTGGTGATCGTTGGCTGGGATGACAACTATCCGAAGGAATATTTTAATACAGAACCGGCGGGAGACGGCGCATTTATCTGCAAGAATAGCTGGGGGCAGGATTTTGGTGACGAGGGATTTTTTTATATCTCTTATTATGATACCAATATCGGTATGAACAGCGTAGTATATACGAAGCTTGGAAATAGTGACAACTACGACAAGATCTATCAGTCAGATCTGATGGGCGAGGTCGGAACGATGGGATTTGACGACAAGCCGGAGGCCTATTTTGCAAATGTCTATACGGCTGGAAAGAACGAGACATTGAAGGCGGTTTCTTTCTATGCGACAGGTCCGAAAACGACATATGATGTGTATGTTGTGACGGATTTTACCGATGTATCCGACTTGCAGCAGCGGACAAAGGTGGCATCCGGTGAAATGCAGTACGAGGGTTATTATACGATCAATCTAAATGAGGCAGTACCGCTTCCGGATGATCGGAAATTTGCGGTGGTTGTGCATGTGAACACACAGGATTCCACGATGCCAATCGCAATCGAATATAATAATGATGAGAAAACGGCGAACTTCGATATCACGGATGGCGAGGGCTATATCAGCCTGTATGGCACGAAGTGGTCGAGTGCGGAGCAGGAGAATGACTGTAATGTCTGTTTGAAAGCCTTCACGGATGTGGGGGATTGAGAAAGTGCTGCCATATCGGGCGTGGCATGGCAAATGATACTGTTATGCAGCAAGCCTGTCCGAATGTCGGTCCTTAGTGAGCGGCTATATGCAGCGAACTTAGTACCGCTACATGAGGATAGAGCGAAAGCGTCTGGCGGAATAATATGTATCTTTGCCATGCCACACTCGATATGGCAGGTGGAGTACAGAAAGAAAAGGAGAAGACAAGATGAAGAAATTGATTTTTGCTACGGGTAATGAGAATAAGATGAAAGAGATCCGCATGATCCTTGCGGATTGTGGATATGAGATCCTGTCGATGAAGGAAGCCGGAATTCAGGCTGACATCGTAGAAGATGGAAAAACATTTGAAGAAAATGCCATCATCAAGGCGGAGGCGATCCGTAAGATGACAAATTGTCTGGTGCTTGCGGACGATTCCGGTCTGGAGGTAGACTATCTCGATAAAGCACCTGGAATCTACTCTGCAAGATTTATGGGGGAAGACACCTCATACCGGATCAAGAATAAAGCGATCATTGACAAGCTTGCCGGTGTTCCGGATGAGAAGCGTACTGCAAGATTCGTATGTGCGATCGCGGCTGCATTCCCGGATGGAAAGACCATTACCAGACGTGGCACGATCGAAGGAATCATTGGATATGAAGAACGCGGCGAGAATGGATTTGGATATGATCCTATCTTCTTCCTGCCGGAGTATGGTAAGTCCACAGCAGAGTTGTCACCGGAAGAAAAGAATACGATCAGCCACAGAGGAAACGCACTTCGCTTGATAAAGGAAGTTATAAATGAGAATACTGATAATTAGTGATACACATGGAAGAACCAATACGATTCGGGATGTCTTAGATACGGTGGGTGACATCGATATGTTTATCCATTTGGGAGATGTCTGCGGAGATGAAGAATATATTTATGATAACGTAACCTGTCCGATACACATGGTTGCCGGGAATAACGATTGGGATTCCGATCTTCCGATGCAGGAGGAATTCATGATCGGCCGGTATAAGGTATTTATCACGCACGGACACCGATACAGTGTCCATTATGGAACGGACCGCTTACAGGAGTTGATCAAATATGATGGTTACGATATTGTGATGTATGGACACACGCATGTCCAGAATCTGGAACGATATGGCGGAGCTTATATCGTAAATCCGGGCAGTCTGGCATATCCGCGTGATGGCATGAATGGCAAATACATGCTGCTGGAATTTGATCAGCATGGAACACCATTTTTTGCAGAAAATGAACTGAAACCGAAACGTCGGATGCGCAGCATATTTGAAGATATGTGGGGCGACCGGGAGGAGTAGAGATTATTAGAGACAAGAAAGAGGTCGGCTGTGAAGAAACGAGAGATTATAGAAGGTGTTATAAAAGACTATGATTTCCCAAATAAGGGAAGCTTTGAACTGGATGGTAAAAAAGTGATCGTGAAGGGAGCGCTGCCCGGACAAAAGGTGTCCTGTATGGTATCCAAGGTGCGGAAGGATAAGGCAGAGGCACGTCTGTTGGATGTGCTGGAACGCTCCGAGATCGAAGATGCAGTACCACCATGTCCACAGTTTGGCATTTCGGCGGCTGTGCATACCAGACCATGAGCTATGAGCATCAGTTGGAGTTAAAGGCAGGACAGGTGAAGAAGCTGTTAGACGGCGTGATCGATTCAGAGACACATCCATATGACTGGGAGGGCATCATCGGCTCGCCAGTTACAACTGCATACCGGAATAAGATGGAGTATTCATTTGGCGACGAATATAAGGATGGTCCGCTGGTACTAGGACTTCATAAGAAGAACAGCATGTACGACATCGTTCCTGTCTGCAACTGCGTGATCGTAAGCGAAGATTATAACAGGATCGTTTCTTATACGATGGAATTCGCAAGGGCGAATGGACTGTCTTATCATAAGAAAATGCAGCATGTAGGACTGCTTCGTCATCTTGTGCTTCGCCAGTCCAAGACAAATGGCGGACTTCTGGTAAATCTTGTAACCAGCACGGACGGATTAGAGAATCTGGATCTGAATGCATATGTAGAAGGGCTTCTGGCACTTCCGCTTGACGGAACGATTATTGGTATTCTCCATACGGCAAATGATTCTCTGGCGGATGCTGTTGTGCCGGAGAAGGTAACGCTGTTATACGGAAGAGATTATATCGAGGAAGAGGTGCTGGGGCTGCATTTCCAGATCTCACCATTCTCATTTTTCCAGACAAATACAAAGAGCGCGGAACGACTGTACAGCAAAGCCCGTGAATATGCCGGAGATACCAAGGACAAGCTGATCTTCGACTTATACAGCGGAACCGGAACGATCGCCCAGATGTTATCACCGGTTGCCTCCAAGGTTATCGGCGTAGAGATCGTGGAAGAAGCAGTCGAAGCCGCAAGAGAAAATGCAAAGAGCAACGGACTTGATAACTGCGAATTCATCGCAGGCGATGTCTTAAAGGTCATCGACACCATCGAGGAAAAACCGGATCTTATCATCCTCGATCCACCGAGAGATGGCATCAATCCAAAGGCGCTCCTTAAGATCATCAACTACGGTGTAGACGAGATCGTCTATATCAGCTGTAAACCAACTTCTCTCGCAAGAGATCTTGTGACCTTGCAGGAGCATGGATATTATGTGAAAAAGGCATGTGCGGTGGATCAGTTTGTGAATACGGGGCATGTTGAAACTGTCTGCTTGCTGTCGAAGAAATGCCCAGTTTAAGCGGGTTTGATGGCGATTTTAGAGAAAACATATCAACAAAATAAGGCTGAAAATTATGTGTATGTAAATGGAAAATAGAATAGGGTGTTAAAAATAAATACCTTTTGGCGAGGTTTGGAGACTGTACGCTGAAAGGTATTTTTGTTGGAGGAAGTACGCGGAAGGTATTGGGTTGTGCGCTGAAATGTTATGTAAATTGTGGTTGATATTCGGCGTTTCAACGCTTATAATATCATTAGGGTATAATTGTTATTTTTGTATGATTCGATGGAGTGAATAATATGGAGTATATGACAATCAAAGAAGCAGCAGAAAAATGGAATCTTTCAGTGAGGAGAGTGCAGACAATTTGTAACGAGGGAATGGTGCCGGAAGTAATGAAATTTGGGCATTCTTGGGCGATACCGAAAGATGCTGAGAAACCGGTGGATAAGAGAATTAAGTCTGGGAAATACATTAAAGAGAAGTAATTAAAATAAGAAGGTTTGTAAAGGACAGATAATATATTGAGTAAGTTTGGAAAATATAGAAAGATAGCAATGATGGAGTAAGGTATGAGCAAAGAAATTGAAGTATATAATACATACCGTATTCAAATCAATTGAATCTTTAGGTGGAAGTATTAATAGTGATTTGTCTGTGAAAATTAGAGATGATATTGTTAGATTTCGTATGGTTGAGAGTCAAGACCAAGTAAAGCATGAAATGACTAAGCAAGAGGCACAGGAGCTCGTAAAGTATAATGATGATATCAAAAATCATAGATGGGCTTCAAAACCGCAAATTAGAAAATATGACAAGGTATATAATGGTAAACTTCGTATTGTGTTTGGGGAGCGAAGCTACATTAGAGATAACGATTCTGAAAAATTAGAAGACAGACTGGGTGATATTTTGGTTACCCTGTATGAGAAAGCAGAAGAGAATAGAATTGTACGAGAAGCACGTGAAGAGGCAGAACGTAAGAGAGTTGAAGAAGCGAGACGCAGAGAAGAAAATAGACAAAGAAAAGAACAAGAAATTCGTCTTGTAAAAGAACTTGTAAACAAAGCTGAAGACTATAGAATTGCAAAGGAAATAAGAGAATATATTCAGGCTATGATAGATAGTGGAAATGAAGATATTACTCCAGCGTGGATTGAATGGGCCCGGAAGAAAGCTGACTGGTATGATCCGTCTATAGCGACTGAGGATGAATATCTGGGAAAACGTCAGCATGAAAAAAGTGCAGAAGAAAAGGAAAAATCTTTGCAAGACAGTATCAGAAAGAACTGGTATTGGTAAAAATGAATGGAGGAAATTTGATGAATAAAGATCCTTTTAAAGAGTATATAAAACAAACAGAACCAGGCAAAAGAGACAAGGGTTATGCCTGGCACACAGCTATAGGGCTTCAGGCAGTGGATGGATTAAAGCCTTCCAAGTATTTGATTGATACTGCAATAAAAAATATTGAAGGCGACATTTCAATCGATGAAGCACAGGAACTTCTCAATACGTATTATGAAGAAAATCCAAAAGCAGATACAGAAGACCGTACGGAAGAGGCCGACAAAGTTGCTGTTAGAATAGCAAAAATCTTATCGGAGAAAGCATTTAGTTTTACTCCGAATGAGTATATCTCTATTCATAAAAAGTTGTTTGCTGGGATTTATGGACACGCCGGAAAACTGAGAGATTATAATATCACAAAAAAAGAATGGGTGCTGAATGGAGCAACGGTTCTTTATGGAAGTGCATCAGAACTTCGAGCAACTCTGGACTATGATTTTGCAGAGGAAAAGAAGTTTAGCTATAAAAACCTGAGTATGGAAGATATTATTCATCACTTGGCACTCTTTGTATCAAGATTATGGCAGATACATGTATTCGGCGAGGGAAACACACGAACTACAGCAGTATTTTTTATTAAGTATCTTAGAACGCTGGGATTTGACGTAACCAATGATATTTTTGCGGAAAATGCTTGGTATTTTAGAAATGCACTTGTTAGGGCCAATTATAACGATTTGAAAAATGGTGTTCATGAGACAACTGAGTATTTGGAATTGTTTTTAAGAAATTTACTGTTGGATGAAAAGAATGAACTTCATAATCGTTCGATGCACATTAGTGGAAGGTTTAAAGAAACGGATTTTGAAAGTGCAAAAGCGGACATTGGGAATACGGAAGCGGACATTGAAAGTCAAAAAGCGAACATTCGAAATAAATTACTTGCTTTTTCGGATATGATTTCAGAAAAAACAATAAATCACACTTTTGAACTGTTTTCAAAATGTGGAAAAGAAGAATATTTCGGCAGAACGATTGTAGAAGATATTACCGGGTTAAAATCAACAAGAGCATCCGAGCTGATAAAACTGTTGGTTGATAGTGAGGTAATCGTACCTGTAACAGGACATGGAAAAGGAAAATATAGGTTTCAATAAAAGTGAACATTGAAAGGGTGTTAATGCCATTCGCAAAAATGCCCAAAACAAATCGGCGTACTGATATATTACCAAATTTGGTAGCAGTATTTAGAATAATTTAGTATTATAAAAGTGTTACAAAATATCGGCGTACCCGCCACACGTTTACAAAGTCAAACGGTCTGTACGCCATGTCTTAACCTTATGATTGCAGATATTAGCAACCTGTCAAAGAGTGTAAAAACTCAGTAACTATGCGGGCCCGCGTACTGTTAAAGCGGTGAAAAACGATTCCGCATGTAGAGACAGTATGTTTATTGTCCAAACTCCACGAAGCGAAGCATCATGTGAATGTGAGACTTGACATGGACGAGATGGATTTAACGGCGGCTGAGAGCAAGGCTATTTATGAGGAGATAAAGAAGTATGTTGCAGAGTATAATGATGGGATGAAGGTATCTAATCTGTATATTGCACAGGTGAAGAGAAAGTGTGGAATTGAATTAGCGGAGAATTTTAATATTCCTAGGTCAGAGACAGCAAAGCAACCACAATGTTCGAAGGAGAAAGAAGAGGCAATTATTGGGGCACTGAAAGCATTTCAGATGATTTAAAATCACAAAGAGGAGCGAATTACATGATGTATAATCCACAACTTGATACATTTATCTGCGTTGTAGAAGCTGGAAGTTTTAGTAAAGCGGCAGAAGAATTATATATAAGTGCACCTGCGGTTATTAAACAGATAAATTCTTTGGAAAACAGCTTAAATTTGCAATTATTTGAAAGAACACACAGAGGTCTTATTATTACGGAAGCTGGTAAATCGCTCTATCAGGATGCAAAATATCTGATTCAATATTCAAAAGAATCGTTGATACGGGCGCAGGAAGCAATGAATCATAATGAAGAAATCATTCGTGTTGGAATATCTCCGATGACGCCACCGGAAGTTTTTGTGGAACTTTGGCCTAAGATACAGAAAATATATCCGGAGATGAAGTTTAAATTGATTACATTTGAAAATACACCAGAGAATGCAAGAGAGATACTGGCTAATATGGGAAAGAATATTGATGTGATAGCTGGAATCTTTGATGAAACAATGCTTGAACTCAGAGGCTGTGATGGCACTGAGATTTCAAGAGAACCATTTTGTGTGGCGGTATCAATTCATCACAGGCTGGCAAAAAAAGAAAAAATTACACTTGATGATCTGGCTGGAGAAAATCTTATGCTCATGCAAAGAGGATGGAGTTATTATAGCGATATGCTAAGGGATGATATGATGAAAAATCATCCTGAAATCAATATTGTAGACTTTAATCTGTACAATGTAGAAGCATTTAACCGATGCGAAAACAATAATGAGGTATTACTGGCATTCAAGAGCTGGGAAAGTGTTCATCCACTGATCAGAATCATTCCAGTAGAGTGGGATTATACTATGCCGTTTGGAATTCTTCATTCGAAAAAACCGTCCATTAAGGTTAAGCGGCTGATAAATGCTATTAACAAGGTAAAATAAAAATTGAATACATGCGAGTAGAAACCTAAAGGTTAATACTGAATAACAAAACGAGACTTCTAATGGAGTCTCGTTTTGTTATACTTTAGCTGAAGTGAAAATGGAGGATACTATATGCAGATAAAGAGGGGAAGACAATATGAATGCTTTAGATAAGAGGTAGGATATGAAAAATAAACGACTTACAGCAAAAATATTGATAGATATAGGAATGACGATATGTTTGCTTCTTCTTATGCCATATAGTCTGCTCAGCGAGACTGCACATGAGTGGATTGGTATGGCGATGCTTGTGCTTTTTATTTCACATCACATACTGAATCATAAATGGGTGACCTCTGTAAGGAAAGGAAAATATAATGCGTTCAGAGTGATACAGACAGTACTGGTTATCATCATGCTTATTCTTATAATGGGTTCCATGATAAGTGGAGTATTATTGTCAAATCACATATTTAAATGGATAAAGATTTCCGGAACATATATGACAGCCAGACAGATACATATGTTTTGCGCATACTGGGGACTGGTAGTGATGTCATTACATCTCGGATTTCATTGGAATATAGCGGTAGCAATGGCAGGACGATTATGGGAACATCCATCCGTCATCAGAACATGGGCAGCAAGATCTGTCGCAACCACAATTGCAGGTTATGGTTTATATGCATTTTACAGGAGACAGATAGGAGATTATCTGATTATGAGGATGCATTTTGTATTTTATGATTATGAAAAGGGGATCTTTCCTTTTCTGCTGGATTATCTGGCAGTAATGATATTGATAGCATTTATTGGATATTATAGTGGAGTGTTTCTAAAGAAAACAGGTAAGAGAAAACGAAAAGGTTCATACTGAAAGAAGGTGGTGTATTTATGGAAAAGCGGAAATTAGTACTTACAATTATTGGAGTTGTTATTTTAGCAATGGTAATCATGGTATATATTTACTTTTCAAAACCTGGCAGGGATGAAAAGAAGAATCAACAAACAATAAACCAGGTACAGACCGTACAGCAGAAGACAGATGAGAAAAAAGAAAATACAGAAAAAAATACATCCGGAGATGAATTGGAAAATGTTACGCCGGGAAGCGAAGAATACCGGGGCTTCCTCCTGGATAATGTTCTTCATTCTCCAAATGAAGGGGACATTCATTACAATGTATATATTCCGGATGCATATGACGGGACAAAGGAATATGCACTATATGTAACATTACCCGGATATCAGGGATTATATTTTCAGGGCGTGGGAGAAAATATCCGGACAGAAGATTTTGGATTTGAAGCACAGAAGTATATTACCGATATGATTATTGTAGCTCCACAGTTAAATGACTGGGGACAGACATCAGCAGATCAGACAATTGAACTGACACAGTATTTTCTGACGCATTATATTATTAATCCATCGAAAGTATATATTAATGGTTATTCCGGAGGAGGAGAAACCCTGTCACTGGTATTGGCGAAGCAGCCGGAATTATATACAGCGGCACTTATGTGCAGCTCTCAGTGGGATGGTGCATATGAGCCGGTTGTGGAGATGAAAACGCCGGTATATTTTGTGATTGGCGAAAGCGACGAATACTATGGATCAGAACCTTTTAAAGAGGCATACCAGCAGATACATGAGCTTTACAAAGAACAGGGATTATCGGAATCAGAGATTGATAAACTGGTGGTACTGGATGTAAAAGATAAAGATTATTTTGAAGGAACACCGGTCACTTATCAGCATGGCGGTGGCTATCTGTTTTGTCGTGACAAAGAAATTATGGGATGGCTGTTCAATCAGTAAGAACCAGAATAAACCGAAAGGTTAAGACTGAAAAACTTATCGAAACTTCTCAAAGGAATCTATCAGTATTATAGTATGAATGTAAGATGAATGAAAGAAAACAAGGAGGATACGACAATGGAATATATTTCATTAAATAATGGTGTAAAAATGCCAATACTGGGATATGGCGTATATCAGGTAACAAAAGAGGAATGTGAAAGATGTGTGCTTGATGCTTTAAAAGTTGGATACCGGGCGATTGATACAGCACAGAGTTATTTTAATGAGGAAGAGGTTGGGAATGCAATCCAAAAGTCAGGCATTCCAAGAGAAGAAATCTTCCTTACAACAAAGGTGTGGGTTGAACATTATGGATATGAAGAAGCAAAGAAATCAGTTCTTGAATCCATGAAAAAGTTAAAGACAGATTATCTGGATCTGGTATTGCTTCACCAGCCATTTTCAGATGCTTACGGTGCTTACCATGCATTGGAAGATCTGTACGATGAGGGAAAAATCAGAGCAATCGGAATTTCCAATTTTTATGTAGACAGAATGGTTGATTTTGCATCCTTCAACCGCATTAAACCTATGGTAAATCAGGTGGAAACCCACATCTTCAATCAGCAGAAAGAGATGAAGGAATGGGCAGACAAATATGATATCCGGTTAGAAGCATGGGCACCATTCGGTGAGGGCAGAGGAGGCACCTTTGAGAATCCTGTCATCGCAGAGATTGCAGAAAAATATCAGAAGACTCCGGCACAGGTTATGCTTCGCTGGCATATTCAGAGAGGGGTAGTGGTTATTCCGAAATCAACACACATTGAGAGAATGGAAGAAAACTTTAATGTTTTTGATTTCACACTTTCTGATGAAGATATGAAGACTATTGCAGAACTGGACAAGAAGACAAGCTCCTTCTTCTCGCATCAGGATCCGAATATGGTGGAATGGTTCGTGAAGATGGTTGAGGAAAGAAAAAAGAATAATGACAGTTCAAAAGAAAAAAAGAACTGGTAAGCATAAGAGGAAAAATCAATGAAAGTATTACTTGTCAATGGCAGTCCACACAAAAATGGCTGTACTTATACAGCTCTTTGTGAAGTATCCAGTGCATTAAATGAAAATGGTATAAGTACAGATATTTTCTGGATTGGAAATAAGCCGATTTCAGGATGTATTGCCTGCAGAAAATGTCAGGAAAAAAATAAATGTATCCTGGATGATATCGTGAATGAATTTCTGGAAATAGCAGGGGATTATGACGGATTCGTATTTGGAACTCCGGTACACTGGGGTGGTGCAGGCGGTGCAATCACATCCTTTATGGACAGAGTCTTTTATGCCGATTTAAACGGTGGCGGCGACAGATTCCGCCTGAAACCTGCCGCTGTGGTAATTTCAGCAAGAAGGGCCGGAACAACGGCCACATGGGACCAGGTAAATAAATATTTTGGTCTGATGCAGATGCCGATCATTACATCGAGATATTGGAATATGGTACATGGGACGAATCCGGATGAAGTAAAACAGGATCTCGAAGGAATGCAGGTTATGCAGATCCTTGGAAACAATATGGCATATTTCATTAACTGTAAAAATGTTGCGACAAAAATGGGAATTGAAATGCCAAAGGCACCGGATTTTGTATTTACCAATTTCATCCGATAGAAATTAGCGTGACAAACATTTTATACGACAGGAGGTAACCTTAGAATGAAAACAAAGGAAATAGCAGCAGTACTCTTAACATTCATCATGGCAATCGGTTTGATGGCAGGATGTGGAGCAAGCAATACAAACCAGTCTGGAAATGAAGAAGCGGATACAAATTCCGAAAACACTACAGATACAACAGAAAATACATCAACAGGAAATGGAAAAACATTGGTTGTATATTATTCAGCTTCAGGAAATACAAAAGATGTTGCTGAAAAGATAGCAAAAATTACAGAGGCAGATCTGTTTGAAATAGAGCCTGTGGAGCCATATACAGATGATGACCTTGACTGGACAGATGATGACAGCCGGGTGTCAAGAGAACATGATGATGAGAGCTTAAGAGATGTGGAACTGGTGTCTACAACAGTTGATAACTGGGATTCATATGATACAATATACATTGGCTATCCTATCTGGTGGGGAATTGCAGCATGGCCAGTAGATAACTTTGTAAAAGAGAATGACTTTACAGGAAAAACAGTCATCCCATTTTGTACAGCAGCGACCTCGGGAATCGGTGACAGCGGTAATCTTCTGGAAGAGATGACAGGAACAGGTGATTGGAAAGAAGGGGAACGATTCCATGGTGGAGCGTCTGAATCAGATATCAGTTCATGGATAGACAGTCTTGGATTATAAAAGAATATAAAAATATTTGGAGGAATCGTAACAAAGAGAGACTTCTGTCCGGAGTCTCTTTTTCTTATACTTACAGTAAAGTTTGAAATATAGAAAAGGAAGATAAAGATGGAGATAAGAATTTTAGGAAGAGACTTAGAAGTATCAGAAATCGGATTTGGATGTATGGGAATGAGTCATGCATATGGAACTGTTTCAACACAGAAAGAAGCAGAAGAAAAAAATGCCACGCCTGCACAGATTTCTCTTGCCTGAATGCTTGCAAAGAAACCATATATCGTACCAATTCCGGGAACAAGAAAAGTAAATAGACTGGAAGAAAATATGGAATCAGCAGATATAAAGCTGACTCAGGATGAAGTAAAATCTATTGATGAGATGCTTGCCCATATGCCGATGTCGCAGGTGTTTGGAGGTTCAAAAATACAGAAGAAATAAAAGAAGTGAGCAATGAAAACAAGGAAAAAGATAACCATCGGGGTAATAGTGGCTTTCTTAGCGGTAGTCATGGTGGGTTATATCTATCTGTTTACAGGGGCTAAAATAAGTAAAGGAGAATAGAGATAATGAAGAAAATGTTAGTTGTATATTATTCCTGGTCAAATGGAAATACAAAAAAAATTGCAGAGCAGCTGGCAAATAAGACAGGAGCAGATATCGCAAGAATCGAAACAGCAGAGCCATACAGCGGCAGTCATGAAGATGTGGTTGAACAGGGGAAAAGAGAGGTAGAAGCAGGCTTTACGCCTCAGATTAATCCATTATCTGTAAATCTTGCTGATTATGATGTGATTGCTATCGGAACTCCAACGTGGTGGTATACGATGGCACCTGCAGTGCTTACATTTTTGACAACAAATGATTTTACAGGAAAGACAGTGATTCCATTTATGACAAATGGTGGATGGCCGGGACATGTAATTAAAGATATGAAGGACAAGTGCAAAGGAGCTGCCTTTGCACATGAAATGCAGATTCAGTTTGATTCTATGGGTAAAGACCATCTGGAAACTTCGGAAGATGTGATTACAGAATGGATCGGGCAGATAAAGATGGAGATAAACAAATAACCATAAGGTTAAGGCTGACAAACAAACAGGAACTTCTGAAAAATATGCAAACTGCTTATAATAAATGTATAAAAAAACAGTGCCAACGGTAGACGGGAAAAATAAGAATAAGGAGAGATAAGACAATGAGAAAGAATTTTGGAGCAAAACCATTTTTTTATCCACAACCGGTTATGATTCTGGGAACATATGATGAAAATGGAAAGGCAAATGCAATGAACGCTGCATGGGGCGGAATTGTAGGTGCAAATGAGATTATTGTAGATTTGTCTGCTCATAAGACAACAGACAATATTATAAAAAATAAGGCTTTTACAGTAGGGGTGGCAGATCTTGAACATCTGGTTGCCTGCGATTATGTGGGAATTGTTTCTGCAAATAAAGAAGCATATAAGATGCAAAAAGCAGGCTTTACTACAACGAAGAGTGAATATGTAAATGCACCAGTCATCAATGAACTTCCATTGACTCTTGAGTGTGAACTTGTAAAAGTCATTGATGGCAGCAAGTATCTTGCGGAAATTAAAAATGTAAGTGCAGATGCGAAATATCTCGGTGATGACGGAGAAATTGATCTTAGTAAGTTTACACCAATTACATATGATCCGGTACATCACGGATATTACAGACTTGGAGAACGTGTGGGAAATGCTTTTAAGGATGGAGCAAAGTTAAAATAAGGACAGGTGATTAAAGTGAAAAAAATTGTACAGACAGCAGGAAGAAACGCACTGAATGAATTTGCACCACAGTTTGCACATTTTAATGATGATGTTTTGTTTGGAGAAAACTGGAATAATCAGGATATTGATGTAAAGACAAGATGTATTATAACAGTCACAGCACTTATCGCTTCAGGAATGATTAATACATCTTTAGTACATCATTTTGAAAATGCAAAAGCTCATGGAGTGACTCAGAAAGAAATTGCAGCCGTGATTACCCATATAGCATTTTATGCAGGGTGGCCAAAAGGATGGGCGGCATTCAATATTGCAAAAGATGTCTGGAGTATAGACGAAGGTGATCTTTCATATGAAGATGAAGCAATGAGAGCTCATGCTAGAAAGATGATATTCCCGATTGGAGAGCCAAATGATAAATTTGCACAATATTTTACAGGGAAAAGTTTTTTGGCTCCTGTGTCTACGTCACAGGTTGGAATTTTCAATGTGACTTTTGAACCTGGTTGCAGGAATAACTGGCATATTCATCATGCAAAAAGCGGAGGCGGACAGATTCTTATCTGCATTGCAGGACGTGGATACTATCAGGAAGAAGGAAAAGAAGCAGTAGAAATGAAACCTGGAGATTGTGTCAATATTCCGGCAGAAGTAAAACACTGGCATGGAGCAGCACCAGATGAATGGTTTTCACATCTGGCAATTGAAGTACCGGGAGAAAAAACATCATCCGAATGGTGTGAAATAGTAACGGATGAGATATATGGAAAACTGAAATAAGTACTTTCTCCCAAAAGTGGGAAAAAGAAATTTTACGGCGGGCAATTATGTCCGCCGTAAAATTATCT
>ERZ791624.421-NODE-421-length-29690-cov-1.870828_pt1 | contig 29690 bp, 27 predicted proteins | sample MGYA00510058_ERZ791624 | MGnify/ENA primary metagenome ERZ791624 (study PRJEB30046, sample SAMN00715158) | human gut metagenome | study: EMG produced TPA metagenomics assembly of the A metagenome-wide association study of gut microbiota in type 2...
CAGCGGCGGGCGCTTGATTCCACGAATACGTCCGACAATCGTCTGTCCACCAACCAGAACCGCGCCGGAACTTCCTGCGGAAACAAATGCATCCGCTTCTCTTTGTTTTACCATATTCATACCTACAACGAGGGATGACTGTTTTTTCTTTCGAATTGCCTGAACGGGTGGCTCTGCCATCTCAATTACTTCAGGCGCATCCACAACCTCAATACGCTCCTGCGGATATGGATACTTCTGCAATTCTTCCCTTACCACATCTTCCTGTCCAACCAGAAAAACTTTGATATCTTCACGGGAAGAGACCGCATCAACTGCTCCCTTAACAATTTCTGCCGGTGCATTATCACCGCCCATTGCATCAAGAGCTACTTTCGTGATTGTCTGCATGGTCTGTTCCTCCTTATGCATCTACTAGAAAATATACTATATATCATTCCATAAATCAACGATAAATTGGCTCTTTCAGACACAAAAAAATCAAGAGTCAGCAAAACCGCCAACTCTTGATTTTTAAAGACCTATCCTTATTAGTCCTGCGCGATAATCTCTTTTTTGTTATAAGATCCGCAGTTCTTGCATACACGGTGTGGCATCATTAATTCGCCGCACTTGCTGCACTTTACTAAGGTCGGAGCAGACATTTTCCAGTTTGCTCTTCTCTTATCTCTTCTTCCCTTAGAAGATTTATTCTTTGGACAAATTGACATTTGTTTACACCTCCTTAAACCTGTTAAATATATCTTGGATTGCTGCCATTCTTGGATCAAGTTCTGTTCTCTGGCAACTGCAGGCTCCCTTATTCAAGTTCATCCCGCAGACTTTACAAATTCCTTTGCAATCGTCCTTGCACAGAACTCTCATTGGCCAGTTCACCAAAATCTCGGCGTAGACAAGTTTATCTACATCCAGTTCAAACCCAATCAGGTAATCCGGTTCCTCCATCTCTTCATCGACAAGTCCCTCTTCCCGAACAGTGAGTTTCTTATCTATGTCAAAACGGATCGGCGTCCGAACTTCTTCAAGACACCGCGCACACGGAATCATCACATCAATATCAACCGTACCCTTAACGAATACCGCTGCATTCTCCTCATTACGGATCTGCAATGTCACCGGCGCTTTGCGAACAATAGGAAAATCTCCCAAGCGGGAACGAAAGGAAGTGAGCGAGATGTCCGCCTCCTGTGTCAATTCCTTGTTTATGGATTTTGTAATGATTGAAAGATCAATTTTCACACTATTCTCCTATTCACACCTAAACAATTATACATAGGGTGTCCTGCTTTGTCAACTAATTTTTACAAATTATCAACAAATTTATCAACATTTATTTTACCAGTGCTACGGTCTCACGACAGATTGCAAGCTCCTCGTTGGTCGGAATGACACATACGGTAACTTTTGAATCCGGTGTGGAAATAATTTCCTCCACGCCACGCACATCGTTTGTCTTCTTATCAAGCTTGATTCCCAGATATCCCAGATAAGAAACGATCTTTTCACGAATGAAAGAAGTATTCTCTCCGATACCTGCAGTAAATGCGATCGCATCCACACCATTCATTGCTGCAACATATGCACCGATGTATTTTGCCACACGGTAAGCAAATACCTCACAGGCATCAATGGCGCGTGGATTTCCTTCATTATAAGCAGCTTCCAGATCACGGAAATCACTGGATACACCGGATAATCCTTCAACACCGGATTTTTTATTTAACACATTCATGACACCATCGATGTCGAGGTTCTCTTTCTTTGCGATAAATTCCATGATTGCCGGATCAATATCTCCGGAACGGGTTCCCATAACCAGTCCCTCCAGTGGAGTCAGACCCATAGAAGTATCCACACATTCTCCATTTAATACAGCACTGACAGATGCTCCGTTTCCAAGATGCGCTACAATATCTTGCTGTTTTTCAGATCCAGTTTCAGATACTCTGCACATGCTTTGGATACAAAACTGTGGCTGGTTCCGTGGAATCCGTATCTTCTTACTTTATATTTCTCATAATATTCATATGGAAGTCCGTACAGGAATGCCTTTCTTGGCATTGTCTGATGAAACGCTGTATCAAATACACCAACCATCGGTACATTTGGCATAAGATCCTGACACGCACGGATACCGATCAGGTTTGCCGGGTTATGTAACGGTGCAAGTTCATTACACTCTTCTACCTTTGCAAGCACTTCTTCTGTCAGTACCACCGACTTTGCAAACTTCTCTCCACCGTGTACAACACGATGTCCAACTGCGTCGATTTCGCTCAGATCCTTTACTGCTCCACTCTTTGGATTATGCAGTGCATCAAGAACCATCTGAATGGCCTCTTTGTGGGTTGGCATCGGAGCTTCCGTGATCTCCTTATCCATTCCCTCTTTCTGGTAAACCAGTCTTCCGTCAATTCCGATTCTTTCGCATAAGCCCTTGGCAAGTACCTCTTCTGAATCAGAGTTGATCAGCTGGTACTTCAGGGAAGAGCTTCCGCAGTTGATTACTAATACGTTCATTTGAATTCTCCCTTGTCCTTATTCATTTTGTGGAAATCCACAATCTTTTTCCATTATAAACACATTTTCCTTCTTATACAAGTGGAAATCCTCGAAAAGCTGTGTTAATATTTTAACAGAAAAACAGGCAGAAGAAACGACCGAACAGGAGGCAAACGTGAAAACAGCAGGAATTATCGCCGAATACAATCCGTTTCACAACGGACACCAATATCAGATGGAAACCGTACGCCACCTTACAGGAGCAGATTTTGTGATCGTTGCCATGAGCGGGGATTTTATGCAGCGCGGTGTTCCTGCCATTGCCGACAAATACACGCGCACCCGCATGGCACTTCTCGGCGGTGCCGATCTGGTACTCGAACTTCCGGCTGTATGGGCGACCGCTTCCGCGGAATATTTTGCTGCCGGAGGCGTACAGCTTCTCGGAAAAACAGGCGTCGTTGACACGCTCTGCTATGGCTGTGAAACTCCGGAAAAAGAACTTATGCAGGCAATTGTCGAAGTTCTTTCCAAAAACACTTCGGACTATCAGATGCTGGTTTCTTATGACATGAAGCAGGGAAATCCGTTTCCTGTCCACGAAGCCACGCACTGTGTTCCCTGCTGCCTTCCGTTTCTTCTGATGCGGTTTCTTCTTTTCTGGCATCTCCGAACAATATTCTGGCCTTAGAATACGAAAAAGCAATTGCCCGCTGGAATTCCATAAACAGCGACATGACAGAACTTTTTCCAGTATGCCGGTTCAACGTATCGGGGAAGGTTACCACAGCACAAAAACAGGTGTAACCTATGCCTCTGCAACTGCCATAAGAAACGCTCTGCTCGCGCCATCTGAAAATGATGGTAACCACAACCATTCCATGTGCATAAGTACAGGCAGCTATGATTTCGAACTTTCGCAGATGCTTCCCGATACTTCCGCCTCCCTCCTTGCCGCTTTGGCACAGCAGAACCTTCTTCTGGACACGGATGCCTTTTCTCAGACTCTCTACACCCGGTTATGGGCACTGCACGACGAAGGCTATGCTGGCTTTGCAGACTGTGGCAAGGATCTGTCCCATCGAATCGTCCAGCAGCTAGAGCATTTTTTAAGTTTTTCGCAGTTTGCCGATCTCTTAAAAAGCAAAAATACAACATACACACGCATCTGCCGTGCACTGCTCCACATCCTGCTCAACATCCGGCAGGACGATTATGCTGCGCTCTGGCAGCCGGATGGCATTCCATATCTGCGTGTGCTTGGTTTCCGCAGGGATTCCTCTGCGCTTCTTTCTGCCATCAAAAAAGAAGCATCCGTTCCTTTGATTACCAAAGTTGCAGATGCTTCTTCTATCCTTCATGGAATTGCATACAAACGTTTTTTACACGATGTAGCCTGTGCTGATCTGTACCGCACTACATCTTCCATGCAGATACAGACCGAATTACCAAACGAATACCGACAGCCCATCGTCCTCGTATAACTTTTACAGTTCCATAATAATCTCTCTTGCCAGACTCTCCTCAATCGGCTTGGCATACACATTCGGCGCAAACTCCACTACATCGCCAATGCCTTTTTCGATCACAAAGCGTAACTTTCCGTCACGCACCTTTTTGTCGGTATAAAGCTTCTTAACCAGAGCCTCACGATCAATATAATCCGGAATTCTTGTCGGAAGTCCCACACGCTCATACAGCTTAGTCACACGCTCTGCCTCTTCCTCTGACATATAGCCAAGGCGTGCCGAAAGCAGTACCATAGCCGCCATTCCGATGGAAAGTGCCTCGCCGTGCAGGAGCCGGTAGTCACTGACAGTTTCAATGGCGCGTCCCACCGTGTGTCCTAAATTCAGGACTTCGCGCAGTCCGCTTTCTCTCTCGTCTTTCATAACAACATCATACTTGATCTTGCAGTTGTTCTCTGCGATATATTCGCAGGCAAACTTCTGGAAACTCATAATATCATCCAAGTTTTCCTCGATAAACCCAAACATTTCACGGCTCGCCAGACATGCATGCTTGATGGTCTCTGCCATGCCGCTTGCCATCTGACGTTTCGGAAGGGTTTTCCATGCGGCAATATCAATGTAGACCTTGCGAGGCTGATTGAAAAGTCCAATCAGATTCGTTGCAAGCGGTGTATCAACGGCAGTCTTTCCGCCTACGGATGCATCTGCTGCTGCCAGAAGTGTGGTCGCATAATTGATAAACGGTACGCCCCTGCCATATGTTCCTGCCAGAAATCCTGCCAGATCCGTAACAACACCTCCGCCGATTGCAATCACAGCACAATCTCTGCGGAACCCTTTTTCCAGCATGGCATCTTCAATCTTCGCCTTCGTCTGTCTGGTCTTACTTTTTTCTCCTGCGGGAAATACGAACAGTTCCACTTTAAATCCAGCCTTGCTCAGCTTTTCACTGATTGGTTTTGCATACAGATCCAGTACATTGGAATCCGTGATCACGGCAAATTTTTTGATTTTTCCCAGAAGACCGGTCTCTAAATCCTCTACCAGCTGATCCTCCAGATGGTACCCCATCTCAATATCGTAACTGTCATCCACCACTTTTTTCAGTTCTACATTAAATACGCTCACTTTGTCACCCCTGTCTGTCTAATCTACCCCGGCAGCAAGTCTTGCCAACCGGTCTGCCTCTTCATTTCCTTCTACCCCGGAATGTCCTTTCACTTTCACAAAATGAAGGGAAATTTTATCATTCACGGACTGTATAAAATCATAATAGGCAATCGTTCCCTGTTTGTTCCGCTTCCAGGCTCCGGTTGCCCACATCTCGATTCCCATATAGTCATAATAAATGGTTAAGTCGGTAAGTCCCATGTCAAAGCCTCTTTTACTGCAGCCATGCTGCCTAACACCTCTCCTGCCACATTGCGCATCGATGCCATCTGTGGATCATTGCCGCTTCCGCTGATCACGTGACGTTCTCCCTTTGTCACGAGAAATCCGCCATATCCATAGACGGAAGTAGCACTGTTAAACGAACCATCGACAAACGCATAATTTTCCGGTTCCTTTTGTTCCTCTTTTTTTTCTTCCAGAAACTGTTCCGCTTCTGCGCGTGTCGCAAACCCTTTATAGACAGCTCCCGGAAATCCATGCACCATACTTTTACATGCATCCCATGAGGTATAAATTCCCGGAACTTTTCCCTTTTTTACCGCATAAAATTTTCCAGCCATAGATTATCCTTTGCCGTGCAGTTTTGCAATAATCTCTTCTTTTAAAAGCATCGCTCGGTCTTTTGCCACACGGGAAGCTGCCTGTGAAGTCAGAATCATGGAAATGAATCTGGATGCAATGTCCACCTTTCCAAGTTTATAAGCCATATTCGCCATCAACAGGTTTACGGTACTTTCTTCCATTCCGCACATTGGGAAATTTTCGGATGCAATCGCTTTTAAAAATCCCTCATATGCCTGTTCATAATACGTGGCTTCTTCTTTCCGGCATTCGGCAAGTGTTTTTTCATCTTTCTTCTCTGCCTTGGAAAGCTCCTCAATCCAGCCGCGGTACAGCCAGGATATCTTTAGGCACTCATATGCCTTTTCACTGTTCTTTCCCTTTTTCACCAGTGTATTATATAAAGCCAGTTTATACCGCTCAATGGCTTTTTCGTAAGAATATGGCTCCATCGGTTCTTCTTTTGGCTGCTTCTGCCCTTTGAACTTATGGCATACCCCTTCTTCAATCATCTTGACCTGACCGGTAGACAAATGGGTAAAATAGCGGTTCATCGCCGTATATCCGCACTGTGGGCAGGACGATACATCATATTTATTTGTATCAATGTACTGAAAACGCGGACGTAAATCAAAATCCGGTTCCATGCGCTTCACCCGTCCGGTTTTTACCATTCTTGTACGGAAAACATTATCACATACCGGACAACGGATGGATTTATCCAGTAAGAACTCAGTTTCGCTGTGAACCGGTTCTTTTTTTTGCACCGGTTCCGGTGCTTTCCGTGCAGGTGTATCACTTTTTTCCTCTTCAAAGAGGTGGTCTGTATTCATCTGATCCAGACCAAATTTTTCCAATCCCGATAATAAATTCATTCTACGCCTCTTTTTGTCTATTCTTTATTTTTTCGGCAGCTTAAAAGAACTCTTCAAAGAAACAATTCTGTTAAATACAGGCGCTCCCGGCTTTGAATCCTTATAATCTGCGCAGAAAAATCCTTCTCTTACAAACTGAAAACTCTCATATGGTTTTGCCTCTAACAATGCCGGCTCTACAATGCTCTCTGTCAGGACAGTCAGGGAATTCGGATTCAGATTCAGACTTCCGTCTTCATTATATACGCCAAGTTCTTCATTAATGAGGTTCTCATATAAGCGAACCGTTACTTTCTTTCCGTGTTCTGCCGATACCCAGTGAATGGTTCCCTTTACTTTTCTTCCATCCGGGCTGTTTCCGCCTTTTGATGCCGGGTCATATGTGCAGTGGATAACCGTAACTTTTCCGCTCTCATCCTTTTCAAATCCGACACATTTCACGAAATATGCATTCATGAGACGTACTTCATTTCCCGGGAACATACGGAAATATTTCTTCGGCGGTTCTTCCATAAAATCATCCCGTTCAATATAAATTTCCCTGGTAAACGGAACGGTTCTCTTTCCGAGTTCCGGATTTTCCAGATTATTGTCCACCGGAAGTTCCTCCGTCTGGCCCTGCGGATAATTGTCAATGACAACCTTTACCGGATCTAAAACTGCCATCATACGTGGACGTTTCATCTTCAGATCCTCACGGATGCAGTACTCAAGCATTGCATAATCCGTAGAACTGTTTGCCTTGGAAATACCTCCAAGTTCGATAAATTTCTGAATGGATTCCGGTGTATATCCCCTGCGGCGCAGCGCTGCAATGGAAACCAGACGTGGATCATCCCATCCATCTACAATCTTCTCCTCAACCAGACGCTTGATATAACGTTTTCCGGTTACAACATTTGTCAGATACAGTTTTGCAAACTCGATCTGCTTCGGAGTCCCTTCCGGACTGGTCTTATATCCAAGTTCTGTCACAACCCAGTCATACAACGGTCTGTGATCCTCGAACTCCAGAGTACAGATGGAATGGGTTATTCCCTCGATTGCATCCTCAATCGGATGTGCAAAATCGTACATTGGATAAATGCACCACTTGTCCCCGGTATTGTGATGTGTCATATGTGCCACACGATAAAGGATCGGATCTCTCATATTGATATTGGAAGAAGTCATATCAATCCGTGCACGAAGTACACGACTTCCATCCTCACATTTTCCTTCCTTCATTTCTTCAAACAGCGCAAGATTTTCCTCTACGCTTCTTTTGGCATATGGATCTTCTTTTCCCGGCTCTGTCAGAGTACCGCGATACTCACGGATTTCGTCTGCAGACAGATCGGATACATATGCTTTTCCCTTTTTAATCAGTTTAATCGCTGCTTCATACATCTGATCGAAGTAATTTGATGCAAAGAAGAGGCGATCTCCCCAATCTGCTCCAAGCCATTTTACGTCTTCCTTAATAGACTCTACAAACTCAAGTTTCTCTTTTGTCGGATTTGTATCATCAAAACGGAGATTGAATTCTCCTCCGTACTTTTTTGCTAACCCTGAATTTAAAAGAATGGACTTTGCATGTCCGATATGCAGATATCCGTTTGGCTCCGGTGGAAAACGGGTTTTTACCGTCTCACAATGTCCCTCTGCCAGGTCCTTTTCAATAATCTGTTCAATAAAATTCTTGGAAACCGCTTCATTTTCCATATGTCTATTCCTCCAGCACTCCTCAAATAAGAATAATTATAAGGATATTCCCGATATTTGTCAACCGGAACGCGCCTGTGTACGCTATTGCTCCTGTCCTTTTTCGGATTCCAGAATTCCGTCCAGCGCACGTGTTGAAAAATATGCAATCTGTTTCTTCCCGTTTTTTATTTTTTCTTCCGTTTTTTTCACTCTGTCACCGGTTCCGGATGATGCACTTTTTCCCAGTGTAGAAATTGTAACCGCTCCCTGTGCATATCCGCCATTCCAGTTCTGTTCCATATAGCGGCCATTCAGCTTTGCATCAAACAGCTCTGTATAATAAACCGACCACACACTAACAACCGAAGTCAGCGCGGCCTTTCCTGCCATCTGACGCATATCAGAGTTTCTTCCAACCGCGTATACGCATTTTCCGCTTTCTTTTGCATTTTCAGCCATCTGCATAACAGCATCCAGATCGGTATTGGATGCAAGAACCACACACCCGCTCCGGATCAGATCTCCGGCCGCGGTTGCCTCCGCATCACTGTTATTCCAGGCATCTATATATTCTACCTGTAAAACAACCTTTTTACAGACGGCCTTTACTCCCAGGTAATAGGCATTAATATCTGCATGTGCATCATCGTTTGCCTCTGCCGCCACATATCCCAGTTTTACATTTTTCTTTTCGTCAAAATTCTTTGCGGGAATCTTTTTCTTTTCCTTCAGCTTTGCTACTTTCATTCCGGCCGTGACTCCTGCCACATAAGAAGCTTCGTAGGTATCCATATGTACATTGTAAAGATTTGTGAGTTCTGTTCCGTCTTCCGTTACCGTACTCTGTGTCTTTGAATCGTTGATAACTACAAAATCAACTTCCGGATTCTTTTCTGCTTCACTTTTTATTGCTTCTTCATAGATGGCGCTGTTTGCAATAATAATCTCACATCCCTGTCTGATAAGATCCTTTACCGCACTTTTGCAGCCATCATCCGCACCGACACGCTCTTTCCAGATAATATCCTGCTCCGGAAGACTGACATTTTCTGCTGCCGCCCGGATTCCGTCAATATGTGCCAGTGTATAGGCTTCTGTCTCATCTCCGTTTAAGATAACACCGATCCATCCCTTTTGTTCTTCCTCATTTTCCGGTGGAATTTCCACTTTCGTTTCCGCAGTCTGTTCGTTTTCCTGCTGCTTTTGTTCTTTGTCTGCTTTCTGTTCTCCTAATTCTGTCTGTGTTCCGCTGACACCTGCCATTCCTATCAGAACCGCAACGATAAGCAAAACACTTAAAAACTTTTTCTTCATGATTTTTTTCTTTTCCACTCACTAAATTTTATTTTACATGCTGGTGGGTAAACAGATGATCCTGACAGTATTCACGATTCCCCACGCATTTGCTGCAATAACGGAACTGTAATTCCGGATTTGTCAGCTCGGTTCTTCCACAGATGGCACATTTGTGACGTGCAATGCCGGACCCCGGACGAGGCTGACTGAACTGTGCCCGGAATTCTTTCTGGCGTTTCTTTTGTTTTCCGGACAAACGGGTCTTCATTGCATGGAAAAACCAGAACATATTGAGTACCGGAACCACTATCTGTACGCAGTTTAAAACACCCACGAGAATTCCCATTCCGGTTCCATAACTTGCAATTCCGATCGAGAATATACGAACCACCTGATATCCCAGATATACCAGTTCAAAAATTAACATCCATTTCATCCTGATCGGAAGGACAAAATACAGGCGTACCTCTCCCTCCGGCATGCACATGGCCAGCGCCAGCAGCATGGACATCAAAATATAATACGTGGACAGATACGGAGAAAAACCATATCCCAGCAGAATCCGCGTAACAACATATACGATCGCGCCCACAATGTCACACAAAATCACACTTCCCCACAAAAATACATTCATGCGGAATGTTCCAAGCATGGATTCCAGCGAACTGCCCCACATAAGCACACAGAACAGAAATAAGATTCCAAAAACATCCAGCGATGCCGTCGGTGTAAAAATCCATGTCACAACTCTCCAGATCTGTCCGTGCAGAATACTGCCCATATCAAAATTCATATAACTCATGAGTCCGGGTGCCGTCAGCTGTACCACGTATCCAATCACCTGTGCAAGTACAAAATATCTGCTCAGATTGGCGACCGCATGTCGTCCCATTTGCGTTCCAGTTTATCCATCCAGTTCATAAATCTGTCTCCTGTCTACATAGAATAGTGTATGTATGGTTACGGTCACTTCTGACCTTTCTGTCAACCAATTATACGGTTTTCAAATCCCTCTTGTCAACGCAGCGGCACGTTCTTTCCAACATTTTATAAAATCTTTATGTTTTCAGTCGTTGTCTTTTGTCAATTCTTGTCGTATAATGTTTTAGGTTTTGTTTTGAAATCATACTTATTTATAATAAGTTTAGTTACTTACACATGGAGGTTACATTTATGAGTGACAAGCAGTTACATAAACTTGGAATTGATATTGGTTCCACCACCGTCAAAATTGCAATCCTCGACTCACAGGACAACATCCTGTTTTCCGATTACGAGCGTCATTTTGCAAATATTCAGGAGACACTGGCGTCCTTAATTGCCAAAGCATCCAACGAATTGGGGGATCTTTCTGTTTCTCCTGTTATTACCGGATCAGGCGGACTGACCCTTGCAAAGCATCTGGAGGTTCCGTTTACGCAGGAGGTTATTGCAGTATCCACTGCTCTCACTCATTATGCGCCACAGACCGATGTTGCAATCGAGCTCGGCGGAGAAGATGCCAAGATCATCTATTTTGAAGGCGGTAATGTCGAACAGCGTATGAACGGTATCTGTGCCGGTGGTACAGGTTCCTTCATCGACCAGATGGCTACTCTTCTTCAGACAGATGCCAGTGGTCTGAACGAATATGCAAAGGACTATGATACGATCTATCCGATCGCTGCCCGCTGTGGTGTATTTGCCAAGACAGATATCCAGCCGCTCATCAATGAGGGTGCAACTCGCGAAGATCTGTCTGCCTCTATTTTCCAGGCGGTTGTCAATCAGACGATCAGTGGACTTGCCTGTGGTAAACCGATCCGCGGACATGTGGCATTTCTCGGTGGTCCTCTGCACTTTTTATCCGAACTGAAAGCAGCGTTTATCCGCACGTTAAATCTCGATGATGAGCACGCAATTACACCGGAAAATTCGCATCTGTTTGCAGCGATCGGTTCCGCATTAAATTATAAAGAAGACGTAGAGACCACTTTAGGATCTCTGCAGCAGCGTCTTTCCACCGGCATTAAGCTGGAGTTTGAAGTTGCCCGTCTGGACCCGCTGTTTGCCAGCCAGGAAGATTACGATGCTTTTACCAGCCGGCACGGAAACAATCATGTAGAAACCGGTGACCTGAAAAACTATTCCGGAAACTGCTATCTCGGTATTGACGCAGGTTCCACGACAACAAAGATCGCACTTGTCAGCGAGGACGGAAAACTTCTGTATTCATTCTATGACAACAATAACGGAAGCCCGCTTGCAACTGCCATCCGTTCCATTCAGGAAATTTACCGTCTGCTTCCGGAGAGTGCGCACATTGTACACTCCTGCTCCACCGGATACGGGGAAGCTCTTTTGAAAGCTGCATTGATGCTTGATGACGGCGAGGTAGAAACCGTCGCCCATTACTATGCCGCCGCTTTCTTTGATCCAAAAGTTGACTGTATTTTAGACATCGGCGGTCAGGACATGAAATGCATCAAGACGAAGAACCAGACCGTAGATTCGGTTCAGTTAAACGAAGCATGTTCTTCCGGCTGCGGTTCTTTCATTGAAACTTTTGCAAAATCCTTAAACTTCACGGTGCAGGATTTCGCCAAAGAAGCACTGTTTGCCAAACATCCGATTGATCTTGGTACCCGCTGTACCGTATTTATGAACTCAAAGGTAAAACAGGCACAAAAGGAAGGCGCCTCCGTTGCCGATATCTCTGCCGGACTTGCCTACTCTGTAATCAAAAACGCATTATTTAAGGTGATCAAACTGTCCGATGCCAAAGATCTGGGAGAAAATATTGTTGTTCAGGGTGGTACTTTCTACAATGACGCCGTTCTGCGCAGTTTTGAAAAAATTGCCGGTGTCCACGCAACCCGTCCGGACATTGCCGGAATCATGGGTGCTTTCGGTGCCGCACTGATTGCCCGCGAACGTCACGAAGCCGGCTATCAGACGACGATGCTGTCCATTGAACAGATCAATAAACTGTCCTACACTACCAAGCTTGCACGCTGCCAGGGATGTACAAACCACTGTCTGCTGACGATCAATAAGTTTTCAGACAACCGTCAGTATATTACCGGAAACCGCTGTGAGCGCGGACTTGGAAAAGAAAAAAACAAAGAGAATATTCCAAACCTCTTCGAATATAAGAACAAACGTATTTTTGCTTATGAACCTCTGTCAGAAGCCGAAGCAACCCGCGGGACCGTCGGACTTCCGCGTGTACTGAACATGTATGAAAACTATCCGTTCTGGGCAACGTTCTTTAAGAAGCTCGGTTTCCGTGTGGTTCTCTCTCCGCAGTCCACACGAAAAATCTACGAACTCGGCATTGATTCTATTCCAAGCGAATCCGAATGCTACCCGGCGAAACTGGCGCACGGTCATATTTCCTGGCTGATCCACCAGAATGTAGATTTTATTTTCTATCCGGCGATTCCTTACGAGCGCAACGAGTTTCCGGATGCAAACAACCACTACAACTGCCCGATCGTAACTTCTTATTCCGAAAACATTAAAAACAATGTTGAGGAAATTACGAGTGGACAGATGCGGTTCTTAAACCCGTTCATGGCGTTTACAAACGAAGAAGTCCTTTCCAAACAGCTCGTAGACTGTTTTAAGAAAGAATTCCATATTCCAGAAGCCGAAGTACGTGATGCCGTATCCGAAGGCTGGAAAGAACTTGCCATGACCCGTCTGGAGATGCAGAAGAAGGGCGAAGAAGTATTGAAATATATGGAAGAACACCATCGCCGCGGTATCGTGCTGGCCGGTCGTCCATACCATGTTGATCCGGAAATCAATCACGGTATTCCGGAAATGATTACTTCCTACGGTATGTGTGTACTGACAGAAGATTCCATTTCCCATCTGGGGAATCTGGAACGCCCGCTTATTGTCATGGATCAGTGGATGTACCACAGCCGGCTGTACTCCGCCGCAAACTACGTTAAGACCAGGGATGATCTGGACCTCATCCAGCTGAACTCCTTCGGCTGCGGACTGGATGCCGTAACAACCGACTGTGTCAGCGATATTCTGACCAATTCCGGAAAAATTTATACATGCTTAAAGATTGACGAAGTCAACAACCTCGGTGCTGCCCGTATCCGTATCCGTTCGCTTCTGGCTGCAATTCGTGTCAAAGAGAAAAAACATGAAAAACGCGAAATCAAGCCAGCAAATTACGAGCGCGTTATCTTTACCGAGGAAATGCGTAAAGATTACACTATCATCTGTCCACAGATGTCACCGATCCATTTTGAACTTCTCGTTCCGGCATTCCGTGCCGCAGGCTACAATCTGGTCATCCCAGATGTTCCGTCCAGAGAATGTGTCGATGTCGGTTTAAAGTATGTAAATAACGATGCATGTTATCCGTCCCTGATTGTCATCGGACAGATTATGAGTGCGGTAATGTCCGGCAAATATGACCTGAGCAAAACAGCAATCCTGATCTCACAGACCGGTGGTGGCTGTCGTGCGACCAACTACATTGGATTTATCCGCCGTGCACTGACCAAAGCCGGCCACCCGGATATTCCGGTCATCTCCATCAACATGGTCGGTCTGGAGAAAAATCCGGGATTTAAACTCACACCAAGCCTGATCCAGCATGGTCTGTACGCTCTGGAATTCGGAGACATCTTCATGCGCTGTCTCTACCGTGTGCGCCCATACGAAAAGGTACCGGGATCTGCCAACGCATTACACGAAAAATGGAAAAAACGTGTCATTGACTTTGTTGGCAACACCAAGATTCTGTCCCACCGTAAATATCGCAAAATGTGCCGTCAGATCATCCGCGACTTTGACAATCTGCCAATGACGGATGAGAAAAAGCCGCGTGTCGGTGTGGTTGGAGAGATCCTTGTCAAGTTCCTTCCGGCTGCCAACAACTATATTGTAGACCTGCTCGAATCCGAAGGCGCTGAGGCAGTCGTACCGGATCTGACCGATTTCTTACTGTACTGCTGCTACAATCAGAATTTCAAGGCGGATTATCTTGGAGCTACCGCAAAATCCAAGCGCATCAACAATATGCTCATCCGCTTCTTTGAGTGGCTGCGCAAGGATGCAAGGGATGAACTTGCAAAGAGTAAACATTTTGAGCCAACTGCATATATTCAGGATCTGGCAAAACAGGCAGAGCATATCGTCTCCTGCGGTAACCAGACCGGCGAAGGCTGGTTCTTAACTGGAGAAATGCTTGAACTGATTGCACAGGGAGCAACCAACATCGTCTGTGCGCAGCCATTTGCCTGCCTGCCAAACCATATCGTCGGTAAAGGTGTCATTAAGGAAATTCGTCACGAATATCCGGGCGCAAATATCGTTGCAATCGATTATGATCCGGGTGCATCGGAAGTTAACCAGCTCAACCGTATCAAGCTGATGCTTTCTACAGCACAGAAAAACCTGAAAAAAACAAATTCATAATTCTGCGATGTTTCATCATAAGTCGCAAAAATACCCCGGCAACGGAAATTCCGTTTGCCGGGGTATTCCTTTTTTATTTTTCCAGTCAGTCTAACACTTTTTCCAGTTCAGCAATCACGATCCTTAATGCTTTGATCCGTGCATATTTTTTATCTACGGATTCTAAGATATGCCACGGTGCATAGGTAGTGCTCGTCTTTTGAATCATCTCATTGACTGCCCCCTCATACGCATCCCACTTATCACGGTTGCGCCAGTCTTCCTCTGTAATCTTCCATTGCTTTTCGGGCGTATTCTGCCGATCGGTAAAACGGGCAAGCTGCGTATCTTTGTCGATCTGCACCCAGAATTTGATGATCACGGCTCCCCAGTCGTGCAGTTCCTTCTCAAACTCATTAATTTCATTGTACGCACGCATCCAGTCATTCTCGCTGCAAAACCCTTCCAGACGTTCGACCATCACACGCCCATACCACGTTCGGTCGAAGATTGCAATATGCCCGGTACGCGGAAGCCTTGTCCAGAAACGCCACAGATAATGTCTTGCTTTCTCATGCGGCTCGGGACTTGCAATCGGATGAACCTCATATCCACGCGGATCAAGTGCTCCCGTAATCCGCTTGATATTTCCGCCTTTTCCGGCTGCATCCCACCCTTCATAGGCAATGATGACCGGCACTTTCTTACGATACAGACGATTGTGCAGTTCTCCAAGTCTCTGCTGAAGCTGCTTTAATTCCTTTTTATAGACATCCTCCTCCATACACTTGTCCAATGGAATGTCACAAAGAAGCGGCATTTTTTTCAACGGAAATACATTCTGCAGAAGCGGAACCGCCATCTGGTGATTGCTCAGAGCAATCTCAATTCCCTGGGTAAGCGTCTCAAGAATCTGTACTTCTGTCCATTTTCTGGACTTTGCATCAATGATATACCAGGGTGCGGATGGCATATTTGTATTTTTCAGATATCCGGAAAATACATCCATACATTTCTCATAATGTTCATTCTGCCACAGATCTTTTTTGCTGACACGCCATGTTGTGTCCTTCTGATGCTCCAGCTGTGCAATACGCCGTGACTGTTCCTTTTTTGAAATATGCAGAAAGAATTTCATGACCAGATAGCCATTGTCTGTAAGCTGCCGTTCAAACCGGCGGACACTTTCAATCCGGTTGGCATATACATCCTCGGAAATGGTTCCGTGCAGACGCTCCTCCGTAATCTCATCCATCCATGCCGTATCCAGAAATACAAACTGTCCGGCTTCCGGAATTTTGGCAAAATGCCGGTACAAAAACGGTTTTCTCTTGTCATCCTCCGTCTTTTTCTGCATCGATACCACCTTAAAGAAACGCGGATCAATATTCTGGATGATCTGGCCGATTGCATAACCTTTTCCGGCCGTTCCCCAGCCTTCAAGCACAACAAGAACCGGTACTTTCTTCTCTTTGATCAAAAGCTGCTGCCGTGCCAGTTTCTCTTTTACCGCTTCCAGCCGTGCCTTAATTTCCTCCTCCGATGGTTTTTCGGATTTTTCCCACTCTTTTAGCATAAAAACCCCTCCTTATGCTTTTTTCTTATCATACCACAGCTGCTGATTTTCATCCACTTCTTTGCCAATTTTTTTGTTTTCACTGGCAAAAAATGCAATTCCGATGTATAGTATCCTATATATAAACTTTCGAAATCTGTGTTTTCGTAAATATAAAGGAGTATAAAAAATCATCATGCTGCAATTAGAACGTCAGAAACTTATATTGGAATATTTGAAACAAAACCGAAAAGCAACCACAAATGAACTCAGTGAAATGCTTGGAGTTTCCACCACAACCATCCGTACCGATTTAAACCAGATGGATAAAGAAAAACTTCTGACCAAAACACATGGAGGCGCACTCTACCACGATAACTCTGCAGACAATAAAGAACTTACCGGAAAAGCCTATTTCTTTCATGAACGTGCACTGGAAAATAAAAAAGAAAAAGAGGCAATTGCTGCAAATGCCATCCACATGGTAAAAGATCACATGTGCATCTTTTTAGATGCCAGCTCCACTGCCTATACACTTGGCATGAAACTGACCGGCTTTACAGAACTTACCGTTATTACAAACGGCATTGACCTTGCACTGGCTCTGAAGGATATCCCCGGGATCACCGTTATCCTGACCGGCGGAATCGTTACCTCTGCCTCTTCTTCCATTGAAGGTCTCCTCGGTGTGGATCTGCTGCAGAAAATTCATACGGACATTGCATTTGTCTCTGCACGCGGCTTCTCCGTTGAAAACGGACTTACCGATTTCAGTATCTACGAAGCAGATTTAAAACGCATGTGTATCAAGGCTTCTGCTAAAACAATTGCATTGATTGACCACACCAAATTTGACACCTCATCCATCTCCAGCTATGCCTCTATTGATGATCTGAATCTGGTAATCACCGACTCCGGATTATCCGAAAATACAAAAGAAATCTATGAAAAAGCCGGCGTTGATCTGCTCATCGCCGACTAATTATCAATTTTCCATGTTTAACAATTTTTGCATTGCAGCTGCCTGAACCGGTCTGGAATAATAATACCCCTGAAACCATGTGGCTCCAAAGGAACGCAGATAATTCTGCAGCTTTTCATCCTCTACCCCTTCTAGGCAGCTCTTTAAATCCGCTTTATTTGCAAAATCAACCATGCTGCGCACCAGTGCCTGTTTGGTCTGATTATCCGTAATTCCACGGATAAAACTCATGTCAATCTTTATCTCATCCATCGGGGTCTGCAGCAGGACACTTGAAGATGCACTTCCCGTACCGTAATCATCCATTGCAAGTCTCACTCCATGTTGTTTGAGGTACAACAGTTTTTCTTCCATAACGCTGACCGGCATGCTTCTACACCGCTCTGTCAGTTCCAGACACAACTGCCCCGCCGGAAAACCGGTTTCTTTCAACAATGCCATGACAACACCACAGAACGTTTTCCTTTCCAGCTGTTTTGCGGACATATTGACATTAATAAAAAAATCCGGATTTGATTTTCGAAACTCCACAGCATCCGTCAATGCCTGTTTCAAAACAAAATTTCCCAGATCATACATACATGGATTGCTTTCCAGCCAGTCAATAAACATTCCCGGTGGCACAATACCATATGGCTCCTTTTCCAGCGGACCAGTGCTTCCGCTCCGACAATCTCTCCTGTCTGTGCATGTACGACAGGCTGATACTCCACATAAAATCCGTCACATTGGTTCAGCACAGACTGATGAATTACCTTCATCAGATCCAGATCCACGTCCCCATTGATCTGTACCAGATCATTAAAGAACATTAACTTATGATCCCGTCTGGTACGCATTTTTCCTAAAACATATTCCAGCTTACTCTGTACCGTGGAAATTTCTCCCTCATAATGATCAAGAATTATCCCACTGGCATATATCTTCAGGTCAAAATGGTTGTTTTCTAAGACAACACTTTCCTCCAGCCGCGCGCGAATCTTCTCCAGAAATGCCGCAGCCTCTTCACGGCTGGCATCCCTCAAAATAAATGCGTAATTGGAATTTCCCATACGATAAACTGCTTTATCTGCATCCATCATGTAAATAAACCGGTATGCAAGAACCTTTTGAATCCGGTCGCTGTAATTTGTTCCGTACAATATATTGATATCATTCATATGATCAATTTCAATTTCCAAAACAGCTACTTTTCGTCCCTGCTGAATATAATCCACAATATCTTTTTCAAATTTGACCTGACCATAAAGATCCGTCAACGGATCAATTTCCGGAATCACATTCTGATTCCGAAGCAGAACAATAAAATATCTGTTTTTGCCCTGCTCTAAAATCATATCCGTTATAATCTGCGTCATCACATACTTTTTGTCTTTTCCCATACGGATGTACAGATCGTTCTCCAGATTGATCCCCCGCAGACGTTTTTTCATCTCTTCCGTATATTCCGGGCAGTCATATGGGTGTACGCTCTTTTCCAGCACTATTTTATATCCATCTTCACACCATCCCGATGGAATCCCCAGAAATTCTGCAGTACTTTCTGGAACAAATGTTAAATTATGCTGCATATCAGTAACCATTAAATAACTGTCCTGAGATAATTTTGAAATACGACTGATCATCTCCTGAAATATCTGAGATTTTTCCATGCAAAATTCCTGTTTTTCCATCGCTTCCACTCCATATACCTTCTGTCAATAGTCTATGTTTATGGTAACATATTTCTGCCATTTATGCAATTTTCAACTTTGACTGGTGCATACATGAAAATTGCAAAGTTTAATTCTACCATCCATTTATACAGTGGAATTCTCCCCTCAACCACTCTTGCACTGGAATTTACTTTTTCAAGTCAGCGATATCACAATATAACACATATTTCTGTTTTTTAACTGCTTTCAGCCGCGTTTGTCTAATTTTGCAGAAGACAACGAAATCCGCCACAAAATGTTGTCCATTCTATAGCGGATTTCCATACACAGCACATAGGCTGCTAATTGACATTGCCTTGTATCTTTCAAATATATCTAATTGTAATTTTAAAAAATGCCTATACCGTTGACATTTTATAATCCAAATCTCCAATCAAAAAATTTCTATAGTATATGCAATTACAGGCTGATAAATCAAATAATGCAACATTATAGGAAATTTTATCAAATGTGCTAAAATATTTAACTCCATCATCCCCCAAATACTTTGCGAAATCACTGATATACTGCGTCAACAAATAATCAGGATCACTATCTAATCTGCTCATAGGCTTATTCGAAAACATAAATCCCAGATATGAACTTATAGTACTTTCCATTATAAGGTGTTCCAATGCTAATTACTAGAATCGCATTATTATATCTTGTTTCATTCTTTACAGAATAGAATCGCGGATCTGTCACTGACATTTGTGTATATCGATCCCTGTTGTATGTAAAATTTGCTTTTGTTTTAGGTTGACCATGCGGATTTTCCACCTGCATGATTTCCAAATCTGTAACCTCTACTAACGCTAGTGAATATCCAACAGTATTTACCTTTTGTTCCAATATATATGAATATTTATTTCCCAGTATCTCATCTAGATTTTCCGCTGGGTGTATTTCCAAAACATCATCTATCGAAGCCTTTCCTACATACTCTATATTTTGTGATGTATCAATCATTACATTCTCCGGTTGAATGTCATCATTACATTCTCCGACAATCAGTACATCTACAACATCCAAAAGTTCACATCTTCTGCCATTTTCATAGAATAAATCCTCATTAGCTATTGCTCCATGTGTTTCCGGATCATCACTAACTAATCTAACCCACTCACCACTATCAACATCGATACCTGCAACACATTTTCCCGAAAACTTTGAAGATTCCGTCATAATAATAATTCTTTTCTCCATAACATCCTCCCACTAAATATGAATTATATTGTCTCCCAATTCTCTGCTTAAATATTCCGCCAGTAAACGTCTATGACAACATTCCGGTGTTGGTTCTGAGCACAATAATAATACTTTTTCATATTTCTGATAATTCTTTTTAAAATCATCTGCCAATTTTCTTTTGGTAATTAGTTTATTAAATCTTGTTTCATACTCTTCCCATGATATTTCTTTTTTCTTATAAGCTTGCAAAATGTCTTTTGTCGGAGCATAAATTATATCATGCTGATAATCACACCCACATATAACCCTCAAAAAATATTTTAAATCCTTACCTTTCGTAAATCCAGCTAATTGTGATTGGTTATTTAGTCTAATATCCAACAACAATTCAATTTTATTGTCTATTATTTTTTCAAAAAATGTCTCAGCACTCTTTTGTGTAAATCCCATTGTATATATATACATAAATACTCCTTAAACCGCTGCAAATTGTTTCAAATCAATGTGATAACCAATTTCCTCATTTCTTTTTCTGTATGCCCGTGTTATATATTCGTCATCATCAGGTATGTCATTGTAATTAAATATGGATAATTGTTCTCTTTCTGGAAAATACATATCCAATAAACGCTCATCCAATTTTCTCTGATTCTGCAATGTTCCATCTGAAAGAATATGGTTAACTTCTATCCCTCTCAATTCAAATGCTCTGGCCACCAGAATAGCTCGATGACAATCAATTGGATCCTTTTCTGTACACATTAAAGCAATGTTGTTATTTTGTTCTAATCCCAAAATAACATTTTTCACCCCAATATTAAATCGTTCTGATTGTGCAACTTTTTCAAAATCCAAATATCCTTTATTATTATACAATTTCAATTCCGTTGGGCGTGCACCAAAATATTTTCCCATATAAGAATATCTTATACTGCTATTTTGTAAAAAAGCATGTACATTTTCTCTGTTAAATTGTTCTGCATACTTTGAATACGGAGTACTTCGAACATCTAAAACACAATTAATATTATGCCTTTTTAATAAGTTAATAAAATATTCTGGAGTATGTTGTGAATGCCCTACTGTAAATAATTTTCCCATCACATAACCTCCTTTAAACTAAATTATTACTTACTTATTCACTCATCTATATTATAACACATCCTCTAAATGCATTTCCAAACATTTCATGACAGATTTCGTGATTGGATACTTGCGGAAATTTAGTATATTCTCTTTCATGCAAACAGCCCATCATTTTATATTTCAACCAGACAAGTTCCATATTCTGTTGCCTCTTTTCCGTTTTCCTTCACCTACTTTATCTTCATATTCAAATTTTATATTCATATAATTAATTATATATTTTTTAGTTCTATATGCAAGTAATATATTTCATCATTTTGCAATCTTAAAATATTTTAAGACCCAAAAAACGTATGGAATTTTCAAGAGTTGCTTCAGATAAGAAAGTGTTTTTGTCTGGTAGATACTTAACTGACCGTACATTCTTATTATTGATTACTAGCATCCACAGAAACTGGAACCATAACATCCCTATAGCTCCATCTCAGTTCCTCAATCGTTGGACAAGCCTCTGGCAAATATTTTTCAATCATATCACGTATTTCCAACATCTCTGCCTGCTCACTTTCCACAAAGTTGCCAAGCCCGAATGTTTCTTCCTGCACCAGCGGAACGCTCAATCTTCCTTGTTCACTTTTCTTACTGGCAAATCTGGAGAGACCATTTTCCAACGGATGTTGATTGTTTATGAAGAAAGTTCTATCTGTTTCAACATCTTCTGCAATATTATTATATGCAATATCTATTTCTAAGCCAATGCCTGAAAACACAAACCAGACATGCGCTTCCGTGCTTCCATCCCGTGCATTTTTCCACATTAACCGCTTTAACCGAACGATATCAGTAAAACCAAGGAGCATGCCTAAAATAACATATTCTTTTTCTGCTGATCCGGACATAAAATTCTGGATGCTCTTTCGGATGGATGCATTTTTTCTCTGGAACTCACTTGTTGACGGAATTGCCTTGATTGCATCAATGACATACAACACACGTACCGCGAAACTGACAACCATATAATATGTATGGAGTCCTGGAGCATATTGCTCAATCGACACCAGATGCTTTGTCCGGCGATATTCTTCATAATACTTTTTGCATTTTTCATAATCATCCATACGATACGCATAGTAACTCATGCGTAAGGCAATCTCATTGATAACTGGATGTTCCTGAAGAATTGGCAGGATTTGTTCTGCCTCTTCCATGAGATGTTTCATCCTGTCTTTGTATATGGGTCTTCCGTATGCATCCACATTAAGGGCAATGCACGCCTCATCTATCAAGTTAAGATTACACATGAGTTCTTCAAGTTCCAATCCATTTTCTTTATACAGATTACTTGCGTTCTCAAGCTCTTCTAACACATTCTCCCACCGGTAGGTCTGCGGGTGGTTTTTCTGCAATCTGGCTTCTTCTTTGAAACAGAAACACCGCTCATATACAGCCTCAGATGGAAGCGACTTACGAAATTTTTCCAAATCATCCAATGACTGATGCTTCATATATTCCGCTGCGTCTTCCCGCAAATCTGCATATTTTTTAACGATACCTCCGTGCAGATCTTCGAAAAATGACTGAATGTTCTTATAGCAATGGTATCTTGCTGGCATAGGCAACTGCCTAATGAGTTCTTTGTCTTTATTCAGTGCCTGCAAAACATGAACAGGATCCAGTCTTGAAGACCATACGACATGTGCCACTGAAGCTTCAAACATACAACGATTCCTGTCGGCATTTTTCTTTGTCCAATACACGTCAGCATATCCTGCACATTTTTCTCCAGTCTGGAACGTTCCGCACCTGTCTGGCGTAACATTTCCAGCTCTACATAGCGATAAGCAATATAATCCTGTGGGTTTTTCATGTCAAGATGTTCTTTTAATATTTCCAGTTCTGGTTTCCATTCTTCATATGATATATGCTGATGCAACCGCGTCTTATTAAATACATAATTATAGTACAAAATCGTCCACAATTCTGACTTTTGTAAATCGTTCTCCTCGCAAAAGAGTATCGCTTTCTCAAAAGCATCCTCTGCATCCTTATAGGCTTTGGTCAGTACATAGGCCAATCCACGGTTAATCAGAATCTGGCTTCGTATCGTGATATCCGTTTCTTCATTGCATAATGCCTCTGCCTTCCGTATTTGTTCATTTGCCTGTTCTATATGTCCGGTTCTCTGATATTGGATAAAGTAAAGCAGGTGGTTGAACGCTGTATCTTTTTCCCCTGCTTCTGCCCGTCTTCTCATTTCCAGTTCATTTGCATGAAAACTCCCCATCTGCGTCCGCAAAAACATTTTATACCGCTCATAGGTTTCCTTTTGTTTCTTCGTCATCTTTGATGGCAGCAATTTTTCCAGACGTTTCCATGCCTCTATTAAGTTATAGTCATAATTCTCCGGTTGCGCATACAAGCAGCTTACTTTCAATTCCCTGCGCATGGTCCAATAGATATGTATGCAACGATACGCCAGTATAATCATAATTCCAAGAATCAGACACCAGATTCCATACAGACTCTTCAAAAATTCTTTAGCTTCCGGCTTCGTTTCTCTACATAATACCTGCATTCCAAATCCAAGCACGGAAAAGAAATATACTCCTGCTATCTCACTTATAACTGTTCCAAGCATATATCTTGGCTCTGTAACCAATTCTTGTTTGTGAAGCAGATAATTCCAATTGCTAACATCATTAAAATTGTCGGAATATACAAATTTGTTCCACCAAAAGTCTGATCCACTAATGCAAGCCATAAATCAATCATTTACCTTCTCCTCCCTGTACTTCTTTTAAATCGTACACTTTATTATACCATTTACGAATAGAGCATGCAGTAAAATTAAAGAGAGCAGCCGCTCCGACTGCTCCCCATTCTATTTCTAATTATTTGCTTTTTTCCACCTGATACGAAGGCACTAACCGTTTCACTACCAGCTTCATCTGTGGATCATCTTCATACGCCGTCTTCTTCAGATCTTTCAAATGTTCAAAAAACTCTTCCCTGTCAAATTCAATCGGTTTTCCGATAAAAATCAGATCATTCTCTGTTTTCTGAAGTCCTTCCTCTTCTTTCAGACACTCTTCAAACATCTTTTCCCCCGGTCGAAGCCCTGTATACACAATCGGGATATCCACATCCGGTTCAAATCCGGATAACTTGATCAGATTTCTTGCCATATCATCAATCTTTACCGGCTCTCCCATATCCAGCACAAAGATTTCTCCGCCCTTTGCGTAAGCACCTGCCTGTAAGACAAGCGATACAGCTTCCGGAATCGTCATAAAATAACGAATGATATTTTTATCGGTAACAGTAACCGGTCCGCCCTCTGCAATCTGCTTTTTGAAAAGAGGAATCACACTTCCGTTACTTCCCAGTACATTTCCGAAGCGAACCGCTACATAATTGGTTTTCGGGAAACGATGCTGCATTCCCTGAATAATCATCTCACAGATACGTTTAGACGCTCCCATGATATTGGTCGGATTTACGGCTTTATCCGTAGAAATCAATACCATGCGCTCCGTTCCGTTTCTTCCTGCTGCCATAGCCACATTATAAGTACCGAATACATTGTTTTTGATTGCCTCATTCGGACTGTCCTCCATAAGTGGCACATGCTTATGTGCCGCTGCATGAAAAACAATTGCCGGTTTATAATCCGAAAATACAGTATCCACACGATGGGTATTTCTCACAGATCCAATCAGCACAACCAGATTCAGATTCGGAAATTTCTTTCTTAACTCCTGTTGAAGGTCATACGTGGTATTTTCATAAATATCAAATATTATCAGCTGCGAAGGATGATGCGCCGCAATCTGGCGACAGAGTTCACTTCCGATGGAACCACCGCCACCGGTTACAAGTACAGCCTTTCCCGCAATGTATCCCATAACCTCATCCAGATTTGTCTTCACCGGTTCCCGTCCCAGTAAATCTTCGATTTCCACCTCACGGAAATTTGAGACACTTACCTCGTCATTCACAATCTGCGCCATACTAGGCAGAATCTTAATTTTGCATCCTGTGTTTTTACACAATTCCAGAATCTTTTTCTTTCGATCTCCCGGCAGATTCGGGATGGCAATAAAGATTTCCTGCACTTCGTATTTTTCTGCTGCCCAGGGAATTTTGCTGTCATTTCCCACAATCGGAGCTCCCAGAATGGTGCTTCCAATCTTATTCTTGTCTGCATCAATCACGCATACCACACGATTGCGGATCAGCGGACTGTTTTCCATATTTTTTATCAGGAAATTCGCACTGTCTCCTGCTCCAATCACCATGGTAGCAATGGCATGTCTGGATGCGTCTCCCAGATAACTGTGTCGTATGATACGCAGTCCCCGATATACAAAACGGCTTCCGGACACCAGTGCCAGCAAAAAGAAAAAATACAAAATATAATAAGAACGCGGCATATTCCATTGGAACATATGCATTCCCAGACTCTGTATTGCAGCACTGAGCAGGCACGCAATCACTACATTTAACAATTCCTGTACACTCGCATATTCCCACAGACTATTATACAGATGCATAATAAAAAATATCACGATGGTTACAATCATATTTACCCAGAAATATTGCAGTGCTGTCTCTAAAAAAGGAATTCCCTGCTCACTCTTTAAACTGAAATCAAAACGTGTCCAGATAGAAAAAATTTCCGCCAGAAAGATTGCCAATATATCGTAAATTACCAACAATACGATCCGTATATATTTTGCCGTTTCTCCCCGAAACCGGTTTTTCATTTGTTGCATACCAAAATTACTCCCTATAATCTACTCATTTTCATGATTTGTTTGATTTTCTCTGTTTTCTTGACTGTTTCTTTCCGGACTGCTTCTTTGCAGAAGTTTCTGTCGTCACAGCTTTTTCCGTTTTAAGGTCGTTTTGTTTCACGACAACGTCATTTTCCTCGGAAACCGGTTCTTTTGCGAAAAGATTTTCTTTTTTTACCAGTATCCGGTTCACCGCAAGTCCCAGGCCAAGCATTCCCCAGAATACCGGAGCGGTACAAACATTAGAATCGTTTACAATCCCCGCAAACATATATACCAGCACTGCTGCAAATAATCCAAAACCAACCCAGCTGATACTCTCATGTAAATTCACTCTGCGATAGATGCGTGCCGACTGTACCAGGTACCAGAACAGAAATACCAGGAGTGCCAGGGTACCGAGTAATCCGGTTTCCACCCATTGCTGCAGATACCAATTATGTGCTTTCACATCATAGCTGTTTGCACTATACATATAGTTTTGACTGATATAATCTGCCTGCGGTACTTCAAACATATAGGAATTAGCACCAGATCCCATCAATACATGTTTGCCCAAAATTGGGATTGTCTTATTCCAGATATGTCCTCTTCCACTCATTGCATCATCCAAAAATACTTTTGAAACCTTCGGATTCTCAAACTTCACTAATTTTCCTGCTGGATTCAGATACTCATATCCATTCTCATCGGTATTTATGAAGTTCCACTGCACACCATCAATCGTTGCACAAATTCCGGGCAAGCTATCTCCAAAAGATACCGGTTGCAGCTGTACCCCAGAAAAACGGCTGTCATCCATCGTTGTCACCTGGTTATCTGCATCCACTATCGTCTGGCTTAACTCATTTCCATCCGAATCTTTGCAACTGATCTGTGTTGTTCCATCCTCTCCCACGGTATAAGAAACACTCAGTTTATTCCCGTGAATGTCAAGCACAACATCATCCGTATTGGTTTCTACTCCATTCAGAGCCCATCTGTCACTCATCCGGTATGTACCAACAATTGTATTTTTTATACTTTCACCTGCTGAGGTGGTATTTCCAAGTACGATTGCTGCTATAATCCCAATTACCACTACAACAGCACCAACAACAAACAGTTTTTTCTTCCGGCTCAAAAGCACAAGTATAAGTACCACTGCTGCCAATGCAAGAGCCATCCATCCACTCGCACTGCCGCTTCCTTTCAAGCAGATGGCACAGCATACTACCGCTACTGCCAGCACTATCCGATGCCATATCTTTTTTGACGCAATAAACAAGCATACCGCCAACACAATGAGCATACCAAAATAAAACGATAAAAAGTTCGGATTGTATAATGTCGTATAAGAAGTTTTCGGTACAAAATTAAACGTCAGCTCTTTTAAATTCTTCCACCATCCAGGATTTGTGATCAAATGTTTTCCAAAATTTGACTGAAAGAAGTCCAGTCCAAAATACTGAAATACGCCGATCACTGTAACAATAGCCATGCCAATGCCCGAAATTTTCAAAATGCATTCCACATGTTTTTCTTCATTCACAAAATTATATACATAATAACACAGCAGCATATACGCAAAAACTACCCACACAGACTCAAAAAGTTCATAAGTTCCACCGGATACCCAATGCTTATGCTTTGAAAAAAGTGCTGACATCAGAACAAAAAGTCCGTATACCATCAGAAAATAAAAAGAATTTTCAAACTGCAGGGTCTCTTTCTTCACATAATGCCGATACAACAGAATTGCAGCCATCACCACTCCAATGATTACGATCGCAATCATCTTCCATGCAAAAAAGAAATCTGTCTGTGTATCTGAATTGGCCGGAAACCAGTCAAACTGCGACAGATTTGAATTATAGGAATACATATGTACAAGCAATGGCACAAACCCCATCATCAAAATGACGGGAATCATCAGCTTGTTCGTCTTTTTTAAATTTCGATATCCATTCTCACTCAAAGTTTTCTCTCCTTAGTAAACAATTTTTCTAGAATATAATACCCCTAAACCTTCGTTTTTTCAACACGTAAAATATATATAATAAGTAAAAACTCTTTTTTGTTACTTGTGTGATACTTAAAAATTTTACAAATAAATGTGTATGATTGACACGATAATATAAATTTTTACACACGAAAGGAAGAAAAATGAGATTACCAAACGGATACGGCGGAGTCGTAAAACTCTCCGGCAACAGAAGAAGACCCTATGCAGCACGCATCACTACGGGCTGGCACATCAATGACATCTCTGGAAAGCGCATCCAGCACTATCAGATTCTGGGCTACGCTCCTACCCGGTCAGAAGCTCTGCAGATTCTGGCACGTTACAACAATTATCCCATCGATGGGGAAACGCTGAAATTAACCTTCCGGGAAATTTATCTCCGATGGTCCGAAGAAAAGTTTCCTACCATCTCCCACTCCAACATCAAAGGCTATCGGGCAGCCTATGCCACTTGTGAAAACATTGCTGATATGCCATTTCACAATTTGAGACTCAATGATTTACAGCAGGTGATTGATCACAGCGGCAAGAACTATCCTACCCTGAAAAAAATCCGTGTTCTCTTTAACCAGCTCTATTCTTATGCCATGAAACACGAAATTGTCTCAAAAGATTATTCTGCCTATGTAAATATCTCGAAATACAAAGACCGGAATCCTAATAAAAACATACGAAGCTGTTTTTCCACTTCTGAGATTACTCTCCTGTGGAAACACAAAAACGATCCCTATTGCCAGACAGTCCTCATGCTGATATACAATGGTGTGCGCGTCTCAGAGCTTTTGGATCTGAAAAAAGAAAACGTTCATCTGTCCGAACAATATTTTGATGTCATTGACAGCAAAACCGAAAACGGCATTCGAAAAGTTCCGATTGCTGACAAAGTACTCCCCTTTTACCAGCGCTGGCTTCATGACTGTTCCGATTGTGAATATCTCATCCATACTCTGGACAGCCAGCATTTTACCTATTATATGTATTACCACAATGTTTTCCAGCCTCTGATGTTTCGTCTGCACATCGATCATACACCTCACTGCTGCCGGCACACCACGATTTCCCTGCTCGCCGAAGCACATGTCGATCAGACTACCATCAAAAAAATTGTCGGTCATTCCGGCGCTATGTCCCTGACAGAACGAATTTACACACATCTGGATGTGCCTGCGCTGGTCGAAGCCATTAATCAGATTTAATCGCTTCTTGTATGTTGCTTGCGTGTTACTTGTAGAAGTGATTTTGCCCCAAACTCTGTTTATAAATCCGGTATTTCCAACACTTCCGTGGAAAATACCATCCATATTTCCGGTTAAGGTAACTTACAAGACTTCTACAAAGAAGAATGCTAAGGCAAAGACAAAGAAACTTACTTACACACTGAAAGTTGCTAAGGTAGGCGTTGCTTTATCT
>ERZ791624.425-NODE-425-length-29542-cov-1.802693_pt1 | contig 29542 bp, 26 predicted proteins | sample MGYA00510058_ERZ791624 | MGnify/ENA primary metagenome ERZ791624 (study PRJEB30046, sample SAMN00715158) | human gut metagenome | study: EMG produced TPA metagenomics assembly of the A metagenome-wide association study of gut microbiota in type 2...
TGATGATCTATGCAAACAAAATGCATTCCTATAAAGATCTTCCAATCCGTATCGGCGAGATCGCACATGATTTCCGTTTCGAAGCCAGTGGTACTTTAAAAGGAATCGAGAGAGGCAGACATTTCTGTCAGAACGATGCCCATCTGTTTGTAACACCGGAGCAGATCGAATCTGAATTCAAGCAGGTTGTTGACTTGATCTTCGACACCTATAAGGATTTCAATATCACAGATTATCGTTGTGTTCTGTCCTTAAGAGATCCTGAGGATAAGGTGAAATATCATGATGACGATGAGATGTGGAATACAGCGGAGAACGCACTCCGTAAAGTGTTGGATGATATCGGTATCGAATACACAGAAGAGATCGGTGAAGCAGCATTCTATGGTCCAAAGCTTGATGTAAATGTTAAGCCGGCGATCGGAAATGAATATACATTATCTACATGCCAGCTTGACTTCTGTCTTCCTGCAAAATTCAACCTGACATATATTGATAAGGATGGTACAAAGAAGACTCCTGTCGTTCTTCACAGAGCAATCCTTGGTTCCTTAGATCGTTTCATGGCATACATTCTGGAGGAGACAAAGGGAAATCTGCCACTTTGGTTAGCACCGGTACAGGCCAGAATTCTTCCTGTAAAGAATGAAGATGAGGAATTAAATGCATATGCACATGAGCTGTATGATTTCTTAGATGATAACAATATCCGTGTTGAGATTGATGAACGTGCAGAGAAGCTTGGCTATCGTGTGAGAGCTGCTCAGGTTGAGAAGGTTCCGTATCTGATCATCCTTGGTAAGAATGAGGTAAATGATAAGACTGTCAGCTACAGACTTCATGGTGAGCAGAAGACAACAACTGTTCCTAGGGATGAGTTCCTTGCAATGCTTCAGGATGAGATCAAGACCAAGAAGTTGAATCCTGCCGCATCCAAGTAATACAGAGTACAAATAAGGATAAGCCGCCGGAAGCAGATTTCCGGTGGCAGATCCTTCAAAATATCATCCTTCAAAATATCAGAAACCGGCACTTGATGTATGGATAACCGCATGCTATAATGTATCAATACTTTTTGCACTGCATATCAATCTACAGTACAAACTGAGCAGGCGGTGGGATGACCACAGGGCCGGGCCACACAGGGTGGCAGCAGATAAAGAATGAATTTATGATCTGCGGGACAGTAGTTACTATTTGTTCCGCAGGTTTTTTATTATTCCGGCTACAGCCGGTCGGAGATAATTCTATTAATCTGATGGAAAGATTATTAATTGCGTTGCATAAAGTTATCTTATATATGCGGAGGTAACTATTATGGCACAAGAAAATCAGGATTCTAAGAAAAGGGCAGCGGTCGGTAAGATGACCGGTTTCATAGGGGTATTGTGTAACCTGCTGTTGGCAGGCAGCAAGCTTGTGATTGGAAAGTTGGCCGCATCTACATCAATTACTGCAGATGGATTGAACAATCTGTCAGATGCAGCAAGCTCCATCGTAACATTACTCGGATTTAAGCTGGCAGAGAAGCCGGCAGACAAAGAACATCCATACGGACATGCAAGATTTGAATATCTGGCAAGTCTGGTTGTGGCTGCTATGATCCTTGTGATCGGATTTGAATTGGCAAAGACATCGGTACTCAAGCTGATCCATCCGGCATCAATCGAATTTTCCATGCTGATGATCATTGTGCTGATCGGTTCGATCCTGGTAAAACTCTGGATGATGTTCTTTTATCGTAAGATGGGAGATAAGATTCAGTCAAATACCTTATTTGCTGCAGCCGCAGACAGCAGAAATGATGTGCTGACAACAGCTGCAGTTCTTGCCGCAACAGTTGTAGAACATATCAGCGGATGGAAAATAGATGGTCTTATGGGTGGGCTGGTATCTGTTTTTATCATTGTAAGCGGAATTTCGCTTGCAAAGGATACAATCTCTCCGCTTCTTGGAGAAGGTGCAAATACCGGTTTGCGGGAACAGCTTATTGGATATATAAGCAGCTGTCCGTTGGTACTTGGCTGTCATGACCTGTTGGTACATGATTATGGCCCGGGCAGACAGTATGCAAGTATTCATGTAGAGATCGATAAGAAGATCGATCCAATGGTGTGTCATGATGAGATTGACCGCATCGAACGGGAATGTCTGAACCGATTTGGTGTGCATATGGTCATTCATTATGATCCGGTTATTACGGACGATGCAGAGCTTGATCAGATGCATCATCAGGTACTTACTATCCTGCAGCAAATAGATGCAGAAATAACAATCCATGATTTCCGCGTACACACTCATGAGGGAAAGAAAGAACTTGTTTTTGATATGGTTGTTCCATCGGAATGGCAGGGGCAGGAAAAGAATATCGTGCGGGAACTGACGGAACGGTTGCAAAAAGAAAACAAAGAGACATATTTGACAAAAATTACATTTGACCTTGAGGACAGGGCGTAGTACATTAACAGAATAGTTTACGCTGGGGGAATATTGGAAGACAGGGAACAAATGAGACAATTATAAAGATAATGGGGAAGTATATATGTCCGAGCAGAAGAATCAAAAGGGGAAATACAGAAATTATATATTGGCCATAACAGGATTAGCGGTTTTTAATTTTTTGTTTCTGGGAACGGAATATTTCTTTGATGATCGGATGGCGGAACTGGTACCTGCAGGTCGGGTGTATGGGCACAGAGCATTATTCTTACAGTCAGTGCAGCAGGATTTCTGGTCTATCCGATTTTGAAACACTATCGGGGAAGCCGACAAGGAATGGTTATGCAGATTATTTCAGGAGTGATCTGTATGTTAAGTATTTGGATGATGACAGGTAACAGATCGGAACGGAGTCTGTTAATCTGGGGTTGCGTGTTCTTTTTGTTTGCGGGTATGTTTGGCAGTATGGTGCATGATCAGGCAGCGGATATCCTGAAAAACAGTAATCATATGGCATTGATGGTTGGAACTGCTTATGCGGCAGGTCTGTTGCTTCAGTTTGTAAATAATAATCTGATCACAGACAATCGGATTCAGGCATCTATGCTACTGATATTTGTTGTGATCTTTGTAATACTTGTGGATTGTTTTAAGATAGAGGATGAGACGGAGGTGCAGAATAATGCCTCGATTCATCCGGGACTTACCTGTGGAGCGCTGGTTTGTTGTGTCCTTTTAATGACATTCATATTTGCGGCTCTGGATAATATTGTTACTTACTATCATGCAAAGGGTGCGATCGATGTAGGTGAATGGCCGAGACTTCTGCTGGCTTTAAGTGGAATCCTTGCGGGAATTTTATTTGATCTGAAGAAACGCAGATATATGAGTCTGGTCATGTACTGTGTGACGGTCTTATCCGTGCTCTGTATCTTATTGATCGGTATAGGTGGCTCGGTCCTTGCTGGACTGCTTGTGTTCTATCCGGCAGCAGGATTTTTCGTTGTGTTCTTCACAACCGGTTTTATGGAAGTATCTTATTATACGCGAATCCCTGCATTATGGGCAGGATTCGGCAGAGCTATTAATAATATCGGAGCGGGTATCGTCGGCTTTATCTCAACCATGCTGCCGTATGCCATGTCGGTAAATGCAGATGGAAATGGAAGCGGCGATGGATTATCTCCGATGCTTCTTGCGAGTATCGTGATCCTTATTTTGTTTGTGATGATCAGTATTGCGATGTTCATTTACAGCAGTCAGCTTCGCGTGAATATCATAGAGGAACGATTTGAACGTAAGGAAGATATGGATGGGCTTACGGTGGAATCTGCATCTGCAACAACGGGTTCTGTATTTGATTCGGTTTCAGGAAAACACGGTATTGAATCGGAAAATGTGATAAAAGAGTCGGGCGGTACAGACGCTGTTGATTATTTTGCCCGATTTGCAGAGAAATATCGTCTGACAGACAGAGAGCAGGAAGTGTTAAGAGAACTTCTGGAATCGGATGAAAGTGTGCAGGATATTGCAGGAAAGCTGTATATTTCAAGAACCGCGCTCTATAAGCATATCTCATCGCTGAATGAAAAGACAGATACGAGGTCAAGGATCGGCTTGATCCAGTTCTATTATGCGTGGAGAAACCGATAAAGGTATAAATAAATGAGATCATCCTATGAAATAGGATCAGATTCAAGCCTATATGATGATCAATCCTGGAGGATGTGAGTCCTGTTAATAAAAACTTACTTTTGAATGGATTTATGTGACGATATTGCACTAAAATATAAAAAAGAACAAATGTAAACTTATAAACCGCCGGTTTATCAGATATACTTCATGGCATAGTATAACCATGAAAGGAGGAAATGGGTATGAAACATTTCAAAAAGGTATCTCTGATGCTGGCGGTTTTGTGTATGTGGGTTGGATGTGTGCTGACCGTACAGGCAGCAAACGGACCAAATACAGGAGAGTATAGTGCAGCGTATATCAATATTTATGATCGGGGTGGAACGAATACAAATCATTTTGTATATGTTACAGGTTCACAAAAAGCAGAGACTGTAAAAGGGGCAGTTTATGATAAGAAGACGAATACTTTAACGCTTACGAATTATAAACACCCAACGATGTCAATCGAGGCAAATGAGATGGGGGATGACTTCAAGATCAAGCTGGTGGGTGATAACCAGATCAAGAGTCTTATTGTATGGGGCTATGGTTATGGCGGATCTGTTGAGATTCTTGGTGATGGTACTCTGACGATTAATAAGAACAAGGAAAAAAATTGTGGAATTACCATGCAGCCGGAGGGTACAAAAGCCGTTCTCAAGGTAAGCGGAAAGGCAGTTGTAGATGTCTACGCCGGAACGGATAAGATGCCGTTTTATGTAAACTCGATATCAGAGAAATATAAAAACTGTGTCGATGCAGACACAGACAAAACTATAAAGACGGAAGCGGCATATACAGACCAGTATATTATGCATCGTGTTGTATGTCTGAGTGATGAGCCTTCTGTATTTGAGGTGTACATGAAGGATGGAGATGCGAATTCTAAATATGCGATAGACATGTATGATACCAGCTATTATATCTATAAACTGATCTACTGCAAATCTTTGAATCTCTATTATGCACATGAGATCGAACATGGATATTCCGCATTTAACCCATCGAACATGGGCTATTACAAAACCTTGGAGGAGATATCAGCATATACCTATAAGAGTAAATCCTCAGGTGAGCAGGAATACATCGAAGATAAGACCGGTAAGAAATGCATATTTGAGCTTGATATTAAGAATGGTGTGATATCTTATGTAAAAAGTGACCTGATCAGCATAGGATCGATCACTGATTCAAACGGAGGAGCAGAAGACTGGTATATCGGTCAGCCTTCTTCCGACAATGTAATTCTTACACAGGATGAATGGTATAATCTCGGCAAAGAGGGAAGCGGATATACAGCATCCTATGTAAGAGAGCCGATCAAGGGATATGTGAACATATATGTATCAGGAACATCCTATCATCTGACAGCAAAGAAAACGACAGGATGCAAGCATAAGGAGCAGGCTCAGAGTGTAAAGAAGAAAGCAACCTTTAGTGTTGATGGAAAGCTTGTAACGAAATGCAAGTCCTGTGGCGAGACTTTATCTACAAAGAAGATCAATAAGATCAGTAATGTAAAGCTTAGCAAGAGCATTTATACATATGATAAGAAAGCGAAGAAGCCAACTGTCACGGTAAAGGATACCAAGGGCAAGAAGCTGAAAAAGGGTAAGGACTATACAGTGACTTATGCAAAAGGCAGAAAGGCTATCGGAAACTACAAAGTTACGATTCAGTTAAAGGGTAAGAAATATAATGGCAAGGAGACATTGACATTTCGATTGCACCTGCAGGTACATCGATCAAATCTGCAAAGGCAGGAAAAACAAAGGTTGCGGTAAATTGGAAGATGCAGACAAGGAATACAAACGGCTATATTATTCAGTATTCTTCAAATAAGTCATTTAGAAATGTAAAACAGATTACGATTTCTTCAAATAAGGCAAAGAGTAAACAGATTACAAAGTTAAGTACAAAAAAACAGTACTATGTGCGGCTCTGTACTTATAAGAATGTGAAGAAGAATGGAAAGACAACAAAAATCTGTTCAGACTGGAGCAATGCAGTAGCAGTAAAAACAAAATAAATTCATGAAGCATAAATGCGGCATGGAAGGATTCCAAAGAAGTTTGAGGTTTGGGGATCAGAAATAGACGGCTGCCGGCAGATAAAAATCTGCCGGCAGTTTTGGTATGCCATAATCTGATTTTAATTAAAGGTATAGAATTATTGCACGCGATTCAGAAAATATGGATTGACCGGAGATATTCAGAGTAGTAAATTGTAAAAAGCCGGAAGTAAAATATCATGGGATGAGGTATATGAAATGAATTTATTATTTACGATTAATAAGGGCTTTATGGAACATCTGGATGATTGTGTACGATCAATTATCCGTTTCCCATCAGAAGGTGGGTATGATATATATGTGATTCATTCTGATCTTGATCTGAATGATCAGAAACAGTTGGAACGATATGACAAAGATATAGAGGGGAATTCCGTAACATTTCATTTCATCGATATGAAGTATCGTAAAGATATGAATTTTCCGGAGACAGACCGTTATCCGATGGAGATATATTACAGAATATATGCATCTGCATTATTACCGGAGACATTGGATCGGATCCTGTACCTTGATGCGGATATAATTGTCATTCGTTCATTGAAGGAACTGTATGAGATGGATTTTGAAGATAACTATTTTTTAGCTTGTACACATATCAGAAAGTTCTTAAATAAGATGAACCGGTTAAGACTGGGAATAGAGGAAAAGGTTCCATATATCAATACGGGCGTAATATTAATGAATCTGGATGTTTTGAGAAAAAAACAGGATTTTCACGAAGTGGGAAGATTTGTGGAAGAACACAGAAAGACATTGACTTTACCGGATCAGGATATCATTGCTGCACTGTACGGTACACATATCGGTTTGATCGATACCATGCGGTATAATTTAAGTGACAGAATGATAGCATTTTATAATATGGAACCGAACCATGAGAAGATAGATAGAACATGGGTACGCGAGAATGCAGTAATCCTGCATTACTGTGGCAAACAAAAGCCATGGAATAAAAATTATGTGGGTATATTGGATGCATTTTATCATGAATTAAAAGATGAAGAAAAATTACAGGTGAAGGAATAAATTCAGGGGAAACAAAATGGAAACAAACAGTAGTTTTTACGGCACAGAAAAGATCAATAAGATTTTTTTTAAGATCGCACCGCCTGTCATGCTGGCGCAGTTGATACAGGCTCTTTATAATATAGTAGACAGTTTATTTGTCGGGAAATACTCAGAGAGCGGTCTGACGGCGTTATCGATCATTTATCCTGTTCAGCTTCTGATGATCGCACTGGCAGTTGGAACAGGCGTTGGTATCAATACAAATATTGCACATTTTCTGGGAATAAAGAGGTATAAGAAGGCAGATGAGGTAGCAGGCATCGGCTTTAGTCTGGCGATCATTATGTGGATCTTATTTGCAGTAAGCTGTTATCTGCTGATGCCTGCATATGCACGGTTGCAGACAAACTCGGATACAGTAATTGCTGATGTAATTACATACGGAAGGATTGTGTGCGTAGGCAGTATTGGATTGTTTACAGAGAGTATATGGACAAAGGTACTTCAGGCAAACGGAGATATGAAGACGCCGATGATCGCGCAGATCGCAGGGGCTATCACGAATATCGTGTTAGATCCGATTTTGATCTTTGGGCTTTTTGGTATACCAAAGCTTGGAATCGCAGGAGCTGCATTTGCAACGATCACAGGACAGGTTGTTGCGGCACTTCTTGTTATGAAGAAGGGATTTCGCCGTTCGCCGTCTATTTGCAAATATCCCGAGGATATTCGCAGGATCTATGCTCTTGGAATTCCGAATATCATCATGCAGGCAACGTATACATTTTACATATTTGGATTGAATATGATCCTTGCAGGATTTTCCGATGAGGCAGTGACAGCACTTGGATTGTATTACAAATGGCAGACATTTTTCTTTATACCACTGGGTGCTCTTCAGACCTGCATTGTACCCATCATTAGCTATAACTATGCGGCAAAGAGTATTGATCGTTGTAAACATACGATGACGGTTGCATTTATATGGGGAATTGCATTGATGTTCATCGGAACGTTATGCTTTGAATTTATTCCGGACCCTATGCTGTCTGTATTTACGAAGGACAGCGAAGTTATCCGTATCGGAGTACAGGGATTCCGATTTATTGGGATCAGTTTTATACCGATGGTAGGTGCGCAGATTTATCCGGTCTTTTTGCAGGCAACCGGCGAAGCCTTTAAGAGTTCGTTTCTAACCATTATGAGAACTGTGTTCTTATTTGTACCGCTTGGATATCTGTTTTCCAGATTCGGATTTGTGTATTTCTGGCTGACTTTCCCGGTTACGGAGGTAATCACTACTATAGTAGGATTTCTGTTTTATCGAAGCTTTTACAGGCAACATAAGATGATAGTTCACGAGTAGAACAAGTGTACATGTTTGCGAATGATCAGATGTAAAAAATATGTGAATAAAATGATAAAAGACATGCAAAAAAAAGAAATGATGCTATAATGTGCATCAAAATATATTAATACAATCAGGAGGTAAATTATCATGGATATTAAGAAAGTTGGAATATTTGCAGCAGGTTTATTGTTTGGTACGGCAGGTATCAAGGTATTATCAAGCAAGGATGCAAAGAAGGTTTACACAAACTGTACAGCAGCGGCTCTTCGTGCAAAGAAGTGTGTTATGAACACAGCTACAACCATTCAGGAAAATGTAGATGACATTTACCAGGGCGCAAAGCAGATCAATGCAGATCGTGAAGCAGAAGAAGATGTCGTTGTAGAAGATATTCCTGCTGAGACAGCAGAAGAAACTGCTGAGTGTGCATGTGAAGCTGCGGCAGAGAGTACAGAAGAAACAGAAGCATAAGAAAAAACAGATAAGAGGATGAGCTGAATTGAAATTCATAATAAAAGATAAGATGAAGGGCAGACTGCGTGTACATATGTGTCAGAATCATATGTCATATGAGGAAGCTGATATTCTTTTATATTATCTGGAGTCTTTTGAACCGGTCAGCTCGGCAAAGGTGTATGACCGGACGGCGGATGCAGTGATCTGTTATACGGGAAATCCGGATATCATTATCGACAGACTTTGCAGATTTCATTATGAAGATGTAAAAGTCCCAAATGGTTATCTGGAACGAAGCGGCAGAGAGACGAATGCGATGTATCAGGAGAAGCTGATCGATAAGATCATCTTCCATTATGCAAGAAAGTGGCTTCTGCCATATCCGATATCAGCAGCTTATACAGGTCTGATGTCTGTTAAGTATATCTGGAAAGGCGTTAAGACTCTGACAAAGGGCAAGATCGAAGTTCCGGTGCTGGATGCAACATCCATTGGAGTATCTGTCTTACGAGGGGATATGAAGACTGCAGGTTCGATCATGTTCCTGCTCGGAATCGGTGAACTGCTTGAGGAGTGGACACATAAGAAGTCGGTCGATGACCTGGCACGTACGATGTCATTAAATGTCGGAAAAGTGTGGTTAAAGACAGAGAATAACGAGATATTGGTTGATTCTGATACGATTGCAAAAGGAGATCATGTCGTTGTCAATGTCGGAACGATCATTCCGTTTGACGGAACTGTCTGTGATGGTGAAGCAATGGTGAATCAGGCATCACTTACCGGAGAATCCGTATCTGTCAGACGTACGGCAGGAAATGTCGTATATGCCGGAACAGTAGTGGAAGAAGGCTCGCTCATAATAGAAGTAAAAGAGGTATCCGGTTCCAGCCGATATGAGAAGATTGCGCAGATGATCGATGAGTCTGAGAAACTGAAATCCAATCTGGAGGGCAAGGCGGAGCATCTGGCAGACCGTTTGGTGCCGTACAGCTTAGGCGGTACGATACTTACCTATCTGCTTACAAGAAATGTAACAAAAGCCCTTGCGATCCTGATGGTTGATTATTCCTGTGCATTGAAGCTTGCTATGCCTGTATCGGTATTATCGGCGATCCGTGAGGCAGGAAGCCGTAAGATTACAGTCAAAGGCGGAAAGTATCTGGAAGCGGTAGCAGAAGCGGATACGATCGTATTTGATAAGACCGGAACACTGACAAAGGCACAGCCTACAGTTGCGGGAGTCGTTTCCTTTAACGGAACAAGTGAAAACGAATTGCTTCGTATCGCTGCCTGTCTGGAAGAGCATTTTCCACATTCAATCGCAAAAGCCGTAGTGGATGCGGCAAAACGAAAAAATCTGGATCATGAAGAGATGCATTCAGAAGTAAAATATATCGTAGCGCATGGAATCTCGACAACAATTGGGGATTCCAAGGCGATCATCGGCAGTTATCATTTTGTATTTGAGGACGAAAAATGTACGATACCGGAGGGGATGGAAGAAGTATTTGAGAATCTTCCGGCGGAATATTCCCACCTCTATCTGGCAATCGATAACGAGCTTGCGGCAGCAATCCTGATCGAGGATCCGTTAAGGGAAGAATCTGCAGATATTGTAGAACGATTAAAGTCGGTTGGAATCTCCAAGGTCGTTATGATGACCGGTGACTGTGAACGGACTGCAAAGGCGATCGCAGAGCATGTCGGTGTCGATGAATATTATTCAGAGGTACTGCCGGAGGATAAGGCTGCATTTGTAGATCGAGAGAAGGCAGCAGGCAGAAAGGTTATCATGATCGGTGATGGTATCAATGATTCGCCGGCACTTTCAGCAGCAGATGCAGGCATCGCAATCAGTGATGGTGCGGAGATTGCCAGAGAGGTCGCAGATATTACGATCGATGCGGACAGTCTGGATGAGATTGTGACATTGAAGATACTTGCAAATCTTCTTATGAAACGGATTCACAGAAATTATCGTTTTATCGTAGGGTTTAATACCGGGCTGATCGTGCTTGGAGTTGCGGGTGTGATCGCACCGACAACATCTGCACTTCTGCATAATACATCAACCTTGATGATCGGATTAAACAGCATGAAAGACATGTTGCCCGAGTTATAATAGATGTGCTATACTATCTCCATGTGTTTCAGGTGCGGAAGAAAATCTGCATTTTAGACATATGGGGATATTATTATATAGAAAGAGTTATACGAATATGCCGGAATCAAATCTTACAAAGAAAGCGATTGCATTAAGTGCAAAAGAACTGACAAAAGAGAAACCATATGACAAAATATCGATCAGTGATATCGCAGACCGATGTGGAATCAAGAGACAGACATTTTACTATCATTTTCAAGATAAATACGAACTGTTGGTCTGGATCTATTTTAATGAATTATTTGCTCCTAATATGGAGGGGATATCCTTAGAGAACTGGGATGAGAAATTAGGCGCGATCCTCACACAGATGCAGGAGGAGAAAAAGTTCTATATTAACACGATCAAACATGCAGAGGATTATATTATCCAGTATATGCTTGAGGTTGCAGAACAGACCTTTGAAGAGGCAATTGATAAGTTAGACGAGAAATCTCATCTGAAAAACGAGGAACGCGGCATATTTGCCCGGTTCTTTGCATATGGGATCTGTGGGATTATCGTTGAATGGGCAAAGGGTGGTATGAAGATGGCACCGGAGAAGCTGGCTGATTATATGAGGGAGATGCTTGAGAAGTGTAAGCAGGCAGTCTATATATCCGATCATGACAGACAGTAACAGAAGCCGGACAGACCTTGGTGAACAGACAGTACAGAAAATGATAGAATTTATCAGGTGTTCAGGCTTTTTTTATACTTATTTTAGAATGCGTTTTGACATTTCCGGATAAATGTCAAAAAAATTGTCAACCCTAAAATCTTGTATAATTACAAACAAACAAAATAATCATATTCTATGAACGGAAGCAAGAAAAAGGTTTCCGTTCATTTTTTGTATTAACGAAAGGATTGATTCTATGAACAAATTTGGAAAGGCGATCGTAAAGCTTCGTGTACCGATCTTAATTATCAGTATCCTGCTTTTGATCCCGGCAGCGATTGGTTTCTTGAAAACCAGAGTAAACTATGATGTACTTTCATATTTACCAAAGGATATCGAAACCATGAAAGGTCAGGACATTCTGGCGGATGATTTCGGAACGGGTGCTTTCTCCCTGTGCCTTGTAGAAGGGATGGACGATAAAGATGTCGTCAAATTAAAAAAACAAATGGAACAGGTAGACAATGTTGATTCTGTAATCTGGTATGACTCGATTATGGATATTGCTATTCCGGATGAGATTTTACCGAAAGATATCAGAGAGGCATATCGTAATGATGATTGCACGATGATGGCAATTATCTTTAAAACAACAATGTCTTCCGATGGACAATGGAAGCGATCACTCAGATCAGAAAGCTTGCAAGTAAGCAGTGTTTCATCAGCGGAATGTCAGCTGTTGTAACGGATACCAAGGATCTGTGTGATAAAGAGGTTCCAATCTATGTAACCATAGCAGTTATCTTATCGCTGATCGTATTATCACTGACTATGGATTCCTTCCTCGTACCGATCTTTTTCTTATTAAGTATCGGTATGGCGATTGTATATAACTTGGGAACAAATGTATTTAAAGGAGAGATCTCCTACATAACACAGGCACTTACCGCAGTCCTGCAGTTGGGTGTAACAATGGACTACTCGATCTTCCTGTGGCACAGTTATCAGGAAGAGAAAAAAGTAAATGGCAAAGAGAATAAAGAAGCTATGGCAGATGCAATTGCTTCCACCTTCTCATCTGTTATCGGTAGTTCGATCACAACAGTAGCAGGTTTCGTTGCCTGTGCTTCATGACCTTTACCTTAGGCCTTGACCTTGGTATCGTTATGGCAAAGGGTGTTGTTATCGGTGTTATCTGTTGTGTAACCGTACTCCCATCCATGATCCTGATCTTTGATAAGCCGATTGAAAAGACCTGTCACAGAGCTTTACTTCCTAAGTTTGATAAGCTTAGCAAATTTATCGTGAATAAGTACTGGATCTTCCATATCTTATTCCTGATCCTTCTGGTTCCTGCGTTATATGGTTATACACATACAGATGTTTACTATAACCTCGACAGCTCATTACCGGAAGATCTTCCAAGTATTCAGGCAAACCAGAAGCTGGAAGAAGAATTCAATATGAACTCTACACATATGATCCTGCTTGACAGCAATCTGGATGAAAAGAGTATTAATAAAGTTATTTCAGAAATTAAGAATGTCAAGGGTGTTAAGACTGTACTTGGTCTGGAATCTGTAGTTGGTCCTATGATTCCACAGAGTATGATTCCACAGGATTTGAAATCCAAACTTGACAATGGCGAATGGAAGCTGATGTTAGTCATGTCAGAATACAAAGTAGCAAGTGATGAAGTAAATACACAGTGTGATGAGATCAATACGATTCTTCACAAATATGACAGTAAGGGTATGCTGATCGGTGAAGCTCCTTGTACAAAGGATCTGATCGAGATCACAGATAAGGATTTTAACACAGTAAGTACCGTATCCATCGGTGTTATCCTGCTGATCATCTTATTCGTATTCAAATCAGTATCGCTTCCGATCATTCTGGTATGTGTAATCGAATTTGCAATCTTTATCAATATGGGTATTCCTGCATTTACAAATACAACATTACCATTCATCGCATCCATCGTTATCGGTACGATCCAGCTTGGTTCTACCGTTGACTATGCGATCCTGATGACAACAAGATATAAGAGAGAGAGAAGTAATGGCCTTGCTAAGAAAGAAGCAGTTACAGTTGCACTTCAGACATCTATGATTTCCATTATCGTAAGTGCATTAAGCTTTTTTGCCGCAACCTTCGGTGTTGGCTGTTATTCCGAGATCGATATGATCAGTTCTTTATGTACGTTGATGGCAAGAGGAGCTATCATCAGTATGTTTGTCGTCATCTTCCTGCTTCCTGCAGCGTTGATGTTATTCGATAAGCTGATCATCCATACAACAATCGGATTCAAGGGTATTACCGGCAAACAGAAAGCAGCTTATGCCGGAGCGGGAAATGTTGATCCGGCTTCGGAACAGAAAACGGCAGATGATGATTTCCTGAATGAAGACAGACCATTTGCAAAGAAGAAATCCGGAAACTTTGATAACTATGATTTTGATGACAGTTACAGTGACGATGATAAATATATAGATGTAAATAATGATTCCAATGGTCCTGCTGACCGGCAGTAGTAAATTAGGAGGTAATTAGTATGAGTTATAAAAATATGAAAGCAAGAAAAAGATTTATGGCGATCGCTCTGAGTGGTGCAATGATGTTATCCGTTACAGGCTGTGGCAGTACAGCAACAGGAGATGTACAGACATTAGAGAACCCGGAGATCATGAGTAAGAGCGATGAAGAATTGTCAGATGTACTTGAGAATTCTATCGGACTTTCCGAGAATACAGACAGTGATAAAGATGAAACCGTTTACGTTATTGCTGATGCAGCAGGTAATAAGCAGGACGTTATCGTCAGTGAGTGGTTAAAGAACACAGATGGTGAGGCAACCATTAAGGATAGCAGTAACCTGACTGATATCGAGAATGTAAAAGGCGACGAGACATTTACAGAGAATAATGGAGAACTTGTATGGAAGGCAGATGGCAATTCCATTTATTATCAGGGTAAGTCAGAGGAGCAGGTTCCTGTAGAAGTTAAGGTTACTTATTATCTGGATGATCAGGAGATCACACCGGATCAGCTGCAGGCAAGAGCGGCAAGGTAAAGATGAGATTTGAATATGTCAATAATTCAAAGAGTGGAGATGTATATACTCCTTTCCTGATGGCAACCGGTATGATCTTATCAAATGACAAATTCTCAAATATCAAGGTTGAGAATGGTCAGGTTGTAAATGATGGAAACAACAGTATCGTTGTTGGTATGGGTATGCCCGGCCTTCAGGACAGCCTGGATCTGCAGAAGTTAGATGTTGAGATTCCGGATTACTTTGAGGTTACAGCAGACTGTACAGATTTCTCTCTGGATATGACAATGACGGTTGCTCTACCGGATTCTTATCCAAGGACAGCGATAACAAGGATCTGAAGGGTGCTGAATCTGATATCAACGAACTGGTCGACACATACAGTGAAGGTATGAATTCTCTGGTATCAGGAATCAAGGACTACACAGATGGTGTGTCTTCTATGTCAGATGGTATCTCACGGGTAAAGACCGGTGCAGATGATCTTTACAAGGGATCTCTTACATTGGCTCAGGGCGTTGACTCAGCTACAACAGGTGCAGGTACATTAAAGGCAGCATTTGAAGGTGATAATGGTGTTTTATCAGGATCAAAGCAGATCAGTGATGGACTGGCAAAGTTAAATAAGGCAGTAAAAGGAATCAACCTTCCAACCAAGACAGAATTAAGTGACAAAGAGAAATCAGCGATCAAGACAACGATCACAAATAATATTACAAATAACCTGACAGCAAACAAAGATAAGATTGCAGCAAGCGTTGACAAGGATGCAGTTTCTGCCGAGGCACAGAAGAATGGTCAGGCAGCAGCACCATCTAAGGATGCGGTTATAAAAGAGGCACAGGCAGCAGCGCCATCTGCTTCTACAGTGGCAGCTGAAGCACAGGCAGCAGCTCCTTCAACATCAACAGTGGCATCCGAAGCATCCGGTCAGTTTGCAACCTATTTCCAGAAATTTGTATCTGCATATGCACAGATGACAGGTTCTCAGCCGGATGATGCAACACTTGCTGCATTACAGGGAGCATTTGCAACTGCATATGGTGATGTATACGGAGCAGCTTATAAGTCAGGTTACGGTACAGCTTATGGTACAGCTTATACATCAGGTTATAGTACAGCATACGGCACAGCTTATACAAATGCATTCACAACCGGCTATGGTAGCGCATATGGTACAGCTTATCAGTCAGCATATGGTACAGCTTATGTAGAAGGTTATAAGTCAGGTTATGCGACAGCATATCAGGATGGTATCTCATATGGTGCAAATCTTGTACTTGGCAAGCTGAGCTCCTTCAGTTCACAGCTTACAACCTTAAAAACAAGTGTAGGAAAGCTTGCAACAGGAGCATCCACACTGAATTCCGGATTACAGAAGGTATATTCAGGAACAAAGGATCTGTATACCGGTATGGTTAAGTTAAATGGTGGTGCAGGAAGCTTGTCCAAGGGTGCAAATACTCTGAAAGAAGGAGCAGGCACATTAAAGGATGGCGCAACAAAGCTTACAGATGCAAGTGGCGATTTAAAGGATGGCAGCAAGCAGTTATCAGATGGTACAGATAAGATCGTTGATGCAGTAAATGATGCAGAAAATGATCTGGATTCTCTGTCAGAGAAGTGTGATAAGGTCATCAAGGCCGGTGAAACTTACGAGTCCTTCGGTGGAATCTCAGATGATATGAAGGGCAGCGTTAAGTTCATCATCAAGACAGATTCGATCAGCAAGTAATTAACAAATGAAAATCGTTTGCCCTATAAAAAGCATTGGTTGGATTTTGTTTACGATTTAAGACAAAAGGATACCTTGTTAGGACATCCGCAGTAGGAAAAAAGAATATAGTTTGACATAGGGGCTCCGGTTTCGCATGTTTTTCAATGAATCAATCCTTGAATATATGCCGGAGCCCTTTTAATGTGTACTAAGTGCATTTCCGGTTTTGTATTCTGAATATGCCGCTTACTTCCTCCTGATAAAATCTCTACATGAGACGCACTTGTTTTTCTATTTGAAACACATGCCTGATGCGCACCTGCTCCGTGCTAACTCGATCTTCGATCTCAAACAAGCACCCGCAGATGCTGGCAATGTGTTTCAAATTACGAAAAACTGCGTGAGCGTCGTTATGTAGAGGTTTTATTATACGGAAGCAACGGCAATTATGTTATATGAACCGGAAATGCCGGTTGCAACATGTAAAGGCGTCAAGCAGATTTAATGTTTAGCCGAAAATACAGCGGCTGTCATAAAAAAAAGCTTGACATATATTTATATTAGATGTAACATAACGATGTTATGTGAATGACTGTTCATATGTTGAAATGGAATAGAACTGGTGGTGAGATGGGATGAAGGACGATCGGGAGACAAAAGAAAAGCTACTTGCAAGCGCAGAGCATGAATTTATGGAGAAGGGCTATCAGGGCGCATCCCTCCGTAATATCTGTAAGAATGCAGGTGTGACGACCGGCGCATTATATTTCTTCTTTAAAGATAAAGATGATATATTTGCTTCACTGGTGGCACCGGTGCTTGGAAGTATCCGTACGATGATGGAAGCACATATGCAGCAGGAGTTGCAGGAGGTAAAAGGCGAGCTTCAGGAGGGGCAGGATGATTTCAGCGATGACGTCTATGCATCCCGGCGGATCATTCATGAACTGTATCAGAACTATGACCGGGTACAGCTTCTGCTGACGAAGAGTCAGGGATCAAGTCTTGCAGGATGTATTGATGAATTTGTGGCATTTACAGAGAAGAATTACCGGATGCTGGCAGACGCACAGGCAAAGGTGTGTGGAGTTTCTGCACCGGATGATTATACGATACACTGGATGGCACATATGCAGATCGATGCATTTGTCCATTTGCTGACACATGAACCTGATGAAGAAAAAGCAGTTGCCCATCTGGGAGACATATTGAAATATCTGCTTGCCGGATGGTATGCACTGTTTCAGAGAGATGAATAGATAACAAAAAGCTATGTGAAATTTTATTTTGCATAGCTAAAAAAATGGTAACAACATAACGGTGTTATGTAAGCGCAAAAAATAACAGGAGGAAGCGAGTATGTATTTAGAGGTATCAGATGTAAAAAAAAGTTATGGAGAAGGTGGAAGCTACATACAGGTTTTAAAGGGAGTATCCCTTCAGGTAAAGCAGGGCGATATTGTGTCATTCAGGGAACCAGTGGTTCCGGTAAGTCTACGTTATTGAACTGTATCGGTGGACTGGATACGATCGAGTCCGGTTCGATCAAGGTGGATGGAACCGAGATTGCAGGTATGAAAGCAGATGAATTATCCGATTACAGGAGAGATTATCTGGGATTTATCTTCCAGTTCTATAATCTGGTACCAAACCTTACCGTGCGGGAAAATATTCAGGTCTGTGAATATCTGACAGATCAGCCGCTTAATATGGATGAGTTGCTTGAGATACTGGGACTGACAGAGCATCAGAATAAGTTTCCGGCACAGTTGTCCGGTGGTCAGCAGCAGAGATGTGCGATCGCAAGAGCACTGATCAAAAATCCGAAGCTGCTCTTATGTGATGAACCGACCGGAGCACTCGATTCCAAGACATCAAGGGATATCCTGATCCTTCTGGAGAAGATCAATGCGACCTATGGAACGACAATGTTGATTGTAACGCATAATAATTCCATTAAGAATATGGTCGATCAGGTCGTGATCGTAAAGGATGGTCAGATTAGGAAAGATTATTACAATGAGACAAAGGTACCGGCAGCAGAATTGGAGGATTTGTAAGATGCAGAAAGTATTGAGAAAAAGGATTTGGAGAGATTTCAAAAGCAACCTTCCAAGATATCTGGCATTGTCCCTTCTGATCATACTTGCCATGTATCTGGTAGTCAGTCTGGTCGGCGCAGCAGAGACGATCATTCGCGGAAGTGAGAATGCTGACAGCAGACAGTGTGTTGAGGATGGAGATTTTTCATTGTTCGTACCGATGAAGGATGAGGAAATGGAAGATCTGGAAGCCGATGGTGTGACGATCGAGCCACAGTTCTATATGGACTATGAGATCGACGAAGATCATACGCTCCGTATCTTTGCAAACAGAGATGAGATCAATAAGATTAATCTGGTAAAAGGTACACTTGCAGAAAAGAAAAATGAGCTGGTGGTAGAACGCCAGTTTGCAGAGAAGAATAATATATCATTAGGTGATGTGCTTACATTTGGCGGACGGGAATTTACAATTACCGGAATCGGGACAACACCGGATTATGATAACGTATTAAAATCTCTGGGAGATACCGGATGCGACTGCCTGCATTTTGGTACAGGATTTGTTGCAGCTGACGTATACGATACACTTCGTGCAGAAGAAAAAAGTATAAAGTCAGAGGAATATTATTATGCATACCGGTTAAATGGTGCTATGACGGATGATGAATTAAAAGACCGTCTGGAGGATCTGGAGTTCTCATCAGGAGATGTAGAGGATCCATTTTTCCAAGAATACTGGGATCGTACGATGGGAAAGAAGGACGATCTGACAGATGGTATTCAGGAGCTGTTAGATGGAGTAAAAGAGTTAAAGGACGGACTTGCTGAACTGACCGATCATAATTTAGAGTTAACAGATGCATCGGGAGAAATCTTTGAGGCTTATCTGAAGGAGGCAAATAAGACCTTAAAGAATTATGGTGTAGAAGAACTGACAAAGGATAATTTTGAGACTGTTCTGCAGACTGAGATTGATGGTGCAGACAATGCAATTCTGCGTTTCTCTTATAAAGATCTGTTGTCACAGTTAAAGGAGCTTAAGGCATTTGACGATGGAATTATAGAATATACAGACGGAACAAAAGAAGCTGAAGATGGTTCCAATGAACTGCTGGATGGTATTCAGGAGTTAAAGGATGAGACAGATGATATGATCGATGACATCTTCTCAGAGGATGCACAGAACCTTATGACTTTTGTAAAGGCAGGGGATAATGCGAGAATTCAGGCGGCTTCCGGTGATCAGGAATTATACCGGAGCGTTGGTACGATCGCAGGTGCGATCCTGTTGATCCTGATCTCTTATGTATTATCAGTGTTCGTTGTACATTCGATCGATCAGGAAAGTGCCGTTATCGGTGCGTTATATGCACTTGGGGTAAAGAGAAAGAATCTGATGGCACATTATGTAACACTTCCGACTGTGATCACATTTGTTTCAGGTCTGATCGGAACACTGCTTGGATATTCAAGCCTTGGTGTGCCGATCCAGATGCAGGACTGCTACAACTATTATTCCCTTCCGGATCTGGATGTTATCTATATGCCATATCTGTTCATTTATGGAATCGTGGTTCCACCGGTTATTTCTATAATCGTTAATTCACTGGTTATCCGAAAGAGACTGTCGAAGCCGGTTCTTACAATGATCAGGAATGAGCAGAAGGTTGGTAAGGGCAAGAATATAAAGCTTGGAAATATGAGCTTCATGAATCTGTTCAAGATCCGCCAGATGCTTCGTGAGAGCCGTACCGGATTTACGGTAGTATTTGGAATGTTTGTAAGTCTTCTGCTGGCGATGATGTCACTGGAGATATATACTTACTGTGCGAATGTAAATCGTGATTATGTAAATGATACAAAGTATGAGTATATGTATACCTACAAATATCCGACAGAGGAAGTTCCGGAAGGTGGATATGAGGCATATGCAAAGACACTGAAAAAGAAAATTTACGGTTACAACTTTGACATAACAGTTATGGGACTGACAGAGAATAATCCGTTCTTTGATGTGGATCTGTCAGATTCATCCAGTAAGGTTGCGATCAGTTCTTCGATCGCTTACAAATACGGTCTGGATGTTGGTGATATTCTGACACTAAAGGATGATGAAGCAGATAAGATCTATGCATTTGAGATCGCATCTGTTGCGCAGTATGCTCCATCCTTTATGGTATTTATGCCATATGACAAGGCGCTTGAGTTATTCGACGAACCGGAGAATTATTTCAATGTTGTATTTTCCGACCATGCACTCGATGTCGAGACCGGAAGATTATATGCAACAACGACAAAGACCGATGTGAAGAAGGCTGCCGGTATCTTCTCGGATATAATGCAGGGAATGATCCTTACGATCGGAGGAGTATCTGTTCTGATCTTCATTGTTGTTATGTATCTGATGATGAAGGTTATGATAGATCGGTCTTCTTTCAACATTGCGTTGATTAAGATCTTCGGATACCGGAATAAGGAAGTGAAGAAGATGTATCTGGATGGTAATTTCTATATCATAACGATAGGCGCATTGATTTCGATTCCGCTGACCAAATGGATCATGGATGTGGCTTATGAGCCTGCCTTTGTTCCGAATATTGCCTGCGGTATCGACAAGTCCTTCCCATTCTGGAGTACCTTGCCATCTTCGCAGGTATCCTGATCCTGTACTTCATCATCAACCATCTGCTGATCCGCAGAATCCGCAAGATGGTGCCTGCTGAGGTTCTGAAAAACCGCGAGTAGGGGGAAGGGTGAGAAATTGTCTCTATCAGTTACAGCTGCAAGATATATGCACTACAGAAAACATGCTCATTTTTCTATTCGAAACACATGCCTGATTCGCGTCTGTTCTGTGCAAACTCGCTCTTCGAGCTCAGACATGCACCCACAGACGCTGGCAATGTGTTTCGCATGACGAAAAATAGAGCAATTGTTTTCATAGCAGTTGCATATATCCTGTAGCTGTAGCAGAAGGAAACAATTTCTCGCTATAGCTATAAGTTATATAACTTGCTGGAAATATATATGTATTTTACTTAAAATATATAATGCTACTTTGGAAATTCAATGGACTCAGTCATTATTTAGAAGAATCAGAAATTACCATTTACAGTTGTATGATGCATACTGGCAGAAGAAAATTACAGCCATCAGTTCCAACTGTATGCTATATCACTGTTCAAAAAAACAATTGCTCAGTTTGTCGTTATTTGAAACACATTGCCAGCAGTAGCGAGTGCTGTCTGAGCTCGAAGAGCGAGTTTGCACGGAGCTACTGCGAATAGGGCATGTGTTTCAAATAGAAAAACGAGCATGTTTTTTGAATAGTGGTATATAGCATACAGTTGGGACTGATGGCTGTAATTTTCCTTATAGGTATACAACTGGCAGTTGTCAGAAAAAGTGGGTCTGTGGTAAACTGGCAGTGTAGGCACATGCCTGCGGATAGTATATATCAGGAGGATATTGCATGTTATTAATAAAGAACGGTAGGGTCGTTGATCCTGTGACAAATACAGATCGGAAGCTTGATGTGCTGGTTGATGGTGCGGTGATCACAGAAGTGGAACAGCAGATAGATCCGGAAGCATGCAGGGAAAAGTATGGTACAGGTGATGTTCGCGTGATCGATGCGGAAGGTCTGGTGGTTGCACCGGGGCTGGTCGATACCCATGTACATTTCAGAGATCCGGGCTTTACTTATAAAGAGGACATCGAGACCGGAGCAGAGGCTGCCGCTTATGGCGGATTTACGACGGTTATCTGTATGGCAAATACGAAGCCGGCAGTTGATAATGTAGAGACACTTGAGTATATTCAGAGAAAAGGGGAAACGACCGGGATCCATGTGATCCAGACGGCGACCGTTACAAAGGATCTGAAGGGAAAAGAACTTGTGGATATGGAACTGCTGGCAGAACATGGTGCTGCCGGATTTACAGATGATGGTATTCCGATCATGGATGAAGAAGTCTTAACGGAGGCAATGCTTCGTGCGAAAGCGCTTGATCTGCCGATCAGTCTGCATGAAGAAGATCCTGCATTTGTAAAAGGTGCAGGTGTGAATATGGGAGCAGTATCCGAGCAGCTTGGCTATGGTGGGGCTTCCAGAACAGCAGAGGATGTCATGGTCGCAAGAGACTGTATCCTTGCCCTTCATACAGGAGCATCTGTCTGTATTCAGCATATCAGTTCCGGAAATTCCGTTGAGTTAGTAAGGCTGGCAAAGAAGCTTGGTGCGGATGTTCATGCAGAAGCAACACCACATCATTTTACACTGACAGAGGATGCAGTTCTGACCTATGGAACAATGGCAAGAATGAACCCACCGGTCAGAGAAGAAGCGGACCGGTTGAAGATCATTGAAGGTATTCAGGACGGCACGATCGATATGATCGTAACCGATCATGCACCGCACAGTGCAGAAGAAAAGGCACGTCCGATGGCACAGGCACCGAGTGGGATCACAGGCCTTGAGACATCACTGGCACTGGGAATCCGTTCACTGGTACAGCCGGGCTACATCACACTTATGAAGCTTATGGAGCTGATGAGTAAGAACCCGATGGAGTTCTACCGGATGACACCGGGCAGCATCCAGGCGGGAGCGCCGGCTGATATTGTGATATTTGGAGAAAATGAAGAATGGACCGTTGAACATTTCCATTCCAAAGCCTCAAATTCACCGTTTTTTGGTTGGACACTTCCGGGAAAGCTTCATTACACGATCTGCAACGGTAAGATCGTAGCAGAGAACTAGAATACAGGGGATACGGGTACATACAGGGAATCATACATTTTTTTGTACAGGAGGAAGAAATGGCAAAAGAATTAAGATGGGCAGTACTTGGTACAGGTGTAATTGCAAATGAAATGGCACAGGCACTGGAACAGATGGGTAAATCCTTATATGCGGTAGGAAACCGTACCCATGAGAAGGCAGTTGCATTTGCAGAGAAATATCATGTAACAAAGGTATATGATGACTTTCATGAGATGTTTACAGATCCGGAGATCGACATTATCTATATTACAACGCCGCATAATACCCACATTGAATTCCTGAGACAGGCACTTGCAAACGGCAAGCATGTATTGTGTGAGAAGTCGATCACGCTGAACAGTGATGAATTAAATGAGGCATTGCAGATCGCAGAGGAGCATCATGTGATACTGGCGGAAGCTATGACGATCTGGCATATGCCATTATATAAGGAATTATGGGAGATCGTATCTTCCGGTGAACTCGGAAAGGTTCAGATGATACAGTTGAATTTCGGAAGCTATAAAGAATATGATATGAATAATCGTTTCTTTAACATCAATCTTGCTGGTGGTGCATTGCTTGATATCGGAGTATATGCACTCAGTCTGATGCGTAGCTTCATGGCAGAGACACCGGATCAGGTGATGAGTCAGGTGCGGTTCGCCTCGACAGGGACGGATGAGCAGGCAAGCATCATCCTGATGAATAAAGAACAGCAGATGGCAGCTATTACGTTGTCCATGCATTCAAAGCAGCCAAAGCGTGCAATGATCAGTTGTGAAAAAGGGTATATCGAGATCATGGAATATCCAAGAGCTGATAAAGCGATTATCGTAGATGCTGCAAGCGGAGCAGTTACACCGGTAGAAGCCGGTGAAACAAAGCGTGCGCTTGAATATGAGATGCGGGATATGGAAGAAGCGGTACAGTCCGGAGATGTAAGCCGGATGCAGATGCCTTTTACCAGAGATGTCATGAACATCATGACAGACCTTCGAAAAAACTGGGGCTTAGTCTATCCGGAAGAATCAGGAAAGACGGAGTAGATCCCATTTTGATGAGGTTCCGGTCTTTCGGAAGATATTCTGTAAGTGCTTCTGGATCGTGTTCTCACTGATCCCGAGAGTGGCTGCAATCTCATCGTTATTTGCAAATGAAAAGATCAGAGACAGGATCTCTGTCTCTCGTGGAGTAAGGTCATAGCCTTTTGCAAGTGCCGGGATACGGTTTGCAAGAGCGGTATGGCCTTTCTTTTTTTCCGGATATAGGATCTGTTCATAGGTTACGTTGATATGCTTGCCAAGAGAACGGAAGAAGAACATATCATCGTCTGTAAAATCCCCATCGATCTTGGTCCGAAACAGCGTCAGGATACCGGAGAATTCTCCACTGCAGATCATGCTGTACTGTAAGGAATCGTAGACATGGAATTTCTGATAACAGTGTTGATAGAGAAAGAGTTCAGACGGACATCATCATTTACCAGATCGCTTTCTCTTACAAGCTGGGATTCCCGTACATTGTTGATCCAGAGCAGATGATCCTCACTCATATGATCGATGTAGAGCAGTTCTGCTTCATAGAAATAATCAGGAAAGCAGACCGGAGTCGGTACGATCTCAGTTCGGTTTTCCGGATTGACGGAGATAATGCTCGCATAGGTAAATGGGATCAGCAGGCGAAGCCTTGGGAGAAATTCATCTCTCAGTGCTTCATAGGATTTACATTGGTACAGCGTATATACGATATCGTTATAGATCAGAAAGTTGTTCTTTTCCATTGTGGGTTTCCTTCGCGTAAAATGATGTTGATTTTCAGGCAGATGCCAAGACTGCTTCATTTGCGTAGCATGCCATCCGGTCGAAAGTTATATAAATACAATTATATATTGCAAAATACTTGTTTTCAAGTACATACTACTGAAAATAATTAGCATTTACCTCAAATTAATAATTGAAAAACAGTAGGAAATTGAGATAAGCTATAAAACGAAAAAGAGATCAGAGAAAGGAAGCGTTGCGGATGAAGGATAAAAAATATGTTATAACAATTACGAGACAGTTCGGAAGTCTTGGAAGACCGATCGCAAAACTGATGGCGGAACAACTGGGAATAGAGTATTACGACAGAGATATCGTAGATCAGGCAGCCAAGCAGTTGAAGCTTCCCGCTTCTGTTGTAGACGAAGAAGAAGAAAGCGCAAAGAAGATCTTCAAAAATCCGTTTTCCAGAATGGTACTTCCGCTTGGCGGTGGCACGAACAGTACACAGGATGATATTTTCGATGCACAGCAGAATATCATACGATTTCTTGCAGAGAAAAGCTCATGTGTGATCGTTGGACGCTGCTCTGACTTTATCTTAAGTGAGATGGACAATGTGATGAATATATTCATCTATGCTCCGTACCCGGATCGTGTTGAGAATTGTGTGAATACGATGGGACTGGAAATCGATGAAGCCCGTAAGATGATCGAGCCGTTGATGAGGCGCGTGATTCCTATCACATGAATTATGCCGGATATAAGCCGGGGGACATCAATCATTGTGATATTCTGATCAACAGCAGTCTGCTCGGTGTAGAAAATACTGCAAAGTATCTGGCAGAACTGGTACATGAGAAGTTTATCAGTGATTAATAAGGATTAGACGTAATTAAAATTAAGTAGAAGATTATCATATATAATAATTGTAAATAAGTAAACGAAATTGTAAACTAAAAGCAGTTGATACGAAGGCGTATTTGCAATGCCATACGGCATTGCGGATGCGCCTTTTCGTTTTATAGAAAAAAACAAGACAGAAAGGAAGAATGGTTATGACACATGGTTTAGTGGCACTGTTAATAGTGCTGATCGTAATTGTCGGTTCGATACTGACACATCGCTGCGAAGAATTTATGATCGGGGGTTCTCTGGTCGGCGCGGCATTATTATTTAAAGGTTCATTTCTGACACAATGGTGTACGATGCTTCAGGAGACGATTTCGGAAAATGTCTGGATCGTTGTGGTATGCGGATTGTTCGGCAGCCTGATCGCCTTACTTCAGACAGCAAAGGGAAATTATGGTTTTTCTAAGCTGGTTTCCAAATTATGTAATTCAGAACGAAAGACATTACTTACCACATTTATACTTGGTATATTGATCTTTGTAGATGATTATCTGAACGTTTTATCGATCGGTGCCTGTATGAAGGGTGTTTATGATAAACGTAAGATACCGAGAGAGACACTGGCGTTCATGCTGGATTCCACAGGTGCTCCGGTCTGTGTACTTCTTCCGTTTTCAACATGGGCAGTTTTCTATGCAAGCCTGTTTATTGATCAGCCGAGTGTGCAGGCATACGGATTCACCTCCGGTATGAAAGCGTACTTAAGTGCCATTCCATTCTGTTTTTATCCAATCATTATATTATTGATCGTATTTTTATTCTGTATGGGAATCATGCCAAAGCTTGGTGGTATGAAGAAAGCATATAAGCGTGTAGAGGAGACCGGAAAGGTCTACAGTGATGCCAGCAGAAAGTACAATCATGAAGACCGTGCAGGTTATGAAGAAGACGGAAATATCTGGGATTTCGTTATTCCGATGGCAGTCCTTGTAGCGATCGCCATTATCACAGGTGATCTTCTTCTGGCAGTTGTACTTGCAATCGCATGTTGTATGCTGATGTATCTTCCAAGAAAGATTATAGCTGCAAATGAGATCTTTGGTGTGATTGTAAAGGGATTTGCGGATATGCTTCCAACCCTTACCTTACTGGTACTTGCATTCTTATTGCAGAAGGTAACAGAACAGCTTAACATGACAGATTATATAATCGATCTGCACAGCCATTATTAACAGGCTCTCTGTTCCCGATGATCACATTTATCCTTGTTGCGGCGCTTTGTTTTGCAACCGGATCCTTCTGGGGCATGAGTGCAGTCGTTGCACCGATCGTATTCCCGCTTGGCGCAGCAATCTCCGCAAACCCGGTTCTGATCATGGCAGCAATTATCTCCGGTGGTGCATTTGGAAGCCATGCATGCTTCTACTGTGATGCAACGCTTCTGTCATCGAACAGTGCAGGTATTGATAATATGGAACATGCAGTATCCCAGCTTCCATATGTTATGATCGCAGCTATGTTGTCGATCGTTGGTTTCCTGATCTGTGGATTTATAGTTTAGAGTAAAAGGGGGCATGTGATATGGCAGAATATATTATAAAGAGCCGGGCAGTATTTGATGGTCGGGCGGATAGCTGTAAGCCGCTTGCTGTCTGGATCAAAGATGACAGGATAAAGAAGCTCCTGCCATATGATGAGACAAATGCCGTTCCGGCGGATGTTCCGATATACGATATGGGTGACAAGCTTGTCATGCCGTCCTTTATCGATGCACATACCCATATATTTACCGGAGCGGTAGCCGCAAGTGAATATGTATGCAACATTTTGGATGTCTGCCATTCGGAACAGGAATGTGTGGAGCAGATGGCGGCATATGTAAAGGCGCATCCCGGACAGAAACGAATCCGCGGAACTGGATGGTTTATCGGGAACTGGACGGAGGATCGTATGCCGGACAAGCGAAGTCTGGATGCATATTTCCCGGATACTCCGGTATATCTGGAATGTGCGGATGCACACAGCATGTGGCTGAATTCAGCAGCACTTGCTGAAGCCGGGATCAGACCAAATCCCGATCTGGCAAATGGCATGATCGAGACTTACCCGGATGGAGAGCTTACCGGAATGTTGATCGAACCGGAAGCCTATGCGCCCGCCATGGAAAAGTTCATGGATTTTACGGATGAAGAAATGACAGAAATACACAGACATTTCAAACAGGTACTTGCGGAGAACGGAGTTGCAGGCTTAAGTGAGATGTTTGCAGAAGATTATACAGAAGAGACTTATAAGAAATATGAATTGCTGAAAAAGCTGGATGATGAAGAAGGGCTGTATGCAAATGTATATGTCTACACGAAGTTATTTGGCTATACCTCATTTGAAAAGTTCTTTGAGATGAAGGAAAAACTGGATTCCAGACATTTTCAGATCACTGGTTTAAAAGGGTTTATTGATGGGGTGACGGAGACTTATACCGGACTGCTCTTAGAACCATATACAGACCGCCCGGATACCTGTGGGGAGAAACTTCCGCTCTGGCCGAGAGCGAAGATGCAGGAGGAGATCACTGCGGCAAATGAGGCAGGCATACAGGTCAGACTTCATTGTATCGCAGATGGTTCTGTGCGCATGGCGCTTGATATGTACGAGGAAGCGGAAAAAAGAACCGGAAGAAAGGATTTCAGAAATACGATCGAGCATATCGAAAATATTCATCCCGATGATATCAGGAGATTCAAGGAACTGGATGTTGTAGCATCGGTGCAGCCATATCATCTGATCCTGTCCAATAATGACAAGATCGTGCGGCTTGGAAAGAAGCGGTGCAGATATGAATGGCCGATGAAAAGTATCACGAATACAGGAGCGGCATTTGCAGTCGGAACGGATTACCCGGTTGTGGGATTAGATCCATTTCAGACAATCTATGCGGCAGTGACCAGAAAGGATGCAGACGGAAGAATATCCGGTCAGAATCCGTGGGAGGTCATTGATATGGCGACAGTCTTAAAAGGATATACCTACGGAGCTGCTTATGTTTATCAGGCAGAAGACCGAACCGGTTCGATCGAAGAAGGCAAATGTGCAAACCTCATCGTGCTGGATCAGAATCTGTTTACGATCGATCCTGAGAAGATACCGGATACCAAAGTGGTATGGAATATATTTGAGGGACAGACGATATATGACAGACTGAATAATCTGGCAGGTGCGAGTGGAATATAAGCCGTTGAAAACAGACAACCGGTGGAAGATAGATTTGGCAGATGTAAGTAGAAGGTAAGCCGGAAATCAATGGCAGAAAATATAGGATAAAGAAATAAGATGTTCTGATAACAGGAGGATATAAGTATGAGAAAGGTAAAGGTAGCGGCTACACAGATGAGCTGTAGTTGGAATGGAGAAGAAGTGTTAGACAAGGCAGAGAAGCTGGTTCGGAAGGCGGCAGCAGAAGGTGCAAATATTATCTTGTTACAGGAATTATTTGAAACTCCGTATTTCTGTCAGAAGCAGAAATTTGAATATTTTGATCTGGCAAAGCCACTTTCAGAAAATGCAGCAGTAAT
>ERZ791624.427-NODE-427-length-29504-cov-1.943869_pt1 | contig 29504 bp, 27 predicted proteins | sample MGYA00510058_ERZ791624 | MGnify/ENA primary metagenome ERZ791624 (study PRJEB30046, sample SAMN00715158) | human gut metagenome | study: EMG produced TPA metagenomics assembly of the A metagenome-wide association study of gut microbiota in type 2...
AACTACCGGAATCTCCATGGCAGCGGGGCGACCGGGTAAAGACAATTCGATAGTCGTATTCTTATCCAGATTCAGAAAAGAAGCCAATGAGAACATAGCCCGCTTCAAATCGCTTGCTTTATTCTGCAATGTGTTCTGCGCATTCACCCGATCCAGCTTCAGAGTCAACAGGTCGGCTTGCGAGATAGCTGCGATCCGGTGCCGTTGTTGCCCGATGCGGTACAACGTATCCGTAGAAGCCAGATTTTCTTTTGCCAGGTTATATTCCGCTTGTGCCATAGCCAGAGAGAAGAAATAACTCGTTGCCGTTTCCGAAACTTTCTCCACATTATAAAGAAATTCCTTTTTCACACGTTCATATTTCAAAGGCTCTATCTTCCGTTCCCATTTGAATGGATTATACCCCACCAGACTTTGCGAATATCCAATCCTTATCGGGACACTGGTCAGCTGTGTCGCACTATTATCCCCGAAATTACGCATATAGGCAAGATTCGATTCCAGATAAAATGTACCTCCGGTCAGGTCAAGATTCTGCCGGACACTTAACCCTCCATAAGCATAATAAGACTGTTGCGTACGGTACACATCCAAATCCTGTCCCGAATCGTAACGTTTCGTAATATCCCGGTTATATTGCGCCGGAGTAAGATCCAGCGTCAGACTGGGCAGGCGGTTTGCCTTATATGTCCTGTACTCCCAATAACCGGACAAGTACATATTCTGTGTACGGAATGACTCCAATGAACTGTCATTGGCAAGAGCGATTGTCCGGTTCAAATCCAGTACCAGACGTTTCTGTGCATGAAGCAGGGATTCACCACAGAGGACACTAAGAATACAGAGAAATGCCCATATCCTTTTCTTTGCTGAAAAGAATAACTTTGTCTCCTCCGTGGTAAAATTTAATAATCCATTCATAACTCTCATATTTGAACTATTCGTTATTACTTGCTACTTATTTCTTCTTTCTTTCTGTAAATAAACCAGTAAAGCAATGGTATGATGAACAGACTCACTGCCGTACCGACCGACATTGTCCCTATCATGGCGATAGACAATGGTTTCTGTAATTCCGAACCCATATCCGATGAAAACAGTAACGGCACCATTGCAAAGATAGTAGTCAGCGAAGTCATGATAATCGGGCGCAAACGCCTGCGTCCTGCTTCATGGATAGCCTCCAACAACGGAACACCCGCTTTGCGCAGTTCATTGATAGCGTCCAGTTTCAGGATAGAGTCATTGATTACAATACCACAGGTGACAATAAGTCCGATAGCAGACATCAGATTCAGTGTATGCCCGCAAAGCCAAAGCAGTAATAACGCAAAGGCCACATCTATCGGTATCTCCGCCAGAACAAGCAAAGGTTGCAGGAAACTTTCAAACTGCGAGGCAAGAATAAAGTACATCAGCAACAACGAAATAAACAGGATTACCACCAGCTCGTCCAACATCTCCCTGTTGGAAAAGAAACTTCCGGAGAAGCCTGTATCCCATTCTTTCGTTTCCTCCGCTACCTGCTTCACTTCCCGCATCAACTTGTCCCCGTTCTGCACGTCATAAAAATTAAAGGGGACATATTCACCATTACGCCCCGAAGTAATACTTTTCAGATCCTCAGCAGGAGCTATCGTAACCAGCTCCCGAAGAGGGATATATTCTATGTTTCCTTTATTATCCGGTTCAGTCTGTATCAACGTCTCCTGCAATATTTCATTCACAGTCTTTTCGCTGCCGGCAACGCGATCGGAAGATATTGTTGGTAAGAATGCAACATTGTCACACTATTCTCACGAAAAGCAGTTTTCAGGATACGGTAGAGCTCATTATAGGAAACACGGTAAAGCAACAGTTTCTCTTTGCTAATACTTAGATTCAGTTGATTCTCGAAAGCGATACCCGTAGGGGCGATTCCCGTCTTCCGTGCCAAGTCCTTCTCCACGCGCCGGATGGTTTCCGCTTCCGGTGCCTTTGCCTTATTACGGGTATAAAACTCGGCTATGATATCCGGTTCGCCTGTGACAAAGAGTTTCTCAAACACAGTCTCCGGCGGAGAGAAAGAAATGACGGAAAGCGGATAACGCTCTTTCAGTCTGCGATAAATTTCTTGCTGTAAAGGAGAAATAGTTTCGGGTGTCTCCGTACGGAAGTAAAGTTCAGCCTCGGAAGAAGAAAGCTCCCTTTCACGGTTCAGAAGGAAATCCTGCCTGCCAATGGACGCCGTGTGCTCGGCTACCGGTTCTTCCAGTTCTTTAAAAAGTTCGTCCACACGCCTCCTGTTTTCATCCACATGAATATTCTCATTCCACTCAATCCTGGCAATCAATTCATTCTCCTCAATATCGGGCATGCGCTGCTTGTCGATAAAGAAAAAGAAAAATACACAAAGCGGAATGGAAATAGCACAGAACAAAACACTGAACGTTTTATGACTGAATACCCAGTCCACCCCCGCATCATAAAAACGGTCTAATGTATGATCTTTTATCGGGTTATTGAATTTAAAGGAAAGCCACTTCCATTTCCGGGTATGGATACCGGTCCGGTAGACCAGCAGATAAAGTACGGGAAGCAACATGATACCCGTAAAATAAGAAACCATAAGTCCCACTGTAACTGAAAAAGCCTGATCGTAAAAGATAGCTCCGGCAATACCACTCATAAAAATCAACGGTGCAAACACGGCAATGGTCGTTAAGGAGGAACTCAACATGGGAGTCACCACTTCGCTTGTTCCCATGATACAGGCACGGCGCAACGAATATCCCCGTTCCCGGTATTGCGATATATTCTCAGTTACAATAATCGAACTGTCAATCATCATACCCAATGCCAGAATCAATCCGGCGAGTGAAATGATATTCAGGGACATATTGCACAGATAGAAGAAAACGAAACTGATTACGATAGAAACCACCATGCTAAGTCCGATAACCAACGGAGATTTTACATCCCCCAGAAACAAGACCGCTACCAGGCAGATAAAGAGAAAACCTAAAGACAGATTCTGTTGCAGATTCGAAATTGTGTAGTCCAGCAATTCCGTCTGATTACGGCTGATACTGAAATCAATATCCGGATATACCCGTTGGAAGTACTCCATCGTCTCTACCAGAGATTTCTTCATCTTATCCATATTCTCATCCGCCTGCTTGATAACAGCCAGCGTCACTGCCCTTTTCCCGTTAGATACAGATACCCCTTTTTCTTTTACGGGCACAATATTCACCCGGCAGAAATCCTTTAACTGCACAATCCGGTCTCCTTTACGCAGATAAATATTTTCTACATCTTCTGCAGTACGCAGGAGGGTGGAAAACTTTATGTTATATTCATAATATCCGTCACGTACCGTCATACTACCCGGTTCCACATTATTGGCAGCCAGAGTCGATTCTATATCCTCAATAGAAATTCCCAACATGGAGAGCATATCCTCATCGGGCACAATCTGCACCTGACGTTCCACCAATCCGGTCACATCTACCATAGCCACTTCTTCAAGCTGCTCTATCCTACGTTTAATGACCGATTCCGCAAATTCACACAGATCCAGAAAGGACTGTTGTCCCGTAATGCTATAAGCACTGTCATTCTTCAAAGTCAGATTCAGGTAAAAAACAGGTATATCCGTTGCGCTCGCCTTAATGACTTTCGGACGTTCCGTTTCCTTCGGGAGATAGTTCATTGCAGCGTCTATCTTTTCATTGACCTCGATAAAGGCCAGGTCCGTATTAGTACCGAAATCAAAAGACAAGCGGATAATACCGGCGCCGTCTCTAGACTCACTGTGAATATCTTTCAATGTAGAAACCTGTATCAACTGGCTGCGCAAAGGTTTCACAATCGTATTTTCCAGTTCGCGGGCAGATGTATTGGCAGCAGACACCTGTATAGTGATCTCCGGAATAGCGATATTCGGAAGCAGAGATATCGGAAGTGTAGAATAAGTCACCAGCCCGATTATAAAACAGGCGGTGAAAGCCATCAGCACGGCAATAGGACGCTGGATTAAAAATTTTATCATGCTTTTCTCTGTATTTATCGTTTGCAGTCAATCATTCACCGCTTATAGTCACCTCCGTTTCATGCGCTAAATTCAAGTTCCCGGTGACAATAACCGTATCTCCTTCCAAGAGGCCATCTTCAACACCTCCCTGAGATTTATCCGAGACAACATATTCCGTAGCATTCTCCAATCCCGTATGTACATAATTCCACATTGCCTTGCCTTCTTTTAAGGTAAACACAACCTGTTTGCCGGAACGCAGCACCACAGCCGTTTTAGGAATGACCAACTGCTCCCCTAAACTCCGCTTGACGCTTACCCTTACGTTCATGCCGCTAAACAACTTCCCCTGTCCGTTTACCGCAGCTTTTACTTTTACCATTCCGTTCGCATCCACCAGCGGATTGATTTCAGATACACTACCTTCATAAGAACCTCCGCCGGCATAAGGAGTAATCATTACTTTGTCACCGGTTTTAATAAAAGCCAATTCGTTCTCCAACACGGTGAAATCAGTTTCCATCCCACGAGTGTCAATGACAGTACAAAATGCCTCGGACGTATTAGCGAGATTATAAGGTTTTGAAAACAGATTAGCTACTATCCCGTCAAAGGGGGCAACAAGTGTAGCATGCTCCGTTTCTCTTTTCGTAAGTTCATACTGGGACTTCGACTGTTCATAGCCGCTCTTTACTTTCGCAAGTTTCATGGTTTCTTCAGGCACCTTGCTAAAATCATCCGGCGTATATCCCTGCCCGATAAGTACATCTTTCAGTTCAAGCTCCGCTTTCAACAAAGCATCTTCCGCCTGTGATAATTTCTGTTCCAGACGGAATTTATCCAGCTCGGCCAACTTCTGCCCCTTACGAACACGATCACCGTTTTTCACATAGACATGAGCAATAACCTCATTCGTTTCAAAACGAAGATCAGCCTGCCCGCGGGCACTTACCTTGCCGTTACTGACTAGTTCGTGATGAAAATCACACCTCTTTAGAATTTGAACGGTGACTTCATTCTTTGAATCCGGAAGAACGGTAGAAACACCTTTATCCTGCTCGTCTGCATCACTTTTCTTGCCAGAGCAAGATGTCATTCCACCATAAGCTAAACAACATAGCAGCATCCATATATAACTGTATTTTCTCATAAGGATATTTGTTTTCATAGCATTTTATTTTATGTTCTACTTAGCTACAAAAGTAACATAATTGGAATATCTATATTTTTTTTATCAGTAATAATTTTCTCAGATACATAATATCATAACTATTCTTAACAGTATACATTTACATTTCGCCCTAACCTATGCGTTCATTTCAAATATTTCTGTACTTCCGCCCGCATCTCTTTTACTGCCGTCGATTGCACTTTCGGTTCTTTCGTTAATACAACCTCCGCCGCATATTTCAACTTCTCAGGCTGCCGATATTCCGATTCCGCATAAAGTTTCACCAAAAGATAATAAGGATAAATCCGTCCCGGAAGTCGATGAGTAGACCGTATCAAACTCTCTTCCGCCTCTTCGTATTCTCCTGTTGCCTGATAGTTTTTTCCGATAATATTAAGAACCATCGGATCACAAGTATATTTCATTGCTTCTTGCATCAATCTTGTAGAATTATCATATTCTTTCAATTTATGCAAACAGTGTCCATGTTCAAAAAGGAAAGTTCCCCGAGTCTTCAAATCCGGATACAGCTTTTCATACCCTTCTTTAGCTGCCTGATAAGCGCCAATATTATAAAGCATTTTACTTCGATACCACTCTTTACAAGCCTTATATTGATTATTCTTCCAGTAATATGCTCCTAACAAAGCTATCATCAAAATAAAGAATAGCAACGCCACCTTTGAACGCCCTATGACACAAGCGGCTAACAAGAAATAGAATGTCATTGCAAATCCCGGAATCTGCATCGGATAGGAAGATAAGGCAAACACTAAAACCGAAATCACCCCACCACAAATACCTATTTGTTTTTCGGTAATTCCTCTCCAAAAACAAAAAGCAATAACTAGTAAAACAACAAATAAGAAAGGGATTCCATATTCCACCGCCACCTGCAGATATTCATTAAAAGCATATTCCGGACTACCTGCTACCAATTCCTCCGTCTCCGAATATTCTCCATTTGCAAAATATTCTTCCTGAGCCCTCCCATAAGCAGAAACAAATCCATCTGCACCATGTCCAACAACCGGACTTCAGCAATAGCCAGACAACTGATTTTCCACATTAACAAACGTCCGTTGGCAGAAGCTGCTTTCAGCTGAAAAAGGACATAACCTATCATTATCAACACTAATCCCCCAATCACCAAACCTGTTATCATTGTCTTCTTGTATTCTGCCCCGCCTCTTTCAACCATGTTGCCCAAGAAGCATGTATTCCGTATACCCATATACCCGAAACTGCGGCAGCCATCCATGCCGAACGGCTCATTCCGGCAGGTAGTACACACAAAATCAACAGCATAACTCCTAATGCCATATAATACTTTCCCTGTTCTACCCATGTGCGTTCCGTTCTTTCTTTCAAGTTTAACCACTCATGCAGACAAAGCGGAAATATCATCGCCAAATATCCGGAATAAGGTCCCGGATTATAGAAAGATCCCGTAAGCGCATACAGGGAATGATTGGAAACAGCCAGACCGTATATCTGTCTCATCCCCCAGGCAGCTTCAATTCCTCCCAATGCAATCAATACCCATGTTACTATCGCCGGAAAAGACAGATATTGTTTCCTGTTCAGGCAAAGAGACAACAGACTGCAAACGACAAAAACAACAGCCATACGTCCCAACCATAGTTTCTGATATGCCATTTCGCCGATAGGAATCTCATTCGGAATAGTAAAAACTATTACGCTCAGAATTGCCGCAACTCCTATACAAGTTACCACATCCGCCATATTCTTTTTTGTCATTTGCATCAATTCCAACTTTAGCTTCATTCTTTATTTGATTTTCTTCATCATCCTATTCCAACGGGATTTCCCCGTAAACTTATCTTCCGAATACCATATACGGGTAGCCTTACCTACAATGTATTCTTCCGGCAGCATCCCCCAATATCTCGAATCCTGCGAGTTAGCCATATTATCACCGGAAACAAAATAATAGTTCTTTTTAAAGCGATACTGTGCAATCACGCTGTCACCCAATACTATCTGTCCATCCTTTATACGTAATTTCTTCTTCTGTTCCCACCCTATCAATTGCCTGTATAAAAGACAATTCGTACGGTTCATCTTTACTGTCTGACCTTTTTGAGGAATCGGCAAAGGTCCGAACTCACGGATAGTCCAATCCATTTGCTTATCATAAGGAAATGTACCTACCACAATACCATATTGTTCCGGATACTTCAGATTCGCAAGAGATTGTTGAGCATTATAATTTCCCAACCGTTCGTCACACCCCCGTATTTTATAAAATCCTTCCCGAATCTCTAAAGTATCTCCCGGAAGCGCAATACACCGCTTTACATAATATTGCATCACATCAAGCCGGATACTATCCCAACGATTCATTCGATAAGGGAAATTAAAAACCAATATATCATTCCTCTTGAAATTTCCCCATCCGGGCATTCGAGAATAGTAATATCTTCATTATTCAACGCAGCAAACACATCGAACAACCGCGCACCCTTTATCATCTTATTAACCAAGATCCGGTCGCCATCCTTCAATGCAGGTTCCATTGAGTCCGAAGGTATCCTGAATGAAGTAAAACAGAATAACTGCATCAAAAACAAAATTACCACTGTGCAGAATAGGAAGACTGCCAGATTCTCGAATATTGCTACAACTTTCTTTACTCTATTCATATACTTCCTTTAGTTGAATCAGCCTACGATAAGCCTCCAGTCCCAACGTACATTTCACACATTCATCATTTTCACCCAATAATCCCTCCAAAGGGAAAGTCTCTTTCTTTATCCTCTTTTGCAAATAATCTGCCCACAAAATCAACTGGCTCCAATGCATATCAGCATAACCGAAGTCTTGTTCCGCTTCCACAATAGCAGTTGTCATTATCAACATATTGGCAGCGGCTTCCACAGCACAACTTTCCAATTTTACCTGCTTACCGGATACCGGATACAAACCAATATCATAAGGCGGATGTTTCTTGTTCCAATATATCCCCTCACAATATATAAATACAGGGTCCAACAAACTCTTCATCCAGTCGACACGATTGAAAAACAACAATGCCGGAAAGCTTTTATAAGCTTCTCTTACATTACCTAAAGTATCACCGAAACAAAACAATTTATCATCCGGAGACAATACAAATCTATGGGAAGATAAAAAATTACGGTAAGCAGGAAGTATATACTCGGCAAGCGTTTCACCTCCTACTTGTAAAGCCTTGTCATTCCACTTATAATCCAGTTTTTCACTTTCCTGCCTAAGCTCCTGACACCTGTTTCCTACAGATTTCATTAGTTCTTTTACCTCTTTTGCTCCATCATTATTCCAAAGAGGGCGTAAGTTCTCCCCACCATATTGTAAAGTCTGCCCTTCTTTATATCCAATAAGCAACACACCTCTATCTTCCTTCCCCGAACACAACTTTTGTGACAAAATGATATGATTGTCTTCATATGAAAACCTTGTCTCATCCGTCCTCATAGCCAAATACAAACTATCGGACTTCGTAAAACGCCACCCCTGCTCCACCCAACTATTGACTTCTCTCTTACCGAACATCCACTCCGTATCCACATCAAACAGTATTTTCACCGTATGCTCTTTTTCTCTTTCGTACGAATCTGATAAGAAAGGAAACCGATAGGCCAGCCTGTCATATCCCACTTTTCTGATAAAGAAGACGAGATAAAATCAATCTGAAGTTCTACATCTCCACATTGAAAAACAAATTGAGTCCGAGTGGCTTGCACATCCTTCTGCTTCAATATTGCCGGTTCCGCATCAGTATATGTTTTATTTTCTATGTACAAACCAAAATCCAATAAGGCAGAACCTCCCGTATTCCGACAGTATGCGGCCAGAACATTATCTCCATTAACTATTTGATTAATAGCTTCATCTGTCAAACGTTGACATTTCGTTTGATTTGTAAATCCACTTTTTAACAGATATCTTCCATTACAAAAAAGCTTTATTTGATCGTCGCATATATAACGGACATAGACTTTATGTTCCTTCAACAGGTCTTTATCATCAACTCTGATATGTCTGCGAACATATATATTCTCTGCTCCCCATAATGTATGAGCCGGATAATTACCTTTTACAGGTCCAAAAGCCCCTTTACCTTCATCCCATAAAGAATCATCATATTCCTTTTGCTCCCAACCTTTTCCCGGAAACAAAAAAGAATACTTTCCCTCCCAGCCGATACTGTCATTAGAAAGAGGAGCTAAGGAAAATATGCGTAAAGAGTCACTCCCCATGAAACGATAAGCCTTACCATCTACACACAAAACACCTATTATCGGAAATACCTTTCCAGTTCTCAACTTCGGATAACTTTTATTTAATGTATCTCCCAACACCTTGAGACTAAAGTCGGGAGTAATCGCCAATAGCGTATGTTCAGAAGGAGTAATGTCGGAAAGAGACAAAATCTTCCTATCCGGACAGGAACAAGCATATATCAGAGAGACAATAACCGAAATAATAATTACCCTCCATACTCCAACAAGCCTGACATTAGTTTTCATTTCCATAGCTGAGTTTTGTTTTCATAAATAAAAATTCTTTCATCCAGCCCACGTGTATGATTTCTCAAAAGTAACAATGCGTTTGCAGGAATATCCCGAAAAACCAATGAATCGGCAGTCGCCTTAATTTTTCCGGCAGACTTCCAGTCGTTGTCACAATAAAATAATTCATAAACATCACCGGGACGAACATAGTTATCCCTATTGCGCGGAGTATAAACAATACGCTCTACCCGTACTTTTCTACCCAAATCAAGTCCTGCCCATCCGCCGGTAGGTTTAAAATAATCGAAAGAGGTCCATGTTTTCCCGTCAAAGACATTTGTATATCCATGCGTCCCGTCATGTTGATAACAGCCGGGAGTTCCTATGATTTTCCCAGATAAGGCTACTGTGTCATTCTTCTCATAAAAAGCGACTTCCGAAACATTACAAGACCCTTTAGCCGGACCAAAATATCTAAGATAACGGTACTCCTTATCAGACCAACTTTTTACAGTAGTACTCAGACATTCAGGTTTACTTTGTATAATAAACAAGGTATCTTTCTCCAAAAAATCAGGATGATTACTTCCCTCAAAAACTCCTCCTAACATTCGATTTCTATATATATCTTCTCTCCCAATATCACACTTGGCATATAATACTACATCCTGCTTCTCTATAGTGACAGGATAATAGCAGATTTCATTGCTTTGTTTATCAATATAAAAGGGATCTGTCAAAAAGCATAATACGCCATTTTCATAAGTAGCTGCTCTCATAAATGTACCTTTCCGCACATACCGGAATGCCAAATGACCAGCATCATATTCAGTCCAATCAACAGGAGTCCAACGGTCTCTATCGCTAACACATAAATAAGCTATTTTTCCGCTCCGTTTCACTTTATACTGTTTTTCTAAAGGAATAACCAACTCTTCTTTGAGATAATAACCATATTCGTGAGTTACGTCAATAAATTTAGGTAAACGCCAAAAAGGGTATAGTTCTTCGCCGTACTTTGCCATCTGTTCATACATTTCCCTATTCGCACTAAAAGTATATCTGTACACTTTGGAACTGTCATCCCACCGATACCACCAATTCTCGCGTACCGATACTAATTTTTGCGGAAAGTCAGTCATATATTCCTCTCCGTCTTTATTCCATGTTGTCAGCCAAAAATGCCCGGCATTTATATAACTTCGCACAGGTACAAAGTCAATAGCACAAGGAATACCCAAAGCTCGAAATAGGTATACGGCAAAATCTGTAACTTCTCTACACGTCCCGGATAAATACTGTACATATTCCGGTCCTATATGTCCAAATGGATATGGCGTTACAGAAGTATAATAATAGTTCTTATCAGGCAATTTACTTATTAGAAAATTAGCGGCAACCACCGGATCTTCTATATCCAATGAATCAGACATACGCAATGAATCCAGTAACGAATTATATTTTTCATAATATGTTTCACGCCAGTATGCTAATGGCTCATCAGCTATTCGATAAGGCAACAAATACTCACAAAATGTTTCAAATGAAATATTCTTTCCCCACGGTTGCTCCTGCCAGACTTTAAATGCCCAATCAATATTATGGCATAGATAAGCAGAATCTATCTCTATTATATCTCGTTTATTTTTAGGGACCTGCATTAGTCCAAAGACTTTTTTCACCGAGTCTGCAACTTGTTCTGAAACTTTTCCTTTGCTTGTTTTTAGCCAAGCATAATAAGATTTATAGTTTTCTAATTGCTCTCCTTCAGAATAGAAATAGAAAGGTATATTCTCTATCAAAAAGCAGGCTGCTTTATACTTTAGGCTATCAGCAGGGTACTTTTGATAGTGACGAATCACTTTGTGTAGTTCTCCCTCATTATCTTCAGCAGATTGTAAAGCAACTTCAAGTGAAGATATTAGTTTTTCTTCTAAAAAACATTTTCCTATATACCACCATCCCAATAAGAAAAATGCCAAAACAAGAATAAATCGGATATATATTCTATGTTTCTTCATCATAACTTAATCTCACTTAGCATTTCCTGAAATATTCAGCAAAATAGGTGAATCTTTTTCATTACAATATACAGTTATAGTCTTATTGAAATATTCAGGTCGGTCCGCTGTATACTTCACTTTCAGAGTTAAATTCTTCTCTGGTTGCACTGGTGTTTTTGAATACTCTACAGTTGTACAACCACAAGAAGTAATTACATTATCCACCACTAGTAATTCCTGTCCGATATTAGTTAGAATAAATTCACAAGACTTTTGTTTCTTCCAATCAAATGTTCCCAAATCCATGTACTTTTTATCTATTGAAACTTCTGTTTGTTTCCTTTTTTCTACCTCGGAAATATTCTGTTTATCAAATATTATATTCATATATAACTCCTTTATTTTAGGGTTATGCATGGGATTGCCTATAGCCAAAACTTTATTATGCTCATCCAACAAGAATGTTTGCAACATTGCATTGGAAGGAAAGTGATTCAACTTATTAAGAGAATCATTCCTATCTATACAAACTGGAATATCAAAACTCTGGCTACATAGTAACAACAACAAATCTCTCATATCTTTAGGATGTATAAAAAACAAAAAGGAAACTTTGTTATCAGATATAGAATCTATTTGTATCATCCATTCCAACCACTGTGATAACCTCAAATTACACCCTACGCATCCTATTGAATCGGTATAAACCAAGATCTTATATTTACTTGTAGGTATTGAATTATAAACAGAGTCCTTACCTAATCGAGTAAAAACATACTCATTATCAAATTTAATCTCTTTATTAATCCATTCTTCAACCACATTAGTAATTCCAACATTTGCCTTCTCTCGACGACATGAATGGCAACTCATTAAAATAGCAAATATATTTATATAAAATAGAACCTTAAGCATACTTTCCATTAATCATAATATCGAATATAAAAATAACAAAAGACAATAATATTTCTATTCTTTTCAAAGCCAAACTACACAAAGTAATTTCATTTCAGAGATATTATATCTATAGTTAAATCGTCAGTATTATTCTTTTCGTCTAAAACATTGTCAACAAAAAGAGCTATACCACCATAAGTTGCATTCCAACTTGTAAAAGGACTATATCTGCAATTAGATAATTTCGTTTCACCGATTTTTTCCATATTTTCATCGAACAGCATTAAATATAAGTCACGCTCATTGATAAGCTTCTCCATACCTTTTTTTTCATCAAAATCAACTTTATCAGCATGTAAACGAGCATATATTTTATATTTAGGTAAATACATGATATCATAAAAATGAGAATTTTCGAGCCAGTGTTTTTCCAAAGTAGCATAATCCCCGCTTGTCGTACATTTCTCTATTATATTGGAAGTATAGTGACTATCTGCCAATATGTATTTCCGTTCGTTTGTTCTTATGTCTAGCATATAAATAGAAGATTCAACAGGATAATTGTATACAATATTTTCACCTACAAAATTAACATTGGGGAAATTGATATATGCATATCCCTTACTCATATCAGGAACAACCTTAGACGATGATAACTGATAAGTTGCCATCTTGCCAACTTCATCTATAAAAGCTTCTTTTACTATGAATGTGTTAGAAGGTGTATGTTTTACTAAAAACATTAATGAATGACGAGAGGCATTATAAAACAAGTGAGAAGTGAACATTGCATAATTAGTATTTATTAGTAACTGCTCCTGATCCTCCAAATATTTCTTTAAATCAATCATTCTTTTTATCGTTCCCACACTATCAATTAGGAAAGCGCGTTCTGACTCATCAGATATCCATACAGAATCTAACGATTGTGCATATATTCCCGACAAGCGGACAATAGCATCAGGACCATCGCCTGGCAATACAATCTGAGTTACCGACTTAGATTTCAGATTCATACAATCCAACGAATGCAATCTATAATTATAACCAATCAAATAATCTATTGAATCAACATGAACAGACGAAGATAAATAGTATGATTTTAGTTGCAGAACATCTTGTGGGGGAAATTTAATTTCCCCCACCTCTATTGCAATCTTATCATTATTATCATTCTCTTTCCCCGTTTTTTGTCCTGTGCACGATACTAAAATCATACACAACATAAGAAAAAAGATTTTTAAATATGACATAATAATCAACAATAAGTTAATTTTGCACATCTGTTACCTTCGTCATATTTCTTTGAACTACACTCTGCGCCAGCATGAGTAGGGCATGGATGTAAATAATATGAGCCACTAGTTTCTCCTCCCCATGCAAAAGCTTCTACGTTAGCTAAAACCAGATCTGACAATTTTGTTTCATTTTGTGATATATAAACATTGTATCCTGCAACTATTGCAACTACTGCCACAACTACCATACCTAATAATTTCTTTTTCATATTTAATACTTTATATTAGTGAATAAACTTTCATTTCTTCTGTATCTATCATTTCAACAGAATAGCAATAGTTTGCTACATTAATTTTTTATTCTTATGTTTGCATCGGAATCTTTTTTTAAAGGTTAAGGAGCAGATGATATGTAAGCAAATCCGGCAAGATGAACAAACTCATCATCCTGCTCCTTTTTAATCAAGTTAATTATCTAATCTTAGCCAAAGCTAAATTTCAGTATTGGCTGATCGTTATTTACATCCGTCGCCATAATCGTTTTAGTAACTTCATCCACCCAAATACCATATATATAATGGTCTAGCACATATTTACATAATGGTTCTCCTTTCAAACTAAAAACATAAATGTACTTACCTCCATCAGGAAGTCTTCCGCTTTGTCTAGCTATATCTTTAAAAGAGGTTCCATGAAACACCGCATAAATAGCATCATCAGTAACTTGCACATCACTGAATCCCATAATACCTGTTGGTATACCATAGCCATCTGATACTTTGAATTCAGGTTCATCATATTCACCAACACGAATGACATGAGTACTATCTTTTAAATTATAGATTTCAACCACTTCTCCTAACTGAGTAACGGTAGCCAAAACACTATTATGAGAATTATAATCTAAAAAGCTGCGCCATGCCTGGGCTAATGCCGGACGGGCTTCTTGCAGGGCTTTCTTATTTGTCGTTGGTATAGTTCCTATTTTCTCTATTAGCTTACCCTTACAATCAACTTTTAAAAAGCGACTCTCACCTGAATAGTCAGGAATGACAAATGTTGTATCGTTATATATAGCAAAATCAAGTGGTCGAAGTATATCTTCATCCAATGCTACCGTTTCCTCACGAAGCAGTGAATCACCGGATGAAGAAAAATCTAACCTAGTTAATTCGCTTTTGTTAGCATCTAAAGTCCATAATGTATGGTTATGTAAACGGAAATTTTCCATTGACAACATTTCTAAAGGAGAATCACCCCGCCTACCGAAAGAGGATAGATACCGGAAACTTGGGTATTGAAATAAGTGCCCATAATAATCGGAACCATGCAAATCCAACACAATAGCTTTATCTCCTTCTATCCGTATCCGAAAAGGATAACGAAACAAGGCTGTATCAAGTTCTATTACTTCTCCTTTCAATTCTTTTTCTTGTGGAAATTGGGAATAAGGAAATACATTGTTTACATATTCCTTATTTCTCGTTCCGCAAGAAATAAAGAGCAAAAAAAGAAGAAGAACAGCACTATTCTTCAAGACTGTAACCGCTAAAGACATATTTTACTTTAACTTTAGAGATTGGACAGTCGACAGAACCACTCCCAAGACAAGTATGAGGCATATCTTGCTCATAAGCAGCTAAAGCTTCCACATTATCTAATAACAATGTATTTACCCGAGGCTCTTTTAGTGAGTACTTTACAGAAATAACCGCTACTACCAAAATAAAAAAGAATAATAGTTTTTTCATATATACATAATTTTATCGATTAATTAATGGAAGCGAAAGTATGCAATTGGCTTACAACAACAAAGGAATTCACCTAACCATTTCTATCCAACCGATTCTATCCATTGTATATACTACTCTACAGAAAAGGTATTTATGCAAAAATCTCCCTTTTCATCGGAGATTATAGTTATTCAATCAAATTCTTCTAATATACAACTGGTAGCCAACCTTTTCATATCTTTGAACCTCAATAGAAGGAATATTTTCAAAGACTCCTCGTAAACGACTTATTGCATTATGAAGTCTCGACTCATTATTCGATTTGTTCGACCAAAAAATTTCTTGTATTTCTTCATCTTTTAATATAAATTCCGGAGCTTCCAAGAAATGTCTTAATAAAACAGATATTTGTGGTTTCATTAGAATTTCCTCTTTACCAACTATTAGCTTTTTTAAGTCTGCATCAAATATAATATTTTGATCTAATTGATAGACATGAGCAGAAGTAGGAATAAGAATATTTTTATGTTTTTTCGAAAGAAAAAACAACACTATAATACTAGTAATTATGAGTAACCAATAGATGAAAGCATAAATGATTCCTCTTGTACCTACAAGATCAAAAAACGAAAAGCTACAAAAGCCTTTTAATTCAACTTCGCAACGATAACCTATCGTTATATCAAAACAAGCTATATAATCTTCAAGAAGAAGGTCGTTCGGAAATACGCAACTTGTAGTATTTCCGTCTTTATCAGACAAGAAAAATTGTAAAGCAAAAGCGGTAAACAATTTTTGCTGTTTCAAGTGTTGTTGCCACTTCCCATATAAAGAATCCACCACTAAAGGGTGTTCTACCAAATAAGCGGAATGTAAAATACGCAATCGTGGATCATGAGCAATATTTCTTCTACTTTTTTCTCTATCCAAATAATACCCATGTTCCCCACTTTCATCTGTCAGATAAACAGTATCAGGATATTCCTCCAATTGACGTTTCCGTTCACTAGTGGAAAGATAGCCTTCAAAAGAATCTTCTTGCAATTGTCGCAATAAAACCTCTTTGAATGTTCTTTCCAACTTTTCGCAATACGCTTTTTTTCTAACACTATAATATAGCTGTCCTAAAATGAAAAAAAAGGCTATCCCCAAGAAAAAAACTATTAATAAAGGATACATCTTTTGTTTTCCAATATACACAATCATATCGCTTAGCTTTCTCATTAATCTCATCACGTGACTTATTTATCTGTTTGAATAGCGCAAAGGTAATAATTTGCAAAAACCAACGGACGATATTAAAAACTATTTTTAGCCATTCATACCTCTTTTTCCATGTACATCCAAGCAAACTACTTATCTTAATATTTCATTATCCAGCAATCGGCATTATTCCCCAGCTGATTAAGTTCTTATTCCGTTTTTACTATATATAATATAGGGTTATCATCGTCAACAAAATTAACGTCTTTAAAAACCGCCTTCCCTTTTTCCGTAAGTTCACTTCCTGCATTTTCAATGTCCATTGGACTCAAAATTGCAATAAATTCATCTTGCCCTTTCGTGAACTCAAAAAGAGGATATTGTAGTCCGGTTAAATCATCAACACAATTTTCAAATGTATATGACCGGGTTACTCCCTGTCTTTTATCATATACAGCAACACAAGGCATTTGCTTGTCGAAGAATATTAATTGTATGTAATTTCTATTTTCCGTTAAATATTTAATTTTTCCACGAGAATTTGCCAATCTCTTTTTTACTTCCCTATGAGGAATATCTTCTAAATCCTCAAAATCAATACTTTCTTCGCCAAAGTTCACTTCATAGGCAACCTTTATTCTATGATCGGATTGCATCTCATAAATCTTATTATCCAAATAGATCCGATATAGCAAAATAGAATCTTGTTTAGAAAAAGGGTGTATAAGCATCAAAAGATTATCTCCCATTCGTTTATTCGGAAAATCTTCATATAGTATCCTTCCTTTTATATCAGTCACAATAAGATTGCCCCTATCAAGTCTATCACACACAAAATGCAACTGATTTTTCTGATATTCCATAGCATCAGCAAAGAAATCGAGAGTTATTGTCCCAAGAGACTGTCCAGACAAAGAATAAGTAAAGAGTTTTTTCTTATCACAAAGCACATAAATTAAATTCTTTTCCTTGTCTATGGAAAAATCATTAATTTGCATATATTCATTAGGCCCGCTCCCTCTTTTTCCAATAGCAAATTTATATTCTCCCTGGGTATCGAATACATACAAACGGGCACTATGCATTTTATCCAAAACAAATATCTTCCCATCATAAAATTCCAACTTACTTATCCCGCCTATCAGACAACTATCATTGGTTTCAAGTGGAATAACGGAAAAAGATGAAGCTATGCTTGACAACTTAAATTTCCCGCCATTAATCTCCTGACAATCAATCATCTTATATTCACCATTCGGAGTGTTTATAGTAGAAGACCGCCTGCATGAAGATACTAAAACTAAAAGGAAGAAAAAGAATAGAAAAACGATACTATTTTTCAGAACTGTAATACACACTGACATATTCCACCTCGATTTACCAATAGATGTAATCATGCTATTTCGTCTTGCCATTAATTTCATCACGTGATTTATTTATATGTTTGAATAACACAAAGATAATATTATTTATAATAACCAACAGATAATATTAAAAACTATTTAGCCATTCATTTCTCTTTTTCCATGCACATCTAAGCAAACTACTTATCTTAATATTTCATTATCCAGCAATCGGCATTATTCCCCAACTGGGAAACTTCATCATTTCAAATAATATTTCAATATTACAGGATTATCGTCTTCTTTCAGCGTCTCCATTTTATGAATTTCTTGTGGTGACATCAAATTACGATCCATATATTGAGACAACTCATCCGGTTGGCAAATAGCAAGTAATACATTATCTATTATACCAAAACAAGGATACATAAAGAAGGGCTTTCCTTCTTTCAACAGAAAACCTTCATTCTTTTTCCTATTATAAATATAATGACTGCCATACCCTCTCACTGCTTTAGCTAAAAAGATATATACATAATCATCATTGAAAAATTTAAGCAATGGCAAAGTCTTTCCTGATTTCCTCAGATATTGATATCTTTCCGTTGCGTCTTCTGTTATTTTTCTTCTTTCCTCATCAGAGTCAGTTCTCTTTCCGCTCGCCCTTCCAGGCAAGTTATCATCTTCAACTTCCGCATCCCCAAAATCAAGATACATAATAGGATTAAGTTTCTTTTCTTTCGCATTTATTTGATAGAAATAATAATTAAGTCCGAAAGGAACAAAATAAAATTGTTCTCCTATATGATAAAAACAATTATGCGCCATAGTGTTTTCGGAAATAGTTCCTTCATAATTTGCACTAATAGCTTCTTGAGTTCTCAAATTAACAAATGAAACTTCTTGATCCGTCCACATAAAAGGATTAGTAAAGATATAATTATCTGTATCTAAAGCCATCAAGTAATCCACAGGAAATTCCGGTTTAAACTTTCTCTTTGCCAATAGCTCAAATGTTGGACTATAAGTATATATTGTTCCATAAGGATTGAGCAGATCAATACCTTTTAAGTAAGGATTTAGATTAATATCCAATACCATGACGTAATCTTCCGGTCCTTGCCCTTTCATCTTCTTTGAATTTGCAACATATTGCCCATTCCCCGAAAATGTATAAATGATTTGATCACTTGTATAAATCACAAACATATCCGTCCTTTTATCATAAAGGACTTTATTACATCTATGAAATAAAGATGAATCATTCGTTTCCAAAGGCACAATCTCTATTTTCTCTAAAAACAATGAAACATCCTGCGAAACTTCATCTACTTCGACCGGTATTATTTCAATACCACTTGGCAAACTCTTATTGTTCGTGGAACACGCACAAATAATAATCGATAATACTATTAAACTGGCTGTTTTCATCATTAGTTTTCTATGGAAAATAGTACTTTTAGTTTTCATTGTGTGTCACATTTTTGTATGTCTTAACTACAAAGTTAACGTAATCTATGACAATTATAGAATATCACTCACTATTTTATCTTTTCTCATTAGAAAATCTGTCCTATTTTTAAAATTTCCCTATCAAATACTAAGTCAAAAAAGAAAATTACCACTCCGACCCTGCCAATGGCATACTTTATTTCTGTATCAACAGAGTGACGCTATCGCATACAAATAGCAACGGTATAGAGACCGGATAGCTACGCTATTCCGACCCTATACCGTCGCTATATAAAACCCAATATAATTGTGTTGATTTCTAGTCTCAGCGCTGTGTAGGCAGGGTAAATTCCTGCGAATCGCAAATTATTCCGTTCTCATCCGCCACCGCTACACGAAATGTTACCTCACCGTCTTTCAGTTTCTCGCCTGCATGAATGGAAGCGGTGTAACGAATACCTTCCCCCGGAAGGATTTCCTCTATCATCACAGAAGGAGAAATGCCGAGATGCTTCACCTTGCCCACTGTTTCTACCAAGGGGACAATATTATAGACAGGGTTCCGTCCTTCATTCATAATCTCAAAGATGATCTTGCTATTCTCTCCCGCATCAATCACATGACTACGGTTATCATCAATAAAACGAATCCTGCGCAGTTTCAGCTGGGTAAGAGGTCGCTGCACCTGTGGCTGTTTCTTATATTTCCGGACACGAACTTCCCGTACTTCAGGAATATAAGCATCCTCCTCTATCGGTTCTTGTCTCGGCGCTGTCAATGCATTCCCTATCGCTGCACCGGCAATGGTCCCTACAATATTTCCAATAGCAGAACCGCGATAACCGCCTCTCCAGCCATGATTATTATCTCCGATAAGCCCTCCTATCGAGCCGCCCAGACTTCCTCCGATAGAAGCGCCTGTCATGATAGCTCCCGGATTTCCCATACGCCCCGATGCACACCCGCTCAAAATCAAAGCGGAAAGCAAATTACTGTTATTTGTTTCTTCATGACCTTCTCTATTTAGTGTGTTACTATTTATTTTATCACTTTAAAACGGGCAAAACGCAATAATAGTTGTTTGTCACCCGCATTTTTGAAATGAATGGTTGCTTTCGCATTATCTCCCGTTCCTTCCACTTTCATCACTTCACCCAGTCCGAAACGTTCGTGCTCTATCATCTGTCCGGCACGTACTCCCGTCACCGACGCAGCATTCGAAGCTGCCGACTGTGCACTACTGCTTCCACTCACCGCACTCACTTTTTTCAGGTTTCTCGGCACACTGGGGGCTATAATCTGTGCTTTCGAACGTGCACGCTGTTCGGAAGAACTACTACCGAAAGAAGCACGCGACGGAGAAGCGGAACGAGTGAAGCCTCCCTCAATCTCCCTGCGGAAACGTCCTGCGCCTTCATCAACCGAACGACTCACTCCTGCCTCATGCGGTAATTGCAAATAATGAACATCAATATCACGCAAGAAGCGGCTGGGACTTCCAAATTCCATTTTTCCGTAACGAAAACGGGTCTTTCAAACGAAAGATAGCAATGTTCTTCCGCACGGGTGATCGCCACATAGAACAAACGGCGTTCTTCTTCCAATGCACGAGGAGAATCTCCTGCCATTCCACTGGGAAAGAGATTTTCTTCCAGCCCGACCACAAATACGTTCTTAAATTCCAGTCCTTTAGCCGAATGCACGGTCATCAAGGTTATCTTTTCCCCGTCATCCGCTTTATCAGAGTCCTGATCGGTAAGCAAGGCAATCTCCGAAAGAAAATCGGTCAGGGAAATGTTCGGGTTACCTTCTTCCTGCCGCAAAGCACAAAAGTCATTCATCCCGTTCACCAACTCCTCAATATTTTCTTTCCTGCTCAAGTTTTCAGGCGACGTATCCTGACAGACATCATTGATGATACCGGACTGACGGATAATATCTGTTCCTATTTCGTATGCATTCTTATCCGCCTGACCGGTAATAAAACCCTCAATCAGTTCACGGAAACCTTGCAATTTCGCATGCGTCCCTTTATTGATATTGAGCCCATAACTCAATGGTTCACAAAGTGCCGCCCAAAGGCTGACGCCATTATCGGTAGCCGCCGATATAATCTTTCCGACAGTAGTATCCCCGATACCACGGGCAGGATAATTAATGATACGTTTGAACGCTTCTTCATCATTCGGATTCACCACCAACCGGAAGTAAGCAATCACATCCTTTATCTCCTTACGCTGGTAAAACGAGAGTCCTCCATATATCTTATAGGGCATACTTCGTTTCCGAAGTGCTTCCTCAAAAACACGGCTCTGCGCATTCGTTCGATATAAGATAGCAAATTCGGCATATCCGTAACGAAACTCCCGGCGCAATTCTGCTATTTTGTTCGCCACAATATCCCCTTCTTCCACATCACTGTAAGCTTGAAATACCCCAATCGGCTCTCCCTTTTCTTTCTCCGAGAATACGGCTTTCCGTATCTGACGTTCATTCTTCTCAATCAGACTGTTGGCAGCACAGACGATCGTTTGCGTAGAGCGATAATTCTGTTCCAACTTGAAGACTTTCGTATCCGGATAGATTTTTGTAAAATAAAGGATGTTATCAATATCCGCACCCCGGAAGGAGTAGATACTCTGTGCATCATCCCCTACCACGCAGACACGCTGGTTTTCCTTCGTCAGTTGCAGGACAATGCTGTGCTGCGCATAGTTCGTATCTTGATACTCGTCCACCAACACATAACGGAACTGATCACGATAACGCGCCAGCACATCCGGGAAATCACGGAACAGGATATAAGTATACACCAGCAAATCATCGAAGTCCATTGCCCCGGCCCAGCGGCATCTCTCCCAGTAACGGGTATAAATATCACGGATAGCAGGCATTTTAGCGGCCATATCGCCTTCATAAGCCTCTTTGTTAGCGGCATACCCCGTAGGAGTGACCAGATGATTTTTGGCATTGGAAATACGTGCCTGTACGACTCCCGGCTTATAGATTTTCTTCAATTCGATGACTTTCGCCTTTTCTTTCTCCTCCAAATCAGGTCGATTACCATATTTACGTAACAAATCCTCATGAACTTTTTCTTTTAACACTTCGTCTATGATTGTAATAAGCAGACTTTTGCTATCTGCTGTATCATAAATAGTAAATTTGGAAGTAAATCCGATATATGATGCTTCGGCACGAAGGATACGGGAGAAAATGGAATGGAAAGTGCCCATCCACAAATAACGTGCCCGCTCCATACCTACCTGACGGGCAATACGCTCCTTCATCTCACGCGCCGCCTTATTGGTAAAGGTCAGTGCAAGGATGTTCCACGGGTTGTAACCGTTCTCAAGCAAATAGGCAATTTTATAAGTCAATACGCGCGTCTTTCCCGAACCGGCACCGGCTATTACCAGCGAAGGTCCGTCGTTATAAGTCACTGCAGCACACTGACTCTCATTCAACTCCTCTATATAATTGGTATTCATAACAGCATTATAAAAACTATGAGGATTTTTAACAAACCCTTGGCGTTCAATTTTGTTCTCAATACAAAAGTATAATATTCATTTGAGAATGAAGGTATTTTTATGATTTTTCATCACTAACTATTTTAACCTAACCCCCAAAAGCAATGAAAAGAGGTATATTTTTATCAATTATCTTAGGCTTGTGCCTGATTACCTGCATTCCGCAGGTCATGGCGCAAAAACAAAGCCGCATGGAAAAGTTGCTCAGGTATCTGAACGACAACGACGCCGACAAATGGCAGAAGAACCGCGAAAAGCTGGATGATGAGACGCAAACTTATTACTCTGAAGAACTGGCACTGCTGGATGTGCTCCACCAACTATGGAATGAACATAGCGAACAGGCTGCCACAAACTATTTCGGATGTTACGGGAAAGCTTTCCAAGGAAATTTTTCCACGATTTGTGACGAAGAAAAAATACAGCTTTCCGATGTACGGAACAGAGCTGAACAGTCGATTATCTACATCCTGGAAGGTTCGAAGGACAAGATTCCTTTCAGCCGGGCAGTGATAGACAGCATTCGCTCGACTGATTATCCGGTCGACTCCGTGATGCTGCAAAGGCTACGGGATATTCGCGAACTGGCATTATTGGAAGGTATGCTAAAAACACCCACGCCCGGCACTTATCAGACGTATCTCGCAGAATATCCAAACGGAAAGTTCATCGCACAAGTCAACGCTGCCGAAAACAAACGGCTCTATCAACTTGTGGAAAAAGATCCTTCTTCCGGAAATTTCAAAGCATTCTTCGATAATGCCGATATGCAGAAATTCTTTAGGGATAAAGACAGTCGTCCTTATCTTGCGGAGGTCCGTTCGCTTTACGACAATTTCCTGTTCCAGCACATCGACAGTCTCCAAAAAGAAGGGAATGCCACTGCGATCCGCCAAATTATCGACGACTACAAGCATACGCCGTACCTGACTGCCGCCGCCCGTACTCATCTGGATGATTTGGAGTACTTGAGCGAGAAAGCTGATTTTGAACTGTTGAAACCGGCTATTGTCAATTCTGAGTCTTTGAGTTTACTGAAAGATTTTCTCTGTACACATCATTACAAAGAATTTCGTGACCAGGCAAATGCACTACGTAACCCATTCGTCTTGCAAGCCATTCTCGCCACTCCTACTTCTGTAAAATATTACAATCAGGGAAGGTTGATAAAGTCCGTAGAAAATGATAGTACGGGAAATATCTCAACCACTTATACATACAATGAGAAAGGACAGCTCACCTCTATGCTTTCAATCACCGAAAAAAACGGGCAAATAAGTAACGAGATACAAACGAACAGACTGTACGATCCGCAAGGGCACTGCATCTTTGAGGTGAAGACGAATCCGAAAACCAAAACGGACATTTACCGGCAAACACGCCGCATTGGTTCCGACGGAAGCATAGAAAGCGACTCGCTGAAATATACGGACGGAAGATTCGCTGTCAGCACCTACAACAAGCAGGGACAACTGACAGAAACCAAGGAATACAACAAGAACGGGGAACTTCAGGCATATAAGGCCAATAAGTATGACGAAAAAGGACGGCTGACGGAATCACAACACCAAAATCTGCTGTTCGCCAACGTACCGGATCAAATTCTTTCTCAAAAAGAATCGTATGAATATGACAAATACGGTTACCTGACCCGGATAGTTTACCAACGCATAACGGGCAATAACCAGAAAACTTCCGGTTACCTGACTTGCCTGTACGATGATTATGGTAACCGGATTGACGGTAACTCCTATTACGAATATGATAATACAGGACAATGGATCTATCGCGCAGACCGCGACAATCCGAAGGAAACAGAGCGTGTACAGTACATTTACAAATAAAATGAGATGTAGTGAACCTTTTCCGCCAACCTGCTGTTATTATAGTATAACAAGCCAATTAAAACTTGTAACATTATGAATACTATATTAATGTCTTTAATAATTATGACCATGACTTACGAAATGCCAAAACTTCCCTACGCAAACAATGCGTTGGAACCTGTAATCAGTCAGCAAACAATAGATTTCCATTACGGAAAGCATCTACAAACGTATGTAAATAATCTGAATAGCCTTGTGCCCGGAACAGAATATGAAGGTAAAACGGTAGAAGAAATCGTTGCCTCAGCACCGGACGGAGCTATATTCAATAATGCGGGACAAGTATTGAACCACAATCTGTACTTCCTGCAATTCGCCCCGAAACCTTCGAAGAAAGAACCCGGAGGCAAACTGGGAGAAGCAATCAAACGTGACTTCGGCAGCTTCGAGAACTTCAAGAAAGAATTCAATGCAGCAGCAGTCGGATTGTTTGGTTCTGGTTGGGCCTGGTTGTCCGTAGACAAGAACGGTAAACTGCATATCACCAAAGAAAGTAACGGAAGTAACCCGGTACGCGCCGGGCTGAAACCTCTTCTCGGATTTGACGTGTGGGAACACTCTTACTACCTGGATTACCAGAACCGCCGCGCCGACCACGTGAACGCCCTGTGGAATATCATCGACTGGGATGTGGTAGAAAAAAGAATGTAACCGGACGCATATAATAAACTAAACTATACTATTGAAAAGGTCGTTGTGAATTTCACAGCGGCCTTTTTTCTAGCATAAAAAAAGGTAATATATTTATTAGATATCAGCTACATAAGTTGTATTTTTGCGATACTTGAATCAACATAACAAACAATTATGACACTTTATAAAAGAAATAAGATATTGTTCATTGTCTTCATTGCTCTCCTATTCTTCTCCCCCCGTTTATGCAATGCTGCCGACACAGAAGAATCTGCAGAAGAGATACTTTTCATTACCTCCTATAATTCTGATACTAAATATACCTACGACAACATATCAACATTTATACAGACTTATACCCAACTGGGCGGAAAGTACTCCACTATCGTAGAAAATATGAATGTAACGGATTTGTCACAGGCCCATAAATGGAAAGAAACGCTAACCGAGATTCTGGATAAACATCCGGGTGCAAAATTAGTTATTTTCCTCGGCGGTGAGGCATGGAGCAGCTTCCTTCATCTCGAAGATGAGAAATACAAAAGACTCCCCGTATTCTTTGCAATGGCATCCCGCAACGGCATCCGAATTCCGGATGAGCCTATTGATATGCAACAATATGAACCCCAGAGCATTGACTTGACGGAACGAATGAAAGAATATAATGTAAAATACTGTTCTTCATACGAATACGATATTAACAAGGATATAGAAATGATGAAATATTTCTATCCGGAAATGGAACATCTGGCATTCGTTTCGGATAATACATACAACGGTCTTGCCGAACAGGCCTGGTTTAAAAAGAATCTGAAAAATCATCCGGAACTGTCTATCACTTACATCGACGGCCGAATCCATACACTTGATATGGCGGTCAACCAATTACGTGTTCTCCCCAAAAATTCGGTAATGCTGCTTGGCATCTGGCGAATTGATAACAGAGGAATCACCTATATGAATAATTCCGTTTATGCTTTCTCCAAAGCAAATCCTTTGTTGCCTGTGTTCAGTCTGACGTCCACCGCAATAGGTTATTGGGCTATCGGAGGATATGTCCCCCAATATGAAGGGATAGCCAAAGGAATGGGAGAATACGCATATCAGTTTCTGGATAAAGGGAAAAATGACATCCGTAGCATTAATATATTACCCAACAAATATAAATTTGATGCCAATAAATTAAAAGAATGGGGATTTGAAGACAAGAAGTTACCCATTAATTCAATCGTAATCAACCAGCCGATCCCTTTCTTTGTGGCTTACAAAACGGAAGTACAGTTTATCCTGCTCACCTTCCTTGTATTGATAGGCGGACTGATGATTGCATTGTATTACTATTACCGGACTAAAATTCTGAAGAATCGTCTGGAAAGAACAACGAAACAACTACGGGAAGATAAAAAGAAACTGGAAGCGTCGGAGATAGAATTGCGTGACGCCAAAGAGCGTGCGGAGGAAGCCAACCAGCTAAAGAGTGCTTTTGTGTCGAATATGAGTCACGAAATACGTACGCCATTAAATGCAATCGTAGGTTTCTCCAGTTTGCTAATCAATTCCGTAGAACCTTGGAAGAATTACAAGAATATGCCAATATCATCCAGACCAATTCTAACCTGTTGCTACAGCTTATCAGCGACGTACTGGATGTATCGCGTCTCGAATCGGGAAAGCTGCAATTCAACTATGAATGGTGCGAACTGGTGACTCATTGCCAAAATATGATTACCCTGACCAACCGGAACAAAACAACGAATGCAGACGTCAGACTGCAAATGCCCAAAGAGCCATATATGCTCTATACCGACCCGTTGCGTCTGCAACAAATCATCATCAACCTGCTGAATAATGCGTTAAAATTCACTCCCGCCGGAGGAAGCATTACATTGGATTACACGGTGGACAAAGAAAAACAGTGTATACTATTTTCTGTGACCGACACCGGTACAGGAATCCCCGAAGACAAGCAGGAACTTGTATTCCAACGCTTCGAGAAGTTGAATGAATTTGTACAGGGAACAGGGTTGGGACTGGCTATCTGTAAACTGACGATTCAATATATGGGAGGTGATATCTGGATTGACAAAGATTACAAAGGCGGAGCGCGATTTATCTTCTCTCATCCTATCAAAGAAAGGGAATCAACAGAAAAATGAAAAAAAATCGGTTGATTTAGTGTTTTTCTGTTTCTTTTTCGCTTACTTTGCCCCCGTAAAGACAAAGGGGTGCCCCACGAGGGGCTGAGATTATACCCTAGGAACCTGAGGCAGTTAGCACTGACGTAGGGATTGTGTTTCTTCTTATCGCCTTTCTTATAAAAGCACGCTCTTTGTATTTACTTTCAACTTATTTATTTTGATAGGACAATGAAAGTACAAGTGAACAACAAAGAGGTGGAAATAACTCCCGGCTCTACCCTTACCCAACTGACAGTGCAACTGGAGCTTCCGGTTCAAGGCATCGCTATCGCCGTAAACAACAAAATGATTCCCCGTACCGAATGGGAACGTTTTTCGTTGCACGAGAATGACAATCTGGTAATTATCAAAGCGGCTTGCGGAGGATAGTAAGATGATCAGTCTACAATTTATCACTCACCGGACCGAACGGTATTCTTACTTCGAATCGGCATGTATGGCACTCGAAGGAGGCTGCAAATGGATTCAGTTACGTATGAAGGACGCACCACTCGATGAAGTGGAAGCGGTAGCCTTGCAACTAAAACCGCTCTGCAAAGAGCATGAAGCTATCCTGATTCTGGACGACCACGTCGAACTGGCTAAGAAACTGGAAGTGGACGGTGTGCATCTGGGAAAGAAGGATATGCCTATCGATCAGGCAAGACAGATACTCGGAGAAGCCTTTATCATTGGCGGCACAGCCAATACGTTCGAGGATGTCCTACTGCATTATCGTGCCGGAGCAGATTACCTCGGTATCGGTCCTTTCCGCTTTACAACGACCAAGCAGAATCTGAGCCCTGTTCTGGGCTTGGAAGGCTATGTCTCTATCCTCGCGCAAATGCAGGAGGCACATATCGAGCTGCCGGTAGTAGCTATCGGAGGAATCACTTACGAAGATATTCCCGCCATACTACGCACGGGAGTGAACGGCATTGCCCTATCGGGAACGATTCTCCGGGCAAACGATCCGGTAGAAGAAACAAGAAGGATTTTAAATAACAACTAATTTATAGGATATGGAAAAGTTAGTAATTGCGGGACGTGAATTTAATTCCCGCCTTTTCCTGGGAACAGGAAAATTCAACTCCAACGAAGTAATGGCACAAGCTATTCTGGCATCGGGTACGGAAATGGTAACCGTAGCCATGAAGCGCATCGACATGGACGATAAAGAGGACGATATGCTGAAACATATTATCCACCCACATATCCAGCTATTACCCAACACTTCCGGCGTGCGGGACGCTGAAGAAGCTGTATTTGCTGCACAAATGGCCCGTGAGGCATTCGGTACAAACTGGTTGAAGCTGGAGATTCATCCGGACCCGCGTTATCTGCTCCCCGACTCTATCGAGACACTGAAAGCCACGGAAGAACTTGTCAAATTAGGCTTTGTGGTATTGCCTTATTGTCAGGCAGACCCTGTGCTCTGTAAACGACTGGAAGAAGCAGGTGCGGCTACGGTCATGCCTCTCGGCGCTCCGATCGGCACGAACAAAGGATTGCAAACGAAAGAATTCCTGCAGATTATTATCGAACAGGCGGGAATTCCGGTAGTAGTAGACGCCGGTATCGGCGCTCCTAGCCATGCTGCCGAAGCAATGGAACTGGGAGCTTCCGCTGTATTAGTGAATACTGCAATAGCCGTTGCCGGAAATCCGGTAGAAATGGCTAAAGCATTCAAAGCAGCCACAGAT